>Ga0070698_100003893_pt1 | contig 16412 bp, 14 predicted proteins | sample KBSK1502metaG_FD_65477 | JGI IMG/M metagenome (GOLD analysis project Ga0070698, IMG submission 65477) | Corn, switchgrass and miscanthus rhizosphere microbial communities from Kellogg Biological Station, Michigan, USA - KBS K1-50-2 metaG | ecosystem: Host-associated > Plants > Roots >...
GAGCGCGGGCAGGACCCGGGTGAGGATCGCGGCCACCGCGGCCGGGTCCAGCTCGCCGACCGAGGGCGCGAGGGCCCGCCCGGAGCGGTCGCGCTTGCCGAGCACGGGGACCTGGCTCCCGGCCTCGTGCAGGATGGCGCGAAGCTGCGTCTCGACGAACGGCCGCTTCTCCTCGATGACCACGATCTCGCCGGCTGACGCCGCGAAATCGAGAACGGTCTCCTCCACGAGCGGGTAGGTCATGCCCAGCTTCAGGACCCGGATGCCGACGCCGGCCAGGTCACGAACCCCGAGATCGGCGAGGGCCTGGAGCACGTCGACGTAGGTCTTGCCCGCGCAGATCACGCCGAGGCGCGCGCCTGGGACGCCCACGACGCGGTCGAGGCCGTTGCGCCGCGCGTAGGCCCGGACGGCACGCAGCCGCCGGTCCACCACCAGCGCCTCCTGGTCGGGCAGCGCGTGGGGGCCGATCGTCGCGAGCGGCTGATGGCGCCACGGCCGGCCGTCAATGATCACGTCGCCCGGGTCGGCCGGGGAGTGCCGGGCGGGATCAAGGTCGACGGTGCCGGTGCCGTCGGCGACCGCGGTGACGATCTTCAGCCCGGCCCACGATCCCGCGTACCTCGACAGCCGGAACGCGTGCACCCCCAGGTCGAGCACGTCCTGCTGATCCCCCGGGTACAGCACGGGGACGCACGCGTCCTGGAACGTGTACTGGCTGTCACACGCCAGCGTGGACGACTTGGCCGTCGGGTCGTCGCCGCAGAACATGACCACGCCGCCGTTCGGGCCGGATCCCATCGCGTTCGCGTGCCTGAGCGCGTCACCGCAGCGATCCAGGCCCGGGCCCTTCCCATACCATGCTCCGGCCACGCCGTCGACGCCGTCGTACCCGGTGACCGCTCCCATCTGGCTGCCCCAGACGGTCGCGGCGGCGAGTTCCTCGTTGAGCCCGGGCCGATGGATGATCCGGTGCGCGGCCAGGTTGCCCATGCTTTCCAGGGCCAGGTCGAAGCCGCCCAGCGGCGACCCGGGATACCCGGAGACCATCGTGGCCGTGGTGAGGCCGTCCCGCTCGTCGAGCTGCTGCCGCAGCACGAGCAGGCGCACCAGCGTCTCGACGCCGGACAGGATCGTTCCGGCCCCCGTCCGCTGGATGGTCTCCGTCACGGATACCGCTCTGGGTTCACGTAGGCGAACGTGCCGTCCTTGATCACGGCCCGGCGGAGGCGGGGCTGCTGCAGCACGGTCACGTCCGAGCTGGGATCGCCGTCGACGACGAGCAGGTCGGCCAGGAAACCCTCGCGGATCTCGCCGGTGTCGAGCCCGGCGGCCCGCCCCACGTTCCGGGTCGCCGTGTGGATCGCCTCCGCCGGCGTCATGCCGACAAGCTCGACGTACCGCTGCAGCTCGGCGGCGTAGGTGCCGTGACGCGTCCACTGGTGGCCGAAGTCGCCGCCGGCCAGGATCGCGATACCGGACGCCCTCAGCATGTGCAGCGCGTCCACCTGGGCCGCGAGCTCGTCGCGATAGCCCGCCGCGTCGATCCTCTCTGGCGTCATGCCCCACGGCTCGGCGTGACCGCTCACCATCGCGTACAGGTAATGGAGCCCGGGACACACCCACACGTCGTCGCGCCTGGCCTCGAGCTCGCGAAGCGCCTCGCCGTCCAGGAAGCACCCGTGATGGATGATCCGGACGCCGGTGCGCGCGGCCATCGCCACGCTCGCCGACCCACGGGCGTGCACGGTGAGGAACGCGCCGTGCCTGTCCGCCTCCTCGACGGCGGCGAGCAGCATCTCGTCGCTGAAGTAGACGTCGTCGGACGGGTGCTCCGGCACGATGCCGTCGCCGGAGACGAACAGCTTGAGCGCCCGCGCCCCCAGCTCGCACTGGCGGGCGACGATCTCGCGGAGCTCGCCGGCGTCGGCGGCGACGTCCATCATGCCGCCGTCGGCCCCGAGCCCGCCCTTCTCCGCGATCTGCGCCCCGCCGGGCACGATGCGCGGGCCCGGGATCAGCCCCCGGTCGATCGCGTCCTTCGCGAGCACGTCGTCGAGCGGCTGGGTCACCCCCGCACTGATGATGAGCGTGTAGCCGCTTTCCAGGAACGTCCTGGTCACCGCCGCGACGTCGAGCATGTGCCGCCCGGCCGGCATCGCCGCGACCGCGGCATGGTCGAACTCGAAGTCCAGCGGCCAGCTGATGTGCGTGTGCGCGTCGCCCAGGCCGGGCAGGATCGTGGCCCCGTCCAGGTCCACCACCCGCGCCGACCCGGCGTCGACATCGAGCCGACGCCCCACCCTGGCGATGCGGTTGCCCTCGATCAGGACGTCACCGTCGAACGGCTTCTCGTCCGGGCCGCCGGAGCAGGCGAGCAACTGCGCGTTAGCGAGGAGCGTCCGCTCGGCCATTGTCTCCCCTAACCCACGGAAATCAGGTTCTCATCTTCTGGCATAACTCGCTCTCGCGCTAGCCAGCTCGCGGGCCGGGCGTGAACGTGATCGGCAACGTGAGGGGCGAGCGGGTCAGGCCGGCGTGATAGCGGATGTCCGCCCCGTCCCGGAGCCTGAGGTCGCTCAGGCGCCGGACCAGCTCCTCCAGGGCGACCCGCAGGTTCAGGCGGGCGAGGTTCGAGCCCGCGCACCGGTGCGGGCCGACGCCGAAGCTCAGGTGGCGGTTCCGCTCGCGATCGAGGTCGAAGTCGTCGGGGTGGGCGAACTCGGCCTGGTCCCGGTTGGCCGAGGCCCAGTGGATCAGCACCTTGTCGCCCTTGCTGATCTGGCAGCCGTCGAGCTCGGCGTCGCGCACGGCGGTGCGCCCGATCGAGACGAACGAGGGCTCGAGCCGCAGCAGCTCCTCGACGGCCCTGGGCATCAGCTCCGGCCTGCCGCGCAGCAGCGCGGGGATCTCGGGCTGGTTGCAGAACCTGATCAGCATCAGTCCCAGCGCCCCGGCCGTGGTCTCCAGTCCGCCGAGGATGAGCAGCTGCACCGTGCCGATGATCTCGTCCTCGGTGAGAGGCCGGCCGTCGATCTCGGCGTTCAGCACCGCGTCCACCACGTCGCCCCGGGGCGGCTGACCGCGCCGCTGCGCTATGAACTCTTTTATCCAGGCGTAAAGGCCCAGCCAGCACTCGCGTCCATCCGGGGCGTTGGGCGTGGACGACCTCGACGCCAGGTGGGCGACCCGCTCGAGGTCGCCGGCGGGGGCGTGGATCGCGAGGTCGAAGAACGCCAGGCTGGGGAGCGGCCGGGCGAAGGCGTCCATGAACTCGCAGGTTCCGTCCTCGATGAAGCCGTCGATGAGGCTGGTCACGAGAGCACGGGTCGGCTGCTCCCACGGTGCCACCGCCGCGGGAGTGAAATAGGGGTTAATGAGCCGCTTGTATACCCGGTGCTCCGGCGGATCGGTCTCGACCGGGAGGTTGCGGACGACGCCGTTCGACGGGAGGATCGCCAGGCCGTGCGCGGAGCTGAACGCCTCCCAGTTCTGGGCCGCGCTGAGCGCGTCCTCGTACCGGCTCACCACCCAGAAACCGCCGTGCCTGTCGCTGCGGGCGACCGGGCACAGCCCGCGCATGCGCGCCATCGTGTCCGGCAGGGTCGCGGCCAGCTCCGGGGCGAGATGGTCGAAGTGGTGCAGGCACCAGTCGTCGGGGAGTGCCGTCTCCATCGAGTTCCCTACCTGATCAGATCGGGCGACCGCGTATGTTACCGTCACTTTAACAGGGTGAGCGATTACTTTCTAGCCGCGCGACGTCCGCATCGCGCGACCGCACCGCGCGCTTGATGAGTAAGCAATCACTGCCTAAACTGGGCGGAACGGCTGATCCAGGTCGTGGGGAGTGTAACGGTGGATAAGGAAGCCCTGGAGCGGAGCCTGGCACGGCGGCTGCTTGACCACATCGAGCACCGCACGACCGACCTCGCCGACGACGTGATGGAGCTGCCGACCGACGTCTACTCGGGGGCCCACCACGAGCGGGAGGTCGAGGTCCTGTTCCGTGACCAGCCGCTCGTGTTCTGCCTGTCCGGCGCGCTGCCGGCGCCGGAGACGTTCCGCGCCGTCGATCTCGCCGGCACGCCGGTCCTGCTGACCAGGGACGCGCAAGGGCGCGTGCGCGCGCTGGCCAACGTCTGCCGCCATCGCGGAGTGCGGGTCGCCGACGGGGCAGGGCAGGCGACGAGCTTCACCTGCCCGTTCCACGCCTGGTGCTACGACCTCGAGGGCCGGCTTATCGCGGTGCCCGTCGCCCAGGCGTTCGAGGGGATGTGCCGGGAACAGAAGGGTCTGGTGGAGCTGCCGGTCGCCGAGGGCTACGGGCTGATCGTCGGCCGCCTCCGGCCTGGCCTGGCGGTGGACATCGACGACTACCTGGGTCCGGGGCTTGCCGACGAGCTGGCCATGCTCGACTTCGCGGACTGGCAGCCGCACGGCGAACCGCACGTCCACCGGGTCAACGCCAACTGGAAGGTCACCCTGGATACGTTCAGGGAAAATTATCACTTCAACTTCCTGCACCGGCGGACGCTGGCCAGGTACGCCTACGGCGGCGTGCTGACCTTCGACGCCTTCGGCCCCCACCTGCGCAACTGCTCGGCACTGAAGTCCATCAGGGAACTGCGGGACATTCCCGAGTCCGGCTGGGGCGACGTGTCGCAGCACATCAGCCTCCAGTACGCGCTGTTCCCGAACACCAGCCTGACCTTCGACTGCCGGCACGCCGAGCTGTGGCAGATCCTGCCGGTCGCGCCCGACAAGTCGGAGGTCGTGCACACGGCCTATCTCCGCCCCGGCCTGAGCGACGAGGAACGGGCGAAGGCGGTGGACATGGCGCCGTGGATCTGCGAAACGGTCGTCGACGGCGAGGATTTCTGGGTCGCCGGGCGGACCGAGCCCGGTGTGCGGACCGGCCTGCTCGACGCGGTCGTGTTCGGCCGCAACGAGCCGGCGCCGCAGCACCTGCACCGCGGGTTCGCCGCCGCGCTACTGCGAGCCTGAGAACGCCGTTACCATGGGCAGGAATGAACAGCCCAGCCACGGACGTCTGGACCGTGATGTCGACGGCCAGGACGATCCGCCGGTTCACCGACCGGCCGGTCGACGACGCGACCCTCACCCGGTGCCTCAGGGCCGCGACATGGGCGCCGTCGGGCGCGAACGCGCAGGAATGGCGCTTCGTCGTCCTCCGGTCACCGGAGCTGCGCGCGGTCGTGGCGCGGGCGGCGGCCCAGGCCCTGAAGGTGATCGAACCCGTTTACGGGATGACGCGTCCCGCCGAGCACGACGACAGCCGCCGCGGCAGGACCAACCGCGCGACGTACGAGCTCCACGATCGCGCGGGTGAGTTCACGTCCGTGCTGTTTACCCAGCGCCGTTTCCCCCAGGCGTCAGAGCTCCTGCTCGGGGGCTCGATCTTCCCCGCGATGCAGAACTTCCTGCTGGCCGCGCGCGCCCTGGGACTGGGGGCGTGCCTCACCAGCTGGGCGTCGTACGGAGGCGAGCCGCTGCTTCGTGAGGCCGTCGGCGTGCCCGACGACTGGATGCTCGCCGGGCACATCGTGGTGGGCTGGCCCCGGGGGAACCACGGGCCCGTCCGTCGCCGCCCCCTGTCCGAGGTCGCGTTCCTCGACCGGTGGGGCGAGATGGCTCCCGTTCCGTGAGCGTGGACGCCGGGCGGCACATCCTCACCGAGCTCGGCTTCGCGACCAGGCGGGCCGGCGACGAGATGCATGGCATGGCGCTGGTCACGCCGGAGATGCACGCGCCGGGCACCGCGCACCTGCGCACCTCGATCCTGGCCACGTGGGCCGACAACCTGGCCGGGCTGCTGGCCGTGGACGCCATGGCCCCCCGGGTACCGGTCACGCTCGAGCTCGACGTGCACCTCTACCGTCCGGCACCGGCCGCGGGGGTGATACGGGGCGTCGGCCGGATCGCCAAGGCCGGGCGCTCGGTGTTCGTGGCGAGCGTCGAGTTCACCGCGGAGCGCGGGGAGCCGGTCGCGATCGGCGCCGGGTCGTTCATGGCCGCGCCGGACCCGGCGGCCAGGCTGCGCGGCGGAGGCGGCGCTCCGCCGGCGGACGGACGGCTGGCGATGCCGTTCGCGCAGCGGGCGGGCTGCGAGCGACGGGGTCCGGGGGTGGCGGTGCTCCCCCGCTCCGAGGACGGCCTGAACTCGTCCAACTCCCTGAACGGCGGGCTGATCGCGCTGGCCGCCGAGGAGGCGGTGCTGTCCCTGGCCCCGGCGGACACGCTGTGCTCGCTCGGGCTGCGCTACCTGCAGGCGGTGCGCGCCGGGCCGGTCGTGGCCAGCGCTCGCGTGCACGACGGGCTCGGCCAGGTGGAGCTGCGCGATTCCGGTCGCGGCGACCGCCTGTCGGTCACCGCGACCGCTAGGACGTTCGGCGGCGGGTGGTCAGCGACGTGATCAGGCCGCCGAGGGCGCCGAGGTCCGCGCCGAGCCCGGCGGCGACCTCGGCCGCGACCTCCAGGTCCTTGCCGAGGAAGTCGGCCACGGCCTCGGTGAACAGCGCGACCGAGCCCCGCGCCACGGCGCCGGCCAGGGCCCGGCTCGCGGCGCTGCCGTGCGCGAGCGCGCCGAGCAGGACCGCCTCGTCCACGCCGAGCTGCGTGCCGAGGCGCACCGCGTCGGCCACCAGCCCGATCTGGGCCGCGAACAGCGTGTTGTTGACCAGCTTCACCCGCTGGCCGGCGCCCAGCGGGCCGACGTGCAGCACCGGGTCGCCGTAGGCCCGCAGCACCGGCCGGACCCGGTCCACGACGTCATCGGCGCCGCCGGCGAACAGCGTCAGCCGGCCGGCCGCGATGTCGTGCGGTCCCCCGCTGACCGGGGCGTCGATCACGCCGATCCCACGCGGCCCGGCGCGGGCGGCGATGGCCTCGGCGGTCTGCGGGCTGCCGGTGGTGTGCACGACGACGACCGATCCGCCCGGCATCCGCGCCAGCAGGTCGCTGCCGAGGCAGACGTGGCGGACCTGCTCGTCGGTGAACACGCACACCAGCACCGCGTCCGCGGCGGCGCCGGCCTCGGCGGCGTCGGTGACCACCGCGGCGCCGTCGCCGGCGAGCGCGACGGCCTTCTCCGGCGACCTGACCAGCGCGCGGACCTCGTGACCCGCGCCGATCAGCCGGCCGATCATCGGGCGGCCCATCCGCCCGGGGCCGATAAATCCTAGGCGCATGCCGAGGTCAGAGCCGGTAGAGCCGCCGGGCGTTCTCCCCGAGGATCTTGGCCCGGGCCTCGGGGGACAGCCCGGCCATCTTCTCCTGGGCCCTCTCGACCGGCCTGGGATACAGGCACGTCGGGTGGGGGAAGTCGGTCTCGAACATGATGCGGTCTTCGCCGACCGCCTCGACCAGCGCAGGCAGCCGCTCCCGGCTGCTCTCGAACCAGAACGTGGCGTAGAGATTGCTGCCGAAGTACTCGGACGGCGGCTTGGCCAGCCGGGCCAGGTCGGCGGGGGCGTTCTCGGCCATCTCGTAGTCGAGGGTCTCGAGGATGAACGGGATCCACCCGCAGCCGCTCTCCACCGACACCATCTGCAGGTCCGGGTGCCGGTCGAACATGCCCGAGAGGATCAGGTTGGTCACCACGCGCGCGTTGCCGATGAACAGCAGCGTGCCGCCGATGGCCAGCCTCGTGCTCGGCGGGTGGGAGGCCCAGGCGTACTTCTCGAAAATCCCCATAGCGGTGATGCTGGCGCCGATGTGGAAGTGCACCGGCAGGCGCAGCCCCGCGCAGGTCTCCCAGAACGAATCCCACGCCGGGCTGGCCAGGTCGGGAGCGCCGAGGTCCTGCGGGTCGGAGGTCATGTTCACGCCGCGCGCCCCGAGGCCGGCGACGCGCTCGGCCTCCGCGACGCACGCGGCGATGTCCCAGGCCGGCATCACCGGCAGCGGCAGCAGGCGGTTGTTCGTCTCCTCCTGGATCCGCGCCTGCCGGTCGTTGTACAGCTCTACGGTCAGGCGCCGCAGCGCCTCGTCGTCCACCAGGGCCAGGTCCTGCCCGCCCAGGCCGATCGTGCTCGGGAAGATGACCTGCACGTCGATGCCGCAGTCGTCCATCACGCCGAGGCGGACCTGCGGGTTGTACGCCCCCTCGTGGATCTGGTCTCCGCTCCAGTGGTTCAGCGCCGTGTCCGACTCCTCCTTGGAGCCGTCGCGGGCGATGACGCCTCCGGCGCTGTAGCGGCCCATGACGTGTCCGTCGAAGACCCACATCTGCTCGCCGTCGACTTCCTCGACCCGGGGGACCCGGTCACGATAGGCGGCCGGGGCCACGCTGGTGAACAGGTCCGGGCGCTCGGACCAGTGAGAATCAACGTCTACCACAAAGGTTGTGTCCGTCACACCTGCGAGAATACTGTTCTCACATGCCGTCAACAAGAGTGAGCGGATGCTCGGTTGCGTACGAGGTGATCGGTGATGGCCGGCCGTGGGTGATCACGCCGGGCGGCCGGTTCAGCAAGGACTCGCCCGGCGTGCGGGAGCTGGCCGCCGCGCTGGCCGAGCGCGGCAACCGCGTGCTGATCTGGGACCGCCCGAACTGCGGCGCGTCCGAGGTCTGCTTCACTGGGACGTCCGAGTCCGCGATGCAGGCCGACGCGCTGGCCGAGCTGCTGGCGCACCTGGGCATGACGCCAGCCGTGATCGCCGGCGGGTCCGGGGGCTCCCGGGTATCGCTGCTCACCGCGTCGCGGCACCCCGAGGTGGCCGCCGGCCTGGCCCTGTGGTGGATCAGCGGCGGGGTCTTCGGCCTGATGATCCTGGGCACCCACTACTGCGGGGAGTCGCTCAAGGCCGCCTGGAACGGCGGGATGGCGGCCGTCGCCGGGCTGCCGGAGTGGGCGGAGGTCCTCGAGCGGAACCCCGCCAACCGGCAGCGGTTCCTCGACCAGGACCCCGGGGAGTTCATCGCGACGATGGAGCGCTGGATGGCGGCGTACTGCCCGTGCGGGGACGAGCTCGTGCCCGGGCTGCTCGACGCCGACGCGCGCCGGCTCGATGTTCCCGCGCTCGTGTTCCGCAGCGGCGCGAGCGACGTCAACCACACCCGGGCCACGTCCGAGCGGGTCGCCCGGCTGCTCCCGAACGCCAGGCTGGTCGAGCCGCCCTGGGGGGACGCCGAGTGGAACGAGCGCTCGGCTGCCCGCGCCGGCGGGGCGGGCGAGGGCCTGTTCGTCCGCTGGCCGCTGCTGGCCCCGGCGCTGCAGGGCTGGGCCGACGAGGTACTCCCCGCGGCCAGCGAGGCCGCGACCGGGGGGTGACGGACCTGGTCAGCGGTTGTGCTGCTCGGTGCCCGCCAGGCCGCGGGCGGCGCCGGAGTCGAGCAGCCGGTCGCCGAGCAGCGTGAGGTCGTAGGACTGGCGGGCCATCCAGAACCGCAGGAACGCGGTCAGCGAGTACCGCACGAATAGTGCCGCGCCGACCACGCTGACCGTCACGCCGCCCAGGCCGATCGTGGTCGCGTCCCCCTGGACCAGGGGGCTGGTGGTGCGGTGCGAGACCAGGTAGGCCGTGACGCCCAGCGCTATTCCGAGCACCATCAGCGCGACGGCGGCGATGGTTCTTAATTGGGGCCTCACGCTTTCCTCCTCGGCGCTGTCTGCAGCCGGGCTCGTGGCACATCACGTGACCGCCGTGTGCGGGGGCTAGCGACGGGCCCGCAAAGCACGCCCGCCTGCCGTCTGGCCGCACCCGCCTCCCCGTCCCCTTCACTGCTGGCGCGCGGTGGCGTCCGGGACCTGGGCGCGTGGGGCGACGATGGCGGGCTCGTCGTCGAGTCTCATCGAGGGGTCCTCCTCTCGACGAGAGGAAACTAGTGAAAATAAGGAAACAGGCCGCGAGATTGTCACTTCCGGCGCCCCGGGGCGGCGCTGTAGCTAAGCGGGCCGGGTGCTGCCTGGGGCTGCCGAACCGGATGGATGGCCCGTTGTACCGACAACAGCCGGATCAAGGGGCCATCCACCTCGTGCAGGAGCGGCCGGGGGGCCGGCGGCACCCTGCGCTGCCGAACCGGATGGATGGCCCGTTGTACCGGTAACAGGCGGATGAGAGGGCCATCCACCTTGTTCAAAGCGTCGGCTGCCACCCTGACTTGAGCACGTTAGCTAGGCAGATAGCGAGCGTTCGCTCACTATCGTGCGTCATCGGTGGAATCCGTCGCACCTTCCGGGTGGCACCGCGACGTCATCGGCGGCGCGGGTCACACCTTCCTGGTGATGCCGCCGTCCACGCGGATGATCGCGCCGGTCGTGAAGCTGGACGCCGCGCTGGCGAGGTGCACCGCCAGGGGGGCCACCTCCTCGGGCTGACCGATCCGCCCGAGCGGCACGAAGGGCACCTCGGCGCCCTCGGGCGGCGCCCAGGCCTTGCTGACGTCGGTGCGGAACGGCCCGGGCAGGATCGCGTTGACCCGCACCCGGGGGGCGTAGGCCTCGGCGAGGCCCACGGTGAGCGCGTTCAGCCCCGCCTTCGCGCAGGCGTAGGGCAGCTCGTTCACGCTGGCCACCAGGGATCCCGTGGTGCCGATATTGATGATCGATCCGCCGTCGTGGCCCGCCATGTGCGTGGCGGCCAGCACCGCCAGGCGGAACGGGCCCTTCAGGTTGACGGCCAGGGTCTTGTCGTAGAGGTCCTCGCTCACCTTGTCGAGGCTCTCGTAGAGCGGCGACATGCCCGCGTTGTTGACCAGCACGTCGAGCCGGCCGAGCCGCGCCAGCGACTCGGCGACCAGCCGGTCGCAGTCCGCCCACCGCCCGACGTGGCAGGCGATGGCGACCGCCCGGCGCCCGGTGGCGGCCCTGACCTCCGCCGCCGCCGCCTCGCAGGCGTCGAGCTTGCGCGAGGCGATGACCACGTCGGCGCCCGCCTCGGCCAGCGCCGCTACGATGGCCCGGCCGATGCCCCGCGATCCCCCGGTGACCACGGCCACCTTCCCGGTCAGGTCATGAAGTGCTGCGAAGGAAGTCACCAGCAGATGGTGTCATGCCCGGCCCGGGGAGAACATCGTTCTGATTCACTGAGAGTGATATTTTCCAGGCAGGAGGTGGCCCAGTGACCGCTCTGCCGATGACGCCCGCCTGGCATGCCCAGCACACGCCCGACGCACCGGCCATCATGGTCGGCCCGCAGACGGTGAGCTACGCCGAGCTTGACGACCGGTCCGCGCGGCTGGCCCGGGCCCTGCGCTCGCGGGGCCTGGCCGAGGGCGATCACATCGCGATCCTCATGGAGAACAACGCCGCGTTCCTGGAGGCGGCCTGGGCAGCCCAGCGCTCGGGGCTGCGCTACACGCCGATCAACACGCACCTGCGCCCGGCCGAGGTGCAGTACGTGCTCGACGACTGCGGCGCGGTCGCGCTGGTCACGTCCCAGCGGATCGCCGGCCTGGCCGCCGGGCTGGACCTGTCGCGCGTCCCCGTGCGGCTGTCGGCGGCCGGCGAGGTGGCCGGGTTCGAGCGCTACGAGGAGGTGCTGGCGGGGCCCCTCGGGCCGGCCGCCGACGACCGCGAGGGCCGGGAGATGCTGTACTCCTCGGGCACCACGGGGCGGCCCAAGGGGGTGCGCAAGCAACTGCCCGGGACCGCGTTCGGCGATCCGTCGGCCGTGCCGGTCCAGGTCGCGCAAGGGATCGCCGCGCAGGGCTTCGGCCCCGGCTCGGTGTATCTCTCTCCCGCGCCGCTGTACCACTCCGCGCCGCTGGTCTACTGCATGACCATGCACCGCGTCGGCGCCACGGTGGTGGTAATGGAGAAGTTCGACCCGCGCCAGTGCCTCGAGCTCATCGAGCGGCACCGGGTGACCCACGCGCAGTTCGTGCCGACGATGTTCGTCCGCATGCTCCGGCTGCCCGCCGCCGAGCGCGAGCGCTACGACACCTCCAGCCTCAAGGTCGTCCTGCACGCGGCCGCGCCCTGCCCGGTCACGGTCAAGCGCCAGATGATCGACTGGTGGGGCCCGATCCTCCTCGAGTACTACGCGGGCACCGAGGACATCGGGAGCACGTTCATTACCGCGCAGGAGTGGCTCGCCCATCCGGGCTCGGTCGGCCGGCCGATCACCGAGTGCCACATTGTCGGCGCTGACGGCGAGGAGCTGCCGCCCGGCCAGCCCGGCGTGGTGTACTTCGCGGGCGGGCGGCCGTTCGAGTACCACAACGACCCGGCCAAGACCGCGTCGATCAGCAACGAGAGGGGATGGCGGACCCTCGGCGACATCGGCTACCTCGACGACGACGGCTACCTCTACCTCACCGACCGCCAGGCGCACATGATCATCTCCGGCGGCGTGAACATCTATCCCCAGGAGGCCGAGAACGTGCTCGCCGGCCACCCCGCGGTCGCGGACGTCGCCGTGATCGGCGTGCCCGACGCCGAGATGGGTGAGGCGGTCAAGGCCGTCGTGCAGCCCGCCGACCCCGCGGCCGCCGGGCCCGGGCTCGCGGACGAGCTGCTCGCCTACTGCCGCGCCGAGCTCGCCACCTACAAATGCCCCCGCACCGTCGACTTCACCGGCGAGCTGCCCCGCGACGACAACGGAAAGCTCTACAAGCGCCTGCTCCGCGAGCGCTACTGGGCCGGCCACGATTCCCTGGTGATCTAGCCGGTCAGGTGCGGAGCTGCGAGCGGCCGCGGGCGGTGACGCCGGCGCGGCGGGTCGCGACGTCACCCGCCTGCCAGGTCTCGGCCATGTAGCCCTCGATGAGGTGCGCCTCGTCGAGCGTGGCGGCGCTGGCCACCTGGCGGTAGTGCTCCAGCAGCCGGCCGACGCCACGCTGATCGTTGCTCACGATGTCGCCCGCGATGCCGCGCGCGAACGGCAGCAGTTCCTCGTGCGGGACGACATGGTTGACCAGGCCGAGGCGGAGTGCCTCCGCGGCGGTCATGAAATTGCCGGTGAGGGACATCTCGATGGCCCGCCGCAGGCCGATGGACTGCGCGAGCAGGACGGTCATGCCGCCGCCCGGCATGATGCCGACGCGGGCGTGGGTGTCGGCGAACACGGCCCGGTCCGAGGCCACGAGGAACGTGCACTGCAGCGCCACCTCCAGCCCGCCGGTGACCGCGGCGCCGTTGACGGCTCCGATCACGGGCTTGGCGATGACCGGCAGGAACCGGAACAGGCCGTTGCCGTCGCGCCCGGGCCCTTCTTGGGATGCGCGGGGCGCAGCGGTCGGGGGACGCTCGCCCGACGCCTCCTTGAGGTCGACCCCGGCGCAGAACGCGGGATCGGCGCCGGTCAGGATCACGGCGTCGACGTCCGGCGCGTCCCCGGCGGCCTTGACCGCGTCCCACAGCGCGTAGGTGAGCGCGCGGCTGAGCGCGTTGCGGGCCTCCGGCCGGTTGAGCGTCAGCGTCGCGACGCGATCCTGGACGTCGACGAGCACCAGGGACCCGGTCACGAGCCCCTCCCCTGACGCCGGGGAGCGATGGCCCGGAGGCAGAACTCGGTGATGTGATCGATCTCGGCCGGGCTCGGCGTGGCGCGCTGCCACAGGTAGTCGGCGATCTTGCCGAGCGTGGCGTGGGCGGCGAGCGACGCGTCGAGCGCCGGATCGGCGCTGCCGAGCCGGGCGAAAGGCTCGTGCAGCAGGGCGGCCATCGGAATGCTGGCCGAATGCCGCCCCGATCCGAGGCTCTCGCCGATGCTGCCGCTGTTCCAGAGCACGGCGAGCGTGGTCGCGGCGATCTCCTCGCGGGTCTGGGACAGGACGCCCTCGACCCAGCGGCGGACCTTGCCCTCGGGGGTCGGTTCCTTGCTCATCTGGTGCGCGACGTAGCTCGCCAGCCGCTCGGTGCCGTCCTCGAGCAGCGCGGCGATCAGCGCGTCCTTGGACGGGAAGTGCCGGTAGAAGGCCTCGTTGGACAGCCCGGCCGCGGCCACGATGTCGGCGACCCGCGGGCGGTAGGCCGTGTCCCCCTGCCGCATGACCTCGAGCGCGGCATCCAGGAGGCGGCGGATCTCGCTCGCGTAGTCCGCGCCCCGCTTGGCCAGCGTCCGCTGGGCGATGCGCGCTGCAACGTCGTTCTGGCTCTCCAGAATTGTGTTTTCCATCAGCAGAATTATATTCTGCCAGGGACGGGCACGGCTAGTAAGGAGTTGCGATGGCGTGGGACTTCGAGACCGACCCCGAGTTCCAGGCGAAGCTGGACTGGGCCGACGAGTTCGTGCGCGACGAGGTCGAGCCGCTCGACCTGCTGTTCCCCGGACTGGTCTACACGCCCCCCGACGACAGACTCCGTAAGATCATCGACCCGCTCAAGGAAGAGGTGCGCAGGCAGGGGCTGTGGGCGACCCATCTTGGCCCCGAGCTCGGGGGCCAGGGCTACGGGCAGCTCAAGCTGTGCCTGCTGAACGAGATCCTGGGCCGCTCGAGCTGGGCGCCGGTGATCTTCGGGTGCCAGGCGCCCGACACCGGCAACGCCGAGATCATCGCCCACTACGGCACGCCCGGGCAGAAGGAGCGGTACCTGCGGCCTCTGCTCGCCGGCGAGATGTTCTCGTGCTACTCGATGACCGAGCCGCACGCGGGCGCCGACCCGACCATGTTCAAGACCCGGGCCATCCGCGACGGCGAGGACTGGGTGCTGGACGGCTGGAAGTTCTTCTCGTCGAACGCGCGGACGGCCTCGTTCTTCATCGTGATGGCGGTGACGAACCCCGACGTGAGCGCCTACCGGGGCATGTCGATGTTCCTCGTGCCCGCCGCCACGCCCGGCATCGAGATCGTGCGCAACGTGGGCCTGGCCGGCGATCCGCTGGGCGAGGGCTCGCACGCCCTCATCCACTACTCGGGCGTCCGGCTGCCGGCCGACGCGCTGCTCGGCGACGAGAACCAGGCCTTCGCGATCGCCCAGACCCGCCTCGGCGGCGGCCGCATCCACCATGCCATGCGCACGATCGGGCAGTCGCGCAAGGCGCTCGACATGATGTGCGAGCGGGCGCTCAGCCGCGAGACGCAGGGCGGACCGCTGGCCGAGAAGCAGTTCGTCCAGGGCTACATCGCCGACTCCTACGCGCAGCTCACCCAGTTCCGGCTGTTCGTCCTCTACACGGCGTGGACGATCGACAAGTACAAGGACTACCGCAGGGTCCGCAAGGACATCGCGGCGATCAAGGTGCTGATGCCCGGCGTGCTGCACGACATCGCGCAGCGGGCGCTCCAGGTGCACGGGGCGCTCGGGGTGAGCAACGAGATGCCGTTCCACCAGATGATGCTGGGCGCGAGCGTCCTCGGCCTGGCCGACGGGCCCACCGAGGTGCACAAGGTGACCGTGGCCCGGCAGGTGCTGCGCGACTACAAGCCCAGCGACGACCTGTGGCCCAGCGAGCACCTGCCGAAGAAGCTCGCCGCCGCCCGGGCCAAGTACGCCGCGTACCTGGACCACGAGGTGGGCAACCTGTGAGTAACGCCGTCGTGCCGGAGGCGCGCAAGTGAGCACAGAGGAGACGGCACCGACGATCGCCGACGTGGGCAGGCTCACCGCCTGGATGGACTCCCGCGGGCTCGGGACCGGGGCGCCGCTCGAGCACCGCTACATCTCCGGCGGCAGCCAGAACGAGATCTACGAGCTGCGCCGGGGCGGCCTGCACTGCGCCATGCGGATCCCGCCGCCGTCCGCGCCCGCCGACCGCGACGCGGGGATCTTCCGCGAGTGGCGGATCATCGAGGCGCTCGGCGGCACCGATGTCCCGCACACCGAGGCGATCGCGGTGTGCACCGACCCGGCCGTGCTGGGGCGCACGTTCTACCTGATGGGCTTCGTGGACGGCTGGTCGCCGATGGCCACGCGCCGGCAGTGGCCGCCGCCGTTCGACACCGATCTCGCCGCGCGGCGCGGCCTCGCCTTCGAGCTGGTCGAGGGCATCGCGCGGCTGTCGAAGGTGGACTGGCGGGCCAGGGGCCTGGCGGACCTCGGCCGCCCCGAGGGATTCCACGAGCGCCAGGTCGGCCGGTGGACCGCGTTCCTCGAGCGGATCAGGGGCCGCGAGCTGCCCGGCTTCGACGAGGCCGCGGCGTGGCTGGGCAGCCGCCGGCCGCTCGACTACATCCCCGGGCTGATGCACGGCGACTACCAGTTCGCCAACGTCATGTTCCGTAACGGCGCGCCGGCCCGGCTGGCCGCGATCGTGGACTGGGAGATGGGCACGGTCGGTGACCCCAAGCTCGACCTCGCCTGGGTCGTGCAGTCGTGGCCGGAGGACACCAGTGAGGGCGAGGGGAGCGTCGGCGGCTACGTCGACATGAGCGGCATGCCGTCGCGCACCGAGGTGCTCGGCCACTACGCCGGCGCTTCCGGGCGCCAGGTCGACGACATCGACTACTACATCGTGCTGGCCAGGTGGAAGCTGGCCATCGTGCTCGAGCAGGGGTACCAGCGCGC
>Ga0070698_100003894_pt1 | contig 16411 bp, 9 predicted proteins | sample KBSK1502metaG_FD_65477 | JGI IMG/M metagenome (GOLD analysis project Ga0070698, IMG submission 65477) | Corn, switchgrass and miscanthus rhizosphere microbial communities from Kellogg Biological Station, Michigan, USA - KBS K1-50-2 metaG | ecosystem: Host-associated > Plants > Roots >...
CCGCGACGAGGGCGGCAACGCCGACGCCGATCGCGGCCAGGGCTTCCGGCGTCCCCGCCCTACGCACGTACAGCCCGGCCAGGACGGGAACGAAGAGGCTCACGGTGACGACACTGTAGAAGACGCTGAGAGCATCGATGACCGACGGGACGACGATCGCCAGCCCCACTCCGATGGACCCCCCGGTCACGGCCGCCCGCCGCGCAACCTTCAGCACCTGCGCATCCTCGGCGGCCGGCCGCAGGAATCGGCGGTAGAGGTCCTGGGAGAGGGAGGTGGCGAGCATGAAGAGGATGGCGTCGGCGGCGCTGAGCTCGGCGGAGAATACGGCCGCGAGACCGAGAGTGCCGATGAGCGGGGGCAGGTCATTCGTGAGCAGGGTCGGCAGCGCCAGATCCCGGTTGGGGAGTCCCGGGTGGAGCGCGCGGGCGGCCATGCCCAGCGTGGCGGGGATGAAGGCGAACAGCAGCAGGACGGCGGCGTTGGCGCCGACACCGATGCGCACGGCGCGGTCGTCGCGAGCGCCGTAGATCTTCTGGAGCAGCCCCGGAGAGACGATGAACGAGGGAGCGAGCAGCGCCAGATAGTGCCAGCCCGATCCGCCCCCCGCCCAAAAGCTCCAGTAACCGCCCACGGCCGGGGTGGCGGCGGCCAGTCCGGCGAAGCCATCCACGCGGGCGAGGACGAGGGCGAGAGCGAGGGAGAAGCCGGCGAGCTTCACGACGATCTGTACCAGGTTCACCCACGCCGAGGTGAGAAGGCCGCCGGCGGTGAAGTAGGTGGTGACGACGGCCCCGCCGATGAGGCACCCGGCGTACCTCGGGATGCCGGCCACCACGTTCAGGATCGATCCGAGCGCGATGAGCTGACCGGCGAGGATGAAGAGGGTCCCCACCCACAGCAGCGCGGCGATGACGCCGCGCACGCTCGAGTGGTAACGGTACTCGAGGAAGTCGCCCACGGTTCGCAGATCGTGCGTCCGGGCCAGCCTGCGGATGCGCGGGCCAACCGTGAGGCCCAGGACGAGCGAGCCGATACCCGCCGAGCCCACCCACCACCACGCGCTGAGGCCGTCGCGATACCCGAGCGCCGACGCCCCCACCGTGGAGCCGGCCCCGATGTTGGCGGCGATGAAGGTGGCGAACATGAGGCCCGGGCCGAGGCCCCGTCCGGCGACGAAGAAGTCTCCCGCGCTCTTCACCCGCCGTCCGATCCACAGCCCGAGCGCGATCAGGAGGGCGGAGTAGGCGAGCAGCAGCCCGAGGTGGAGATTCACTCGGCGAGCCTATGCGAGCGTCGCGGAGCCGGCAACCGTCGGTGGGTTACACTGGCCCCGCATGGCCGACGCGAGGGACAGGGTGCTGGCCGCGGTGGACGCGCTGGCCGACGAGGTGGTGGCCTTCACCACCGAGCTGGTGCGCCTGCCCACCGTGAACCCTCCCGGCGAGGGTTACGAGGAGTGCGCGCGCACGATCGGCGATCGGCTCCGGCGCGGCGGCCTCGCGGTGGAGTATCTCCCCGCCGAAGGCCGGCCCGAGCACACCCGGAGGCATCCCCGTCTCAACGTCGTGGGGACCCGCGCGGGGAAGGGCAGGGGCCGCGTCGTCCACTTCAACGGCCACTTCGACGTGGTGCCCGCGGGGGAAGGCTGGACGGTCGATCCCTTCGGGGGCGAGGTGCGCGACGGCAAGATCTGGGGCCGGGGCGCCGGCGACATGAAGGCCGGCCTCGCCGCCGCCGTGTACGCCGTCGAGGGGCTGCGCCGGGCGGGGGTGGAGACGGCGGGCGCGCTCGAGGTGAGCGGCACCGTGGACGAGGAGAGCGGCGGCTTCGCCGGCGTGGCCCTCCTCGCCGAGATGGGCCGCATCGCGCGCGGCCGCACCGACTACGTCATCATCCCGGAGCCGCTCGGCGTCGACCGCATCTGCATCGGCCATCGCGGCGTGTGGTGGTTCGAGGTGGAGCTGCGCGGGCGGATCGCCCACGGCAGCATGCCGTTCCTCGGCGTGAGCGCCATCGATCACATGGCCGCGCTGCTCGAGGCCGTGCGCGTCGAGCTGCAGCCGGCGCTGGCCACGAGACGCACGGCGATGCCGGTCGTGCCCGAAGGCGCGGGACGGGCCACGCTCAACGTGAACGCGCTCGTCGGCGGGCAGCCGGCCGACGGCATCCAGACCCCCTGCGTCGCCGACCGCTGCCGCGCGATCTTCGACCGCCGCTTCCTTGTTGAGGAGGGGCTGGAGGGCGCTCGGGCCGAAGTCGCCGCGCTGCTCGAGAGGGTGGCCGCACGCATCTCCGGCTTCCGCTACGAGATCAAGGACCTGATGATCGTCCATCCGGTGCGCACGCCGGAGGGCTCACCGCTCGTCGCCGCGCTCGGCCGGGCGATCTCCGAGGTGCGGGGACGCGACGCGACCCTCGTCGCCAGCCCGGGAACCTACGACCAGAAGCACGTGGCCCGCATCGCCGGCGTGGAGCACTGCGTCGCCTACGGGCCGGGGATCCTCGAGCTGGCCCATCAGCCCGACGAATGGTGCGGCGTGCGGGATCTCGTCGACTCCACCAAGATCCTCGCCCTCGCCGCGCTGGAGCTGTCCCAAGAGCGCTAGGGTCTGGGGGGTGCGCCGCTGGCACCCCCCGGCTCAATTACCAGTCAAAACGCGCCGAGATGCGCGCAATGCGCGGCGGCAGGATGGTCGTGGGAGTGTTGAACGTCGGGATCGCCGCCCCCGACTCGCTGATGGTCAGCCGGCCCGTCGTCGCGCGGATGTTCAGCTCTGGGTTCGCGTTGAACACGTTGTAGACGTCGAAGATCACGCCCAGCCGCGCGCGCCCGGTGACCTTGAAGGTCTTCTCGGCCCGGAAGTCGAGCTGCCGGACGGTGTCCAGCCGGTGGGCGGTGATCGGCTCGGCGTGCAACGGTTGCGTGCCGTAGTTCACGCCGGCGCTGCCGGGAGCCCCCGACGAAGCGGAGGCGTTGAACACGCGGCCGTACGGATAACCCTGCTGCATCTTGAAGACGGGGGTCAGGCGGACTCCCCAGCCCGGCTCGTACGTGCCGAAGGCCTTCGTGGTCCACGTCGTGAACTTGTTCCGGGTGTCGAGGTCGGCGGCCGTGATCGGGAAGCCGGTCTGGGCGGCGAAGCCGCTGAACAGCGTGGGATTGGTTCCGCCGAGGCCGGCGGCTCCGGTGCTGAAGTAGCTCGAGCCGTACTCGTCCGTCCAGGTGAGCAGGAACGAGCCCACCATGCTCCACTTGTGGCTGAAGCGCTTGTTCACCCCCAGCTCGATCGACTTGTAGTTGCCCTCGAACCCCGGCGGGTTGTACACGTAGTTCACGACCGGAAGCGCGAGGTTGGCGGGGTTGAGGTTCTTCATGCCGACCCGCCCGTCGTCGGCCGTGCCCGTGATGCCGTCGGCGCCGGGGTCGATGACGGTGATCGGCACCGTGTAGGCCGAGACCGGGCGGTTCTTGTTCTCCTGCTGGTACCCGTCGCGGTCCATCTTCCAGACGAATCCGGCCCGCGCGCCGATCTGTCCCGGCAGCTCGCGCTCGACCCAGGCCGACACCTCGTCCGTATGCGAGTTCTTGAGGTTCGGGTCGAAGATGACGTTGGCGGTCCCGCCGAACTGCGTCTGGAGCGCGCCCTCTTCCCCGGCCTCCCACAGCCGGTCGCCGTTGCGGTCGGTCCAGGCGTACTGGGTGTACTGGGTGGACGTATTGGGGTTCACCGAGTCGGCCAGGACGACGCCGGGGTTGAAGAAGTAGCGGCCGAAGTTGGCCTTGGCCACCGTCTTGCCGTCGCCGGTCAGGTCGTAGATCAAGCCGATCCGCGGCACGAAGTGGTTGAAGACCTTGACCTCCTTCACCGCGGCGAACGATGCGGCCTGGGACGAGAACCGGCTCGCCGCTCGCTCCTGGGCGGGCAGGAACACGCGGTAGCGATCGTAGCGGACGCCCAGGTTCAGCGTCAGCTTGTGGAGGTTGAAGCTGTCGTTGACGTAGAGGCCGTAGTTGCGCAGGCCGTTGATCGAGTCGACAGGCAGGCCGAGCCGGACCGCCGCCGCCACGCCGTTGTCGAAGAGCTGGACGACGTTGTTGGCGTAGTACTGCCCCCAGATCGTCTCCCCGGTCTCGTGCTGGATCTCGCCCCCGACCTTGAATTGGTGGTTGCCCCCCAGCTTGTTGTCGACGAAGAACGTGTAGGCGCCGTGGAGCTGCTTGCGGCGGCGCAGGAGGTCCCACTGGCGGCCGCCGCCCGTCACCTGCAGCGTCACCCGGTCCTCCCGGCGCGGCTCGGTGCTGTCGTTGTGGAGGCCGAAGTTGTAGCCGAACTCGCCGGCGCGGATCTCGAGAAAGCCTCGGTTCCCGAACGTCCGGTTGTACTCGAGCTTGCCCACCCACGACGGCGACTCCTGGTTGAGCGTGGAGTCCTTCGTGAGGTGCTGCGGGTTGCTGACGACGGCATCGGTGCGGAAGGGCTGGAACTTCGTTCCGTACTGGAGGTAGGCCACGAACTTGTCCTTCGGCGTGAGCTGGTAGCTGAGCTTGCCCGTGTAGTTGACGAGCTTGGTGAGGAAGGCCGTCCCGTCGAGGATGGCACCGGCGGACGGCTGATAGGTGATGTTCTGCTGGCGCAGGTAGTTGAAATGCCACCACAGCTTGTCCTTGATCACCGGGCCGCCCACGCTGGCGTTGAGGTTCTTGTAGGAAGTGAGCGTGTTGGCGTTCTGCCGGCTCAGGCCGAGCTGCTGGATCACGTTCCTGGGCAGGTTGGCGTAGCCGCGCGCGAGCTGGCCGGCGCTGACGTTGGTGCTCTGGACGTCCTTGTTCTCGTACTCGTAGTACACCTCGCCCCGGAACTGGTTCCCGCCGGACTTGCCGATGAAGTTCGTGAGGACGCCGCCGCTCGGCATCTCCACCGAGTTGCCGGCGGCGCCGATGATCACCTCGTCGAACGACCCGTAGTCGAAGTAGAACCCGGAGGCCGAGGTTCCCTCGGTGGTGTTGATGCCCTCGATCAGCGGCCGGTTCTGTCCTCCGTTGCCGTAGGCGACGTAGGTCGTCTGGGTCCCCGCGGTGCTGCCCCCCACGTCGAAGCGGTTGAGGGAGACGGCCGGCGTTTCCGACAGCAGGGACCACATGTCGCGCGCGTTCGGGAGCGATTCGAGCTGCGTCTTGTCGAAGTTGGTCTGGACGCGCGTCGAGGTCGTGTCGATCGTCGGCGACTCGCCGGTGACGGTCAGCTCCTCCTGGAGGCTCTTGATCGCCAGCTTCGTGTCGACGTTGGCGGTGAAGCCGATGCCGATGCGAATTTCATCCCGGACCACGGTGCCGAAGCCAGGCATCTCGAACGTGAGCTTGTAGCTGCCCGCCGGCAGCCCGGGGAAGCGATAGATCCCCTGCCCGTTGGTGGCGGCCGTCTGGGTGCCGAGCAGCGAGGGGCTCGTCGCGGTGACGGTCACCCCCGGCAGCGCGGCGCCGCTGGCGTCGACGACCTCCCCCTGGATGCTCCCCGTCGAGCCGGCGCCCCCCTGGGCGAGGGCCGGGCCCGCCGCCACGAGCATGCCCAGCAGCAGGAACCACGGCGTGCGTGTCTTCACCGTCTGGCCTCCTCTCGACTAGAACTCGTACCTGATCCCGAAGCGCACGATGCGCGGGTCCAGGAGGGATATGACCTCCTGGAAGCGGTTGGCGCCGGTGCCGGTGCCGCCGCTGACCCGGAAGTTCGTCACCGGGTTCGCGTTGAGGGCGTTGAACACGTCCACGATGGCGCTCAGCGTGCCGAAGCGCTCGCTGAGCTTGAAGGTCTTCTCCGCGCGGAAGTCCACGATGTGGACGTTGGGGGCCCGGTTGGAGTCGACGGGCTCGGCGAAGATCGTCTCGCTGCCCGCGTTCTTGAAGGGCACGCTGATCGTGCGGGCCCAGTGGTAGCCGCTCTGGAGCTTGTAGGAGGCGGCGAAGCCGATCTGCCACGGGAACTCGTAGCGGCCGATGAGCTTGTAGTTCCAGAAGGTGGTCTTCTGGCTGCCGAAGCGCCGTCGGTTCGGCGGCCACAGGTAGGTCGTGGCCTGGCGGGCGACCGCGAGGTTGCTCGTGGAGCTCGTGGTGGTACGAAAGTCGTCGGCCCAGGTGTGCTCGAAGGACGTCAGGAGCAGCCACTTGTTCTTGAAGCGCCGGTTCACCGCAAACTCCACCGTGTGGTAGTTACCGTCGAAGGCGGGCTGACCCACCCGCCCGGGGTTGGTGAAGACACGGTTCTCCGCGACCCCCGGTTGTCGATCGAAGAGCTGCAGCGCCCGGTCGTCCCCGGTGCCGAGCGTGTTGTCCGGTCCGACGTCCACGAAGTTGAACGGGACCGTGTAGGCGTTCACCCGGTTGAGATCGACCTCGGCCCAACCGTCCCGCAGCGCCTTGAAGACGTACGAGCCCCGCACGGAGACGTCGGGGAGCAGCTCGTGCTCGAGGTGGGTGGAGAGCTCCTGGCCGTAGGGATCGCGCAGGCTGCGGTCGACCTTGACGAAGCCGGCGCCGCCCTGGGTGCTGAGCAGCCGCCCCAGCTCCTGGGGTCCGTCGAGGATGCGGTTGCCGTTGAGGTCCTTGAACTCGTATCGCTTCTGGGCCGCGCCGACCGGGTTCTCCACGTCCAGCGTGTCGGGGCTCGGGTTGTAGTAGTAGCGGCCGAAGAAGGCCTTCCACACCGTCTTGCCCTTGCCGCTGAAATCCCAGGCGAAGCCGATGCGCGGGCTCAGCTCGTTGAAGGTCGCCACCGTCGTGGCCGGCGTGGTGATCGGCGAGAAGAACGCGCTCTGGTTCGGAGTGGCGCTCTGCTCCGGCCATCCCACCACGTAGCGGTCGAACCGTGCCCCGAGGTTGAGCGTGATCCGCTTGGTGAGGGCCCAGCCGTCCTGGAGGTAGCCGGCGATGAGCTTGCAGTCGTTGATCGCGTTGTTGGGCGTGTTCCAGATGTCCACTTCCGAGGGGACCCCGCTGCGGTCGCGGTAGAAGACGTCTCCGGGCTGGAAGGACAGGAACGCCCGGCGGTCGCGGTAGGCCTCGAAGCCGACCTTGAAGCTGTGGGTGCCGGCCCAGTTGTCCTTGAAGTACGACAGGCTGCCCGAGAGCTGGGGCTTCCAGCGGATCTGGTCCTGGTAGGCGTTGTTCGCCCCGCTTTGCTGGTTGGTGACGAGGTCGATCCGCCCCACGGGCACGCCTTCCGTTTCCGAGGACCTGGTCTGGGGCGGGAAGAGAGGGAAACGGTTGTACCAGTGGGCCACCTGCAGGTCGAGGAACAGCCGGTCGGAGAGCACGCTCGTCCACTCCAGCTTCACGGGCCGGTTCTTCGAGGGCTGGTAGTACGCGGTCTCCGGGGGGACGGCCAGGGAGAGGTCGCGCAGCGGCTGCAGCTTGGTGCGCTGGTTGAAGAAGCCGATGAGCTGGTTCCGGGGGTTGATCTGGTAGGTGAGCTTCGCGGTGTAGTTGATGAGCTGGCTCTGGGCCTTGTCGTTGGGCAGCCCGAGGATGATCTTGTACTGGTTGTTGTCGCGATAGCCGGCGTAGAACCAGACCTTCCCCTTCACGATGGGGCCGCCCATCCCCACGTTGAAGTCGTACTGCTTGGTGATCGGGTTCCCGCGGGAGAGGCCGTTCACCTGCCCGGAGGCGGGGTCCCGGATGGAAGGCGCGCGGAACCCGCCCTCGCCGACCGCGGCCGGCGTCTTGAAGGCGGTGGGCACGTTGTCGGAGATGGTGCCGCTGTCCTCGTAGTCGAAGTAGGCGGTGCCGTGGAAACGGTCTCCGCCCGATTTCACCGTGATGTTGAGCAGCGCCCCCGGCCCCGCCTGCTCGCCCATGTTCCCGGCTCCGCCGAGCTGGAACTCCTCGAAGCTGCCGAAGTCGAAGTAGCCGGCGTTGGCGTTGGTCGACTCGGTGACGTTGATGCCCTCGAGCAGGGTCTTGTTCTGGTCACCGACACCGTAGGTCAGGTAGCCGGTCTGGGTCCCCGTGTGGGAGCCGCCCACGTCGTAGCCCGTCATCTGGAAGCCGGGAGCCTGCGCCATGGCCGCCCACACGTCTCGGGCGTTGGGGATGTCGCGGAGCAGCTCCTTGGTGAAGGCGGTGCCGATGCTCGTCGTGGTCAGGTCCACCGTCGGCGACTCACCGGTGATCGTCACCGACTCGCTCACGCTCGCCAGCGGGAGCTGGGCGTCCACGGTGAGGGTGGTGTTGAGGCTGACCCGGATCCCCTCCCGCCGGAGCGTGCGGAAGCCGGCCGCCTCGAAGGTCAGCGTGTAAACGCCGGAGGGCAGCGCGGCGAAGCGGTACATGCCGTCGGAGGCGGACGTCGTCGTCTGGGGCTGGATGAGGGCGGAGCCCGATGCGGTGACGGTCGCCCCCGGCAGGATGGCACCGCTGTTGTCCGTCACGGTTCCCACGAGGCGTCCCCGGAGCTCCTGCGTGGTCGCCGGCCCCGCGCAGACGGCAAGCACGGCGAAGACTCCCCCCCCGATCCAGGCGCAATGCCGCTTCATGGACCCTCCCCGCGCCGAAGCGACGATCAAAGAGTCGAGTTCCGGGCGCGGATACACTCCGACCCCGGTCCGGACCCCTTGTGCAAAAGAATGTGTCTTGTCTTTTGGGATACCACCGGCCCCGCGGCCTGTCAAGGGCTTTCGGGACTCTGGGCGCTCACCCGGAGGCGGCGAAGGGCGGCCTCCGCCCTCTCCAGCAGGGCCGAGTCGCCGAGACTGCGGGCGGCCTCGCTCAGGCCCCGGTAGCCCATGACGTTGCCGGGATTGACGGACACGGCCTGGTGGAAGAGCCGCGCCGCGGCGCGCGGGTCGCCTCCTTCCATCTCGAAGACGGCGAAATTGTTGAGGTGGGCCCAACCGTCCGGCTCCGCCTCCACCAGCGCCTCGAAGGCCCGCCGGGCACCGGCGCGGTCGCCCGTCTGAGCCCGCGCGATGGCGGCCACCTCGAGCGCGCGCGGAGCACGGGCGTCGCGCGCCAGGACTACTTCGGCGCGGCGGAGCGCCTCGTCCGTCCTTCCCCTCGCCAGGCTGGCGGAGGCCAGGAAGCCTTCGGCCTCGGCATCGCCGGGGGATATCTCCAGCGCCCGCCGGGAGAGCGCCTCGGCCGCGTCCACGTTGCCCGCCGCCTCCTGCACCTCGGCGCCCAGCAGCAGGGCGCGCACGCTGTGAGGGTCGGCGGCGGCGGCCGCCGCCAGCGCCGCGAGGGCCTCGGCCGGCCGGTCCCGGTTGTGTTCGAGAAGGCCGAGGGCGATGCGCGCGGAAACCGGCGCCGCGCTCGCGGCTTGTCCGCGCAGGAACGCCTCGGCCTCAATCGCCCGCCCGCTCTTCAGCGCCACGCGCACCAGGCCCTCGTAGGCACCCGCGTCACCCCCCAGACCCCCGCGGCTCGCTTCCTCGAGAGCTTCGCGGTAGAGGTCCATCGCCCAGCCGTGGCTGCCCGCGCGCTCCAGCATCCTCGCCCGCTCGAGCCTCGCGCGGGGCGGCGGGGAAGCCGCGAGAGCGGCGAGGGGGGCGAGACCGGACGGCACCTCGGCCCCGCGCGCCGTGTCCGCGATCCGCGCGCGATTCTCGGCCGCGGTGTCGGCATGGAGATACCGCGGGGCGCTGAACTCGAGGCGCGGCCGGTCATCGGTATGGCGTGGGGCCTCCGCGACGAAGCGCGCGAGCGCCGGTCCACCAAGGGCGTACAGCGTGGCGAGCCCCGCCGGCGTTCGCACCTCCACCTCCGCCAGGTCGTCCCGCACCGCCGGCTCGGCCATGCGGCCGGCGAGCGCGCCCAGGTCCACGGTGGGCAGCGCCGGGTCGGCGCCCACGAGGAGGAGGTCCCCCTCGTTGACGAGGAACAGCGCGGCCGCGGGGAAGGCATCCGTGAATCCCGCCAGCACCGTGCGCAGATCGCCCGGGTGCATGTTGTAGATGTGCGCCCACTGGCAGAACAGGCCGCCGGGGGCGAGGCGGGACCGGGCCAGGAAGAAGAAGTCACGCGTGAACAGCGACGACACGCCGGCCATCCACGGGTTCGACGGCTCCGAGATGATCACGTCGAAGCGGCGGTCGCTGAGGAGGAGATGGTTGCGGCCGTCGGCCACGCGCAGCACGAGCCGGGGATCCTCGAGGACGCCGCGGTTGAACCGCCCGAACAGCCGCGCGGCCTCGACCACTTCGGGAGAGATCTCGACCACCTCCAGCCGTCGCAGGGGATGAGCGAGGGCGGAGCCCGCGGTGACCCCGCTGCCGAGGCCGATCACGCACGCCTCCTGGGCCGCGGGATGCAGGAGCAGAGGCAGGTGGGCGAGGAGGCGCTGCGTGAGCATGTCGCTGCCGCTGGTGGCGTCGACCTTCCCGTCCACCGCCAGCGAAAGCGTTCCTCCCACCCGTTTGACGGACACGGTGACCTCCGCCCCCTCGCGGTAATAGGCGAGCTCTCCGGCCCGCAGCTCCTCCTCCAGCCGGCCGGGCGCGGCGTAGACCGCGTACTTGTACACGCCCCCCGACAGCAGCTCGCGGTCCCATCGTGGGATCCCCACCGCCGCGAGCGCGAACGCGATCACGATCGCCGCCGGCCCCCCCGGATGCGGAGTGCGCCGGGCCAGGGCCGCCGCTCCGGCCAGGGCGTGCGCCGCCGCCGCGGCCAGGAGCGTCGCCCGGATGCCGAAGCGCGGCAGCACGACGAACCCCGCGAGCACGGCTCCGAGCACGGCGCCCACGGTGTTCCACGTGTAGGCGCGGGCGGCGGCGGGAGCGACGCCGGCCGCATCCTTCGCCAGCAGCTGCACGGCCAGCGGAAACGCGGCCCCGAAGAGCAGGCACGGCGGCGCGAGCAGCACGAAGACCCCGGCGAGCTCGAGCGCCATGAGCCGGTCCATGCGGTCGGCGTTCGCCCGCACCAGCTCGCCCACGGTCGCGGGCAAGCGACCGATCGCGGCGACGACCGCGAGGCTGGCGGCGGCCGCGCCCGCCTCCACCAGCGCGAGGACGGTGGCGGGCTGTCGCCATCGCGGCAGGGCGGCGGTCGCGGCGGCGCTGCCGAGTGCGATCCCGGCGATCACGGTGGCGAGGATGAAGGCGAACGCATAGGCGGTCGGGCCGATGAGGAGCACGAGTGCCCGCGCCCACGCCACCTCGTCCGCGAGCGCGCCGAGGCCCGAGAGCGCGAGGACGGCGAGGACGAGACGCTCGCGCGGCCGCGCCGCCGGGCGGACGGCCGGGGGCGCCGATCCCGCCGCGCGGCTCCCCTTGCTCGACCCGACGATCGCGGCGGCCGCCAGGTTCAGGGCCACCGCCAGCAGCGTCGAGCGGCCGATGCCGAGCCGGGGCAGGAGGAAGAAGGCGCAAGCGAGGCTGCCGGCCACCGCGCCCACGGTGTTGGCCGCGTACAGCGTTCCCGCAACGCGCCCCGCGCTCTCGGCGCCGGCGCCGGTGAGCGCGGCCAGCAGGGGCAGCGTCATGCCCATGAGCGTGGTCGGCACGAGCAGGAGGGCGGCGCTGAGGCCGAGGCGCGCCGACTCGAGGACGAGCGGAGACGCCGCGCCGGACGCGTAGAGCCAGGCCAGGGGTGGGAGGCCGGCGCGAAGCAGCCACGGGAAGATCAGCGCGAAACCGGCGATGCCGAGCTCGAGGAACGCATAGGCGCGCGGCCCCGAACCGGCGGGCACGCGCTCGACGTACCGGGCGGCCAGGGCGCTGCCGAGGGCAAGGCCAGCCATGAAGGTGGCCAGCACGGTAGACAGGGCCGCCACGGTGTGCCCCAGGAGGAGCGCGAGTTGCCGGGTCCACAGGACCTGATAGACGAGCGCGGCCGCTCCGGAGAGAAGGCACGCGGACGCGAGAGGAAACGCGGCGCCGGTGGCCGTCCTCATCGCAGGGCACTCTAGCAGAGGCCGCATCAGGGAATGCCTGAAACCGGCCTCAGGGATTCCCGGCTTCGAGGGGAGTCCAATGCAAGAAATCTACGACAGTGGTGCGTTTGGGGTTGCGATCCGGCGACAGGGGACTAGCTTGAAGGAAGGGGGTGTGGTGCGGCTCACTGCATCGCCGCCGGAGAGCGTCATTCATTCAATGCTGTTCGACTTTATTCATCGTCTGCGTATCGAGAACGCAGGAAGACCTGCGGCGGGGCGGTTCCCGGCCGTGAGGGGAGCAGAGCGATGGCATGGATCACCGTCAAGGGCTCGGCCTTCTTCGAGGGCCTCGAGCCCACGTTCCAGGAGGCACTGAGAGGACTCGCCGGCTCTTGGACGATCGAGGTCCATGACGGCCTCGTCGGCAGCTGGAGGCTCCTCGTCTTTCGCCGTGACGACCATTTCGAGAGGACCGTCCTCCTCTCGCCGAGTGAGCAGTCGCCGGCCGTCATCCGCGAATGCGTGCAGGAGACTTTTCGCAACGTCCCGCCTCGGGCAGGCTCGGGCGGGCAGGCGCTCCCGCCCGGAGTGACCCGCGATCGGCGGGCGACGCCCCGGCGCTAGGGGGGCTTCGGCCCCCGCCCCCGCCGCGGGGCGTGGCGGCGTCCAGGCCCCGTGATAACCTCGGGCCGAGCTTTTTCCCCAAGGATGGACGATGAGCGTGCGCGTGGTCGGGCTGGCCGCCGCGGTGGGGGCGGCCCTCGGCCTCGCCCAGGCCCCGACCACCCTGCCGCCCGCCGCCGCCGGCTACGTCGGCGCCGCCCGCTGCGCCGAGTGCCATACGGCCATGGCCGCCAAGTGGCGCTCCGGACGCCACAGCCGGATGCTCCAGCCCGCCTCGGCCGCGAGCGTGGTGGGCGACTTTTCGGCCGGCCGTCTCGAGCTGCGCGGCCGGCGCTACGCCGTACGCGCGGGAGACGGGGCCTTCTTCATCACTGAGGGCGACCTCGAGGGCGGCGCGCGCGAGCGGCGGGTGGACTTCACCCTCGGCGGCCGCCGCATCCAGCACTACCTGACCACCCTCGACGACGGCCGCATCGTCGTGCTCGCTCCGAGCTGGGACGTCGGCCGCCGGCAGTGGTTCCACAACATGGAGATCGTCGACCCGGAGGAGGAGAGCCGGGAGACGCGGGTCCAGGTGTGGAACGCCAACTGCGTCGGTTGCCACGTCAGCCAGGAGCAGAAGCGCTACGAGCCGGCGTCAAAACACTACCGGACGGAATGGATGGATTTCGGCACGAGCTGCGAGGTGTGCCACGGCCCGGGGCGCGCGCACGGCGCCGATGCGGCCGGCGTCGTGCGTCCCGAGAGACTCGGCGCCGAGCGCAGCACCATGGTGTGCGCGCAGTGCCATTCGCTGCGGGACGTGAACGCTCCGGGCTTCCGTGCGGGCGACGACTACTTCGACCACTTCATGCCGATCCTCGAATACGCGCAGAAGGTGGACAAGGACCCGGCGTACTGGGGTGACGGTCGTCCTCGTCGCTTCTCCAACGACGCCCTCGGGTTCTGGCAGAGCCGCTGCTTCCGCGAAGGGTCGGCGACGTGCGTGACGTGCCACCTCGATCCCCACGTGCCCGACGTGGACCGCAACCCGCAGCTCGCCCCCGCGAACAACGGCCTTTGCCTGGGCTGCCACGAGGCGATCGGCGCGCGTCTCGCCGCCCACAGCCATCACCGCGAGAACGGACCGGGCAGCTCGTGCGTCGAGTGCCACATGCCCCGCACCGTCCTCTCCATCAAGGCGCGGATCCGCGACCACTCGCTCTCGGTGCCCGCGCCCGAGAACACCACGCGCTTCGGGATCCCCAACGCGTGCAACGCGTGCCACGAGGACAAGACCTCCGCGTGGGCGGCGAAGGCGCTCCAAGCGTGGGGACCGCCCGGCCCCGGCGCGCAGCGAGCCGTCCGCCGCGCCGAGACGTTCACGGCCGCCCGCAAGGGCGATCCGGCCGCCGAAGCGGCGCTGCTCGCGATGATGACCCGCGCGGACGAGCCGCCCCTCGTACGCGCCAACGCGGCCGGCTATCTGCGGCGGTTCGACGGTCCCCGCGTGCGGGCCGCCCTCGTCGCCGCATTGAAGGCGGAGCACCCTCTCGTGAAGGCGGTGGCCGCGTTGACGCTCGCGGAAAAGCCGAACGCATCCGGACCGGCCCTCGCCCTCGCTCTCGCCGACGGGCACCGGATCGTACGGATGGCGGCCGCCTTCGCCCTCATGAACGCCGGCATCACCCGACTCCCGGGAGCGGACGGAGAGCGCCTGGAGGCGGCCAAGCGCGACTACGTGGTGCGCGCGGGCCTGCTGACGGACGATGCGGACACGCAGCTCAACCTGGGAAAGTTCTACTTCCTCGATCGGCGCTACGACGCGGCGGCCGGGGCCTTCGAGCAGGCGCGGGCGCTGAAGCCCGACGTCGCCGGGGGCGACTACTACCTGGCCCTCGCCCGGGTGGGGCAGGGCCGGGTCGAGGAGGCCCGGACGCTGCTCGCCCGGCTACCGGCCTCGGATCCCTTCGCCGACGCCGGCCGGCGGCTGCGGGAGAAGCTGGAGGCGCCTCGATGACGGCCACTTCGCGGCCGGCGATCGCCCTTTTCCTGCCCGATGCGGCGAACGACTATCAGGAGATGGTGCGCGACGACGCGGCGCGCGCCGCGGCCCGGGCCGGACTGGACCTCGTCCCCCACTCGGCGGGCAACAGCGTGATGACGCAGATCCAGCAGCTCTTCGCATGGCTGCATGGTCCGGAGGTCGGCCGCACCCGGGGCCTCGTGGTCATGCCCGTCCTGCAGACCGCCCTCGACCGGGTGATCCGGGAAGGAGCCCGCGCCGGCCTCCCGTGGGCGTTCCTCCAGCGGCGCCCCGACAAGCTGGACGCCCTCCGCGCCGAGTTCCCCGAGCTGCCGTTGTTCATCGTGATGCCGGACCAGCGCGAGATCGGCGCGATCCAGGCGCGCCAGCTCCGCGCCCTGCTGCCGCGCGGCGGGAACGTCCTCTACGTCCAGGGGCAGGCCGCCAGCTCTCCGGCCCAGGCGCGGCTGGCCGGGCTCAAGCCGGGGCTCGAGGGCTCCACGGTGGCGATCGCGGCCGTGCTCGACGGCAACTGGACGAGCGAGGACGCCGACAAGGCGGCGCGCGACTGGCTGCTCCTGATGCTGAGGGCCGGACGACAGAACGTCCACCTCGCCGCCTGCCAGAGCGACGAGATGGCCATGGGCGTGAAGAAGGCGCTGGCCGCGGCGGCGGAGAAGCTGCAGCGGCCCGAGGTCGGCCGCATCCCCGTCACCGGCTGCGACGGCCATCCGCAGGTCGGGCGGAAGCTCGTGGACGAGGGCGCGCTCGCCGCGACCATCGTGGTGCCGTCCACGGGAGCGCCCGCGGTGGAGCAACTGTTGAAAGCGCTGGCGACCCGGCAGATGCCTCCCGCGGAACTGATCCTGCACGTGAGGTCGTACCCGGACGAGTCGTCTCTTGCCCGACGATTCAGCTAGGCGTCAAGGGGCTTGCGCTAGTCGATTTCCAACGGCCTCACGAGGCGCACGCGCCAGCGCGAGCCCGAGGCGAGGGTGACCTCCTTGCCGCGGGTGACGAGCACCGCCCCCGTTCCCGCTCCGGCGCCGATGAGAGCGCCCTTGGCCGCGCCCTCCTTGCCGTCCACGATCGCCCCCACGACCGCGCCCGCGCCCGCGCCGCCGCCGATGATCTTCGCGTCACGGCCGTGGCTGGGAGGCGCCTGAACGCCGATGCGCCGGGTGGCGATCCGGTACGTCTTGCCGTTCGCGACCAGCTCGTTGAACGACAGCGACAGGTACGCGCGGCCCTTCACCTTGCCCGATCGACGGACGCTGACCACGTGGCCGCGCATCTCGCTGCCGGCGGGGATGACGACCTTGCCTCCCGAGAGGACGTCGGCGCGCACCCGGGCGTCGACGCGATCCTCGGGCCGGCTGGTCGCCGAGGAGACCGTGGTCTCCAGCGTCACCGGGATCGAGGTCTCGACGGGGAGCTGCCGGGCCGCCGCCGTCGCCGGGACCGCGAAGAGCCCGGCGAGCAGGCCGGCGCCGAGGGCCAAGGGGTTCATGTCGGTTCGGAGCATCCGTCCTCCTCCCGGGGCGGCGAACCGCCCCATTGATAGAAGATAGTACGGTCTGCGCCCGCGGCGGTGAGGCTCATCACCAAACCGCCAAACCACGGACTCCCATTGACAACGCCGCGAACCGGGACCTAGCCTTGGCTCATCCCCCACGAGGAGGAGGTTACACATGACTTCTGTCGCCCGCGTCATCGAGATCAGCGCCCAGTCCACCAAGAGCTTTGAGGATGCCATCGACAAAGGCCTCGCCCGGGCCGAGAAGACCCTCCGCAACGTCACGTCGGCGTGGGTGAAGGAGCAGCGGTTGGACGTCAAGAAGGGCAAGATCACCGGCTACCAGGTGAACCTGCTCGTCACCTTCATCCTGGATTGAGCCCGGGGATTGAG
>Ga0070698_100003895_pt1 | contig 16411 bp, 10 predicted proteins | sample KBSK1502metaG_FD_65477 | JGI IMG/M metagenome (GOLD analysis project Ga0070698, IMG submission 65477) | Corn, switchgrass and miscanthus rhizosphere microbial communities from Kellogg Biological Station, Michigan, USA - KBS K1-50-2 metaG | ecosystem: Host-associated > Plants > Roots >...
CATCGCGGTTCATGAAGCGCAGCTTCTGTCGTACCTCAAGTTGAGCAGACGACCAGTGGGCTTATTGATCAACTTCAACGTCGTTCATTTGCGCGACGGGATCTGCCGGAAGGTGCTCTGAGGTTCCTCCGTGTCCCCCGTGATCTCCGTGGTGAAAAGCTGTTCTCCGTGTCCTCCGCGAATCAGCGACCAGCTCTCTTCTGCACTTCCTCCATGACTCGAAGAAGGTTGCCGCTCCAGAGCTTGCCGATCTGTTCCTCGGTATAGCCGCGCTTCACGAGCTCCAGCGTCACATTGAACGTTTCGGATGCGTCGCCCCAGCCGGTGACGCCGCCGCCGCCATCAAAATCCGAGCTGATCCCGACGTGGTCGATGCCTATGAGCTTGACGGCGTAGTCGATGTGGTTGACGAAGTCGCTTACCGTGGCGCGAGCCGGCGCGGGATACATGCTGTCGATGACGACGAGCCGACGGTTGAACACGACCCGACGATCCGGCGGGAGCGAGTCGATCATCGCGGCCGCTCCACCACGCCCGCCACGCCCTCCCCCCCCGCCGCCACGTGCTGCGCCGCCTCCAGCACCGGGCGCACCGGCAGCACCGGCGGCGCCGGCACCTCCGGTGGCTGCACCTCGACCGCCACCACCACGTCCGGCGGCAACCGGGATTCCAAACTCCTGATACAGCTTGTCGATCGCCGGCTGGCGCTCCGGCGGTGGCGGGTCGCATTTCACGTACGAGGCAAACGCCACCGTCTGCATGACGCCGCCGTTCTTCTTCAGGGCCATCAACTGCTCGTCATCCATGTTGCGCGAGTGATTGCATAACGCGCGCACCGCCGAGTGCGATGCGATCACCGGCGCCTTACTCAGCTCGAACGTCTGCATCGACGACTGCTTCGACGGATGTGAGATGTCGATCATCATGCCGACGCGGTTCATCTCGGCGATGGCCTGCCGTCCGAGCGGCGAGAGGCCGTTCCATTTCCACCCCTGTGCCTCACCGGTGTTGGAGTCGGACCACTGCGAGTGGCCGTTGTGGGCCAGGGACAGGTACCGCCCGCCGCGGTCGTAAAACGCCTTGATGTTCTTGAGATCCTCGCCTAACGGGTACGCGTTTTCGATGCCGATGAGCGCAACCTTGCGCCCGGAGGCGGCGATGCGACGAACGTCGGCGGGCGTGAGCGCCAGGCCGATCTTGTCCGGGGCGATCGTCTCCGTGAGGCGATGGACGGCCTCGAACTTTGCGACCGCCTCGTCGTAGGCCCTCTTGTAGCCCTCGGGCGTGAAGTTGGTGTCCTGGCCGACGTACACAATGAAGAACGAGACGTCCAATCCGCCCTCGACCATCTTGGGCAGGTTCACCTGCGTCCCGAGTCGCTGCGTGTAGTTCCGCTCCGGTGTGAAGTTCGCCGGGCTGATGTCGTTGTGCGTGTCGAGCGTGATCACGCGATCGTGAATCGCGCGGGCGCGGGCGACGATCTCGGCGGGCCCGGCCTGAGCCTGGGCGATGGACGTCGCGAGAATCGAGAACGCACCGACGATGAAGTCCGGAAAACGACGCACGGAGTACCTCTTTGTTGGGGCCATTCTGCCGAACGACTTGAAGGATCAAATCCCTGGACGGTCGAACGTAGGTGCCGGAATTGGCCGGCTCAAGATCGCATCAGGAGTTTCGAAAAAGCCTTTCACCACGGGGGTCACCGAGCTACACGGAGGGAACCCAAGAGGCGGGCAGTCCTCTGTGACCCCCGTGATCTCCGTGTTAAAGGCTTTTTCAGGACCTTCGGTATGCTGTCATTCGTGGTGTATGGTGGTTGCAGAAGCCGTCAAAGAAAACGGCCCGGGAATCCCCGGGCCGCCTTCAGCTACTCAAACGCGACTCAGCCTACCGCCACTGGCTCCTCTTCCTCGACCGGTACCGATTCCGGCGTCAGGTCGTCCGCCATGGCAATGCTGAGCACTTCCGGCAAACTGGCCACTGGATGGAAGGTGAGCTGCTGGCGCACCTCGTCAGGCACGTCTTCCAGGTCGGCGTCGTTGTCGCTAGGCAGGATGATGTGCTTGATGCCGGCGCGATGAGCGCCCAGCACCTTCTCCTTCAACCCGCCGATCGGAAGCACGCGACCGCGCAGCGTGATCTCACCGGTCATGGCCACGTCCCGGCGAACCGGACGCCCTGACATCTCGGAGACCAATGCCGTAGCGATGGCGATGCCTGCCGACGGACCATCTTTCGGAATGGCACCCGCCGGTACGTGAATGTGCGCTTCCATCGCGCTGTCGAGCCGATACGGAGGAATGCCGAGCGCCGGCGCGTTATTCGTGACGTAGGTGAGCGCGGCGCGCGCACTCTCCTTCATCACGTCGCCGAGCTGGCCGGTGAGAATGAGGGACATGGGTGCCGGCACCACGCGTGACGCCGTCTCGCCGTCCTCCGTCGATACCGGGACCTCCCGGCGCCGGATGGACGCTTCGACGAACATGATGTCGCCGCCTACCGGTGTGTAATACATGCCGGTCGCGATACCGACCTCGTTTTGCTCGGCGACGCGTTCGGGGTGCACCTTGGGACGGCCCAGGAGCTCGCGCACTTCGTCGGAATCGATCTTGCGATCCGTAAGGATGCCATCGTTTCCGGTTGCGACCCGGCGCGCCACCTTGCGGCAAACAGCACCCACCTGGCGCTCGAGCTGCCGCACACCACTCTCACGCGTGTAGTTCGCCACGATGCTGGCAACCGCGTCGTCGGTGAACGAGACGCCCTTGTCGTCCAGCCCGTTCTCTTCGAGCTGGCGCGGAATCAAGTATTTCTTCGCGATTTCCGCTTTCTCTCGCTCGGTGTAGCCGGAGAACTCAACCATCTCCATGCGGTCGAGGAGCGGCCCGGGGATGTTCTGGACGAAGTTCGCCGTCGCGACGAACAGGACCTCGCTCAGGTCGAACGGGATGCCGAGGTAGTGGTCGGTGAACGAGTCGTTTTGTGCCGGGTCGAGCACTTCGAGCAGGGCGGCCGATGGGTCGCCCTGGAAGGACACGCCGAGCTTGTCCACCTCGTCGAGCAGGAAGACGGGGTTTTTCGTTCCCGCCTGCTTCATGCCCTGGATGATGCGGCCGGGCATCGCACCGACGTACGTGCGGCGATGTCCGCGGATATCGGCCTCGTCCCGGGCGCCGCCCAGCGACACACGCACGTATTCGCGGCCTAACGATCGGGCGATCGACTTGGCGATGGACGTTTTGCCGACGCCGGGCGGACCGACGAACAGCAGGATCGGGCCCTTGGCCATGGCACGCGCCTTGGCTTCCCGCGCGTCAGTGATCGGACGGTCGTCACCGTCGCCGGCCCCGAGCGTCGGGGTCGCGTCGTCTTTCGGCGGTTTCACCTTGAACGCCGGGAACTCGCCGGTCTTTGCAACTTCTTCGGCGAGCTGGCGGGCGCGAAGCTGGCGCACCGCGAGGTACTCCAGCACACGGTCCTTCACGTCCTGGAGGCCGTAGTGGTCTTCCTCGAGGATGACGCCAGCGCGGTTCAGGTCGAGCTGGTCGTCGGACCGGGTGCTCCACGGGAGCTCGGCGATCCACTCGAGGTAGGTGCGGATGACTTGCGCTTCCATCGACTCGCGACCGGTGCGTTCGAGCCGCCCGAGCTCGCGCTCGACCTCGACCCGTGCATCCTTGGGCAGGTCCAGCTTGGCGAGCTTTTCACGCAGCTCCTCGACTTCGCGGGACTGATCATCGTCGCCGAGTTCCTTCTGGATCGCCTTCATCTGCTCGCGGAGGAACATCTCGCGCTGCCGCTCGCCCAGCTCCTCCTGCACCTGCGACTTGATCTCTTCCTGCGCCTCGAGCATGCCGATCTGTCGCTGGACGTGCACGAGCACCCGGCGCAGCCGCTCCTCGACGCTCAGCGTCTCGAGCAACCCCTGCTTCTCGGGTACGGTCAATTCGATGTAGCCGGCGACCAGGTCCGCAAACCGGCCCGGATCTTCCACGGAGTCGAGCACCTGGTGCACGACTTCCTCAGGCAAACCACGCTTTTCGCCGAGTTCGGCGGCACGTTCACGCGCCTCTTTGTGAAGCGCTTCGAACGCCGCGTCTGACTCGCTCAGCGGCGCCATTTCTTCGGTTGGCATAACGACGGCACTCAGGAAGCCGTCGCCTTGCGTGTATTGAAGCGAGGTCGCGCGCTGCTCGCCCTGGAGGAGCAGCTGGACCCCGCCGAGTCCGCGCTGGATCTGCCCGATCCGGGCGATGACGCCCATGGAATACAGGATTTCGGGCGCTGGCTCGTCGGTATTGTCCCGCTGCGCGACGGCAAAAACGAGCCGGTCGCCCTTCAGCGCCGATTCGATGGCGCGAAGGGTTCCGGGGCGCCCCGCTGCAATGGGCGCCGTAAGGCCAGGGAAGATCACGGTTCCCCTGAGAGGGAGCACCGGGAGTGTCTGTCGCTGTGCCATTCAGGTCAGGTCCTCAGACTGGAGTCCATCCAAAGAGCCGCTGAAATGCGACGCTGATGGATGCCTAAACCCCACGCACTTCTCGGGCTGCTGAATTACGCCAACGTGGCTGTCATTGCAACTTTTGCGGGCCAATCTGACGTAGTTCGAGGCAGCTGCCTGCCGATTGCTGTTGGTGCTCAAGCATGGGGTCAGACACCTATTTGCCGTTTACGGCGTCGTGGGCCTGCGGCCGCAGGCGTCAATTGGCAAATAGGTGTCTGACCCCATGAGCGAGTCCGTCCTATTCCGCTGACCTTGAACCGCCGTAACCGCACAACGGATTTCGCTTTACGCTGCCCCACATGAGTGCTACACTACTCGACTGCCCCGTCGTCGTACCCAGCCAGGCCCACCGCGTGCCCGAGCCAGTCGGTCAACCGACAGACCCAGACCTTCGAGCACATGTCGAGCGCGTCCTCGCGTCGACTTACGAACTCGACCGCGAGATCGGGCGGGGCGGTATGGGTATCGTCTACAAGGCGAAGGACCGCCGGCTCAAGCGTCACGTCGCCATCAAGGTCCTTCCCCCGGAGCTCGCCTTCAGGGCCGAGATCCGGACCCGGTTCCTGCGCGAGGCCGAAACCGCCGCACAGCTGAGCCATCCGAACATCGTCCCCATCTACAGCGTCGACGAGCGCGACGGGATCGTGTACTTCGTGATGGCGTTGGTGGACGGTGAAAACCTCGCCGTGCGGCTGCACAGGGATGGGGCACTCTCGCCGGGTGAAGCGCGACGGATCCTGCTCGAAGTGTCGCATGCGCTCGCCTACGCCCATGAGCGGAATGTCGTCCACCGCGACATCAAGCCGGACAACATCCTCATCCAGGCGGGTGACGGACGCGTACTGGTGACCGACTTCGGTATCGCTCGCGCGGTGACCGAAGGGGCCGATGCGCGGCTGACGGCGACGGGCATGGCCATCGGCACACCGGCCTACATGTCGCCCGAGCAATCGACCGGCGACCGCCAGATCGACGGCCGCAGCGACCTCTATTCGTTAGGCGTCGTTGGCTACCAGATGCTGACTGGCGATCCCCCGTTCGAGGCGCCCAGCACGCCCGCGCTCCTGGTGATGCACCTCTCCGAGCGACCCGATCCGATCGTCTCGCGCCGCCGCGGCGTCCCGCCGGACCTCGAGCGCGCGGTGATGTTGCTGCTGGAAAAGGACCCTGACCTTCGCTTCCCGAGCGCGGCGGCATTGGCGGCCGCGCTGGAAACGGGGAACGTGCCGGAGCTGCCAGCGCTGAAGGCGCCACCGGTGCGCGCGCTACGCGCCTTGCGAACGGCCGCGCCCGCCGTCGACGACGACTGGTCGTCAGGCGTTTCGAGGGAGGAGCAGGCGCGGTGGTACGCGCCGCCGGTCGTGGAATTCCGGAAGAAGCTGGGTCCGTACGTGATCGTGAACTCGGTCATCATCGTGTCCTCGATCCTGTTCGGCTTCAGCCTGTTCTTCATCACCGCGATCTGGAGCGTGGTGCTGGCGTTCAAATACGCCAAGTTGTGGAGCGACGATTACGACTGGCATGACGTGTTGCGTGAGCCGCGGGACCGGATGTTCTTCGACGTCGTCGCCGAGTGGTTCGACAACGTCCGCGCCCTGTGGGACAAGAACAAGGCGGCCGAAGTGCGGGCGCGCAGTGCCGCCAAGAGCGTTCGCAGCGGCTCGAACACGTACGGCTCCATCGCCGCGCCCTCGAAGCAGGGTCGTCTTGCATCGCCTGACGCGGCGCGAAGATCGGGACTACAAAGTCCTTCCGTCCGACAGGCGGCGAATCATCGCGACGACATCCTGCGCTGGGTTGCCACGTTGTCGAAACGGGACAAGGCGATCGCGTCCGACATCACCCCGACCGCGCACGCGCTGTACGACAACATCGTGGCATTGGCGGCCAACGTTGCGACGCTGGACCGCGAAGTGTCGCCCGGGGCCGCGTCGGAGGTGGAGTCGGAGATCAGTGCGCTCGAAGCGCAGGCAAATCCATTCGACGAGCGCGCGAGCGAGGAACGTGTCCGGCGGCTCGCGCATCTCAAACGCCAGCGGCGCGCGGTAGCCGACCTGGAAAGCCGACGCGAACGAAGCCGCGAACGGCTCGAGAGCTGCCTGCTCGCGCTGGAAAACCTGCGCCTCGACGTCATCAAGCTGAAGGCAGGGAGCCAGACGCTGCAGCAGATTACGCAGGTGGCGGAGCGCGCCCGCGAGCTCGCCAGCGAGGTGGATAACGCGATGTACGTAGCCGACGAGATGGCGAAACTGAAAGGCCAAGGCCTGTCAGGCGGGAACCGGGAGTCCGGGATCGGGCGCCGCTAAGGCCCGTCCCTGTCCCGATGAGCGACACGCTTCGCGCCCGCGCCATCACCGCCTTCGGTGAGGGCTATGAGATTGATGCCGAGATCGGCCGCGGCGGCATGGGCGTCGTGTATCGCTGTCGCGACGTCAAGCTCCGCCGTTTCGTCGCGATCAAGGTGCTGCCGCCGGACCTCGCCTACCGGGACGAGGTGCGCGTCCGGTTCCTCCGCGAAGCAGAGACGGCCGCGCAGCTGAACCATCCGAACATCGTCCCGATCTTTTCAGTGGACGATCGCGAGGGCCTCGTCTGGTTCGTGATGGGACTCGTCGATGGTGAAAGCCTCGGGGCGCGCCTCACGCGTGAACCGCGGCCACCGTTCACCGACGTCAAGCGCATCCTTCGCGACGTCGCCGACGCGCTGGCATACGCGCATTTGCGCGGCATCATCCACCGCGACATCAAGCCGGACAATATCCTGCTCGACCGCCTAACGGGCCGGCCGATCGTCACCGACTTCGGAATCGCGCGCGCCATCGAACACGACTCGCGATTGACGGTGACCGGCACCGCGGTGGGGACGCCGGCCTACATGTCGCCCGAACAGGCGATGGGTGAGGGAGAGATCGACGGCCGCAGCGACCTCTATTCGCTCGCCTGCGTTGGGTACCAGATGCTCGCCGGGGAACTGCCGTTCCGGGCCACCAACACGCCCGCGATGCTCATGAAACACCTGAGCGATCCACTGCGCCCGCTGAATTCAATCAGGCCCGATGTGCCGCGTCCGTTGGCAGCCGTGATCGAACGCACGCTCGCCAAGAAACCGCATCAGCGGTGGCGTGATGCCACGGAGTTCCGCGACGCCCTCGACGCGGTGTCGGTGAGCGGCGCGCCGCAGGCGGTGGCGGGTCCTCACGCCTCGGCGGCGTGGAAGCGGCCGGCAGTGCCCGGCGCGCCACGATCGGCGGCCCGTCCCGACGATCCACCCGTGCGACTGCCGAGGCTTACATCCGCGTCCAACGATCGTCGCGATTTCTCCAATCCGTCCCGTGACCGTCGTCCGTTGCCGGCTCGCCAGCGTCGGACGCCGGAAGAACCTTCGTCCGACCGTCCGCCGGTGCCGGCGTTCATGCCGGACTCCTGGCAGGACGCACGGCAAGCCTGGGGGAGAGGACGATCGGGCGAACCCGGAAGCAAGCGGCCGCGCGAGAGCCGGATCCGCGATTTCCGACAGAACCTCGCCCGGACCGGGGTGATGATCGCGACGTTAGGCAGCATCAACCTGATGTTTTCGCCCGGCTTCCTCTGGTTCCTGTTTCCCACGGCGTTCATGGGGCTCGGCATGTTGCGGCGCGCCGGGTCGCTCTGGGCCGACGGCATCCGCATCCGCGACGTGCTGGGTCGCCAGGCCTCGGACCGACTCGCGCGAGGCGAAAGCGCGGAGCCGACACATTCGTCGCGACCGCCCTCGGCGAACGAACTCGCACGGCAGCTTGCGCCTGCCGACGTGCTGGCTGGGCCCTACGGCGACAACGTAAGGCGCGCCGCAACGGATCGCGCGGCGGCCCGCGACGCACTGGCCCGGCTCGGTCCGGCGGACCGTGAGATGATTCCCGACGTCGACCCCACGCTCAACGCACTGGCAGAACGTGTTTCTTCACTGGCCCAGGCGCTACACGGGCTCGAACGGGCCGCGCCACCGGACGCGTTGACCTCGGTCGAGTCGACGCTCGTCGAAGCCAGGAACAGGGCGCAGTCCCCGGAGCGCGACCGGCGCGTCGAGATGCTGGAGCGGCAGCGTGACACGATCGCCGACCTGATCGCGAGGCGCGAAGGCCTGAAGGAGCAGCTGGAAAACGCCAACCTGCTGCTTCAGAGCATGCGGCTGGACCTGCTGGCACTCGGGTCAGCCGGCGTGCAGTCCGTCATCAACGACGCGACCAGCGCGACGCAGGAGGCGCGGGCGTTGTCGCGCGACCTCCAGATCGCGCTCGACGCCGCCAAGCAGATCCGGACCGGCGCCTAACGCGGAATGCGGGCTGGCAGCCAGCGTTCGCTGCCGATACCGAAGCCAATCACGGCGCCGCCGATCGCGCCCACGGCAAGGCCGACGGGAACGCCGTTCATGAAGTCTCGGGCGTCCGGGTTGATTTCGGGCATCGAGCCGAGGCCGAAGAGCACGGCGCCGGCCAGCGCGCCAATCATGGCACCGCGCACCAACGACTTCCCAACCATGCGGCCGCCGCTCACGTCCAGTTTCGTGATCGTCGACAGGCGAATAGTCACTCGACGAAACTGGTCGACGAGCACGGGCCCCGATTCCATTCCGAGCACGGTGCGTACTTCACCCGTGTCCAGCACCATCACGGCGTCGTCCAGCGACTGGATCCGGCCGACGTATCGATCCGTGCGAAGCTCAGGCGCGAACACCCGGACTCGGGCTCCCACTTCGGGACCGCGGGTCGTATCCGTCGACTGAGCGTCCAGTCCCGCGGCAAACGCGAGCGACGCCGCGACAATCATCCATGCGTTACGTGATCGAAACACTCACTGCCTCCTGCCTGACGCTGCCAACCCCAGTGACTCACTCGTCGAAAACTGGCGAACGTGTCCGATGATGTCGAGCATTTTCGCCATCAATGGTCCAAGGCGACGCGCGCGACGGTGCGATCGCAACCGGATGCGTCCGTCATCGCAGAGTCGGGTGTGAGCGAGAGACTTTTGAGCGCCCGCGTGGGAGGGTGAGAGGGTGGGAGGGGGAGAGGGCGCAAGGGTTCGAGGTTATGCACCCTTCCACCCTTCCACCCTTTGACCGTCTTGTCTTCCCCACTTTCCAGAACCCGGTTTTGGCACGCGCATGTCATTGTGAATGAATGACTTGTGAGTACGCTCTAGCGGAGTCGTTGAAAAGCGCTATCGTTAGGCTCCGGAAACAGAACAGATGGGCTCGAAGGCTCATCTTCTTTGCTGACATACACTTAAGCTGACATTGCTCCTGTGACGATCCCCTATCCGCTGGAGCAGGCTCCTGAGCCACAGAGCGGCTCAATTGAGTCGGTGGCGGTCCAGTTTCCTCTGGGGTGGATCCTGAACAATGCGTCAGAGGCCATTCAGTTCCGGTCCATCATCGACGTAGCTGGGCTGAGTCAGGATCGGGAAGGGTACCGCCGCCTTGCACTCGCCTTTCAACCCGCGCTTCGCGTAGCGATCTCGCAGGGTTTCGATGGGACATGGGGCGATTCGATCCTGCAGGTTCCGGAAGGAAATGGGGCTGCGCGACTGGGAACGATCCCCGCATTCCGACGCCTTCTCGAATACGGATGGGAGCGTGAGTCACCACCGCTCATTCGCGCGCGTCGAGTGCTCTTCCGGCTGCTTGCCGAAGACAACGATGCTGACCAGCTCTACGAATTCAGGGCGGAGTGCGGCACCGATCCGGACCTGATTCACCGCGCGCGTGGGATCCTGCGCGAGGCGGCAGCCGCGGCATTAGCTCACGCCGGATACGAGGGTGACCCGCGCCTCCGCGGAGCGGCCAGGCGCATACTCGCCCGAGTCGATGCCTATCTCGGTTCGCCGCTGGCCGAAAAGCCCTGGGTGAGAGTTGGAAATCGCCAGGTGCTCGCCGCCGAGGCGAATCCGCCTTCGTTGCACATGTTGAGCATGGTGGCGCACATGCCCCTGTTCCGCAGCGAAAATCACTCGCAGGTCAACCGTCTCCTGGCCCACGTCTCCCAACCGCTGCCGAGACAGGAAGCGTTCCAGCTCGTCGGGAAGCACCTCGTCGCACAGCCGCACCTCATCCTTGGTGATCCACTGGGCAGCCGGAACGTCGCCGACTCCGACGTTCCCTTTGCCCTCACCTGGCTGGAGATGATGGCCCGTCTGCAGTTCCTCCGCCGAAACGAAAGTTGGATGAGTCTGTTCGATCGCTTTCTGGATGATCGCGACCGCGACTACGTCTGGCATCCGCATCGGGGATCAGCCAAGCCGCACAGCACGAATCCCGAAGTGTGGGCACAATTCCCGCTCGACGAAGGGGCGCAGGGTGAAGATCGGTGGAGCGACGTCACCTTCCGGTTGGGTCTGATCGCGAGGCTGCTTGGACGGCCGATCGAACCGGTCTGAATTGCAAATTGCAGATTGCAGAATTGCAAACCCGTTGACCGATGTCCGGCCCCCTCGCGGCTGACGAACCGTACCCGGCGAAGGATCGAGCCGTCACGTCACGCACGATCATGCTGGACGGGGAACGGGTGCGAATCGTGGAATCAGGACAGGCGGAGGCGTTTCCGGTCGTCCTGTTGCATGGCTGGGGAGCATCGGCCTACAACTTTCGCGACGTCCTTCCAGCGTTAGGTGCGGCGGGGTTCCACGCGATAGCACCTGACCTTCGGGGACACGGTTGGAGCGAAACGCAGGTTCCGGCCGGGGCCTGGTCTTCCGCGGCCATCGCGGTTTGGGTGCGACGGCTGCTCGACGCACTCGGCGTGGAGCGGTGCGTGCTCGTCGGACAATCGATTGGCGGCGCCATCGCCATGGACGCCGCGTCGCTGATGCCGGGACGTGTCGCCGGCGTCGTGTTGTTGGCGCCAATCGGATTCACCCACGTCAGGCGCGTCACCCTCGCGCGAAAACTGGGGCTGCGCTACTGGCGCCCGTCAACGCCGCGCTGGGTGGTTTCCTGGGTGATTCGGCGCATCTATGGAATTCGACGTCATTGGCAGGAGCGAGACATCGACGAATACTGGGTTCCCCTGCGACGTCGGGACGTGGGAGGCGCCCTCCTCCAGTCAGTTCGCGAATTCAATTTCGAGCCACGCGATCCCGGGGATCCCGCGCTTGGAGAATGCCGGATGGTCATTCGATTCGGTGAGCTCGACGGTCTTATCCCTCATTCCACTGCTACGCTCCACGCTCGTCGCTTTCCAAACGCCGATGTCGCGGTGTTCCGCGGTGTAGGCCACGTCCCCGCCGAAGAAGTGCCTGACGAGGTCAGCGAAATCATCATTCGCGCGGCACTTCAGGCCAGTTCAGGGTCAGACCCCAAACTGGCAAGGTGAAGGCTGACACCGAGATTCCCAAAACCGCGGAGTTTGGAGTCTGACCCCGAACTGATTCAACGAGCGACCTTCGCCACCTCGAGAGTCGTCGCGGTACCCAGGCCGAGTCGCTCGACGGGCGATTTCACTTTCGCGAGGTCGCCGACGACGACGATGTGCGCCTTGTCAGGCGTTAGGTACTGACGGGCGACGCGCTGCACGTCAGCAGCGGTCACTGCGCGGACGCGGGCCGCCAAGCGCGGCAGCTCATCCAGCGTCAGGCCGAATGTCGCCAGTGACGCCATTTGGCCCGCCACCTGCGATGTCGACTCGAGCGTCCCCGGAATACCGAGCTCCACGAACCGCTTGGCTCGATCGAGTTCGTCTTGCGGGACCGCCTCGTCACGGACACCGCGCAGTTCCTTGAAGATCTCGACGAGCGAACTGTCGGTGACGTTCGTCCTCACCGACGTGGAGACCGAGAAGGGCCCGGGCACTACGCGAAATACAAAGCCCGAGCTGGCGCCATAGCTGTAGCCCTTCGTTTCGCGGAGGTTCATGTTCAGCCGCGAGGTGAAGGAACCGCCGAGGAGCGTGTTCATTACCGCCAGTGCGGCATAGTCCGGTGAAGTGCGCTCCACGCCTGGCCAGCCGATCATGATGACGCTCTGGGCTGCCTCGGGCTTGTCTACGAACCACACGCGCGTGGTTGCCGGATGTGGTGCCACGGTGGGTGGTGCGGGCAGCGGAGCCGCGGTTCCCGTGGCGCGCCATGCGCCGAAATGTTGTGTCAGCAGCGTCCGGACCTGCGCCTCGTTAATGTCGCCGACGACGAAGAGGCTCGCCCGATCGGGGCGCATCGATCCCTCATAAAACCGCCTGACGAGCGCCGAATCGTACCGGGCGACCGTCAAGCTGTCACCAGTCGCGCTCCGCGCGTAGGGGTGTGTGGCCGGATACACGGACTGATTGAATGCCAGGCTGGCCAGCGTATTCGGCTGGTCCCTGGCCTGGAGCAGCGCGGTCAGCCTGAGGTCGCGCTGGCGGCGCACTTCTTCGGCACGAAACGTCGGGCGGAGTGCGACGTCGCCCATGAGTGCCAGGGCCGCGGGCAGCGAGCGCACCGGCACCTTGAGGCTCACGGTGGTCCGGTCCCAATCGGCGGTCGTTGAAACGCTCGCGCCGAGGTAGGCGAGTTCGCTCTGGAGTCCGAGCGCGTCCCGGGTCCCGGCGCCCTCATCGAGCATGCCGGCCGCAAATGTCGCAATGCCGGGGGAGTCGCCGTCGAGTCTCGACCCGCCGGTGACGGTCAGCGTAACCTGCACGAGGGGAAGCTCGTGCTGTTCGACCATGCGGAGCTGGATCCCGTTAGGCAGCGCGCCCGATTTGGCAACGGGGACGGTCAGGGGTGCACCCAGCGGCAGCGTGGGTTGCGGCGCCCCCTGCGCGGCGAGGGGCGCGGGAGCCAGCAGGAGCAGCGTCAGGAATGCCAGTGGCCGTGTCATTGCGTAATCACCCGCGTCGCGGCCAGGTCGCGCCGGCCGGTGGGAACGATGCTCAGCATCACGCGCGGGCCGCGCAGGTAGGCGGCGATCACGCGCTTGATGTCATCGGCCGTGACCGCCCGCAATTCGTCGAGCTCCTTCTGGAACGAGTCGGGAGTGCCCCGGAAGTACGCGTACTGGTTGAGCTGGTCCGCTTTCGCGTCGATGAACTCGAGCTGATTGAGGAAAGAGGATTCGCGCGCGTTTTTCGCCTGTTCGAGCTCACGCGTCGTTGGTCCTTCCGTGGCGAGTCGGACCAGCTCGCGGTCAATCGCCACTTTCAGCGAGTCCAGTCCCTGTCCGGGGCGTGCGGTGGCCTGGATCGAGTAGTCGCCGTCGAGCCGCTTGGCGTCGCTGAACGCGGAGACCGCGCTGGCGATCTCGCGCTGGTACACGAGCGCGTTGGTCAGGCGGCTGTTTCGAGCACCCGAGAGGAGGTAGGAAAGGATGTCGAGGGGCGCCGTGTCCTTGTGGCTCGCATCCACCGTGTGCCAGGCCAGGTAGAGCCGCGGGAGCTGGACACGATCTTCGGCGACGATGGCGGTGTCGCGAACGGTGAAGCGGGGTGCGGTCGGGCGCGTGATCGCCGGCCCGCGGGGGATGCCGCCGAAATACTGCCTGACGAGTCGACGAACCGAATCGGTGTTGACCGCGCCCGTGATGACAATGGCGGCATTATTTGGTGCGTAATAGCGGCGAAAGAAGTCCTTCACGTCTTCGAGCGACGCCGCCGACAGGTCGGCCATGGACCCGATCACCGGCCACGAATACGGGTGTCCTTTCGGGTACAGCGCCGGCGGCAGGATATCCGCCGCCATGCCATACGGCTGGTTCTCGTAGCTCTGCCGGCGTTCGTTCTTCACGATGTCGCGCTGGGCGTCGACCTTGGCGCTGTCCATGGTTGGCAACATCCACCCCATGCGATCGGCCTCGAGCCACAACGCCATTGGGAGCGCTGCTGACGCGCCGTCCTGGTAATAGTTCGTTCGATCTTCAGTCGTCGATCCGTTCGCCGACATGCCCGCGGGTTCGAGCAACTTGTCGAACTGCGGATATGGCGCGTGCTCCGAACCCATGAACATCAGGTGCTCGAACAGGTGCGCGAAGCCGGTGCGTCCGGGTCGTTCGTCGCCCGAGCCGACGCGGTACCAGACGTTTGTCGCCACGCGAGGCACCGAGTGGTCCTCGTGGACGATCAGCGTCAGTCCGTTGGGCAACGTGTCGACGGTTGCCGGGACGCGGAGGCGCGGTGCCTGGGCGTCCGCGAACGCAGGCACGAGGCCAAGGACCAGCAAGCTCAGAAGACGATTACGCATATGAATCGAGTTTGGAGTCTGACCCCAATCTCACATGTTCGTGCTCCTTGTGGCGAGCCGTGGTGATGGCACGCAAGTCGGCGTGCCGAAGGCGAAATCGCCGGGGATGACACGTGCCGGGCTGGAGCGACACCAGTTACTTTCCGAGACGACGTGGAGACGATCATAGAGCGAACAGAACACGAGAAGACGGGCGGCGCTGACGACGCCCCGAATCCGGCGACTTCCGCATTCGACGACCTCGGGCTATCGGGTGTCTTGCTGCAGGCCGTGCGCGAGTCCGGATACACGGAGCCCACGCCGATCCAGCGCCAAGCCATCCCGCTCATCCTCAGCGGCCGGGACATCATCGGCCTCGCCCAGACGGGCACCGGGAAGACTGCCGCGTTCACATTGCCGATCGCCGATCGGCTGATTAGCGGTCCGCATCGGCTGCGGGCTCTCGTTCTCACGCCAACCCGGGAACTCTGCCAGCAGGTGGAACTCAGCTTCAAGAAGTACACGCAGCACACGAAGCTGGTGGTCACCTCCATTTACGGCGGTGTGGGCATGGAGCCGCAGGAACGCGCGCTCCGCACAGGCGTCGACGTCATCGTCGCCACGCCCGGTCGACTGATCGACCATCTCGAGCGCGGCAACACCCACTTCGATGACCTCGAGGTGCTGGTCCTCGACGAAGCCGACCGTATGCTTGACATGGGGTTCGCGCCGCAGATCAACCGGCTCGTGTCGGCCATGCCACCGTACCGCCAAACGCTGCTGTTCAGCGCGACCATGCTGCCGGAGGTCGAGGTCCTGGCGCGGAAGTATCTCCGGCGGCCGCACGTGGTAGAGGTTTCCAGACGATCCACGGCGGCTGTGCTGGTAACGCACGCCGTGTATCCCGTGCCGCGCAGCAGGAAGAGCGCTCTCCTGATCGAGCTGCTCAAGCAACCGGAGATGGATTCGGTCCTGGTATTCACCAGGATGAAGGTTGGCGCCGACCGGGTCGTGCGCGATCTCGAACATGCCGGCATCAGTGCCACCGCGCTGCACGCCGACAAGCGCCAGACGCAACGTGACCAGGCGCTGGCCGACTTCCGCGAGGGGAAAATCCGCGTCCTCGTCGCCACCGATATCGCGCAACGAGGCCTCGACATCACCGGCATCTCGCACGTGATCAACTATGACGTGCCGGCGCAGGTTGAGGACTACGTCCATCGGATCGGTCGCACCGGACGGGCGGCGCAGACCGGCGATGCCTACACCTTCATGTCGCCTGACGAGATCGCGATGGTGCGGATGATCGAGCGCGTCATCGGCCAGGAGATCGACCGGGTTTCCGTTCCAGGGTACGATTTCGGAACTGCCTGACGATACCGCGTCCGAATAATTCCTGTGCATCGCGTTGAGCGCTCTCCAATTCAGCCAGGCTCCCGGCGTCACGGCGCCGTCACATGAGCCCTCGACGCGTTCCGCGCGCGCCCGCCAGACTCGCGTTGATCTGCGTGTCAAAAGAGTCGCGTGATTCGAGGACTCGAGCCCGTCGTCTGGATCCCGCGAAGTTTGGGACGCGGAGTCTCGCGGAGTGACGCGAACGAACGCGGTTCTTCTCTTGAGGAAGTCGGGAGGCTGACGAGATCAGCGCACTGCTCCCGCTGCTCCCGCTGCTCCCCCTGCTCCCGCTGCTCCCGCTGCTCCCCCTGCTCCCCCTGCTCCCGCTGCTCCCCCTGCTCCCCCTGC
>Ga0070698_100003896_pt1 | contig 16410 bp, 15 predicted proteins | sample KBSK1502metaG_FD_65477 | JGI IMG/M metagenome (GOLD analysis project Ga0070698, IMG submission 65477) | Corn, switchgrass and miscanthus rhizosphere microbial communities from Kellogg Biological Station, Michigan, USA - KBS K1-50-2 metaG | ecosystem: Host-associated > Plants > Roots >...
GTCTGGAACCTCGGGGCCAACTTCGTCAAGACCTTCGACAAGGTGCCGCCGGTGACTGCCCCGAGCATCAAGAACCTCCACATGCGCGACAACCTCGTCGACCCCGGCACCGACGTCGATGTCGTCACCCCTGGCTACCAGACGAACGTCCCGGTCCTCAAGTGGGACACCGTGCCGGGGGCCTCGAGCTATACCGTCGACGTCGGTCCGTTCAATGGGACCAACTGCGACGGCGCCTACGGCGGGAACACCGCCTGGCGCGTGACGACGTCGGTTCCCTCGTGGACGCCGCTCGGCTCGGGCTGGAACAACATCCAGCCCTACCCCGTAGCTGGGATACAGGTCGCATATGACTCCACCGCCCTCGTGCTCAATCAGAAGTACTGCGCTCGCGTCCGGGCCCGGGGGGAGCGCGACGCGGCGTTGCAGGACGTCTTCGGCGATTTCACCACCCTCGACGACGGAAACGGATTTGCCTTCCAGTGGACGGGGTATCCCGCCGGCGGCGCCTGCACTCCGTCGTGCAACGCCGGCTACCCGGGCTTGGACGACTACGTCCTACCTGTCCGCGGATCGGTCACGCGACTGACACCGCTCATCACGTGGAAGCCTCTCTCCGGGCGCCAGAGCTACTTCGTGCTCGTCTCGAAGGACGCAAACTTCAGCAACGTCGTCGATTACGGCTTCACTCAGGTCCCGGCCTATTCGCCTCGCAACATCACCAAGCCCACTACGTACTCCGACGAGACGACGCTCTTCTACTGGGCGGTCCTTCCGGCCACTAACTTGAACGGCAGCGGCGCCGCAAGCGACCCGCTCGCGGCAGCCGCGTCGAACTTCCAGAAGCAGTCGATTCCACCCGCGGCGCTCTCTCCTGCGAACGGCGCGTTGCTGACCGTCCAGCCGATCTTCCGCTGGACGCAGGTCGAAGGCGCTCGCCACTACCGCTTCCAGGTCGCGCAAGAGCCGACGTTTGCGGCCCCGCTCGAGGACGTTACGACCGCGGCGACCTCGTACACACCCCTCGCGACCCACCCGGCCGACACGACGCTCTACTGGCGTGTCCGTGCCGACGACGAGAACCTGATCGGGCTCAACTGGTCCGGAGTGCGCACGTTCCAGCGCAAGCTGCCGGCGCCGACGCCGTCAGCGGGCAACGTGACGATTAGCGACTTCACGCCGGCTTGGTCATGGTCGAACGTGACGGGCGCATCCGGCTACACGTTCGCGATGGACGGGCCAGACGGCGAGCACCAGGAGTGGGCAAACTTGCGGATGCCGGCTACCGCGTTCGTCTACCTGTTCGGGCCGGGCATTTGGCGCTGGCGTGTCCGCGCCGAGTTCCCGAAGACCGCCGGCTTCGTCACCGGGCCCTGGTCCGCCTACGTGCCCTTCACGCGTACGCTCAGCGAGCCGAGCGGAACGGCGACGAGCGTGTCCGGGAACCATGTGCTCCTCTCCTGGAACTGGAAGCTCGGGACCAAGGACTTCGACGTCCAGATCTCGCAGCGGCCCGACTTCGCGACGACGCTCGAGGACGTGACGACCGACAACACGAGCTACGCGCCTGTGCTCACGCATCCCTTCTACGTCAACGGCGGCTCGTTCTACTGGCGCGTGGCCGCCCGGGACAAGAACTTCAATCTCGGCGACTGGTCGCAGGCGAAGCGGATCGACATCGCTCAGAAGCTGCGCGTGGCCGTCAATCGAACTCCTGCTCGCCGCCGCTGGACGCGGGTGCTCGTCACTGTGTCGGATCCGCTCGGCAAGGGCGTCGCGGGCGCCACGGTGCGCGTCTCCGGCGCCGGGATGCGGGCGAAGTCGGGGCGCACGAACGGCAAGGGCAAGGTCACCCTCCGGGTTCGCCCCCGGAAGCGCGGACGGCTTCTCTTCAGCGCGACCAAGCGGGGATTTGCCGCGGGCTCGCTGTCGATGCGCATCCGGTAGAGGCTTAAGATCAGGGCGTGGATGCGCCCGTGAAGGTCGCCTGCGTGCAGGCGGAGCCGGTGATTCTCGACCGTGAGGCGACGGTCGACAAGCTCGTCGCGCTCGCGGCTGAGGCCGCGGGCGAGGGCGCGTCGCTCCTCGTCTTCCCGGAGGCGTTCATCCCGGTGTACCCGTCGTCGACCTGGGCGAAGGCGCTCGCCGGCTGGGGAGACGATCGGGGCAAGGACGTGTTTGCCCGATTGGCCGCGGAAGCTGTGGCCGTGCCGGGCGAGGCTGCGGATCGGATCGGCGAGGCGGCCCGGGAGCACGGCGTCTGGATCGTGACCGGCGTGAGCGAGATCGATCCGGGGCGTCCGGGCACCCTCTACAACACGCTCCTCTACCACGGGCCTGACGGCCTGCTCGCGCTGCGTCATCGCAAGCTCGTGCCGACGAACCACGAGCGGCTCGTCTGGGGTCAGGGCGACGGCGGCGGTCTGCGTGCGATTCCCACGGCGCTCGGCCGGATCGGCGGGCTCATCTGCTGGGAGAACTACATGCCGCTCGCGCGTTTCGCGCTCTATGAGTCCGGGGTCGAGATCTACATCGCCCCGACGGCCGACGACTCCGAGGCCTGGCAGTCGACGCTCATCCATATCGCCCGCGAGTCGCGTGCGTTCGTCGTCGCGCCCTCGCACTTCCAGCGCGCCTCGTCCTATCCGGACGATTTTCCGCTGCGTGACGAGCTCGAGGGGCTCGACGTCATCGGGCGCGGGGGAAGCGCGATCCTCGCCCCGGACGGTTCCTACCTTGCGGGGCCGCTCTACGACGAGGAGGGCGTCCTCTATGCCGAGCTCGACCCGGCCGTGCTGCTCGCCGAGCGGCAGCGGTTCGACCCCGCCGGGCACTACCACCGGCCGGACGTGCTGCGGCTGACGGTCACGGAACCCGGCTAGCGCAGTTTCGACACGAACGCGTCGCGAACGTGTGACTCTTTGCCCGCTATGTTGTCGAAATAGACAACAAGGAGGCAGAGATGAAGAAGACATGGCGATGGCCTCTCGCGGGCTTCGTCCTGGGAGGCCTGGTGGGGGCGACGTTCCTCACCGTGAACGTCGTTGGGGCGAGCAGTCCCGCGCCCGCGGGCGTCACCGGCAGCTCGTTCGGGGAGATCCTCCATACGCCGCCTCTGCTCGCGCACGCGGGGGAGGCCGTGGAGTTGCGCTACGACGTCGTCTGCGGCCAGGTGAAGGACGAGCCCGGCGGGGCGTGCACGCCGAAAGGCTCCGTGTTCGTCCGTGCGTCGGGTGCAAGCGAGTTCGTCGAGCAGCCGCTGGAGCGTGAGCCCGACGGGCTTCTGTCGGCCGAGGTTCCGACCGGGCACGGGGGGTTCGACTACTACGCAGAGCTCGACAACGGCCGCGGGGAGACCGCGACGCTGCCGGAAGCTGCCGCCGCTGCCCCCGAGCATGTCTGGCCGCTTGCGACCTGGACGACGGTCGACCTGGGGTCGGAGCAATTTGGAGAGACGCGGCCGCCGTCGTCGATCGTCTCGGAGCTGACCTGGGGAAAGGGGAGCCAGGCGCTCGGGCTCGACAGCGGCCAGGAGCAGTCCAGGATCGGTCCGTCTGCGTTCGACGTTGCTCCCGACGGCTCGATCGTCGTGCTCGATCAGGTGAACCACCGGCTGCTGACCTTGCAGCCTGGCGGGGCAACGGCGCAGGTGCCAATCGACTTCGCAGGCGGAGAGGGCGATCTGGCCGTCGGCGGCGACGGGAAGATCTACGTCCTCGACGCTGGGGGCTCTCAACCGGTCGTTCGCTCGTTCAGCCCGGCCGGCGATCTGATCGCCGGGACGCCGCTGGCCGAGACAACCGCGGACATGGTCCGGGTCGGCCCGGACGGGCCGCTCGTTCACGCGTACCCGTCGGAGATGTGGTTGCCCACGGGACCTGGTCGGCCGCCGCTCGCCCCCGAGCAGCAACTCGCGGGGGCACAGGCGGCGCGAAGCGTCGACGGCGGGCTGGCGGTCGTCGTCAGCGCCTCTCCGGCAGAGGCGAGGTTCGCCCTCGTCCGCGGTGGAGAGGTGGTCCATAGCTGGCTGGTGCGGAGCCCGACGAGCCTGGGCGAGGTGCAGTTGGCCGAGCCGTTCGGTGACGGCCTCCTCGTCGTTGTCAGGCTCTGGAACGAGAGTCAGGCGCAGTTCCGCGTCTTGCGGCTCGCGCCCGACGAGCTCGCCGGCACGTTTGCGGTCGATCGGACCGAATGGGCCGAGACTGCCTCGGTCAGCCGCTTCCGCCTCCGCGGCAGCACGCTCTATCAACTGCGGTCCGCTCCCTCCGGGGTCGAGATCGCGACGTTCGAGATCGGAGGGACGAGATGACATCGCGACGGAAGCTCCTGCGGTTTGTCCCCGGGCTCGTCGGAGGGCTGACACTCGTCCTCCTGGCCTTGGGGGCGCCGGCCGCCGCCTACCACACCAACTTCACCGCAAACTGCAACAACTGGTGGCTGAACAGCGGCCCGGTCACGCGCTACGAGGCTCGCAGCTACGCCTACGTCGCCGCCGGCGAGGGCTACCAGTGGGGAGGCGGCTGCTGGAACAACAACAATCTCGACGACTCACCGGGCGATCCGCCACGGGATCCGAACACCCGCGGCGAAGGGCCGGACTGCTCGGGCTTCACCTTCAAGACCTGGTTCGAGCGCTCCGAGACGACTGACCCCTGGTTCCGCTACCACTACTGGCAACAGAACGTGCACGGCCCGTACACGGCGGCCGACTTCAAGAACGGCGCCGGAGCAGCGAACACGACCTGGCCCAAGGCGAGCACGTTCTACATGGACGCCTTCGCCTCGACGTACCACATCGGGATGATCTACTGGGCCAATACGTCCTACAACCAGGACCGGATCATCGAGGCGAAGTGCGAAGCGTGCGGAACGGGGACCTGGCCCCGGACCTACCGCGGCAACCCTGACTACAGCGGCGTCAGGAGGCTCTACTGGCAGTGAAGACGCCGCGGGCTCGCTCGCTTACACTTCCTGGATGGTCGAGCTTCTGTTCATGATGCTCATCCTGAAGCTGCCAATCCTTTACCTGGTCGGAGTCTGCTACTGGGCGATCAAGGCGGAGCCCGAGCCGAGGCCGCTCGAGGGCGCTCGGGTCCGGGCTCCCCTCGCTCCCGGCCCACGCACTCCTCCTCGCCGCCGGCCGCCGCGGCCCGGGTCGCATGGCGGGCCTATTCGGCGTGACGAGCGCACGGCTCGGCGCGCCGGCGCCGGGCGCGCGCGATGAGCAGCGCCCCCTTCGAGGACGATCGAGATCGCCCGGCCGAGCTTGCGGCCGGCTTCCTTGCTGCGATCTCGATGACGGCGAGTGTGCTCGCGCTCGTCTACCGGCCGGTCCGGCTCGCGCCTTTCGCGATCCTCGTCGCCCTGATCGCGGCCGCTCTGGCCAGGGACCGTCACTCGAAGCTCGCGATGGCGGCAGTCGCCCTCGCAACGCTGGCGTGGCTCGTCGGCATGGCGATTGCGGTAGCCCTTAGCCGGCCCATCTACTAAGCCCCGCAGGGGCTGCGGGTGCTAGAACGAACCTGATGAGCGTGCGTGATGTCGACGATCTGAACGTGGGTTATGCCCAAGGGCTGCTCGAGCAGTACCTCGAGAACCCCGAGGCGGTACCCGAAGAGTGGCGTGCGCTCTTCGAGAGCGGCGACGGTGGGCTGGCCGAGTCTCTGCCTGGGCTCGCCCGGCTGCTCGCGACGCTGCGCGAGGAGAACGGCGCCCCGCCCGCCGCGGAGGCTCCGTCCGCACCGCCGGCCGAGGTCACGGCCCCCGCCCCAGACGTTCACTCGGCCGCTTCGGCAGACGCGCCGGCTTCGGCGCCGCGGGAGGCCCCGGCAGCTCCCGTAACCGCCCCCGAACCGCCGAGCGCAGGGACCGACGAGACGCTGCTCGGCGCCGTCGCGGCTGCGATGGCCCTCGTCAAGGCCTATCGGATGCACGGGCATCTGGCCGCGCATCTCGACCCCCTCGGCTCCGAGCCGGTCGGCGATCCTGCGCTCGAGCCCGAGCGGCTCGTCCCCAGGCTGACACCCGAGCTCCAGGCGCGGGTCCCGGCCTCCGTGCTGCGGGTCGGGTTCGAAGGAGAGACGCTCGCAGACGTCCTGCCCAGGCTCGAGGAGACCTACTGCGGGACGATCGCCTACGAGATCGAGCACATCTCCGACCACCAGGAGCGCGTTTGGCTCCGGCAGGCGATCGAGACCGGCCGCTACCGGCAGCCGTTCTCGACGGAAGAGCACCGGCGGCTGCTCGAGCAGCTGACACAAGTCGAGGTCTTCGAGCACTACCTGCGCCGCGCCTTCCTCGGACAGAAGCAGTTCTCGATCGAGGGCCTGGACGTGCTCGTGCCGATGCTCGACGAGGCCGTTGAGCTCGGAGCCGAGGCGGGCGCGCACGGAATCGTGATCGGCATGGCGCACCGCGGCCGCCTGAACGTCCTCGCCCACATCATCGACCGCCCCTACGAGGAGATCCTGCGCGAGTTCGAAGGCGAGCGCACGATCGAGGCCGTCGCCGCGACGGCCGAGGGGGCAAGCGGCGACGTCAAGTACCACCTCGGGGCCGTCGGGCGTCGCGCGACCCACGCGGGGCAGGCAACGGTCATGCTCGCGGCCAACCCGAGCCATCTCGAGGCGGTCGACCCGGTCGTCGAAGGCATCGCGAGGGCGGAGCAGACCGACCGCTCCTCCCCTGACGGCGTGCACGACCCGGCGGTCGCGCAGCCCATCCTCATTCACGGCGACGCCTCCTTCCCGGGGCAGGGCGTCGTCGCCGAGACGCTGAACCTCCAGCGCCTGATCGGCTACACGACGGGCGGCACCCTGCACGTGATCGCGAACAACCAGGTCGGCTTCACGACCGACCCCGCCGACGGGCGCTCGACCCGGTATTCGAGCGACCTGGCCAAGGGCTTCGACAACCCGATCATCCACGTCAACGCCGACGATCCCGAAGCGGCGATCTCGGCGATCCGCCTGGCGAACGCGTTCCGGCAGCGCTTCGGCAGCGACGTCGTCGTCGATCTCGTCGGCTACCGGCGCCACGGCCACAACGAGGGTGACGAGCCGGCGTTCACGCAGCCGCTGCTCGCCGAGCGGATCGCGGGCCATCCGAGCGTGCGCACCCTCTACGCGCAGCAGCTGGCCGAGTCGGGCGAGGTCCCGCCGGAGGAGGCCGAGCGGTTGGTGAAAGAGATGCAAGACCGAATGCGCGCCGCGCACGAGACGCTCAAGACGTCTCTGTCAGCTCTTCCACAGGCCGGGCACGGCGAGGACACGCCGATCGCCGCCGAGGCAACCGTCGAAACCGGAGTGCCGGCGGAGCGGCTCCGCGAGCTCTCCGCCGAGCTCGTTCACATCCCAGAAGGGTTCACCGTCCACCCGAAGCTCGTGAAAATGCTCGAGCGGCGAACCGACGCGCTCGATGCCGGCGCTATCGACTGGGGCCAGGCGGAGTCGCTTGCGCTGGCGAGCCTGCTCGTCGAAGGCATCCCGGTCCGGCTCACGGGCCAGGACACCGAGCGGGGGACGTTCTCCCATCGCCACCTCGTCCTCCACGATGCGCACACAGGCGCCCAGCACGCGCCCATCAAGCACCTGTCGGCGGCGGCGGCGTCCTTCGAGGCGTACAACTCGCCGCTCTCGGAGTATGCGGCGCTCGGCTTCGAGTACGGCTACTCGGTCACCGCCCCCGAAGCACTTGTCATCTGGGAGGCGCAGTTCGGCGACTTCGTGAACGGCGCGCAGATCGTCGTCGACCAGTTTCTCGTCTCGGGGCTCGCCAAGTGGCGCCAGACCTCTCGGTTGACGCTTCTTTTGCCACACGGGTACGAGGGCAACGGACCCGAGCACTCGAGCGCCAGGCTCGAGCGCTTCCTCCAGCTGGCCGCCCAGGAGAACATCCGCATCGTCAATGCGACCACGTCGGCGCAGTTCTTCCATCTGCTGCGCCGGCAGGCGCTCGACCCGAACGCGCGGCCGCTCGTCGTGATGACGCCGAAGGGGCTGCTGCGGCTCAAGGAAGCGGGGTCGAGCCTCGCCCAGCTCGCGCAGGGCCGCTTCGAACCCGTTCTCGACGATCCGCACGCCGACCGCGAGCAGGTGACGAAGCTCGTGCTGACCACGGGCAAGCTCTACTACGACATCGCCGGCCACGAGCTCCGGGCCCAGGCGCCCTCGGTCGCGGTCGCTCGCATCGAGCAGCTCTACCCGTTCCCGACCGAGGAGGCCGCGCGCCTCGTCGCCTCCTATCCGGCGCTCGACGAGGTCGTCTGGGCGCAGGAGGAGCCGCAGAACATGGGCGCGTGGCGCCCGATCCGGCATCGCGTCGAGGAGGCCGTCGCGGGCCGCCCTCTGCGTTACATCGGGCGACCCTGGCGAGCAAGCCCGAGCGAGGGCTATCCGACCTCGCACGCGCGTGTGCAGGACCAGATCGTGCGCGACGTTCTGCAACCTTCCTACTAAGCGGCTTCGGGCTAGCTGCGTCGGCGCCGGCGGTGCCGGTTCGCAGCAGCCTTCGCGAGCCGAGGCCCGTGCTTGCGCGCCTCCGCAAGGATGCGACGGCGGTGCTTCGGCGGGATGCGGCGCCAGATGTCGAATGCCGTCAGGACAACCCCGACTGGGCCCATCCTGCGCATGAAGACTCGACGGACGCGTGCCACGCCCGCATCCTAGTCCGTCTTCTTGCCGCCCCGGTTTTCCTTGTTGCGCTTGCCCTCCTGCTTGGGCGCGCCGTCCGGCCGTTTCGACTTTGCGCGCTTCTCGGTCTTCGACTTCTTCGGAGCGTCGCGGCGAGGGCTCGCCTTTGGCCGCTTCTCAGCCTTCGGTTTCTTTGTCTTCTTCGACCCGTCGGGGCGCTCGCCCGCTTTCCTGGTCTCCGCTTTCGGCCTCCTTGGCTTGCTGCTCCTCCCCGGCTCAGACGTGCTCACGCCGAGCGCGGACAGCGACTGATCGTGGGCCGGGCCCGGCAGGGAAGGAAGCACGCGGTGTGCAGGGGGCTTCAGGCGGGGCCGCGGACGCCTCACCGGGGAAACGTGAGCGAGCGGCGCGGGGGCAGAGGTCGTCGGCCGAGCCTGCGGCGACGGAGGGCGACGTGACGGCACCCGAAGAAGCGGGGCCGCTTCGACGACGACGGGCGCGGGGGGACGAGGAAGAACGAGCCGCTGCATCGCGGGTTGCGTGGGGATCACGACTTCGCCGGGCAAGACAAGCGAGGTCACCACGGCGGTCCCGAGCACGAATCCAACGACGAGCTGTAGGAAGGTCGGCCTCACGTCTCACCCCTTTTGTGCCGACAATGTTCATATGACATATCGGCCGCACAGCGCGCCACTTTAGGGGGACGACGGTGGGAAGCTTCAAGGTCAGGCTTGCAGCCTACTTCGCGCTGGTCGCGTTGCTCCCCTTCGCGGCCGCGTTCCAGGGTTTCCACTCAGTGGCCGGGAAGAGCGAGACGCGCAAGGTCGACGCCGTGCTCCAGTCAGGCCTGCGCGCGGCCATCGTCGCCTACGAGGATGACCTCGGCAGCACCCAGCGCGCCGCTACCACGTTCGCGAAGAGGCGGGACCTCCAGCGAGCCCTGCTCACGCGGGACCGCAAAGCGCTCGCACAGATCGTCGGCGCTGTGCCGAACGTCCGCGTCGAAGTGGGCCGACGGAGCCTCGGGCATACGCCCAACCGCGCCGCGACGCGCAACGTCTCGGTACGCGGTCCCGGCGGCCGTCTCGCCACGGTGATCGCGGCGCTGCCGATCGACGCGGAGCTCGCCCGCAGTTTCGAGCGTCGCGCGGGGCTCGAGCCCGATCAGCGAATCGCCTTCGTCGAGCGAGGGCGCGTCGTCGCCGGCGCAGGAGCCGTCGGCGCAAGGGTCCTCCTTCAGGCCGGCCGTAGCGAATCGGTCGACCTCGGCGGTACCCGGTATCGCGCGATCGAGTCCGAATCGATGCGCTCGCCGCCGGGAACGACGATTCTGGTCCTCGCGCCGCAGAGCGCGATCGATCGCGCCTCGGCTTCCATCGGAAAGCGGCTCATCCTGACGATGCTGATCACGCTCGTCCTGCTGCTCCTGATCGCGTACTTCGAGGGTCGGTCGATCGTGCACAGGCTCGGGCGCTTCGCCGCCGCTGCGAATGACATCGCGCGCGGCCGGTTCGACAGCCGAGTGAGGATCAAAGGCCGGGACGAGTTCGCCCGGCTCGGCCTGGCGTTCAACGAGATGGCCGACGAGCTCGATGCGCAGAGGCGCGAGCTCGACGAGGAGCGCCGGCGCCGGCGTGACGCCACCATGCGCTTCGGCGAGGCGCTCGCAGCCACTCACGACCCGGGCGCCTTGCTCCTAGTGTTCGTCGAGACGGCCGTTGAGTCGACCGGCGCCGTTGGAGGCATGTTCGTCGGCGAGCAAGGGGAGATCGTTCGAACGGGCGATCCGGAGGCCGGCGCGCGGCGGCTCGCGGCGCCGGTGAAGGCCGGCGCGGAGACGTTCGGGGCGCTCGTCCTCTCGGGCGAGGAGTTCACGCAGGAGCAGGCCGAAACCGCGAACTGGCTGGCGGGCCATGCTGCGATCGCGCTGGAGAACGCTCGCTCGCACCGAGACGTGCGGCTCCAGGCGCTCGTCGACGGTCTCACCGGCCTGGCAAACCGTCGCCCCTGTGAGGACGCGCTGAAGAGGGAAATCGTTCGAGCAAAGCGTCTCGACGGGTCGCTGGCGGTCATCGTTGCCGACCTGGACGACTTCAAGGCCGTAAACGACGCACACGGCCATCCCACCGGCGACACGGTGCTCCGCGAGTTCGCAGAGGTGCTGAAAGCGAGCGTGCGCGAGATCGACCTCGCGAGTCGCTGGGGCGGAGAGGAATTCGTCGTCGTCCTGCCGGGCACCGACGAGGCCGGAGGCGTCCGCGTCGCCGAGCGCATCCGCAGCGAGTTTGCGGAGCGCGTTGTCCTGGCCCCGAGCGGCGAGCAGATCGTCTCAACGGCGAGCTTCGGGGTGGTCGGTTTCATTGGGCGAGGCGGCATGACCGAGCTCCTGGCCGCCGCCGATGCCGCTCTCTATAGGGCAAAACGGGCGGGGAAAGACCGCATTGCTACTGGGGAACGTCCGGATGAGCCCGACGTGCAGGCCGCTAGACTCGGCGCTTGAGCGGCAACACGTTACAATCCGCCATCCGTCCACGCGACCTACCGACCCAGGAGGGCCGAATGCCGGTAGAGACGCCTTCCGTCTTTGCGAACGTCATACAGGACCATCTCGCGCTCAAGCGCCGTAACTCGGAGCTCGAGTCGGATATGCCCATTGAGAAGTACGAGACCGAGGACCCATTCGAGAACCACCCGCTCTTCAAGACCGAGGAGCAGGCGCGGATCGAGGAGACGATGGACGGTGAAGAGTCCATCCCGGCCGAGCAGCTGGCAAGCCTCGCCCCGCAGCCCGAGCAGCCCCAGGATGAGGACACGCTCTGGGGACGCTCGCGCGACTTCGACTGGGGCGACTAGAGGTTCCCGGGCCACGGGCCCGGACTCGCGCAACGCGCTGCGCACTTCCCGCGACCTCGGAAGCCGATCTCGGCGCAGAATCGGCACAGACGCGTCGGAACTTTGGCGGTAGCCTGAACGGCGGGTGGCGGGTGGACAAATCTCCCCACCCGGGTGGGGATTAGAGAGGGAGTAGGAGTGGCCTACGAGGGTCGCGCGAGCCGGACGGCTTCGAGGACGTGCTCGTCCCGGCCCTCCCGCAGGCTGTCCGCGAGACGACCTCCGCCGGCCGAGAGGCCCGAGCGGCCGGCCAGGATCTCGTAGAGGCGGTTTTCGCCGAGACCGCGCTCCTTTCCCTCGCGTACGAGCCTCGGCACGATCGGCAGCGGCCGCCATTCCTCGTCGAACTGCCAGAGCGGGTAGTAGTGCTCGCGCGCTCCCTCTGGCCGGTAGGCGATCAGCTCGCCGCCGCGGCGCATCACCTCGAGCCGCAACGGCTCCATGCCGAGGCGAACGGCGAGCCAGGAGGCCGAGAGAGAGTCTTCTGCGACTCGGGTAGCCAAGTATGGGAGCCTATCGCCACATGAGCGACGTTCGCGACCTGCTTCGACTTCCCGTTGATCTCGCCGAGTACGACGAGATCCGCGAGCTCTGGAAGCGGCATTCGATCGCCGAGGACAAGCGGGACATCGGAGGCCTCCTGTCGACCCTCACCGACGACTGCGTCTACGAGATCGTCGGCACCGAGCACGTCTGGCACGGACACGAAGGGGCAACCCGGTTTTACGGCGGCCTGCTCGGCGCGTTCCCGGACATCGACTTTCAACTCACCGACATCGTGATCGGGCCGCAGGGCGTCTGCGAGGAGGCGCACGTCACCGCGACCCACGAGGCCGACTGGCTCGACTACCAGGCCACCGGCGAGCATGTCGAGTTCGGCGTCGTCATCTTCTTCCCCTGGGACCCCGCGCAGAAGCTCTTCAAGGGCGAACGGGTGCACACCGACCTCCAGCGCTGACGTTGTCGCCGCCGACAATTCCCTCGGACGCCGGCGTCCTCGGCGACCTTCGCAAGTTGCTGCTCGGGCAGGCCGACGCGATGAAGGACGTGATGGGCCCGCCGCTGGGGGTGAACCCTCGGCTCGACTTCGCCCTGCACAAGCGCCGTCTCGCCGGTGAGCACTCGCGGCCGGCGACGCTGGTGAAGCTCTTCCTGCTCGGCGAGCCCGTTGCCGCCGGGGATGTTGCGAGCGCCCTCGAGCCGGTCGAAACCGATGCTCTCGTCCAGATGGGCCTCGCCGAGCTCGACGAGAGCATCGTGCGGCCGCTCGCTCGGGTGTCGTCCTACGAAGGTGTGCTTGTCGCGTCCGATCTCGTGACCCGCGCGGATCCGCCGGATTACGTCACCGGCCCGAGCCCCTCTGCCCAGCGGGTCGAGCGCCTGACGATCCGCAGACCGGTGCGCAACGCTCTCGACCTCGGGACCGGCTCCGGCGTCCAGGCGCTGGTTGCGGCGCGCCACGCCGAGCGGGTCGTCGCCGTCGATGTCAACGCGCGCGGCCTCGCCTTTTTGCGCTTCAACGCCGCGCTCAACGGGATCACGAACATCGACCTCCGCGAGGGCAGCTGGTTCGAGCCGGTCGTCGACGAGCGCTTCGACCTGATCGTGTCCAACCCGCCGTACGTCGTTTCGCCCGACAACGAGTTCCTCTACCGGGACGGCGATCTCGCAGCCGACGCGGTGACCCAACTGCTGCTCCGGGACGTGCCTGCGCACCTGGAGGAAGGCGGCTTCGCGCACGTGATGGGCAACTGGGCCCATGGCCGCGCCGAGGACTGGCGGGGTCCCGTGGAGACGTGGCTCGCCGGATCGGGCTGCGACGCGCTCCTCCTCAAGTACGCGACCGTCGACCTCGTCGTGTACGCGGCGCAGTGGAACCGCATGCTGCTTGCGCAGGGGCGTGACGCTTTTCTCGCGTCAGTCGACCGCTGGCTCGACTACTACCGCAGCGAGGGAATCGGTGCGATCACCGAGGGGATGGTCGTCTTGCGGCGACGGTCGGGAGGCCGCACCTGGGTGAGAGCGATCGACGTTCCGGCGGAGCCGAACGGCCCTGCCGGCGACCATCTCCTTCGGCTCTTCGAGGCTCGCGACCGCCGCGACGAGCTCGCCGAAGACGATGCACTGCTCGCCGCTCAGCTCGACCTGGTGCCTGGACTGCGGGCGAGCTGGCGGGCCGAAGGGCCCGGTCTTGGCGAGAGGCAGGCGAAGATCCATCTCGAGAACGGCGTCGGGTTCGCCGCGCCGGTGTCTGCCGAGCTCGCTGAGCGAATCGCCTCGCTCGACGGCTCGCTCCCGCTGCGCGAGCTCGTCGGCGAGGACCACGACAGCCTTGCGGCTCTGCGGCGCCTCTTCGCTCTCGGTCTGGTTTCAGCGGGCAAAGCTCCCTAGAATCGGGTCAACCGACGAGAGGAGACCCGGTGAGCGAGCACGAGCACGAGCAGTCTGAAGACACGACGGAAGAGCGCGAGGAGACGATGAAGGACCTCGACGTGCCCGAGGAAGAGGCCGGCGACGTCGCGGGTGGCCGCCAGAAGTGGGAAGCCCCGGACAAGACCTAGGCGAGCGAGGAGAGCAATGAGCGAGCAAGAGCACGAGCAACAGCCCGAGGAGACCTCGGACGAGCCCGAAGAGACGATGCAGGATCTCGAAGTTCCCGACGAGGAGAGCGCGGAGGTTCAGGGCGGCAAGGGAAAGGAAAAGTGGTGAGCGACCAGGAGCACGAGCAACAGCCCGAGGAGACCTCTGAGGAGCACGAGGAAACAATGAAGGACCTCGAGGTGCCCGAGGACGAGAGCAAGGACGTCACGGGCGGGGTGGGTAGCAAGGACGCTTTCTGGAAGTAGCCGCGTGCGGGTGACCGCCGGGCATCTCTCCGGCGGTCTACCCTCAACAACATGGTTCTGCCACCCGACGTGCTGGATCGCCCGGTCTTCGCCGTCGGCGATCAGGACTATCGCTGGGCCGACATCGTCGCGGCCGCCCGGCACTGGAGCCGCTGGGCCGAGCTGGAACTGCGTACGGCCGAGGGTCTTGCTGCGCTCGCCGGGCTCCCGGAGAAGATCAGCCGGACCGAGCTCGTCGAGGCGAGGCACGCGTTCCGCTACGCGCGGAGTCTGCTCGCCGCCGAGGAGATGCAGGCCTGGCTCGAAAACTGGGGGCTCGACGCGAAGGACTGGATCGGCTATCTCCGGCGCCAGATAGCCCGCGAGCGGGCGACGGGCGAGGGCGACGGCCCGTCCCCCGAGAAGGACGTGTGGGCCGAAGCCGTCTGCTCCGGCGCGCTCGTCGAGCTCGCGCGCGACCTCGCTGCGAGGGTCGCCGCTGCCGAGGCTGGAGGCGTCGAGCCCGGTCCGGTCGACTCCGATCTTGCGCGCATGGAGGCCGAGCACGCGATCTTCGTGGAGGGAGCCCTCACGCCCGAGGCGGCGGCGAAGGCGCTCGAGCTTCGCAATTCCGACTGGGTGCGGCTGAGCTACACGGCGCTCGAGTTCCCAGAGGCCGGAATGGCGAGCGAGGCCGCTCTCCTGGTGCGGGAGGACAGGCTCACCACGGCGGACGTCGCGGGACGTGCCGGCGTGCCCGTAGAAGAGCGCGAGGCGTTCCTCGAGGACGTCGAGCCCGGGCTCTCGGAGTCTCTCCTCAGCGCCCCGACGGGCGAGCTCGTCGGGCCCCTTCGGGTCGACAACGGATTCGCCCTGCTCCGCGTGAACGGGAAGGTGGCGCCGACTCTCACCGACCCGGTGATCCAGGAACGCTTGCAGGAAGAGGTCCCGAGGAGGGCGCTGGAACGCGAGGTGAGAAACCGCGTGCGCTGGCATGAGCATCTCTGAGAAGCTGCCCGAGGACGCTGCCGCGATCCTCGAAGGCCTCCCGGTTCTGAAGCTGCTCCCGGAGGACTCGCGCCGTCTCGTCGTCGAAGCGTTCGTCCCGGTGTCGTACGGGTTCGGCGAGGTGATCGTGGCCGAGGGCGCCGATGCGGACGCGTTCTACGTGATCGTCTCCGGCTCGGCTCGGGCGCTCAGGCGCGGCGACCGAGGAGAGGAGGTGTCCCTCGCAAGCCTCGGGCCCGGAGACGCCTTCGGCGAGATCGCGCTGCTCGAGGACGGCGACCGGACGGCCACCGTTCGCGCGAGCGGCAAGGTCGAGGCACTCAGGCTCGACAAGGCGATCTTCCGGGCGGTCGTGCAGGTCAATCCCGAGATCAGGGAGCACTTCGAGCGCTACATCGAGCGCGTTCACCTGCGCGACCTCTTCCGCATCTCGTCCGCGTTCTCCGACATCGACCCGGACACGCTCGACGCCCTCATCGACGCCGTCGAGCCGTTGGTGGTCGACAGGGGCGAGATCGTCGTCCGCCAGGGCGAGGCGGCAGACTCGATGTTCTTCGTCGAGGAGGGGCGGCTGCGTGCGGTCTGGCAGACCGACGATGGCTCGCGCGGCGATGTCGCGTACATCCGCCGCGGCGACTTCTTCGGCGAACGCTCACTGCTCCTCGCTGCCCCACGGGCGGTCAGCGTCGAGGCGGTCACTCCGGTGAAGCTGCTCGTACTCCATGAGCCGGACTTCCAGCGCCTGGTCGAGTCGGATGCCGGGTTCCGCGCCGTCGTCAAAGGCGAGGTCGAGCGCTACGAGTTCAAGTTCGTGGCCCGCGTCCCGCTCGACTTCGCCGAGGAACTCGTTCCGGCGGAGGCGGCGGTTGCCGAGCCGGTCGGCCTCGACCAGGTCGACGCGCCGGCCGCCGCCGACGAAGCCGTCGAGGAATGGGCAGCCGAGGAGGGCGAACGGCCGAAGCGCATCAGGCGCTTCCCGCACGTGTGGCAGGTGGACGAGATGGACTGTGGCGCCGCCTGCCTCGCGATGGCGACCCGGCACTTCGGGCGCGCGG
>Ga0070698_100003897_pt1 | contig 16407 bp, 17 predicted proteins | sample KBSK1502metaG_FD_65477 | JGI IMG/M metagenome (GOLD analysis project Ga0070698, IMG submission 65477) | Corn, switchgrass and miscanthus rhizosphere microbial communities from Kellogg Biological Station, Michigan, USA - KBS K1-50-2 metaG | ecosystem: Host-associated > Plants > Roots >...
GCGGGCACCGTCCTGGAAACGGCGCACGGCCTCGGTGGCCTTCTGGATGGCCTGCCAGGCGTCGGCGGCCGGCACCCGCTTGGCGATCTCGAGCTGGGCGCAGGCCTCGTCGACGCGCGCCTGGAGCATGTGGTGGGGCGCGGACACGTCCGCCGCGTCCGCGGCGTCCGCGGCGTCCGCCGCTCGCGTCGCCGCGGAAGCGAGCCGCGTCTCCACGTCTTCGAGAAGGCTCTGGAGCCTCTGGATCTCCAGGACCAGCTCGTCCCGGCCCGAATGGATCACGATGAACCCGAGGGAACCTGTCGCGGGACGGCCGTGGCCACCCAAGTCGATCGTAACAGACGAGGAGAGCCATGGTGGAAGGCGCCGCACGAAAGGACGCGCGCGCTATACTGCCGCCGTGAACGCGCTGCCGCTCATCCTGTTCTTCCTGGCCGTGGCGGCCATCGCCTATCGCTACTACTCCGCGTTCCTGGCCGCGCGCGTGGCCGCCCTCGACGACGCGCGCGTCACCCCCGCCCACCGCTTCGCCGACGGCCAGAACTACTGTCCCACCAACAAGTGGGTCCTCTTCGGCCACCACTTCGCGGCCATCTCCGGCGCCGGGCCGCTCATCGGGCCGGTGCTGGCCGCGCAGTTCGGCTACCTGCCCGGCCTGCTCTGGATCACGCTGGGGGTGGTGTTCGCGGGGGCCACGCAGGACTTCATCATCCTGGCCTCGTCGGTGCGCCGCGGGGGGAAGTCGCTGGCGGAGATCGCGCGCACGGAGATCTCGCCCCTGGCGGGGATGACGGCCATGATCGCCATCCTGGGCATCGTCATCGTGGCCCTGGCCGGCCTCGGCATCGCCGTGGTCAACGCTCTGGCGGAGTCACCCTGGGGCGTCTTCACCATCGCCATGACCATCCCCATCGCCATCGTGGTCGGCGTCTACATGCGGTCGGGCACCGCAGGGGCCATCCAGCGCGCGTCCTTCTTCGGCGTGATCGCGGTCCTGCTCGCCGTCATCGCCGGGCGCTGGATCGTGGGCTCGCCCGTGCAGGGGATGTTCACGCTCACCCGCACGCAGATCACCATCGCCATCGCCGTGTACGGATTCGTGGCCTCCGTGCTGCCGGTGTGGCTCCTCCTCGCCCCGCGCGATTACCTGTCCTCCTACATGAAGCTCGGCACCATCTTCGCGCTGGTGGTGTCCACCATCCTGGTGGCGCCGCCCATCCACGCCCCCGCCCTGTCGACGTTCATCCACGGCGGCGGGCCCATCGTGCCGGGCAAGCTGTTCCCGTTCGTCTTCATCACCATCGCCTGCGGCGCGATCTCCGGCTTCCACTCGCTGGTCAGCTCGGGCACCACGCCGAAGATGGTGGACAAGGAGACGGACACGCGGATGATCGGCTACGGGGCCATGTTGTGCGAGGGGCTGGTGGGCGTGGTCGCGCTCATCGCGGTGTGCGCGCTGCAGCCAGGCGACTACTACGCGATCAACGTGCCCCCGTCCGTCTACGCGACCTTGGGCCTCTCCCCCGTCCATCTGGCCGAGCTCTCGCGCGAGGTCGGCGAGAACGTGACCGGCCGCACCGGTGGCGCGGTGTCGCTGGCCGTGGGTTTCGCGCAGATCTTCTCCGGCCTGCCCGCGCTGCGCGGCCTGATGTCGTACTGGTACCACTTCGCGATCATGTTCGAGGCGCTGTTCATCCTCACCACCATCGACGCGGGCACGCGCGTGGCGCGCTTCATGGTGCAGGAGTTCCTGGGCGGGATCTGGAAGCCGCTGGAGCGCGCGGACTGGCTGCCGGGCACGCTCGTCTCCACCGCGCTCGTGGTCACGGCCTGGGCCTACTTCATCCTCACCGGATCGATCTCGCAGATCTGGCCCATGTTCGGGATCGCCAACCAGCTCCTGGCCGCGGTCGCGCTGTGCGTGGGCACCACCGTCATCATCAATGCCGGTCGCGCCCGCTACGCGTGGGCGACGCTGGTGCCGCTCGCCTTCGTCTCCACGACGACGATCTACGCGGGCTATCGCTCCGTGGTCGACAACTTCCTGCCCATGACCACCGTGCCCGCCAAGGCCTTCACCGGCTATCTCGACTCGGCGCTGGTGGTGCTGTTCATGTCGTGCGCGCTCCTGATCCTGGCCTCGTCAGGACGTGCCTGGTGGCGCGCGCTGCACGGCGAGCACGTGCCCACGGTGCCCGCGGCCCTCGGCCCTTCGGACGGGTCCGGTCCCGACGGCTGCTGCTGACCGGAAGCGGACATTCTGGACACCCGGCCACGCGGACACCTGTCCGCGTGCATTTCTAAGGCAACCTTTTGAAGGTCGTCCTCGTCTCATCCGGCAAGGCCATCGGTGCGCGTCCGGGGGCAACTGGCGCGCGCGGGATGGCGACCCTAAGGAGTCCCCGGATGAGCGAAGTGGCGCTGAAGAGCGGAACGGGCAACCTGAAGGAGATGGTCAAGGAGTTCGAGCGGCAGCTCATCGAGGCGGCGCTGGCCGCCACCGACGGCAACCAGCGGCGCGCGGCGGCGTCGCTCGGCCTCCTGCCCACCACGCTGCACGAGAAGATGAAGCGGCTGGGGCTGCTGCGCCGGCCGATGTCGGCCACCGTGGAGCCGGAGGCCGTCGGCTCGGCGCTGCGCTTCTAGGCCGGATCCGGCGGGGCGGCCGCACCGGCCGCCCGCCGCGCCTCGTCGAGGCGCCGGCAGCCTTCGAGCACGAGCTGGCCGAAGCTCGGCTCCAGGCGGCGCTCACCCCCGAAGTCGCCGGGGGCGAAGTGGAACCGCCCCTGGTCCCAGGCCAGGAACGCGTAGACGGCGTCGGCGCCGTAGTGTCCGTCGCCGCTGGCCCCCACGATCTCTCCCTCGCGGAAGCGGATCGTCATCTGGCGGGCCCCCACTTCCACGAGCAGCACCCCGGTGAGCCGCGTGAGATGACAGACCTGCAGCACGCCCGGCGCGCCGATCACGTCGATCTGCCCTTCCATGCCCGCCCCGCTGCCCCCGCGCCGCCCCAGCTCCATGTAGCGCTTGAGCACGAGCTGGATGCGGATGAGCAGCTCGCGCACCGGCGTCTCCTTCGACACGAAGTCGTCCGCGCCCAGCGAGAGGCCCTGGTAGCGCGACTTGTAGTCGTCCCAGCTGGAGAGGAACAGCAGCGGCGTGTGCTGGACGAGGCTGTGGCTGCGCACCTTCCGGCACAGCTCGAAGCCGTCCTCGCCTGGCATGCGGACGTCGGTCAGGATCAGCCACGGCCGCTTCGCGAGCGCGAGGGCGAGGCCGGCCGCCGCGTCCGCGGCCTCGTGCACGGTGAACCCCTGCCCGGCGAGGAGCCCGCGCAGGTAGGCGCGGAACACCGCGTTGTCGTCCACGATGAGGACCTGCCGCAGCACCTCCGGGATCTCGTCGAAGGTGGGCAGCGGGGAGGTGGAAGGCGGCAGCGCGGCCGGGTCGAGCTCGTCGCCCCGCGTCGGATCATCCGCGCCGTGGCTCAAGCGTCCTCCTGTCACTGGGGGGAGCGCCATTATGCCCCAACCCTGTGCTACCGTGCCGCCTCCCCATGCCTCAGGAGAAGACCCGGCGGCGGCGCGTCGAGATCCTGCAGAGCGCGGCCTCCGCGTTCCGCCGCCGTGGCTATCACGGCGCCAGCACGGGCGAGATCGCGCGGGCCCTGCGCATGACCAAGGGGAGCCTGTACTACTACTTCAAGAGCAAGGAGGAGATCCTCTTCTTCTGCCACGACTACTCGCTGGACATCCTGCTGGAGCTGCTCGAGCGCGTGCAGGCGGGCGGCGGCTCGCCCGCGGACAAGCTGGGGGCGCTGGTGGAGGCCTTCGTCCATCACATCCTGGACGACCTGAGGGGCACCGCGCTCACGCTGGAGTTCCAGGCTCTGTCGCCGCCGCTGCTGCGCCGGGTCATCGCCAAGCGCGACCGCTTCGACCGCGGCGTGCGGCAGGTGCTCCAGGAAGGGATCGACGCCGGCGTGTTCGCGCCGGGCGACGCGAAGCTGCTGACCTTCGCCGTGCTGGGCGCCGTCAACTGGATCCCGCGGTGGTTCGATCCGCGCGGGCCCGCGTCGTCGGAGGAGATCGGCCGCGCGTTCGCCGATTACCTGGTGGCGGGGCTGCGGCCGGCGAGCTCCTGAAAGGTCGGGTGACCACGAGATGAAGCGAGCAGCGCGAGGAGGAGAAGACAAGGCGACGACGATCGACGAGTACCTGGCGGGATTGAGCGATGACAAGCGAGCCGCGCTCGAGAAGATCCGCAAGGCCATCCGGGCCTCGGCACCCGATGCGGAGGAGTGCATGAGCTACGGCATCCCGGCCTTTCGTCTCGAGGGACGGCTCGTGGCCGGTTTCGCCGCCAGCGCCCGCCACTGTTCGTACTTCCCCATGAGCGGCTCCATCGTGAGCGCGCTGCAGGAAGACCTCGCCGGCTACGACACGAGCAAGGGCGCCATCCGTTTCGCGACGGATCAGCCGCTGCCGGCCGCCCTCGTGCGCAAGCTGGTCAAGGCCCGCATCGCGGAGGGCGCGTGAGATGCCGATGACCGAGGTCGGTCGGTTGGAGGAGCAGCTCCAGCGTACCTTCGAAGGGCCGGCGTGGCATGGGCCGAGCGTGCTCGAGGCGCTGGAGGGCGTCACGCCGGAGGCCGCCCAAGCGCATCCCGTCGCCGGCGCGCACAGCATCTGGGAGCTGGTGCTGCACCTCGGCGGCACGTATCGGCTCGTGCTGCGACGACTGGCCGGCGGCGCACCGCAGCTCACCCCGGCGGAGGATTGGCCGCCGGTCCCGGAGCCGACTGCCGCCAACTGGCGCGATGCGGTCGACGCGCTTCGAAGCCTGAACCAGCAGATCAGGCACGCGGTGCGCGGCTTCGATCCCGCGCGCCTGGACCAGCCGATCACCCCCGAGCCGCCTTACACGGCCTACACGCAGTTCATCGGCATCACCCAGCACGACCTCTACCACGCGGGCCAGATCGCGATCCTCAAGAAGGCGCTGGCGCGCTAGCCGATGCCCGTCACCGACGCCCACATCCACGTCCAGCCCTGGTGGGAGCTCAAGCCCGCCGTGCTCGACGTGATCCGTCGCGGCCGGACGGACCTCGACGAGATCGAGAAGATCAACCGCAGCCCCGCGCACCTGCTCCGCCGCCTGGACGCGGACGGCATCGAGCGCGCGGTGCTGGTCAACTACCCGAGCCCGGACCTGATGGGCTTCACGTCGCGGGTCAACGAGTACGTCGCGGAGTACTGCCGCGCCGCGCCCGACCGCCTCATCGCCATGGGCGGCGTGCACCCGCGCTTCACCGACGACGCGGCGGCGGAGGTGCGCCGCGCGGCCGAGATGGGCGTGCGCGCGCTGAAGCTCCACCCGCCGCACATGGCCGTCGAGCCCAACGCGTACCTGCGCGGCCTCGACGCCCTGCGCGCGCTCTACGGGGAGGCGCAGCGGCTGAAGTTGCCGGTCATGATCCACACCGGCACGTCGATCTTCCCCGGCGCGCGCAGCCGCACCGGCGAGCCCATGCCCATCGACGACGTGGCGGTGGACTTCCCCGACCTCACCATCATCCTGGCCCACGGCGGCCGGCCGCTCTGGATGGAGCAGGCCTTCTTCCTGGTGCGCCGCTTCCCGCGCGTGTACATGGACATCTCGAGCATCCCGCCGCGACAGGTCCTGCGCTACTTCCCGCGCCTGGCCGAGATCGCGGACAAGGTCCTCTACGGCAGCGACTGGCCGGCGCCCGGCGTGAAGAGCATGGCCGAGAGCCTGCGCGGCTTCCGCGAGCTGGGGCTGCCGGCGGAGGCGGAGGCGAAGATCCTCGACCTCAACGCGCGCGCGTTGTTCCCCTGAGGCGCGCCCGACGGGCGCGGACTAGACGCCTCAGGTCCCGCCGTAGCCGACGGTGACCTTCCCGTCTTCCACGATGACGGGCACCCGCCGCCCGCCGCGGGTGTGGCCGAGCATCTCCTCGAGCAGCTTCGAGGACTTCTTGACGTTGCGGTAGTCCACCGCGTACCCCTTGCCGGCGAAGGCCTCACGGGCCGCGTCGGTGTAGGGTCAGCCTTCCTTGCCGTAGATGACGACGCTCTGCTCCGCCACCTCTCGATTATAGGCGCGGCCGCTGTCGAGCGAGCGCGTGCTATGATCCGCGTCTCTTCGGCTTACGCGGCGGAGCAGCCGTGATTCTGGCTTCCGGCAGCACCTTCGGGCCCTACCGGATCCTCGAGCCCCTCGGCCGCGGCGGGATGGCCTCGGTCTACCGCGCCTACGAGCAAGGCCTCGACCGCTACGTCGCGCTCAAGATCCTGCCCGGCGAGTTCCTGCACGACGAAGGGTTCGCGGAGCGCTTCCGCCGCGAGGCCAAGGTCATCGCGCGCCTCGAGCACCCGAACATCGTCCCCATCTACGGCTTCGGCATCGAGGAGAAGAGCCGCGCGCCCTGGATGGCCATGCGCGTGATCAACGGGGGGCCGCTGTCCGGGATCATGAAGAAGTCGCTGGTGGCCCCCGGCCATGCGGTCACCATTCTCCGTGGCGCCGCCGAGGCCCTCGATTACGCGCACGCCAAGGGCGTCATCCACCGCGACATCAAGCCCCAGAACATCCTGCTCGACGAGGCGGAGCGCGTCTACCTGGCCGACTTCGGGATCGCGAAGATGGTGGAGGCCGCGCCGGGCCTCACGCAGACGGGGATGATCACCGGCACGCCGCAGTACATGGCGCCGGAACAGGCCCTGGCCAGCACCGTCGACCACCGCGTGGACATCTACGCGCTGGGCATCGTCGCCTACGAGATGCTGACCGGCCGGGTGCCCTTCACCGCGGACACGCCGGTGGGCCTCCTCATGAAGCACGTCCAGGAGCCGATCCCCGTCCCGTCCCCGCACGACGTGCCGGAGCCGATCGTGCGTGCGCTCCTCAAGGCGCTCGCCAAACGGCCCGAGGACCGCTGGCCCAGCGCGTCGGCGTTCGTGAAGGCGCTGGCGGACGCGCTGTCGACGGTCTCTACGGTCGGTGTGATGCCGCGGCCGGCCTCGATCATGCCTACGCAGGCCGTGCCCAGGCCGTCTGCCGACACTCCCGCCGGCGGCGTGCCCTACCCGCAGGCCGTCGGCGCGCCGTACCCGGCCACGCCGCCTGCGGGCACTGGATATACGCCGCCGCCGCGCCCGACGAGCGGCTACCCGACCGGTCACAGGCATCCTGCGCCGGGCCTGCCGCAATCCCCGACCCATGTCGGCCGTCCCACGGCAGCGCCGCCGCCTGCGCCGTGGGGCGGTCCTGTCCGCGGCCTCGTGCTCGGAGTCGTGGCGGCGGCGGCGGTCATGGGCGTGATCGGCACGGCGGCCCTTCTCCTGTTGCTGCGGCCGCGCGCGGCGGAGGCACCGCCGCGGCCACCGGTGACGCTGCGCTCGCCCGCCGTCGCGGAGGGGAACGGCGTCACCACGGCGCCGCCGCCGGAGCCGAGCGCCATCGCCGTCCCCACGACGACCGCTCCGACGGCGACCGCTCCCACGCCGAGACCGCGTCCAGCCTCCACCCCGCGGTCGTCCGCGCCGGCCACGCTACCAGCGCACGTGAGAGAAGAGACGCTCCCTCCCGTCACCACGCCGGCCACGCTGCCGCCCGTGCCGGAGGTGCGTCCGGCTGCGCCCGCGGCGCTCGCGTTCCCCGGCGCGGGCAGGGTTGAGGCGGGCGAGAAGTTCTACGAGAAGACCCTGGCCTTCGAGGTGAGCCAACCGCTCGCCGTCGGCGGTCACGTGGGGCCGCTGAAAGTACCGACCGTCCTCTTCTCCGTGGGCGAGAAGCGCGGGCTGTTCGAGCGCCCGGGCGAAGCAAGCCGCGCGGAGGTCCGAGCCGTGTTCGCCGTCGACTGCCCCACCGGCGCCGGTAAATGGGACTACAAGATGATCGTCGAGCTGCTGGATCAGGGCGGGCGCACCATCATGGACAGGTTCGACGGCAACGGGAGCTGCGAGAACACGATCAAGGTGGCGTCGGCGAGCCGCGTCGTGCCCAAGGCGCTCGTTCCTTCCATCCGGGGCGTCAAGGTCCGCATCGAGGCCTCCAGACACTGACGCCTTTCGCCGTGATATATAAGGTCCGCGCCGAGAGTCCGCAGGGCCAGCGCGCCATGCCCATCGAAACCATCGCCGTGATCGGCTCCGGCCTGATGGGCCGGGGCATCGCGTACGCCTCCCTCACCGGCGGCTTCCGCACCATCCTGCACGACGTGGCCGCGGACGCGCTCGACCGGGCCTGCGCGCAGATCCGCCGCGACCTCGACGAGGCCATCGCGCGCGGCAAGCTCACGCCCGCCGACGCCGCCGCCGCCCTCAAGCGCCTGGAGCCGGAGCAGGAGCTGGGCGCGGCCGCCTGCGACGCCGACTTCGTGATCGAGGCCGTGCCCGAGGACATCGCCCTCAAGCTGCGCACCTTCGAGCGGCTCGACCAGCGTTGCGGCGAGCAGGTGGTGCTGGCCACCAACACCTCGGGCCTGTCCATCACCGAGATCGCCGCGGCCACGCGGCGGCCCGCGCGCGTGGTGGGCATGCACTTCTTCAACCCCGTGCCCAAGATGAAGCTGGTGGAGGTCGTGCGCGCGCTCGACACCAGCGCGGACACCGTCGGCATCACCGTCGACGTGGCCCGCCGCATGGGCAAGGAGACGGTGATCGTGAAGGAGTCCGCCGGCTTCATCACCTCGCGCATCAACGCCATGATCGGCAACGAGGCCTTCCTGATGCTGCAGGAGGGCGTGGCCACGCCGGAAGACATCGACAAGGCGCTCAAGCTGGGGCTGAACCATCCCATGGGGCCTTTCGAGCTCGTCGACCTCGTCGGCCTCGACACGCGCCTGGCCGTGCTCGAGTTCCTCCAGAAGAGCCTGGGCGAGAAGTACAGGCCGGCGCCGCTGCTCGTGCAGCATGTCAAGGCGGGACGGCTGGGCAAGAAGGTGGGACGCGGCGTGTACGACTACGGCGAGCGGTCCTGACCACGGTGGCGTATCGCAACCTCCGCCTGGCCCTGGACGGGCGCGTGGCCACGCTCACGGTGAACCGGCCCCAGGCACGCAACGCCCTGGACACGGACACGGTCGAGGAGCTCCACCGCGCGCTGGACGAAGTGCGGCAGGCGGGCGCCACCGTGCTCATCGTGACCGGCGCGGGCGACAAGGCGTTCGTCTCCGGGGCGGACATCAACGCCATCCGCGCCCGCTCGCGCGCGGACGCACTGGCCTCCATCAATTCGCGCCTCATGTCCGCGGTCGAGAACCACGAGGCCGTCACCATCGCCGCCGTCAACGGCTACGCGCTGGGCGGCGGCTGCGAGCTGGCCCTGGCCTGCGACCTCCGCGTCGCCTCCGAGACGGCCGTCTTCGGCCTGCCCGAGCCCACGCTCGGGATCATCCCGGGGGCGGGCGGGACGCAGCGCCTCCCGCGCATCGTGGGGCTGGGCCGCGCCAAGGAGATGATCCTGACCGGCGCCCGGTGGGACGCACAGCAGGCGCTGGCGGCGGGCCTCGTCTCGGAAGTGGTGCCCGCGGCCGAGCTGCTCGCCGCCGCGCGCCGGCTGGCCGAGCGCGTGCTGGCCCTGGGGCCGCTGGCGGTGCGGCTCGCCAAGATGGCGCTCAACGCCTCGTCGCAGATGCCGCTGGCGGCGGGGCTCGTCTACGAGTCCACCGCCCAGGCCATCACCTTCGACTCGAAGGACAAGATGGAGGGCACCACGGCCTTCCTGGAGAAGCGCGCGCCGCGCTTCCGCGGGGAGTAGACTTCCCGGCATGCGCACGCTGGGCGCGGTCCTGATCCTGATCGGCATCGTCGGCTTCTTCTACTGCTCGTCGCACCTGAGCGGCCTGGAGTCCATCCCCGAAGGCACCGACCTCTCGCGCTACCTCGAATACGATGCGGGCCGCTACGAGCTCGGCCGGTACGCGGCCGTCATCGCCGGACTGGTGGGCGTGCTGCTGTCGCTGTTCCCCAAGGGCCGTTGACCCGCCGCTGACGCGCGAGGACGTCGCGCGTCCGGGGTGTGCGCGTCCTCACCCCGTGAGGATCGTCACACCGGACCCCTCGGGGGCCGCGATGTAAGCTCTTGGTGAATGGTGGTGCGGCCATGCCCGCCGTCGAGTCCGGTCGCGTCTATCGCGTCCTCCTGATCGGGGACGATGCGTCCTCCGCACGCGTGCTGCAGGATGCCCTCGCTGCCTCCGGTGGAGGCCATTGGCGCGTCGAGACCGCGGCCGACCTCGACTCCGGCCTGACGCGGCTGGCGCGCGGCGGCATGGTCGACGCCGTCCTGGCCGGCCTCGACGAGAACGATCCCGACCGGCTCGACGCCGTGCGCACGGTGTGCGCGGCCGCGCCGAGCGCGGCGGTCGTGGTGCTCACGGCGGCCGACGACGAGGAGCTGGGGCTGGCCGTCCTGCGCGCGGGCGCGCAGGACTACCTGGTGAAGGGGCCCATCGAGCCGGAGCTCCTCTCGCGCACGCTGCACCACGCCCTCGAGCGCAAGCGCACCACGGATACGCTGCTCCGCCTGGAGAAGGCGGTGGGCACCATGCAGCTCGGCGTGACCATCACGGACGTGCACGGCCACATCGTCTACACCAACTCCGCCGAGGCGGCCATGCACGGCTACACCGTGGACGAGATGCTGCGCATGGACGCGCGCGACCTGTCGCCGCCCGCCAACTGGAAGCCGCTCTCGACCGACGACCTCGGCAGCCTGCGCCGCTGGAAGCGCGAGCGCGTGCGCCTGCGCAAGGACGGCTCGTCCTTCCCCGTCCAGCTCATGTCGGACGTGATCCGCGACGCGGGCGGGCAGCCCATGGGCATCGTCACCACCTGCGAGGACATCTCGGAGCGCTGGGAGGCGGAGGAGGCGCTGCGCGAGAGCGAAGAGCGCTACGCGCTGGCCGCGCAGGGCACCAACGACGGCCTGTGGGACTGGAACCTCCGCACCGGCCGCGCCTACTTCTCGCCGCGCTGGAAGGCCATGCTCGGCCACGCCGAGGACGAGGTCGGGGCCACCATCGAGGAATGGTTCCGCCGCATCCACGCCGAGGATCGGGTCCGCGTGCAGCGCAAGATCGAGGACCACCTCCAGGGCCGCAGCCTGCGCTTCGAGGACGAGCACCGCATGAAGCACAAGGACGGCTCCTACCGCTGGGTGCTCAGCCGCGGCTTCGCCAGCCGGAGCTACCACGGCCGGCCCTACCGCATGGCGGGCGGCCAGACCGACGTCACCGATCGCCGCGCCTACGACCCCCTCACCGGCCTGCCCAACCGCGCACTGTTCGCGGAGCGGCTGGAGGACGCCCTGGCGCGCAACCGGCGGCGCAAGGGGCAGTTCGCCGTGCTCTTCGTGGACCTCGACCACTTCAAGGCCATCAACGACACCTTCGGCCACGTGGCCGGCGACCACCTGCTGGTGGAGGTGGCACGCCGGCTGGAGGCTTCCGTCCGCCCGGGAGACACGGTGGCGCGCTTCGCGGGCGACGAGTTCGCGATCCTGCTCGAGCGCATCCAGGAAGTCGCCGACGCCACCGGCGTGGCCGACCGCATCCAGAACGCGCTGGCCGCGCCCGTGGTGGTGAACGGCCAGGAGGCCCTGCCCTCCGCCAGCGTGGGTGTGGCGCTGAGCCTGACCGAATACGCGCGACCCGAGGACGTCCTGCGCGACGCCGACGCCGCCATGTACCGCGCGAAGCAGGAGGGCGGCGCGCGCTGGGAGATCTGCGACGAGGCCATGCGCGAGCGCGTGGCCTCCCGCGCGCGCATGCAGCAGGACCTGCGCAACGCGCTGGAGCTGGGCGAGCTGGCCGTGCACTACCAGCCCATGGCGCAGCTGGCCACGGGCGAGCTGCGCGGGTTCGAGGCGGTGGTGCGCTGGCGCGGGCTGCTCCTGCCCCTCGACTTCCTGGCCGCGGCCGAGGAGGCCGGCGGCGTCGCGCGCATCGAGGCCTGGCTGCTGCGCGAGGCGTGCGGGCAGGCCGGCCGCTGGCGCGCGCGCTACGGGCTGCCCTTCCGGCTGTCCATCAACGTCTCCACCGCGCAGTTCCTCCGGCCGCAGTTCGCGACGGAGGTGCGCGCCGCCCTGGACGAGTCGGGCTTCCCCGGCTCCGCGCTCACCTTCGAGGTCACCGAGGATACGCTGCTGCGCGACCCCGCCGCGGTAGGGACCGCCTTCGCCTCGGTCAGCGCGCTGGGCCCGGGCGTGGTGCTCGACCGGTTCGGCTCCGGCCAGGCCTCCGCCGCCGCCGTGCGCCGCTTCCGCCTGCGCGGCGTCAAGCTCGATCCCGCGCTGGTGGCGGACCTCGACCGCGAGGGAGACCTCGACCGCGATCCCTTCCTGCGCGCGCTGCTCGGCCTGGCCACCGCGCTCGATCTGCCCGTGGCCGCGGTCGGCGTGGAGACGGAGAGGCAGCGCGAGCGGCTCCAGGCGCTGGGCTGCGCCGACGCGCAGGGCGGCCTGTTCTCGAAGCCGCTGGACGCCGAAGCCGCGGAGGCCGTCCTGGGCCGCGGCGCGGGTGTCCTGCCCACCCTCCGGCCCGCGGACGTGCCCGCCCCTTCGACCCACTCGACGTAGAATCGTGGAGCGGGCGGCGCCGCCGCTCGAGGAGGGACGTCTCAGGCCATGAGAAGGACATCCATCGCCGCGGTCCTGGCCGCGCTCGCCGTGGTCGCCGCCGCCGCCAGCGCGCGCGCCGAGGGCGATCTCTCCACCGTGCCGCGCATCAAGCTCGACGAGCTCAAGAAGGACTTCGACAAGCTGCTCGTCATCGACGTCCGCTCCGCGGACTCCTACCGCGCCGGCCACATCGCGGGCGCGGTCAGCATGCCCAGCAGCTCGTTGTCCACGAACGCCGCCAGGCTCAAGGCGTCGAAGAAGCCGATCGTCACCTACTGTGCTTGACCGTCCGAGCACTCCAGCGCCCGTGCGGCGCAGATGCTCGACGAGATGGGCGTGAAGGGCGCGCGCGCGCTGCTGGGCGGGTACGGGGCCTGGGTCTCCGCCGGCTATCCCGTGGCCAAGGGCGACCAGCCGCGCTAGACCCCGGCCGACGGCCGCTGCGGCTGGCCGCCGCCCTGCTGCTCCTGGCCGCGCCCGCGCGGGCGCAGCTCAAGGACCTCACCATCGACCTTCTCTTCGACCCGGAGAAGAAGGTCGAGTTCGGCCACCCCGTCACCGGTCTCGTCTGGATCGACGACGCCCACTACCTCTGGCCGAAGACGGATCCGAAGACCCAGCTCACGGAGCACGTCCGTGTGGACGCCCTGACGGGAACGGAAGCTCCGCTCTTCGATCCCGCCGTCCTCGAGGCCGCGTTGCGTCGCGAGGCCGGAGCCACCGAGGAAGAGGCACGCCAGCTCGCCCGCCAGCGCGCGTACGTGATGAACTCCCGGCGGACGGCGATGCTGGTGAGCGCCGCCGACGGCCTGCTCCTGTTCGACTTCGCCACCCGCGCGCTGCGCCGCCTCACGCGCACGAAGGTGCATGAGGAGGTGCCGTCCTTCAGCCCCGACGACGCGCACGTGGCCTTCGTGCGCGGCGGCAACCTGTTCGTGGTGGACCTCGCCCGCGCGGGCGAGCGCGCGCTCACGCGAGACGGCGGGGACGACGTCCTCGACGGCGTCCTCGACTGGGTGTACCAGGAGGAGGTCTACGGCCGCGGCACGTTCAAGGGTTACTGGTGGAGCCCCGATTCCCGGCGGCTCGCCTTCCTGCAGCTCCGCGAGGCGCGCGTGCCGACCTATCCCCTCGTGGATGACATCCCCACCCACCCGCGGCTCGAGAACGAGCGCTATCCCAAGGCAGGGGACCCGAACCCGGAGGTGCGGCTCGGCATCGTCGACGCCGGCGGCGGCGCGCCCCGCTGGGTGGACCTGTCGCGGTATGCGGGCGCGGAGCCGCTCGTGGTCGACGTCGCCTGGAGCCCGGACAGCCGGCGCGTGCTCTACCAGGTGCAGGACCGCGTCCAGACCTGGCTCGACCTGGACGAGGCGGACGCCGCCACACTGCGCACGCGCGCGCTGCTGCGCGAGAAGACCGAGGCCTGGGTGGACCGCCAGGACAACGGGCTGCACTGGCTGCCCGACGGCGGGTTCCTGTGGCTCTCGGAGCGCACGGGCTGGAAGCACGTCTATCGCTACCGCGCCGACGGGACGCTGGTCGGCCCTCTCACGCGCGGCGAGTGGGAGGCGCGCGTCCTTCACGGCTTCGACGCGGGGGGCGGATGGGTCTACTTCTCGGGCACCGAGCACAGTCCCATCGGGGCCGACGTCTATCGCGTGCGCATCGACGGCACCGGCCTCGAGCGTCTCTCACGCACGGAGGGGACGCACACCGCCAGCTTCAACGGCTCCTTCACGCTGTTCCTGGACACCTGGAGCGACCTCGTCACCCCGCCGCAAGTGCGGCTGCACCGCGCGGACGGGTCGGCCGTGCGCGTGGTCGACCCCAACCCCGTCCCCGCGCTCGCCGAGTACCGGCTGGGCAGGCCGGAGCTGCTGCGCGTGCGCACGCGCGACGGCTTCCCCATGGAGGCGATGCTGCTGCGGCCGCCGGACTTCGATCCCGCGCGGCGCCATCCCGTCTACCAATACGCGTACGGCGGCCCGCACGCGCCGCTGGTCAAGAACGCGTGGGGCGGCACCACGTACCTCTTCCACCAGCTCCTGGCCGAGAAGGGCGTCGTGGTCTGGATCTGCGACAACCGCACGGCCAGCGGCAAGGGCATCGTCTCGGCCTGGCCCATGTACCGCCGCTTCGGCGAGCTGGAGCTGCGCGACGTGGAGGACGGCCTGGACTGGCTGAAGAAGCAGGGATGGGTGGATCCCGACCGCATCGGCATGAGCGGCTGGAGCGGCGGCGGGTACCTCGTGACGTACGCGATGACGCACAGCCGCCTCTTCGCCATGGGCATCGCGGGCGGACCCGTCACCGACTGGCACGACTACGACTCCATCTTCACCGAGCGCTACATGGACCTGCCCTCGCGCAACCCCGAGGGCTACCGCAAGAGCTCCCCCCGCCATTTCGCCGCCGATCTGAGCGGGCGGCTGCTGCTCATCCACGGCGCCCTCGACGACAACGTGCACCCGCAGAACACCATGCAGTTCGCGCACGAGCTGCAGAAGGCGGGCAAGCCGTTCCGGATGATGCTGTACCCCCGCTCGCGCCACGGCGTCGCCGATCCCGCGCTGGTCAAGCACCTCAACGCGCTGCGGCTGCAGTTCGTGGAGGAAACGCTCCTCGAGTAGGCTGAGCCGTGCCGCGTCACTTCCCCGCCGTCGCGTCCTTGTAGAGGATGGCGACGAACTGCGCCGGCTTGAGGAATCCCTGTCCCCATTTGGCGTCGAACTCGGCGGTGGGCGCGGCGGCCGTGACCTGCTCCAGCGTCTTGCCGGCCTTGACCAGCGCGGCGACGCGGTCGTGCGTCGCGGCCAGCATGTCGCGGAAGGCCTTGAGGTCCGCCTTGTTCCCCAGCGGCCCATGGCCGGGAATGATGCGCGTCTGATCGCCGGCGATGGCGAGCATGCGATCGGCGCCTCCGATCATCCCGCCCACCGACCCGCCGGTGTCCAGGTCGATGAACGGATACATGCCGTTGAAGAACAGGTCGCCGGCGTGGATGACGTTCGCCTTGCGGAAGTGCACCACGGAGTCGCCGTCGGTGTGCGCGGGCGGGACGTGGAAGGCGTGGATCTCGTCGCCGTTGAGATGGAAGGTGACGGCGTCGGTGAAGGTCACCACGGGGAGCGCCTTCGGAGGGGCCGCGGGCTCCCGCATGTTGAAGGCAGCGATGAACTGCTCGGTGCTCATGCGCCGGCGCACGTTCTCGTGGGCCACGATGAGCGATCCCGCCTCGCCCATGTCCTTGTTGCCGCCCGTGTGGTCGCCGTGCCAGTGCGTGTTGAGGACGAAGCGGATGGGCTTGTCGGTCAGCGCGGCCACCGCGGCCTTGATCTTCGGGGTGAGCGGCGCGTACTCGTCGTCGATCAGGAAGGCGGCGTCGGGCCCCACCGAGAGCCCGATGTTGCCGCCCGCGCCCTGGAGCATGTAGACGCCCTCGGCGACCTTTTCCGACTTCACCTCGACCTTGCTGAAGTCCTGCTGCTGGGCGAGGACCGGCCGTCCGAGGGTCAAGCTGAGCGCGAGCATGGCGCCGGTCGAGAGTTTCATGGCGAGCCTCCGGGCGAAGAGGTGTGAATATAGCGCAGGACGCGCCACGGTTGCCTCGGACGCGCCGTCCTGCTCAAATGACTTCATGAGCGACGTGAGGAGCGCCGCGCCCGCGGCGCCCGCGGCCACGCTCGACGCCGATCGCCTGCGCCGGCTCTACCGCGCGCTGCTGCTGCCGCGGCTCATCGAGGAGAAGGCGCTGCTCCT
>Ga0070698_100003901_pt1 | contig 16398 bp, 15 predicted proteins | sample KBSK1502metaG_FD_65477 | JGI IMG/M metagenome (GOLD analysis project Ga0070698, IMG submission 65477) | Corn, switchgrass and miscanthus rhizosphere microbial communities from Kellogg Biological Station, Michigan, USA - KBS K1-50-2 metaG | ecosystem: Host-associated > Plants > Roots >...
CTCCGGCGAGCGGTCCTCGACCAGGGAGATCAGCCTGGCCAGTGCCCGGGCGTCGCCAGCGACGGCGCTGGCTACCAGCGCCTCAGGATCGGCGTGCGCCCGTGGCCGCCGCCCGCCCGCCCCGTTGGCCGGCGCTGCCGCGCCCGCGCGGTCCGCGGTCCCGGCCGGGCGGGGGTCAGGCACGGCCCGGCGCCGGCACCTCGAGCAGCAGCGCATCCCCCTGGCCGCCGCCGCCGCAGAGCGCGGCGGCGCCGAGCCCGCCGCCCCGGCGGCGCAACTCGTGCACCAGGTGCAGGGCGATCCTCGCGCCGGACGCGCCGATCGGATGGCCGATCGCGATGGCGCCGCCGTTGACGTTGACCCGGTCAGGCCCGACGCCAAGGTCCCGCATGGACTGGATGGCGACCGCCGCGAACGCCTCGTTGATCTCGATCAGGTCCAGTTCCGGCACCGTGCGCCCGGCCTTGCCGAGCGCATGCCGGATCGCGCGGGACGGCTGCGACTGCAGTGAGTTGTCCGGGCCGGCCACGTTGCCGTGCGCGCCGATCCTGGCCAGTACCGGCAGGCCGCGAGCGGCGGCAGCCTCGGCGGATGCGACCACGACCGCGCAGGCGCCGTCGGAGATCTGGGAGGCCGATCCCGCGGTGATCGTGCCGTCCGCGGCGAACGCCGGGCGGAGCCTGCTCAGCGAGTCCGCCGTGGTGTCCGCCCGGACGCCCTCGTCGGTATCGAAGATCACCGGATCGCCGCGCCGCTGTGGCACGGGTATCGGGACGATCTCCCCGGCCAGCAGGCCGTTCTTGATCGCCGCCGCGGCCCGCTGATGCGATGACGCGGCGAACTGGTCCTGCTCCTCGCGGCTGATGGCAAGCCCGGCGTTGTGCCGTTCAGTGGACTCGCCCATCGATACCTGGTCGAAGGCGTCGGTCAGGCCGTCGTGCGCCATCGCGTCGACCAGCTCGGCCGAGCCGAACCGGTAGCCGCGGCGAGCCCCTGGCAGCAGATGCGGAGCGCCGGTCATCGACTCCATGCCGCCGGCCACGACGAGCTCGAACTCCCCCGCCCGGATCAGCTGGGCCGCCAGCGCGATGGCGTCGAGCCCGGACAGGCACACCTTGTTGATCGTGATGGACGGGACAGTCATCGGAATGCCGCCAGCGACCGCCGCCTGCCGGGACGGGATCTGCCCGGCCCCGGCCTGCAGCACCTGGCCCATGATCACGTATTCCACCTGGTCGCCGGCCAGGCCAGAGCGGGCGAGCGCCGCCTTGATCACGATGCCGCCGAGCTCCGCCGCGCTGAAATCGCTGAGCGAGCCGAGCAGGCGCCCGATGGCCGTCCTGGCCCCGCCGACTATCACCGCTTCCCGCATGCCTGAAACGATACCCATGACCGGAGCCGCCACCGGAGGGAGACGTCGGTGCTGACCCGCATCGATCACGTGGGGATCGCGTGCCGGAGCCTGGCCGAGAAGATCGCGTTCTACCAGACCGTCTTCGGGCTGCGGCTGGTGAGCGAGGAAGTCAACGAGCGCCAAGGCGTCCGGGAGGCGATGCTGCAGGTCACGGCCACCACCGCGGGGATGTCTTGGGTGCAGCTGCTTGAGCCGCTCGGGCCGGACACCCCGGTCGGCAGATTCCTCGCCCGGCGCGGCGAGGGAATCCACCATGTCGGCTACGGGGTCACGGATATCACCGCGGCGCTCGACTCGATCGGCGCCAGCGGCGTCCGGCTGGTCGACGCGCGGCCGCGGCACGGCTCCATGGGTGCTTCGATCGCGTTCCTGCATCCGGCGGACGTGGGCGGCGTGCTGACCGAGCTGGTGCAGGCGGCCGGCCGCTAACCCCGGCCCCCCCGCCCTGTCCGGCCCGATCAGGGTCAGCCTGCACGCCATGCGGTGCCAGTCGGGCCGCTGGATTCGGCGTCATGATCGTCGCAGGACCGAACAAATGGCGAAGATTTAACGGACAAAATGATGTCATACGGGCAGGAACGCGGATCTACAGCGTGAGCGAACGCGAACAGGCCGCCAAGCGCTCAGCAGAGCGGTACGCTGCCAGGCACCGGGCGAGCAGCCTTCCGTGCTAGCCCGGGCAGTCGGCTCATGGGTGCTGACGGCCCGGGCGACAGTAGCGAGGTACTCCAGTCCGGCCGGCGTATCTTCCCGTCTACCCAGGATTAGGCGACATGCAGCCCGATATTGACGCTCAGCTCAGCAATTTCTTCGAGGAAACCCCGCAGCGCGACTTCGCCAGGGTCATGCGAGGCTATGACCCCCACCAGGTCAATGAGCACCTGAAGCAGATCGACAGCGAGCTGCGTCAGCACCGCGACCAGGTGCAGGCGCTGCACAGGGAGCTGGCTGATGCGCATCGCCAGATCCAGGAGCAGGAGCGCCCCACCTACTCCGGGCTCGGGTCGCGCATCGAGCAGTTGCTCCGGCTCGCGGAGGAGCAGCAGAACGAGATCCTGCACGAGGCCAGGTCCGCGGCCAGCGAATTCAACGCGAAGGCCAAGGTAGAGGCCGCCGAGGTCCGGGCGGCCGCCGAGAACGAGGCCGCTGAGCTGCGCGCCAACGCTAAGCGGGAGACCGACGACCTGCGGTCGTCCGCCGAGCGCGAGGCCGACGCGATCAGGACGAGCGCCCGGCGCGAGGCGGACGAGCTGACCTCGACCACCGAGCGCGAAGCCGCCAAACTCCGCGCGACGGCCGATCACGAGGTCGCCGAGAAGCGCGCTGCCATCGAGCGCGACATCGCCAAGCTCCGCACCACCACGGAGCGCGAAGTCGCGCAGATGAAGGCATCCTCTAAGCGCGAGCGCGATGAGATCCTCACCACCTCCAAGCGCCAGGCCGACGAGATGCGCAGCCAGGCGCAGCGGATCCTGGAGGAGAGCGAGGCGCAGCGAGCGCAGGCCGAGGCCGAGTTCGACATCCAGCTCGCGTCCCGGCGCGAGGAGGCCGAGCGGCAGGAGGCCGAGCGGCTCGCCGCCGCGCAGGCTGCCACCCAGAAGCTGGTCTCCGAGGCCGAGCAGCGCGCCGCCACGGCCGAGCAGCGGGCCACCAAGGCCAGCACCCAGGCCGAGCAGTCCCGCCGGGACGCCGACCAGCACGCCCTGCAGCTGGTCACCAACGCGAAGAAGAACGCCGACCAGATCGTCGCGCAGGCGAAGGCGCAGGCCGATCAGCTGCTGGCCGACACCAAGGCCGAGGCCGAGCGGCACCGCTCCACCGCGCAGCGGCACGTGGACGACCTGAACAAGCAGAAGGAGAGCGTCGCCGCTCACCTCGCGCAGATCAGCCAGCTGCTCGGCACCCAGATGTCAGGCCTCGGCAGCGCGCTGAAGCCGTCTGGGCCCCCGCCCGCGGTGTCGTCATCGCCGGCCAAGGCGGTCACTGCCGCCCCGGCCAACGGCGGCACTCAGCCCGCGCCGGCCGCCGCTTCCGACCGGCAGGGCGGCCAGACGCCGTCCGGCCAGGGTTCTGGCGGCAGGTCGGGCAATGCACCAGCGCCGAAGCAGCCGGCCAACGCCAAGTCCGCGAAGTCGGGCGACGATGACGAATGGTGGACTAACTAACACCCGCAGCGCATGACAAGCGCCCGGTCCCGTGACTCACGGGACCGGGCGCTTGTCTTCGCCGACCTGCCACGGCGAACCGCGCCAGAATCTGCGGAACGGGCTCACATCGTCTGGCAGGTCCTCGGTGGGCCGCCGGGTCCCGGAGGGTCAGCCCGCGACTACCTTGACGTCGCCGGTTCCAACGGCCTGCACCGGGGCCTTGATCTGGGATGCGTCGCCGACCAGGATCGTGACCAGGCGGTTCCCCGGGAACGCCGCGACCACCGCGGCTGTTGCCTCGACGGTGCCCGTCTCGGCCAGGCGCGCGTACAGCTGAGCCTGGTAGTCGTCCGCCAGGTGCTGTTCCACCTGATCCGCCAGCGTGCGCGCGACCGACGCCGCTGTCTCGTACTCGAGCGGCGCGACGCCCACCAGGTTCTGCACCGCCTTATCACGCTCCGTCTCGGTCAGCCCCTCCGCGGCCAGCGTGCGCAGCACCATCCACAGGTCATCCAGCGCGGGACCCGTGGATGCGGTGTCCACGGAACCGCTGATGGCGAGCAACGACGCACCCGTCGCGCCGTCCGCAGCGTGCGGCGCCGGCGACCGCAGCACCTGCTCGAAGGCGCGTACCCCGTACGTGTAGCCCTTCTCCTCGCGCAGAACCCGGTCCAGCCGGGACGTGAGCGTACCGCCCAGGCAGTACGTGCCGAGCACCAGAGCCGGCCATGCCCGGTCGTGCCGGTCCGGGCCGATCCGCCCGATGAGAAGCTGCGTCTGGACGGCACCAGGCCGGTCCACGATCACCACACGGCTGGTGTCGTCGGCGGTCGCCGGCGGCATGGGCAGCGGCTCGGCGGTGTCGCCGGTCCATCTGCCGAGCGTGCCGGCCAGCACCGCGTCCAGGTCGACACCCGTCAGGTCGCCCACGACGACCGCGGTCGCCGTGGCAGGCCGCACATGAGCCTCGTAGAATGCGCGCACGCCCGCCGCGCCGACCCGTGCGACGGTGTCCTCGGTTCCCTTGCGCGGCCGGGACATCCGCGCGGACGCCGGGAACAGCTCGTGCGCCAGCTGCTTGGCCGCACGCCGGCCGGGGCTGGCCAGCTCGAGCGGAATCCCGTCGAGACGGTTGCGCACCAGCCGCTCGATCTCGCTGCCGGGGAACGCGGGCGCGCTCAGTGCCTCGGCGAGCAGCCCAAGCGCCTTGGACAAGCGGGAGACGGGAACCTCCAGCGAGACGCGCGCGCCCAGGTAGTCGGCGCGCGAGCCGAGCGTCGCGCCGCAGCGCTCCAGCTCGGCGGCGAACTCCTCGGCGGTGTGCTGGCCGGTGCCCTGAGACAGCGCACGTACCATGATCGTGGCAATACCGTCGAGCCCGTCGGGCTCGGCGTCGAGCGGCGTGTCCAGGCAGATCCCCACCGCCACCACCTGCTGCCCGGGCCGGTGGCAGCGCAGCACGGTCAGCCCGTTGGCGAGGGCGCCGCGCTCGGGCGCGGGGAACGCCCAGGGCTTTGCCTGCCCAGAGGCCGGCATCGGGTAGAAGTCCATGGTCACGGCCGCGTCGGTCACCGCCCGGCTCCTTCCCGTTTGTCGTTCTGGCCGGCTGCGCTGGCCTGGCCGGCGGCCGTGCCGGCCGTGTCTTCGGAGGTCACCGGCTCGTATACCAGCACCGCGCGGTTGTCGGGGCGCAGCCGCGCTGCGGCAACCGCCCGGACCTCCTCAGTGGTGACGTCGAGGATCCGGTTGACGGCAGTGAACGCGAGCTGCGGATCGCCGAACAGTACCGCATACCGGCACAGTTTGTCGGCCCGGCCGGCGACCGTACCGAGCCGGTCCAGCCATTCGCGTTCTAGCAGGGCCTGCGCCCGCTCCAGCTCCTCGGCGGTCGGCGCCTCCGCGCCGAGCCGCGCCAGCTCCTCATCGACGGCGGCCTCGATCTGCGGGATCTCGGTGCCGCCGGAGGCTTTCACGTCCAGCCAGCCCAGCGAGGGGGCGCCAGCGAGCCGCAGCAGCCCGAAGCCGGCCGTGATGGCGGTCCGGTCGCGCCGCACCAGCCGGTTGTAGAGCCGGGACGACATGCCGTCGCCGAGCACGCTGAGCGCCAGCTCGGCCGCGTCGCACTCACGCGTGCCGTCGTGCGGCAACCGGTACGCGGCCATCAGCGCGCGCGCCGGGACCTCCTCCTGGATCTCCTCGCGCAGTTCCTCGCCGATGATGTCGGGCAGCGTGCCGTCGCGGGGTGGCGCCACGGCGTCGTAGGACGGGATGGAACCGAAGTACTTCTCGACCCATCCACGCGTCTGCTCCGGGTCGATGTCGCCGACGATCGCCAGGACCGCGTTGTTCGGCGCGTAGTTCGCACGGAAGAACGCGCGCGCGTCGTCCAGCGTCACCGCGTCCAGATCGGCCATGGAGCCGATGGGCGTGTGGTGGTACGGGTGGCCCTCGGGATAGACCAGCGCGGTCATCCGCTCGAACGCGGTGCCGTAGGGCACGTTGTCGTAGCGCTGCCGGCGCTCGTTCTTGACCACGTCGCGCTGGTTCTGCAGAGACTCCTCGCCGAGCGCGGCAAGCAGCGAGCCCATGCGGTCCGCCTCTAGCCAGAGCGCCAGCTCCAGCTGGTGCGCGGGCATGGTCTCGAAGTAGTTGGTGCGCTCGAAGCTCGTCGTCCCGTTGAGGGATCCGCCTGCGCCCTGGACCAGCTCGAAGTGGCCGTTTCCCTTGACCTGCGCCGAACCCTGAAACATAAGGTGCTCGAAGAGGTGAGCCAGGCCGGTGCGGCCCTTGACCTCCTGCCGCGCGCCGACGCCATACCAGAGACAGACCGCCGCGACCGGAGTCAGGTGGTCCTCGGAGAGCACCAGGCGCAGACCGTTGTCCAGACGGTGCTCGGTCGCTGTCCGGCCGCCGGAGCCGGTCTGCTGCGTAACCGCTTGACCCACGGGCGTGTACGTCCATTCGATCGCGTGCCGGAGAAGTCCTGCCACTGTATGCAAGAAGGCTGCTAAGCCTGCCGATCCGGCATCCGGGTCAGCTCTCGTCCGCCGCCGGCTACTACCGGCTGGCAGGCTGACTACTTGACCGGCTTGACCGGCGCTCTAGGGCCCGATGGTCTGGCCGCCGTCGACAACCAGGGTCTGTCCCGTCATGTAGGAGGATGCCGCGCTGGCCAGGAAGACGGCCGGGCCTGCCATCTCGTCCGCCCGGCCCCAGCGGTGCATCGGGACCGTCGCCACGGTGGCCGGCCCGGCGACCGGGTCCTCCCACAGCTGGCGGTTGAGGTCGGTCGCCGTCCAGCCGGGGCACAGGGCATTGACCCGCACCCCGGTGGCGCCCCACTCGACCGCGAGCGACTTCGTCAGTGAGACCAGGCCCGCCTTTGCCGCGCCATAGGGAGACAGCAGCGGGGACCCGGTCACTCCGGCCACCGACGCAACATTGATCACTGAGCCCTCACCGCGCTCCACCAGGTGCCCGCCGATCGCGTGGCAGACGTACACCGCGGAGTCCAGGTTGAGCCGCATCAGCTTCTCCCAGCCGGACAACCGCAGGTCAAGGAAGGCTGCCATGAAGTTAGAGCCGCCCGCGTTGTTCACCACCACGTCTACCTGCCCGAGCTGCTCGATCGCCCTTGCGACCGCAGCATCGACCGCATCCTGGCTGGTGACATCGGCCGGGATGACGAACGCCTTGCGGCCGAGCGCGCTGATGTCCGCAGCGGTCTCGGCAAGCCCATGCTCGCTGCGCGCGACCAGGGCAACGTCGGCGCCTGCGCCGGCCAGGGCCACCGCGATCGACCGGCCGATCCCGCGAGACGCGCCGGTGACGAATGCGTTCTTGCCGTCCAGGTCGAAGAGGCTCACGCTCGGTCCTTCCATTCGGTGGGCAGCGGCCAGGCGCCAGGGTTGACCCGCCGCACGATCTCATTCAGCACGATACGGACATAGGGCTCCCCGACCCAGAGGTGCTTTGCCCGGTCCACTGCCACCACCTCGGCCTGCGGCACCCGGGCGAAGCGGGCCCTGGCCTCGTCCGGCCGCAGGTAGTCGTCGAACTCGGGTACCAGTGCCACCAGCGGGCGCCCGGACGCCGCCCAGGTATCCAGGTCGGCGTCCGTTGCCCGGTGCAGCGCGGGCGACAGCAGGATCGCTCCTTCGACAGCAGGGTCGTTCCCCCACCTCAGCGCCAGCTCGGTGCCGAACGACCAGCCGAGCAGCCAGCGTCGCGGCAGCCTCGCCGCGACGCAGTAGTCGATCGCCGCCGCGACGTCGAGCCGCTCGGCCTCGCCGTCCCCGAACTCGCCGTGGCTGGTCCCGTGTTCCGAGGAGGTGCCGCGGGTGTTGAACCTGAACACCGCGAGATCCGCGAGGGCGGGCAGCCGGAAAGCCGCCTTGCGGAACACGTGGCTGTCCATCATGCCGCCCTGCGTCGGCAGCGGGTGCAGGCAGATCAGCGTTGCGGCAGCCGGGCGATGCGCGGGCAGCGCCAGCTCGCCGACCAGGCTCAGCCCGTCGGATGTGCGCAGGGTGACCGGCCGCCGGTCGGCTGGCAGTACGGTGCCTGGCCTTATCTCACTCACCTGCGCCGCCTCGTCTGCGAGTCCTGCGGCCGTGGCCGGGTGCGGGCCGTCGCGGCCGGCGCTGCCAGCACGGATTGTGCCAGTGCCGCCGCTCGTCCGCGTCACCGGCATCGGCCGGCCACACCACCACGTGCGCGGTCCCCGGCACGATCTCCTGGTCGCAGCCGGGGCAGCGATACACCTTGGTAGCCGCGGCACCGGGCACCTGCCGGACCGCCCAGTCCCCGTCCGGCCACGCCTGGGTTTGCTCCGGACCGAGCCGGACCGGCGCCGGATCCGCCGCACTCCCGGCACCGTCGGCCGTCCCGCCAGTGCCGCGCCCGGCTCCGCCGCGCGGCTTGCGCGGCACGTCGGCGGGAAGGCGGCGGGCCTTACGTGGACTCACGGCCGTCACTGTAAGGCATCCCTGCCGGGATTCTGATCACGGACAGCTTGCGAAGCCAGGCGCGGAAACGCCAGCCCCGCCGCATGCTCGCCAGCAGCGGCGCCCGTCGCAAGCAGCGCAGTGCCGGCCCGCCGCAAGCCTGCCGGGCCACTACAGTTGGCTTTCGTGCGGCTCGTCATTGCCAGGTGCAGCGTGGACTACGCAGGGCGCCTCACTGCGCATCTTCCCCCGGCACTGCGGCTGCTCATCGTCAAGGCCGACTCCTCGGTGCTTATCCATGCCGACGGCGGCAGCTACAAGCCCCTGAACTGGATGTCCCCGCCCTGCCGGCTCGATGAGCAGCCCGGGCGGTGGGTGGTCACCGGCAAGTCCGGCGAAACCCTGACCATCGAGATCGAGGCGGTGGTCAGCGACGCTTCCTTCGAGCTCGGGACCGATCCCGGGCTGGTCAAAGACGGGGTCGAATCACACCTGCAAGAGCTGCTTGCGGCACAGATGCACGTACTCGGCGAGGGCTGGCGGCTGGTCCGCCGGGAGTTCCCAACCGCGATCGGGCCGGTCGACCTGATGTGCCGCGACGCCGGCGGCGTGAGTGTCGCCATCGAGGTCAAGCGCCGCGGTGAGATCGACGGCGTGGAGCAGCTCACCCGATACCTGGACCTGCTGAACCGGGACCCGCTGCTCGCCCCCGTGCAGGGCGTTTTCGCCGCGCAGGAGATCAGGCCACAGGCCAGGGTGCTCGCCGAGGACCGCGGCATCCGGTGCGTCACGCTGGACTACGACACGATGCGCGGTGCAGGGGACGGGGCGCTCCGGCTGTTCTGATCCCCTATGCGGATTGCGCCCGTCAAGGCCATCGCGGGAAGAGGCCGCTGGTCCCGTTCCGGCCTCTGCGATGGCCTTGACACTGGGGGCAGCCGTTAGCTGATCGGACGCGGTGACGCGGCCGAGGGCTCGTGAAAACGTGCACGGCGGGTTAGCGTTCGGTCCTGAGCGTGTCCGCCGTTAGGGTTGCCCGCGTACGCGGGCACGGCCCCGGAGTCCAGTGGAGGCACCCATGGAAGCACCCCTGACGCCGCTTGACTTCGCCCGCCGGACCCGCCGTCTGCACGGTTTCCGCGAGGGAGTGGTCGACGGTGGCCTGCGGCTGTCCTACGAGCAGTTCTTTGATCGCTGCGATCGCTGGTCGTCGGCGTTGCAGCAGCTGGGCGTCGCCCAGGGCGACCGCGTGGCCACCATCGCGCCGAACACCCATGCGCAGCTGGAATCGTTCTATGCGGTACCGCAGCTCGGGGGCGTGCTCGTGCCGGTCAATTACCGGCTGACCCCGGAAGACTTCAGTTACATCGTGAATCATTCGGGTGCCACGGTGGTCTGCGCCGACCGCGATTACCTGGACGCGGTGGACAATGTCCGCGACCGGATGCCGGAGGTGGCGCACTTCGTCGCGTTCGACGGCGCCAGGCCCGGCTGGCTGGACTACGAGGCGGCGATCGCCGCGGCCAGCCCGGGGTTCGCCCGACCGGAAATCGGCGAGCGGGACCTGCTCACCATCAATTACACCAGCGGGACCACGGCGCGCCCGAAAGGCGTGATGATCACCCACCGTAATGCTGCGATCAACTCGATCGGCACCCTGCTGCACCTGCCGATCGGCGTGGGCGAGCGGTACCTGTGGACCCTGCCGATGTTCCACGCGAACGGCTGGACCTACACCTGGACCGTGACGGCCGCCGCCGGCACCCACGTCTGCCTTCGCCAGGTCAATCCGGGATCCGTGTTCAGGCTGATCCGGGAGGAGAACGTGCGCTGGATGTGCGCGGCCCCGACCGTGCTGATCTCGCTCGCGAGCGCACCCGCCGACGTCCGCGGCGACGTCCCGGCCGGGGTGCACGTCGTGACCGCCGGGGCGCCGCCGGCCGCGGCCACGATCGAGCGGCTCGAGGGAGAGCTCGGATGGCAGGTAACTCATGTCTACGGGCTCACCGAGACAGCCCCGTTCATCACGGTCTGCGCCCCGCTACCTGAGCACCAGGACCTGGCGCCCGCCGATCGCGCGGTCGTGAAGGCGCGGCAGGGAGTCGAGCTGCTGACCTCGGGCGAGCTGCGGGTGGCTGACAAGGCCGGCCACGAGGTCCCCGCCGACGCGCAGACCATGGGCGAGATCGTCGTCCGGGGAAACGCTGTCATGCAGGGTTACTACCGCGACCCGGAGGCGACACAGCGCGTCATGGGCGACGGCTGGTTCCACACCGGTGACGCTGCCGTGCTGCATCCCGACGGCTACGTGGAGATCCGCGACCGGATCAAGGACGTGATCATCAGCGGCGGGGAGAATATCTCATCGGTGGAGGTGGAGGGAACGCTGCTGCGCCATCCGGCCGTCCAGGAGGCCGCGATCGTCGGGCTGCCGCACGAGAAATGGGGCGAGGCGCCGCACGCGTTCGTCGTGCTGCGGCAGGACACCGGCGCGACGGAAGCGGAGATCATCGCCTTCACCCGGGAGCGGCTGGCGCATTTCAAGGCCCCGCACAGCGTGACTTTCGTCGCGGAGTTGCCAAAGACCGCGACCGGCAAGATCCAGAAGTACGTCCTGCGCGACCACGCGCCGAATCTCGCCCGCCAGTAAGCTAGCTCAGGCGGTTTCCCGCGCGGCTTGCCGATCGATCCGGTGGCGTCCCGCCGACCGCAGACCCGGCTCGATGCGGCGCGCTGACGGCAGCGCCGCGCGCTTGTTCTATCCAGGTATACCCCGCTGCCTAGGCGGCACGCCGGGAGCCGGTTCGGCGGAACTCTCCGCCGGAAGCTCCCGCGGGGATCCTCGTGTACTTTTCAACCTGCTCGATCAGTCGCCGGACCGACGGGTCATCCAGCGCGTCCAGGATGCACGACCACAGTGTCAGGTTGGCGTCGCCCCAGCACTCGTACTTCTTCTTCGCAGATTTTGACAGCACGAGCGACGCGAATGAATAGCGATGATTGTGCAGCGTTTTGGCATATCCAATAGCCATATTGTCGGGCTCTTTGAATTCGTTTATCGCGACACAAAGTCCATTACTACTGGCATATATTGGCCAGACATAAGATCATACATGAGGCGCGCAATAACTCCCCTGCGACGCGGCTGGTGATGAGGGCCTGCGCGATACCAAAGGCAGCAGACACAAGGAGACCAGTCGCTATGGCATTCAGGAACTCTTTCCAGGTGCCGCCATGCACCAGGGCGGCTGCCCAAAGCAAAACTGTCGCGCCTAGCGATCCTTGGTCGTTAGCGACCAGTATGGCAGCCGCCATTGGCCTTGTGACCTGTGATGATCACGGCGTGTCGTTACATGACTGGCGTAGCCGCCATGCGGCCGTCGCCGCGAGAATTAGCGTGCTGGCCGCGGAGAAGTAGAGCCATGACGCGGCCAGGGGCGGCGCCTGGTACCCGGCGTAGCCGAGGATCTGCGGGAGGGCGTAAAAGGACGCTGCGTAGGTTGCCAGGGCGATACCTGGCCGTGCATCCACGACTATCCAGAGCACGACGGCGCCGAGAATGATCCAGGAGATGTAGTGCAGCGGGGCGTGGAGAGCGAACAGAGGCTGTTGCCGGCCGGCGTTGCTGAGTCCCTGCAGCGCGCTGATTGCGAGCCACAGGCCAGCCAGCCAGAGCCAGGACCTGGGCGGCCGCTGGCTGCCCCGTGCCAGGATCGCCAGCATGATCAGCATGATGACGGCCGGGATCACCCATCCGTTGCCGTTGCCACCCCACCAGGCCCATAGCGCGGCTGCGGCCACTGCCATGCCCGCGCTGATGATCCGCGGGACGAACCAGGCTGTGGCCACCGCGGCCAGCGCCAGGATCGCGTATGCCGCCTGGTAGCCGGCCCGCGGCGGGGCCGGCTCGGGGTAGGCGTGGGTCCAGAAGTTCACCAGGCCGGTCAGGACGCCGGCGTTGATCTGGATGAGGGTCAGCGCGGCTCCGAGCATCATTCCCAGCCGGATTCCTGCCGCCGTGGCCTGCGGCTGATTCAGCCCGGCGCGCACCCGGAGCCCGCCCATGATCAGCGCTCTGGCGTCGCGCGGCGATGGCCACCTGCGCTCGGGCGGGCTGTCGTCCAGGAGCGTGCCCAGTATCTCCTCGCCCCGCTCCCTGCGGTACCGCGCCGGGTAGGCCCGCAGCAGCCACCTGCTGCGCCGTTCCAGGGCGGTCATGCCGGCCGCGCCTTGAGGGTGGCGGCGCGCGCTTGCGGGCCGCGCCGCCGGGCGGTCACCAGGCTGGATGCCTCGGCCATCCGGATGGCCTCAGCCCGCAGCGCTGCCTCCCCGGACTCGGTCAGCCCGTACGTGCGGCGCGCCCGGCCGTTGACGATCTCCTCGCGGACCGGGCGCACGTAGCCCTCGGCGGTCAGCCGGTCCAGCGCCGTGTACAAGGTCCCGGTGGCCATGTGGACCCGGCCGCGGGACAGCTCGGCCGTGCGCTTGATGATGGCGTAGCCGTGCAGCGGGCCGACCAGGAGGGACGCCAGCAGGTAGTAGGTCGGCTCCCGCATCTCGGTCATCGATGTACTCATTCTTACATCATAAGTAGTTAACCGGAGTATGGCCAGCCCGGCGGCGCGGATCAGCCGGGACAGCGACAGCGGCTGCCCATCGGGCACGTGACAGTAGTGGAAGGCCAGCTCGCCGCTGGTGATGTGGCGGCGGATGAGCAGGTAGTGCCGGGGCGAGATGGTGGCTCCACCCGCACAAAGCACGGCCGCAGCAGTCCCAACAGTTCAGCGCGCTTCCGCCGCCCCATCCCGGCGCCTAACCTGGCGGCAGCCGCCCTCGATCGTGTTGTCGTCACACATGCATGATCGCGAGGCGGCTGCCCTATCGATCCAGTTCCTCGCGCTCGGCCGCAGGTCACAACCCGAATGGCGGCGGCCGTACCAGGGCCACTATGGCTAACAGCAGCGCCTGCATTCCCCTCGATAAGCGCTTCAGCAGCCTGTTGGCTGTGCCACTTACCTCGCTCATCAGCTCGCGTCCCTCGCGCCGATCATCCGCATGCGACCCCGTCCAGCGCCGAATCGGCGGTCCGCAGCGTCCCTCCAAGGATGGCTCCGACTGGCCGCCGTAGTCTAGCGTCAATCCTTGTGGGGAGTAATCTGCGGTGGCCTCACTGGACCGCTAAGACTTCAGCTTGAGTTGAAGTCAAGAAGGCGTCAGCCAGGCAGCAGGTGCGCGTTGATGGCGCGCGCGGCCGCAGCGAGCTCGGGCAGCTGGATGACGGTTACCCCGGCGGCGCGCAGCCGGGTGGCCCCGCCGCCGTCAACGAAGACCGGCGGCTCCAGCCAGGCGATGACCACCCGCCGGAGGCCGGCCGCGATAATGAGCTCGGCACACGTGCGCGGCCTGGAGGCACGGACGGCGCACGGCTCCAGCGAGCTGTACAAGGTGGCGCCGGGCAGCCGCGGGTCCGCGTGCGCCGGCTGACTGCCCGGCGGTGGGGCACCAGGCCCCGGGTGGCTGCCTGCGCGCGGCGCCGCGGCCCGCGCGGGATCGGCAAGCACGGCCTTGGCGAGCGCGAGCTCCTCGGCGTGGTCGTGCGGATCGCCCTCTCGGGAGAAGCCGGTCGCGATGACGCCACCGTCCGCGGCCACCAGGATCGCGCCGACGGAGAAGGCGGACGCGGACGGGGGACAGCGCCTGGACAGCTCGATGGCCTCGGCCAGCCAGTGCCGGTCGGCATCCGCGTCGCCTGGCATGGCCAGCCCGGCGGCCGCAGCGCCGTCCCCGGCGGACGCGGCGCGCCCGCCACTTGCCTTCGCCGGCCGGCCCGGCCCGGCGCCGGCCGCGGCGGGCACGCCCGGCCCGCTGCCTGCCATCTGCTCCCCGTTCCTGGCTCGCCGCTCAGCTTGCCGCTACCCAACGGTATCTTCCGCGCCTGGCCCGGTGATTTACTTGGGCATGCGGGGGCCTGAATTGCTGAACTTGATGACGGTGAGGGCAATGGCAACGACGACCTGGACGCACGGCCCGGCTAAGTCCGTGGCCACGTTCGACACGCTGAATCCCGCCACTTCCGAGGTCATTGCCACCTTCCCGGTCTGCGGTTCCCGCGAGATCCAGGCCACGGTCGACCGCTCGCACCAGGCGGCGGCATGGTGGGCGGGCTTGCCGCCGAAAGACCGGCGGATCCGCCTGCTGGCCTGGAAGTCGCACATCACCAGGTACATGGCCCGGCTTGCCGAGCTTGTGCACACCGAGACCGGCAAGCCGCTAGCCGACGCCCAGCTTGAGATCCTGCTCGCAATCGTGCACATCGACTGGGCCGCTAAGAACGCGCACAAGGTGCTGCGCCCGCGGCGGGTCCGCAGCGGCCTTATCGCGATCAGCCAGGCTGCCACGCTGGAATACCAGCCGCTTGGCGTAGTCGGGGTCATCGGCCCGTGGAACTACCCCGTGTTCACCCCGATGGGCTCGATCGCCTATGCGCTGGCGGCCGGGAACGCGGTCATTTTCAAGCCCAGCGAGTTCACCCCGGCGGTCGGCGGCTGGCTGGTCAGCTCGTTCGCCGAGGTGGTGCCTGAGCAGCCGGTGCTGCAGCTAGTGACCGGCGCCGGGGAGACCGGCGACATCCTGGCCAGGAGCAACGTCAACAAGATTGCGTTCACCGGCTCGGCGGGCACGGCCAGGAAGGTCATGGCCGCCTGCGCGGAGAACCTCACCCCGATGGTCGCCGAGTGCGGCGGGAAGGACGCCTTCATCGTCGGGGACGACGCGGACCTCGACGCCGCGGCCGACGCGGCCGCCTGGGGTGCGCTGTCCAACGCAGGCCAGACCTGCGTCGGGGTGGAACGCGTGTACGTGGCCGAGCATGTCTACCACACGTTCCTGGAAAAGCTCACGGAACGGGTCGCAAGGGTCCGTCCCGGCGACGATCGCGAAGCCGACTACGGGCCGATGACCATGCCTGGCCAGATCGAGATCATCGAGAAGCACATAGCGGATGCGCTCGCCCGTGGCGGACGGCCCGTCGTCGGCGGCATGGCGAGCGTCCGGCGGCCGTTCGTCGGCCCGGTGATCCTCGCCGACGTGCCCGAGGAGAGCCGGGCGGTGACCGACGAGACCTTCGGGCCGACGGTCACGGTCACGAAGGTGGCCGATCTGGCCGAGGGCGTCCGGCTGGCGAACGGCGGGCGGTACGGCCTGGGCGCCACCGTATTCGCCGGGAAGAAGAAGGGGGCGATGGCCGCGGCCAGGGCGCTGCGCAGCGGCATGACGGCGATCAACGCGGTCATCGCGTACGCCAGCGTCCCCGCGCTGCCGTTCGGCGGGTCGGGCGACTCCGGCTTCGGCCGGATTCACGGCGCGGACGGGCTGCGCGAGTTCTCCCGCCCGAAGGCCATCACCAGGCAGCGAATGAAGCCGATGGTGAACCTGACCTCGTTCGACCGGACCGACGAGGACATGAAGAAGATCCTCGGCCTGGTAACCCTGCTGCACGGCAAGCGCTACAAGAAGTGAGGCCACCGCCCGGCCGGCGGCCGATCACTCGGGCGGCGGCGATCACTCGGCCAGGCGGCTGATCACTCGGCCAGGCGGCCGATCACTCGGCCAGGCGGCTGATCACTCGGCCAGGCGGCTCTTCACGCAGGCACCGTCCATGATCGCGGAAGATTGCGGGGGTCGCAGCACCCAGAACTCTCCGTGATCATGAAGGGCGGCGCGGGCGGCGGCTGATCACTCGGGCACCGTCCATGATCGCGGAAGATTGCGGGGGTCGCAGAGGCTGTCGCACAGCTCCCGGCTACTCACGGGTAGTGGGGCGCCGGACCCATCTGAGGCAATCATTCGACCCCCGAGTGGAGATCAACTGCCCGACACGCCGTGTCCAACA
>Ga0070698_100003902_pt1 | contig 16394 bp, 17 predicted proteins | sample KBSK1502metaG_FD_65477 | JGI IMG/M metagenome (GOLD analysis project Ga0070698, IMG submission 65477) | Corn, switchgrass and miscanthus rhizosphere microbial communities from Kellogg Biological Station, Michigan, USA - KBS K1-50-2 metaG | ecosystem: Host-associated > Plants > Roots >...
TCGGTGCAGATCCACTGCGGATTCAGCTGCAGTTCGTGATCGAAGCCGTCGTGCTCAGCACGCTCGGGGGTATCGCAGGCGTTCTCGCCGGCATGGGCGCCACCAGGCTCGTCGGGTCGCTCGCCGGCTGGCAGACTCTGATCACTCCTTCATCGCTCGTACTGGCGTTCTTTGTCGCGCTCGCCGTCGGCCTCTTCTTCGGCTACTACCCCGCCCGGCGCGCTGCCAGGATGGACCCGATCGCCGCGCTCCGGTACGAGTGAGCTGGAAGCTACAGGCGGTGGGCTCGAGTTCGAGCTCCCTCATGATCACCTCATCTTCCGAGCCTCTCCGTAACGGGTCCCGGCGAGGACATTCAGCTCGAAACAATCGGGCACGGCTTCTAACGGATTACGGTGACCGGCGGGTCGTCAAAACGACGCCCGCCGTCGCCGTGCGAGGCCGGCTCGGTCGGGCTCGTGTTCTTGCGCGGGGGTTTGGAACGCGGATGAAGACGTCGCCGCCACCGTTGGGCCCGGTTTCGACTGTCGCTGATCCTCCGTGGGCCTGCGCCACTGCTGCGACGATGGCGAGCCCGAGACCACTTCCGCCGCTGTTCCTGTGCTGGTCGGCGCGGCTGAAGCGCTCGAAGGCGTGGGGTGCGAAGCCGTCTGGGAATCCAGTCCCCTCGTCGACCACGTGCAATTCCAGCCAGTCGCCGTCCTGCACGGTCGAGACGTGGATTGCGCCGGCTCCGTGCCTGAGGGCGTTGTCGATCAGATTCCCGACCGCTTGCTCGATGCGGAGCCGGTCGACGCTGGCTCGACCCCCGCCGCCATTGGTTGTGATCGTTCGCCCGGTGTCTTTGACGCGACGTTCGAAGCGCACTGCCATTCCGCCGAGGAGCTCGTCCAGGTCGATCTCGTCCCGTCGGATCGGGAGGCTTCCCTTGTCCAGCCGGGCGAGCAGCAGGAGGTCCTCGGTGAGCTGCGAGAGACGGTCGCTTTCGTTTCCGACCGAGCGCAAGGCGGTTTCCAGCTCGTCCCGTGCGCGCGGACTCTCGAGTGCGAGCTCGACCTCCGCCCGGAGGTGGGCGAGTGGCGTCCTCATCTCGTGGCTCGCGTCGGCGACAAAGCTTCGCTCTCGCTCCAGCGCCGTCTCCAACCGGCCGAGCATCTGGTTGAGCGTCTCGCCCAGCCGTGCGATCTCGTCCTGGGAGGCTGCGACGGGAAGACGCTCTGAAAGTCGGTTGGCGGAGATGGCCGCCGCGCGGACGCGCATTCGCTCGACCGGACGTAATGCGGCGGCCGCGATCAGGTAGCCGATCAGCGAGGCGAGGAGTAACGCGCCGGGCCCACCGACGAGCAGCTCATTGCGGAGCGTCGTGAGGGCGTGGTCGCGGGCTCCGAGGGGCGTGCCGACCACCACGACCAGACGTTGCTCCTGCGCGGAGACAGGTGTCGCAAGCAAACGGACGCTTCCGCCTGTTCGGCGCGCACGGCCGATGACCAGCGGAGCGTGTCGTGCACGTCCCAATTGTTCGGGCGTTAGTAACGGCCTCTGACCGAGCGGCGGCGTTTGGTCGAAGATCCGGCCGCGTGCGTCGAGCACCTGTGCGAAGCCGGTATTGCCGGGGTCGAGCTGTGAGTTGCGCAGTCCAGCATCGGCTTGTTGCACGAGCGCGGAGATGTCGCCGGCGCGTGCGCGCAAGCTCTGGGCGAGTGTGTGGTCGAGTGACGCAGCGAGGTGGTGGTAGAGGAGGAAGCCGGCAGCGGCAAGCACGACGGCCATCGCGAGCGCGAAAGTTGCCGTGAGCCGCAGCCGGATCGGAACCCGGCTCAACCGCCGTCGTCCCGTAGGCGGTAACCGGCCCCGTGCACGGTTTCGATCGAGCGCCGGCCGAAGGGACGGTCGATCTTCTCGCGCAGGTAGCGGATGTAGACGGTGATGACGTTCGAGTGGTTCTCGTAACCGATATCCCAGCCGTGTTCGAGCAGCTCGAAACGCGAGAGCACCTCGCCCGGTCTGCGCATGAACAGCTCGAGCAGCGCGCATTCCTTGCTCGACAGCGTGAGCTCCGTCTTCCCGCGCCAGACCTGCTGCGTGGCGGGGTCGAGACGGAGGTCGCCTACGTCGAGCACAGTCGGCCGTTCGGCGGCGCCGCGGCGTACCAGCGCGCGTAACCGGGCGCGCAGTTCCGCGAGCGAGAACGGTTTGGTCAGGTAGTCGTCGGCGCCGGCGTCGAGGCCGGCGACTCGGTCGGCGACGGCATCGCGGGCGGTCAGCATCAAGACCGGCGCCCAGACGCCGGCTTCGCGCAGGGCTGCACAGGTCGCGAAGCCATCCCGCCCGGGCAACATCACGTCGAGGACGATGACGTCGTAGACGTGCGCACGCGCCATCCAGAGCGCGTCTTCGCCGTCCGGTGCGATGTCGGTCGCGTTGCCGTTCGCGGTCAAGCCGCGGCGGACGAGCGCCGCCATCTTGGCATCGTCCTCGACCAGCAACACCTTCATACGAGAACAGTGCCTGCGGGGATATGAGAAAAAGGTGAACGGATGATTGGCCGCGCTCGCGCGCTCGCGCGTTTCACATCTGTTTCACCACGGGCTCCTACGGTGGCTGGCGCATGTCCGATTTGCACCCAATCCGAAGGAGGACGACATGAGCACACGACTCACCAAGCTGGCTGTAGCAGTGGTTGCGTTGGCGGCGCTCGCGGTCGGCGGCTCGACGCTCGCTTCGGCCGGCTCAAAGGCGAGCCCGCCGGCCCCGCCGGCCGTGTCCCAGAGCGAGCAGGGGGCGGCATCTTCCGTTGACGGCGACAACGTGCAGCAGGGCGACCAGTCAGCCCGTGACACCAGAAGTCAAGGGTCCGAAGCGGCCGGCGAGCAGGCCGGCTCCGAGAGTGGACAAGCCTCAGAGTCCGGTCCAAGCGACGGCCCCGGCGGCTACGCCGACACGAACGCAAACGCCGACACGCAGCAGCAGGGCGAGCACTAACTCCGCTCCTGCGGCGTCCGCGCCGTCGAGCTCCGAGGCTCCGACCCTGCCGAGCCTCGGAGCCCTCGGCTGGTGGCCGTCTTGCGAGTGCCCGGCAGATGCTTTGCTGTTCGGCCGCGTGGCTTTGACGAATCAGGTGAGGACGCCGAGCTCGTCCAGGGACACGTGCAGTTCGGCGGCGTCACGGTAGACGCGGAACGCGCCCGCGCGTGTCAACTCGTCCTCGCCGTAGCCGCCGCTAAGTAGGCCCACGCTGAGCATGCCGGCCCGCCGAGCCGCGAGTAGGTCCCAAACGGCGTCGCCCACGACGTAGCAATCGGCGGCCGAAACGCCGAGCCGCTCGGCGCAGGTGAGAAAGAGATCCGGCTCCGGTTTCGCCCGGTCGACGTGGCCACGCTCAACAACGATCGTCTCCTCACCGACACCCAGCGCCTCCAGCGAAGCGTCGATCTCCGGCCGGCGCCCGGACGTCGCAATCCCGTGCGGGATCTCCTCGGTCCGGAGTTCGGCCAGCAGCCGGACGGCGCCGGGAAGCGGCCGCCGCTCCGGCAACACCTCACGGTAGATCTCGCCGTGGCGTTGTTGGATCGCGTTTGCCTCCTCCTCTGACAGGGGCCGGCCGATCTCGCGCGCTGCGGCGCGCGCGAAGAGGCCGCCGCTCATTCCGACGCGGCGATGGATACGCCAGCCGTCGATCGGCAGCGCGACCTCGGCGAACGCGCGCTGCCAGGCGAATACGTGCGCGTAGACGGTGTCGACCAGGGTGCCGTCGAGATCGAAGATGAGCGCCCGCTGGGCTCGTTCCAAGACGAAGACGTTATCGGAGCCTGCGCGCGGGTCGTGTTCCGAGTACGAGGTACTCGTGAACTCCGGCTATCGCGACTGCCGAACTGCGGTCGTGCAACGATCCCTCGTCGCACGTATGAGCACGATCGTTCTTCGGGGTGGCGTCGAGGTCGCGAATCCACTCGAGCTGGCGCTCGAGTTCCTCGATGCGTATTCGAGCTACGAGGCACAGGACTCGTCCCGACCCGGATCATTCGACGAGAGTGACCTCAGGCTGGCGAACCGGGGTGGTGCCCGCATCTCGGCGGCCGAGATCGCAGCGGTTCTCAAGCGCCGTGGCGAGATCGAACGTGCCTTGCGCAACGTCCACCCTGATGCATCGTTGGCGGACGCGACGACCTCGATTCCATGGATCCCGCTGACGCAGCTCTTCAACGCGTTCGCCGACATCCGCGGAATCGGCTTCTCGAAGATGACGAAAGCACTGCACAGGAAACGGCCGGCCCTGATCCCGATGCTCGACAGCGTCGTCCAGACGTACCTCACGAGGGACGATCCCGGGACGCGCGCGTCGGGATCGTTCGGAGAGCGCGCCACCGCGCTCGTCCGCAGCTACAAACGGGACCTCGATCGCAACCGGTCGGTCCTGCGCGAGATTCAGCGCGAGCTCGCGAGGAGCGCGTACCGGCTCAGCGAAGTGCGAATCCTGGACCTCATGATCTGGTCCGCATTAGCCGGGAGCTGAACGTCGGCGGGGTCCGCGCCGACGAGCCAGCTCGGTGTGATCCGGCCACCGAAGTTCAGCTCGAGGTCGCTGGCTGCGTAGCCCCGTAGCTGCGCACTACCATCGACGCCGTGAGCCCGGTACGCCCAACGGTGCAGGTCGTGGGCCGGCGGATGGACGCCGAGCATTACCGTCTTAGAGATTTTCTCACGCGCACCGCGCAGCCGTACGAATGGCACGAGGCGGACTCGGCCGAGGCCGACCGCCTGCTCGGCGACCTCGGCCTCGTCGACGCGCCGCTTCCGGTCATCGTCGAAGGCGACGGGACGTACCACACCGGCGCGACCGTCGAGGTGCTCGCGGCGGCGTGGGGTGGCCTGCGGCCGGCGAAGCGGACGCATTACGACTTCGTCGTCATCGGCGCCGGGCCCGCGGGCCTGGCTGCCGCGGTTTACGCGGCCTCGGACGGCCTGTCGACGATGGTGTCCGACCGGGATGTGCCCGGGGGCCAGGCCTCGTACACCGCCATGATCGAGAACTTCTTCGGCTTCCCGGACGGAATCGGCGGGGCCGAGCTGGCGCGGTTGGCGAGTCGGCAGGCGGAGCGCTTCGGCGCCGAGTTGATGCTCCTCCGTGGCGTACGGGGCAGCCGGCTCAAGGGCCACGACGAACCAGTCGAGCTGATCCTCGACGACGAGTCCGAGGTGACTGCGTCAGTCGTGCTGGCGGCGACGGGCATGGATTGGAGACGGCTCGAACTGGACGGCGTCGATGAGCTCCTTGGCCACGGCGTCTACTACGGAGCGGGCCGCAGCGAGGCGGCGCAATGCGCTGGGCAGAGGGTCGTGGTCGTGGGTGCGGGCAACTCGGCCGGCCAGGCCGTGCTCAACTTGGCCAACGCGACGGCCCGGGTAACTATGCTCGTGCGCGGCGACCGCCTCGGCAAGACGATGTCGGCGTACCTGATCGAGCGTATCGCGCAGCACCCGCTGATCGACGTCCGCCTCGAGACACAGCTGACCGAGCTACACGCGAACGGCGACCGCCTCGCGGGCGTAACCTTTGTCGACGCCGCGGGCAACGCTCGAACAGACTCGGCCGACGCCGTCTTCCTGTGCATCGGAGGCCGGCCACACACCGAATGGTGTCCGGGCGAGCACGTCCTCAGGGACGCCGCGGGTTACATCCTCACTGGACAGGACTTGCTCGTCGGGGGCAACCGCCCGGAGAGCTGGCTGCTGGATCGCGACCCCCTCCCACTGGAGACGAGCCGCGTCGGCCTGTTCACAGCGGGCGATGTGCGGCATGGCTCGACGAAGCGGGTCGCGGCAGCGGTCGGGGAAGGCTCGATGGTCGCCGCGCTCGTCTTCAGCCGCCTCGCTGAGCTCGGTGTCACCGTTTGAGCTTGCATGTCCGCAGGAAGCTAACGTCACGCTAGAGCGAGAGGAGACTGGATGACTGCAGGCGGCTCCATCTGTAGCCACCTCGATCGCATCGAGGTGACGTCGTTACCGGAGAAGATCGACGGCTGTGAGGAGTGCCTGAAGATCGGAAGCGGCTGGGTGCATCTGCGTATGTGCATGACGTGCGGGAAGATCGGCTGCTGCGACTCTTCGCCGAACAAGCACGCCTCCGCACATGGACGCGAGAGCGGGCATCCGATCATTCGCTCCGCTGAGCCACGAGAGGAGTGGAGCTGGTGCTACCTGGACGAGGTGGCGTTCATGTTCCAGCCGCAGTAGGCACGCCTCTCAGCCGAACCTGCAGTCGACGATGACCTTGTCCAGGGCGCTCTTGAGAGCGGCGAGCTCCTGATCGTCGAGTTGGGCAACGAACAGCTCCGACACGCTGCGCAGATGGACCGGAGCAGTCTCGGTGAGGCGGGCCACGCCCGCCTGCATGAGCGCGACGACGACGCCGCGTGCGTCCGCGTCGGCGGTGGCTCGTCTGACGAGGCCTTCGTCGACCAGCCGGGCGACGCGGCGGGTCATGCCTGAGCGCGAGATGAGCGCCCGCTCCGCGAGGACGGTCATGCGTAGCTCACCTCCGGCGCTGGCAAGCTGAGCGAGCACATCGAAGTCGGCCAACGCGAGGCCGGTCGCCTGCGCGAGATCAGTCTCGAGCTTGCGCATGAGCGTGGCGTGTGCCCGCAGGAGGGAAGCCCAGGCTTCCAGTCCACCGCGGTCCGGCAACGCCTCCGCCACCAGCCGATCGAGCAGCTGGGCAACCTCGGGTTTCGAATCTACTTGCATACGCAACCACCTAGGACGTATTGTGCTTGCGAACGCAAGTATATGGGTTGATCCACCCGAAAGGACGCCTTGGATATCCAAAGCAAGCCAGATCTCGAGAGGTCGCTCACCAGTGAGTTCGCGGTCCCGGCCGACGATGCTCGCGTTGTACGAACTGCCGCGGCTCTAGAAGGCAACGGCATCAGCGTCGTCCGTGCGGCAAACGTCGAGGAAGCGAAACGGATCGTCTTGGACCTCGTTCCGGCCGGAGCCCAGGTCCACAACGGTGCCTCCCAGACGCTCGAGGAGACGGGCATTTCCGAGGAGATCCACAACTCTGGTCGTTACGAGGCCATCCACCCGCGAATCTGGAGCATGGACCGCGAGACGCAGGCGGACGAGATCCGCCGGTTGACCTCGTCGCCGGACGTGATGCTCGGCAGCGTGCACGCGGTCACCGAGACCGGATCGCTGATCGCAGCCTCGGCGAGTGGCAGCCAGCTCGGCCCCTACGCCTCCGGTGCCGGGAAAGTCATTCTCGTTGTGGGGACGCAGAAGATCGTGTCCGACGTCGACGAGGCGTTCCGCCGCATCTACGAATACGTCTTCCCACTCGAGGATGCACGCGTCGAGGCGGCATATGGCGTGCGCAGCAGCGTGAACAAAGTTCTCATCATCAACAAGGAGTGGATCCCAGAGCGCATCACCGTCGTCTTGGTCGACGAGGCGCTCGGGTTCTAATCCGAAAGGAGCAACGCACCATGGCCGTCCAGATCGAGACAGAACAGCGCGAGGTCGTCCTGGTCGAGGACCCCCACGTCCGCCCGGTAATGAGCGTGGAGGTCCTCGAGCCCTTGCCGTCCCCGCGAATTCCGTATCGGCTGGTGGATCCGTACATCCTCGTTCACGAGGCCGTCGTTCGCATCACACAGGAGCAGGCGAGCCTCGATACCAAGCATCAGCACCGTGGGTTCGACAACCTCTGGTATGCGATCTCGGGCTCCTCGAGCACGGGTCACAGCACCGGTCCCGGTGGCGCGATGGAAAGGGCGCGACTGGAGACCGGATCACTCCTGAAGCTCCGAACGGGTCGTGGTGTCTGGCACGCTGAGGGAATCGGTCAGGACGAGGTCGAGAAGGGCATGGAGGGCACAGAGATGCGCGGCTTGCTCTTCTGGGTCAACCTCGCGCGCAAGGACAAGGGCGTCGAGCCGAGCGCGCAGCTCCTCGAGCCGCGGGAGGTGCCCGTCCGGCGCGACGGCGACGCGATCGTCCGCGTCCTCGTCGGAGAGGGCTCGCAGGTCGAGCTCGGGACTCCCGGCTTGATCCTGGATGTCGAGTTGCCAGAGGGCGGAGGCTTCACGAGCCCGATCCCGTCCGGTTTCAACGCCTTCGTGTACGTGCTCGAGGGCGAGGCCACCTTCGGCTCCAACCGAAGCCGCGCACGGCGCCCGCAGATCGCTCTCCTCGGGCCAGGTGGTGCGCTCACCGTCGACGAAGCGCTCACCGGCACGCGGTTCGTGCTCATCGCCGGGAAGCCTTACGGCGAGACGCCCGTCTTCAACGGGCCATTCGTGGATTAGCCAGCTCAGGCGCCCTCCCGCGACCACTCCGGTCGAGCCCGTTGCGAAGTCTCGTCTTGGTTGCGGGCCGGGTGGCTTTCGGAAATCGAGAACAGTGTCGCTTCGTTGAGCACTGAATGAGATGTCTTTTGAGCGGAGAGGCGCGTTGAGTGCCACGCCGGCCGCCGCGGCGGTGACCGAGCCGGCCGGCACCCGTCCACCACGCTGGGTCGTGGTGCTGTTCGGGCTGGCGGCGCTGGTGCTCGTGCCGTGGGTCGTCCTGCTGGTTGTCGCATTGCCTTCCGAGCACCGGGCGGCGCACTGGGACATCGCCTGGGCCGGATTCGACATCGCGCTGTCACTGCTCTTGCTCGCGGTGGCGCTCGCAGCCTGGCGGCGATCGCCCTGGCTCGAGGGCGCGGCGACGGCGACCGCCACGCTCTTGTTCGTCGATGCCTGGTTCGATGTCCTGACCTCTTCGACCCGGCCCGAGCTCCTCGTCTCGATCGGCGAGGCGGTGTTCGTCGAGCTACCGCTCGCCATCCTCTGTCTGCTGCTCGCCCGCGACGCAGAGCGCCGCCTGCGTATGCCGCTGCTCAGTGGCTCGGCATCGGCTGGGCCGCGCTTGCGGCTCGTCCACGAGCAGGAGGCGGCCGAACCGGCAGACGGAGCGGATCGGCTCAGCGCCTGATGCTGGCAGCGCTTCTCAACGTGCCGGCAAACGTCGGGTATCCGCTCGTCTTTGTGTTTGTCGGTGCGGAGTCGGCCGGGGCGCTCGTACCAGGGGAGACGAGCCTTATCGTCGCGGCGGCGCTTGCCTCCCAGGGTCGGCTCTCGCTCCCACTGGTGATCGCGGTGGCTGCAGGAGCGGCGATTCTGGGCGACAACATCGGCTATCTGATCGGTCGCCGGGGGCTGCGCCGGCTGCTCGACCGTCCTGGTCGTTGGGCGGCAGGCAGGCGCCGGCTGGTCGCGCGGGGCGAGGCATTCTTCGGGCGACACGGATCGGCTGCTGTCTTCTTCGGGCGGTGGCTACCCGGCCTGCGGGTCGTTGCCTCCTGGCTTGCCGGCGCCAATGGGATGCGCTGGCGGCGCTTTCTGCTCTGGAACGCCCTCGGCGGGATCGCCTGGGCAACCACGGTAGGCGCAGCCGCCTATCTGCTCGGCCGAACCGCCTCCGGCTCGCTGGGGGCGATCGGCTTCGCCGGCATTGCAATCGCCGCCCTTGTCTACCTCGTGAGCCGCATCCGGCGGCGGTACGGGCGAGAATACGCGGGGTGCGGAGGGCCCTCGAGCGGCCGGAACGGGTGACGGGCGCTGCATCCGCGCTCGCTCGCGTCGTCGAGCGGCTGACGTACGGCCATGACCGCCACGGCCAGCGCTGGCAGTTGCAGGTGCCCTGCGAGGGCGAGCCATTCAAGGCGGCGCGGCCGCTGCTGCTTCTGCTCGGTCTGCCAACGCTCGGGTTGGCGCTGGCGATCAGCGTGCTCACGACCTACGGGCCCGTGGTGTTGATCCACTTGACCAACTCGACATCGCAGGTCGGTGCGTTGATCGGCGGTGAGGGCGCTTTCGCGCTCGTCGTCCCGCTCGTCTCGGGGGCGCTATCGGATCGGCTGCCGGGCTCACCGGCCGCTCGGCGGTTCCCCTTCGTGCTGGCCGGCGCCCCACTGATCGTCGCCGGGCTCGTCCTGTTGCCGCTCAGCGGCTCCCTTGCGCTTGCGGCCGTGGCGGTGCTGGCCTTCTTCGTCGGTTACTACCTCTACTACCCGCCCTACCGCGCGCTGTATGCCGACCTGTTGCCACGGCCCTTCTACGCCCGCGCGCAGTCGAGCCAGGCGATCCTGCGTGGCCTCGGGCTCGGTGTGGCCCTGCTCGCGGGCGGATTGTTGCTCTCGGTCTGGCAGCCGCTTCCGTTCGCGATTGCCGCCTTCGCGGTCGTCGCCACCACGTTCGCACTCTCGCCGCTGCTGCGGGTCGAGAACAGGTGCCCAAACCCGGTGCTGCCCTACGAGACCGTCTCGCTCCGCCGGCTCCTCCGCAACGGCGAGTTGCGCGCATTTGCGGGCGCGAACGCGCTCTGGGAGTTCAGCTTCGGCGGTCTGAAGAGCTTCATCGTCCTTTACGTGGTGCGCGGTCTCGGCCGCTCGCCCTCGCTCGCCTCGGCGGTGATCGCGGTCGTCGCGGTCGCCTACATCGCTGGCGCGCCGGTCGCCGGCCGACTCGCCGACCGGTACGGGATCGTTCCCGTCCTGCGCGTTGCCGCCCTCGTCTACGGCGTCGGCCTCCTCGCCGGCGTGCTCCCGCACACGCTCATACCTGTGTTGATCGGACTGCCATTCGTCGCGCTCGCCGGCGCGATCATGATGACGCTGCCGCAAGCGCTCGCCTTCACGCTCGCCCCGCTCGGCAGCGAGGGCGCCGCCGCCGGAGTGCAGGACTTCTCGCGCGGCCTCGGCCTCGTGCTCGGACCGATAGCCGTCGGCGCCGCGATCGACGCTTTCCACGGCCAGCTCAGCTCGACGCACGGCTACGCCGCCATGTGGCCCGTGATCGGAATCCCGGTGCTCGCATCGCTGCTCTTTCTACGCACGCTGCAGCCGCGCCGCAAAGCTGCATACGCGACTCAGTAGCGGTTACGTGTTTCACGCGCGCGCGCGTGACCAAAGATCCGGTTGCTGCGCAAGCTTGGCGGTGGTCGCGGCTACGAGCGCGATGCTGCGGCAGACGCCGACGCTGTGGCGACGTCACGCGGGTAGGTCCGCAGGGCCTTGTACAGGAAGTACGCGCTGGCGGCAAGCGGCAGGAGCATGAGCGCGAACGTCCACTGCAGCCCCGCGCGCCCGCCGCCGAACACGTAGTCGGACACCGCTCCGAACAGCAACGGTGCAGCCGCCTGCGCGAGGGTGCGCAAGGTCGTGCGGATGCCTTCGGCGCGCCCCCACAGGAGTGGATGAACGATGTCGAGGCGCGCGGCGTCGATCGGCGGGTTTTGCGCCGAGATTGCGAACGCGGCGAGCGAGATGTAGGGCAGGGCGGTCAGCGGGTTTCGCGTGAAGATCGCCGGCACAAAGAGAATGACGGCCGCGGTCGCGGCGATCGCGCTCACGAGGATCCGGCCGTTGAGGAAGCCGCGGTGCAAGAGGAAGTCGCCGAGCCCCCCGCCGACGAGGACTCCGAGGACTCCTGCCGCGCCGACAGCGAGGAGCACGAGCGTGCTGAGCGCCTGAGCGATTCCGTACTGTTTCGTCACGAACTCGACGCCGAAGGTCTGGACTCCCGAGAGGAAGTAGTAGCCAAAGGCGCTGGCCAGGATAATTGCGACGTTCGTCCGGATCGAGAGCACGTAGCGCACTGCGGCGAGCAATCCCAGCCGGCGGGGGTCACGTGTCAGGACGAGCTCGGGGTCGGGTTCGATGCCGCGTTCTCTGGCAAGGCGTTGCGCGTCGGTCGCCTGCTCCTCGCCGTTGTCGCCGGCAGCGGGCAGGACCGGCCTCGCGGTTGGAGATACGAGCGGGCTCCGGCCGCCGCGGGCCGGCTCGGGCAACTTCAACACGAGCCACGCGAGTGCGAACGCCGGCAGGGCGAGGATCACGAACGAAGCCCGCCAGGACAGCGTCGCGATTCCACCCGTCACCGCAAAGCCGAAAGCGGCGCCGACAAGCTCTCCCGAGATGATGTAGCCGTAGATGCGCCCCCGCTCGGAGGAGGCAAACCAGTCGCCGACGAGCGACGCGACGATCGGCCCGGCCGCCGCCGTGACGCCGCCGAGGAAGAGGCGTGCGAGTAGGAGCCGGCCGAACGTGGGCGCGGTGGCGCTCCAGATCATCGCGGCGCCCCAGAGCACGATCGCGCCGCCGAGCAAACGTGTCCGACGGACGCGATCGGCGAGGACGCCGAAGGGAAGGCTCGCTACCGCCGCGACGAGCGACGTGACCGTGACAAGCAGCCCAACGTCCGTGTTGTTGATGTGGAGGTCGTGCCTGAGCTGGATCGCCGACGCCCCGACGGTGGCGGAGTCAGCACTTGCGAGCGCCAGGACCGACGCGAGCAGGAGGATGACGCGGGTTCGCTCCCTACCACCGAGCGCGGTCGTGACAGCACGCGAGCCCGCGCGCGCGAGCCGACCGGCCGCGGCCGCGGCGACATCGGTCGGCCGGCGGCCGGCGCTCGCATCGCCTGTCATCCAGGCACCGTCACTGCCAGCGATCGTAGGCTCGGCCGCCTCTCGATGGCTGATCCAGCGTTCTGCTCAGGCGCCGTGGTTGTCGAGCAAGATCTCCGCGACTCGGTCGGGTTGCTCCAGTGCGGCGAAGTGTCCGGTGTCAGAAAGCGAGATCGATCGGGCATCACGAAGCAGGGCGAGGTTGGCCTCACGCTCTGGGATGCGCGACCAGTCGTGGTCGCCATAGATCAGTGTGACGGGGACGGTGACGCGACCGTAGAGGCCTCTGGCGGCGATCATGCTGTCGACGTTGCGGAAGACTTCGTGTGCCACACGCGGGTAGCCATGACGGCGGCCAACCCGACGGAGCTCCGCGAGATAGGCCTGTGGCAGCTTGCTCCCATCGAGCAGGCCGCCCCGCATGACGATCCCGAGGACGGGCTTGTTCTCCATATTCGTGACTGCGCGCCCGATTGTCGGGAGTCGGGCACTGCCGACATAGATCGATGCGACGGGATTGGCGCGACCGACGCCTGTGGAGTAGTCGTACGAGTTGAAGGCGACGACGCGTCGCACGCGGTCTTCGAGCTCGGTTGAGGCCGTCAGCGAGAGCGTCGCGCCCATCGACTCGCCTGCGAGAGTCACATCCTCGAGGTCCAGTGTCTTCACGAGCTCGACGATCGCGCCGCGGAGCGCCGGCTCGGTGTAGCTCGCTCCGGGAGTGATGTCGGACCATCCCATGCCGGGCAGGTCGACCGCGTAGACGGTGAACGCGTGCGAGATCTTGGGAATAACGAGCTGGAAGTGATCGAGCTGTGTGCGGACGGTGTGGAGCAAGATCAGCGCTGTCGGGCCAGAGCCCGCCTTCAGGTACCTCAATCGCGTCCCGTCCGCGAGCTTGGCGTACGCGATCTCCCCCGACGGAGACCACGTCCTGGTGTAGTCGCTGCTCGGCCCGGTTTCCATTCGCATCGTTATCTCCTTCCGCCCATATGGCGGCGGACGCGAATCCCTCGCACGTCGAGACTGACCTGCACCTTCCCGCATGCGCGCTCAGAAGCCAAACTCGTCCCCAGAAGTTCGTATCCGATGACGACCGCCTACGTCAGCGTGACGACGATCTTCGCGTTGGCACCGTTGGCCTGCCGCTCCCAGGCCTCCGCGACGCGTTCGAGCCGGTAGGTCTCGATGTCGAAGACGATCTCGCCGGCAGCCGCGTGGCCGGCGAGGCGCAGGTATTGCTCGCGGAGCGCGTCCTTGGGGACAGCGAAGACGCTGTAGCCGTAGACCTCGCCCATCTTGGCGCGGATCATGGCCGAGGCCAGCAGCGCCTCCGCGCCTGCGGACTGGCCGATGTGGACGAGGCGCCAGGCGGGTGCGGCGGCTTGGGTCGCGGCGACCGCGGGCGGGCCCCAGAGCGTGTCGACAATGTAGGTGGGCCCTTCGCCGCCGGTCGCCTCCCTGAACGCGGTGGCAAGGTCGTCATCTTCGAGACTGACGGTTGCATCGGCGCCGAGCTCGGCCGCGCGCTCGAGCCGCTCCGGATTTCGGCCTGCGGCCACGACGTGCTTGGCGCCGAGGAGCTTCGCTGCCTGTGTGGCGACGAGTCCGACCGTGCCGGTCGCCCCGAGCACGAGCACGCGGTCGTCTTTGCGCACGGGCGCGCGCCACGCGATGGGCATCCAGCCGGCCATGCCGGCGATGCCACACGACGCAGCGATCTCGTCGGAGACCGCGTCCGGCAGCGGGATACCGAGGCCGGCCGGTGCGGCTGCACGCTGCGCCAGCAGTCCGTCGCGTGAAAGGCCGAGCCCGTCGCCGAAGAGGTAAACCCGCGTGCCGTTGGGAGCGCGGCCGACGGCCTCGCAGCCCGGGACATACGGGAGTTGGGGGTGGCCGCCGAAATAGCGGCCCGCGCCGACATTGACGTCCACGGGGTTCAGCGATACGGCCGAGACCTCGTAGATCGCCTCCCCCGAAGGTTCGGGCCGGTCAGTGAGCTCCGGTGGCCGACCAAGCTCGCTGATCACCACAGCTCTCACAGTCCGGCCTTCCCGAGGGACAGCTGATGGATGTCCTCAAAGAATTCTCGCTCGAGAATCCAGAGATCGTGCGGGCGCATGTGAGCCTCCTCGAAGTCGTTCCCGTCGATGCCGACGTGGCGGTAAGGCGTTTGCATGGCGGTTTCGGTGGATTCAGACTGTCAAATCTTGCCCGACGGCCTTCAGCGCATTCTGCGGAGCCCCTGGCTCCGAGTCCTTTTGCTTCTTGCGAGCGGTCTCGCCCTGCTTGTCCTGCTTCGGTGGCGGGGGTCGAACCTCGAGTCTTTCGGAAACGCGTTCGTGCACGTGCGCTGGTGGTGGACGCTCGCAGCGATCGCCTTCAACCTGGTTTCGGCAGTAGCCGGATCGCTTGCCTGGGACACGGTGATCAAGCAGGCGATGCCATCGCCTCACCCACGCTACCGAGATGTTCTTTCGGCATTCTCGGTCGGCCTGCTCGGGAACGTCGTGCTTCCGGCCCGTGCGGGCGAAGTCGCGCGGATCGCTGTTCTCGCCCGCAGGCTCGGAGGCGGGGCGGGAGTCTGGGCAACACTCGTTGGTTCCGTCGTCGCCTACCGGCTGCTCGACCTGGTGCCGTCGCTCGGCTTGATTGTCTACGTGCTCGTGTCGGCGCCGATTCCGCACTGGGCGCTCCAGAGCCTGGCGCTCGTTGCCGGCCTAGGTCTGGTGCTGCTCGCGGTTGGCTTCATGAGCGCACGCCGTCACGACCGCCCGCTGGTCGAGGCAAACACAAGCTTCGGGAGGTTAGGGACGATTGCCCGTGAGGGGCTCGGGATTCTCCGGGCGCCGCTGCCCGCAGCGACCGCGACTGTTTACCAGTCTGTCGCCTGGCTCGGTCAGTTGTTCGCCGCTTTCGCGACGCTGCAGGCCTTCGGGCTCGAGTTGCCGCTCTCGGCCGCCGCGCTGGTGCTCGCGCTCGTCAATCTCGCGATCCTCTTCCCCCTTTGGCCGGGCAACATCGGCCTCCTACAGGCCACCGTCGCGGTGCCGCTTGCCGCCTACGCCGTCGATTATGGACACGGGATCGCCTTTGGCGCCGGTATGCAGGCGATCGAGGTCGCGGTCGGAGTGAGCCTCGGTCTCTTCTTCCTTGCCCGCGAGGGTCTCTCCGTCGCCAGTCTCACGCGGATGCCCGGTGCCCGCGACGCTGTGCCGCTCGAGGTCAGGGACGAGTAGCTCTTTTGGGGGCTGTCCTGTGGGGAGTTGGAGCGATACCGGGATGCTCGAGCGCAGAACTGAGCCAGACAGATCGCAGTCCTCGCCGCTCCGCCTCGTCGAGGATCGCGGGCAACGCTTCGACGGTCTGACCGCGGTCGCCGCCGCGCCCGGAACCGTCGGCGTCGTGAAGGAGCAGCGTTACGCCCGACCGGAGGTGGCGGCAGGCGCGCGCGGCGATCGTCGCTACGCCCGGCTCGGCCGTATCGAAGATGCGGCCGTTCCAGCTGCAAACGCGATAGCCGAGCCGGCCGGCGGTGTGGACGAGCCAGGGGCTGCGTACGCCGTGAGGAGGGCGGAACAGAGGAACCGGGGGCCGACCCGCGGCCGCGGCGATCGCCTGCTCGGTCGCCATCAGCTGCGCGCGCAACCTGGTTGGGGGGCTGAAGGCGAGCAGGCCGTGGTCGAACCCATGGCTTGCGACCTCGTGGCCGTCCGCGAGTACCTGCCTGAGCACCTGGGGGTATTCGCTCGCGTTTCTGCCGAGGACGAAGAAGGTCGCGCGATGACCGCGCTCGCTCAGCAGTCGGCTGATGGCGGGCGTGAAGCGGGGGTCAGGGCCGTCGTCGAAGGTGAGCGCGAATTGGCCGGCTTCGTCACGCGCCCGTGCCGTTCGCCCGAACAACGGAACAGCCGGCGCGAACGTGCCGAGCAGGTAGAGACCCG
>Ga0070698_100003903_pt1 | contig 16391 bp, 15 predicted proteins | sample KBSK1502metaG_FD_65477 | JGI IMG/M metagenome (GOLD analysis project Ga0070698, IMG submission 65477) | Corn, switchgrass and miscanthus rhizosphere microbial communities from Kellogg Biological Station, Michigan, USA - KBS K1-50-2 metaG | ecosystem: Host-associated > Plants > Roots >...
TATCGCATCTATCTCCGCTTCCTGGCAGCGATCAAGAAAATGGTCAACAAGAATTTTATTCCCGGGAATATGTTTCAGCAAGCTTACTACTGCTTTTTCCAGTTCATCATCATTAATAACGATCCGCATTCTTTGTCCGCCCAATACGTAAGAAGGACGAACAAGTACCGGGTATCCTACTTTATTGGCAACAACTATCGCTTCGTCTACTGTCCATGCAGTTCCATATTCCGGGTAAGGAATATCAAGCTCTTTCAGGATATCAGAAAAACGACCGCGGTCTTCCGCAATATCCATGCTGTCATAAGAAGTACCGATGATCTTGATCCCCTTGTTATGCAATTTTTCGGCAAGCTTCAATGCAGTTTGCCCGCCAAGCTGAACAATCACTCCATATGGGTTTTCATGTTCAATGATCTCCCAGATATGTTCCCAGTAAACAGGTTCGAAATAAAGTTTATCGGCCATATCAAAATCAGTACTCACAGTTTCAGGGTTGCAGTTGATCATGATGGATTCGTAACCGCATTCTTTTATCGCAAGCAAACCATGCACACAGCAATAATCAAATTCAATTCCCTGCCCAATACGATTGGGACCAGAACCAAGAACAATTATTTTTTTCTTATCACTACGTTTACTTTCATTCTCGCCACCTCTTTCAAAGGTGGAGTAGAAGTAAGGAGTCTTTGCTTCAAACTCTGCACTGCAGGTATCTACCATTTTAAATACACGGGTAATGCCGAGCTTCTTTCTATGTTCATATACTTCATCTTCTGTTGCATCATTCATGATCCGACAGAGTTGCTCATCACTGAACCCCATCATTTTTGCCTCACGTAATAGTTCAGTTGGAAGCGTATTCAGTTTGTATTTTTTAAGTTCAACTTCAAGATTGCATATCTTCTGTATTTCATAAATAAACCAGCGATCAATGCCATTGGTTGCTTTTGAAATTGTATTCACACTCACACCCATCATCAGCGCATCTTTAATACGGAAGATGCGATCCCATTTAGGAATTTTGATGTGTTCAAGAATTTCTTCAGCATGCATCATGCTTTTGCCATAATAACCGAGGCCAACTGCATTATTTTCCAGGCTCTGACAAGCTTTCTGAACAGCTTCCGCAAAACTTCTTCCTATTGCCATTACTTCCCCCACACTTTTCATTTGCAGGCCAAGTGTATCATTGGCGCCTTTGAATTTGTCAAAATTCCAGCGGGGGATCTTTACAATTACATAATCAAGTGCCGGTTCAAAAAATGCCGACGTAGTTTTTGTGATCTGGTTTTCTAATTCATCAAGTCTATAACCAATCGCAAGTTTGGCTGCGATCTTTGCAATAGGGTAACCTGTAGCTTTTGAAGCCAATGCTGATGAACGACTTACTCTTGGGTTAATTTCAATTGCAATTATTTCTTCGGTATCGGGATTTAAAGCAAACTGTACATTACAACCGCCGGCAAAATTTCCGAGATCACGCATCATTTTGATGGCAGTGTTACGCATAAGTTGCATTGCGGTATCACTCAAGGTCATTGCTGGAGCTACAGTGATAGAGTCGCCGGTATGAACTCCCATCGGGTCAAAATTCTCTACGCTGCAAATGATACAGACATTATCGGCAGCATCACGCAAAAGTTCGAGTTCAAATTCTTTCCAACCCAAAACTGCTTTTTCTACCAATACTTCATGAATTGGGGAAGCTTCCAGACCGCGATTTAAAGCTTCATCTAGAAAATCTTTATTAAGCACAAAGCCACCGCCTGTGCCGCCGAGTGTAAAAGAAGGACGGATTACCAGCGGGAATCCAATTTCCTGGGCAAATTCTTTCCCTTCTAAATGTGAATTGGCTGTTCTAGCAGGAGCTACGGGTACACCAAGTTGGATCATCCACTTACGGAACTTTTCCCTGTCCTCTGCTTTATCAATTGCTTTTATATCTACACCGATCAATCTCACATTGTATTGTTTCCACAACCCAAGATCTTCTGCTTCTTTTGCAAGATTTAGTGCAGTTTGTCCGCCCATAGTTGGCAATACAGCATCAATTTGGTTTTCCTGGAGGATCTGTTCAATACTTTCAACAGTAAGTGGTAAAAGATAAACTCTGTCAGCCATCATTGGGTCTGTCATGATCGTGGCCGGGTTGCTGTTGATAAGAATTACTTTAATTCCTTCTTCTCTTAAACTTCTTGCTGCTTGTGTACCGGAATAATCAAACTCACATGCCTGGCCAATGATAATGGGGCCAGAACCAATAATCAATACAGATTTAATCGAAGGATCTTTTGGCATTTTTGGGTTTTAATTTAATAGCAAGCAACCGTAGGAGCATAAAAAAACCGGGATTGATACCCGGGGTGCAAAAGTAAGGGAAACGGAGATTTTGATGTATTCTTATTTCAAATAAATTTTAATTCCGTTACAAAAGTCTAATTGTTGTGGAAAGAAGCAATTTCGTAATCATCAAGCACGACCTCATTTGGATTTTCAGGTTTCATTTTCCTTTCATCCTTGCTTTTCATTTTTCTTACCCAACTGGAACGGGCTTCCTGTCCTTTTACGGCGCCGATAAATAATCCGCCAACAACAACTGCTGCAATAAAAATCTTGTGGTTAATTTGTTTCATCTGTCAAAGGTTTATGGTATTCGGATAAAATTCAATCTGGCTTTTATAGGGAATACCTTTCGGTACTATTGGAAAAGGGCTAACACTTTTAAGACAAATGGCGTTCCAAATTTGTTGCACACTTAAATAAAAAAAATCCAATTAATTCCACACATGTGAAATTAATTGGACTGAATGAGTAGTGTATTTACTAATTGTTAATTGAAATGTTAACGATGTAGCTGCCGGGTTCTAAAAATTCTATTTCTACTTCTTCTCTTGCGATATTTAATTTTAACCTGATTGGAAAAGTTACTTCCATAAGTGTGGTCTCAGTGCTTTTCAGATGTGATTCAAGAGAAGTCTGTCTTTCAAAATGACCCTTTAACACCTGCACATTATCTACAGTATAGCGTGGCATTGAAAAACCAGAACTGGTTTGGGCGCCACCTGTAGTATTTGTAATAACGATTTTTATTCTTTGCACAGGATCAGAATTATATTCCACTTGCACTTCTCTTACCGATCCTGTTTTACTGTGAACGATCCATGGTTTTTCATATTTGCCAATATAGGCATCCTTTTTCCAAAATCCTTCTATAACGCTATCCTGTCCCCCTTCTCTTTTAATAGTCATTATGCCTTTGCCTTCACGAAGCCCTTTTATATACTTACCGACAAAAACATTTTTATTGCTCCATGTATATGTTCCCTGTCCATCGGGAATACCATTTTTAAATTCACCTTCATACGTATCAGCGCCAATGGCTTTTCCTTTTCCATGTGCTTTATTCTTTTTACAATCTCCCGTATAAGAGCCTTTTAAAGATTCTTTGTCTACTTCACAGTTTTGAGTATAAGCGCAAAATGATATTAAAAGCAGGGCGAGACTTATCGTCTTTGCTTTTAGGAAAATAGCTTTGGTCATGATGGTTTTTATTTAGCCCGAAATTAGGCAATGATTAAAGTAGATGGGCAAGGTTTATGTTAATTTGCTCTTTGAATGATAAAAGGCAAATTTTTTATACAACATGCTGCATTCCTTGTGTTGCTATTATCATATTTAAATAGTGATGGCCAAACGGGCAGCGTTACCAAATATCCGCAAGGATATTTTGATAGCCCATTGGGCATCCCAATGTTACTTACAGCCAATTTTGGGGAGCTGCGACCCGGTCATTGGCACATGGGGCTTGACCTGAGAACAGATCAAAGAGAAAATTATCCTGTCTTTGCTTCAGCTGATGGTTATGTGGCGCATATCGGTATCAGGTCTTTGAGCTTTGGAAAATTTATCATCATTAATCATCCAAACGGTTTTTCTACTTTATATGCACATCTGAATGAATTTTATCCTGCACTGGAAAAATATGTTAGAGAGAAACAAACAGAGAAAGAATCCTGGCCCATTGAATTGGATTTTGCCGAAAATGATTTTAAAGTAAAGAAAGGAAATGAAATCGCTAAAAGTGGAAATTCAGGAGGCTCACAAGGCCCGCATTTACATTTTGAAATAAAGGATACTAAAAGCGACAGATCATTAAACCCATTACTTTTTGGATTTAATATAAAAGATGATGTGCCTCCATCCATTTCTAAGCTTGCAATGTATGACAGGAGCAGAAGTACATATATGCAGACACCGCAAATGATCTCTGTGATTAAAACAGATAGCGGCTATTTTACCAAACCAGGGAAAATTTTAACCGGCAATAAAAAAATCAGTTTTGCTATCGCAGCAACTGATCGTGTAAGCGGCTCAACCGGTGCCAATGGAATTTATAGCGCATATTTATATTATGACTCATTGCCACAGATCACTTTTGTTATTGATAGCATGAATTATGCAGAATCGGATTATGTAAATGCACATATTGATAAAAGATATAGAAATGCCGGTGGCCCTTATATACAGCATCTTTCAAAACTTCCCGGTTTTCGTGGTACAGTGTATGAGGAAATAGATGGTACAGGAATAATTGAACTGAACGATACGTTTATACATAGTGTTTCACTTGAAGTCTTTGATGCAAATGAAAACTTTTCAACTTTAAATTTTCAAATACAATACAGCGATAGCCTGGAAAAAAAAATAAAAAAACAATCAAATGGAAGATTACTAATACCAAACCAGGTGAATGTTGTAGAAGAAAAAGAATTTGAGGTTTATATGCCAGAGAATTGTTTGTATGATAGTATTCCATTTACTTATTATCAACAGAATATTTTTCCTCCGGGAACCGTCACTGCACAGCATCGGTTTGGCGATCCTGTTTACCCTTTACATTCAGCATTTTCTGTAAGAATGAAAGCTGTAAAACCGGTAAGCGATGCATTTAAAAACAAATTAATGATGGTGAAAGAATGGAAAGGAGCGAGGGCAATAAGAAAAGCAGAATGGCAGAATGGATGGGTATCAGCTTCTTTTGATAACCTTGGAATTTTCCAGGCTTTTATTGATACAACTGCGCCAACAATAAATGCGCCTGCAAAACCTGTGAAGGGAAAAGACACACTTGATCTTAGTCCTTTGACCAGGATCGTATTTACACCTTCAGATAATTTTGCTGTAAGATCTTTTCGTGCAGAGCTCGATGGTAAATGGCTAATGTTTTCAAATGATAAAGCAAGAAGTTTTATTTATAGTTTTGATGAACAATGCCCGTATGGAATTCATGAATTAAAAGTAAGAATTGAAGATCTAGTGGGAAATGTTACAGAGAAAACATGGTGGTTTAAGAAATATCCATATACGCCGCCACCAAAAAAGAAAAAGAAAACGATTGCAAAAAAGAAATCAGCAGTAAAGAAAAAGTAAAGAAGCAAAGTAGAAAAAAGAAATCAGAAAAAAATGGTGACACTAAAAGAAGGAGATAAAGCGCCGGCATTTTCAGGTAAAGATCAAAATGGTAATAAGGTTTCCTTAACCGATTACAAAGGGAAGAAACTGATCCTCTATTTTTATTCTGAAGCTGGCTCGCCGACATGCACTCTTGAATCCTGCAATCTTAGAGATAATTATTCCTCACTTAAGAAAAATGGTTTTGAAGTGCTGGGTGTAAGCCCGGATGATGAAAGCAAACAAAAAAAATTTGAAATAAAATACAAGCTTCCTTTTCCATTAATTGCCGATACTGAAAATAAGATAACCGGAGCCTATGGTGTGCATGATATGAAGAAATTGTTTGGTCGTGAATACATGGGCATTCTCCGCACTACTTTCGTGATTGATGAAAAGGGGATCATTCGAAAAATATTTCATAAGCCAAAGAATAAGGCACATGCCCAGGAGATTTTGAAAGCCTTCCAATAAGCTTTCAGCATGTTAGGATTTCCAATTGCATGTTCTAATTTTATGGAATAAGCAACCCCCTAATTCAAAGCTTCGATTCTAAACAAAACCCAAAACAATTATTTATGCGATATTCATTTTTTGTTGTTCTTCTCTTTAGCTATATAAATTGTCTTTCACAAGAAGATACGACAATCATTAAAACCCCTCAGAAAGCCGAAGGCACATATACTAAAGTGTTCTATTCTCAAAAGGTCATTAATACAAAATCAGTGGAGACCTTGAGAAAAGGAGTATTGGAATTTAATGTTGCTCACAATTTTGGTGACATTGCCGGTGATAATGGCGGTATAAGGAGGTTTTTTGGTTTGGATAATTCTACAGATGTCAGAATTGGTTTCCAATTGGGGCTTGGTAATAAACTTAACCTGGTGGCTGCAAGGACCAAAGGCTTATTTGTTACACAGCAATGGGAATTAGGATTAAAATACCAATTTTTACACCAAATGGATAATGACCCAAGTCACCCGCTTTCTTTAACTATGTATGTTAATGACGTTGTGTCAACACAAAAAAGATCTTCACTTGCTAACCAGGAAACTTCTTTTGCTGATTTTGGTGATCGGCACAGTCAAATTATACAACTGATGCTCGCAAGAAAATTCGGTAAGGTTAGTTTTCAATTGAACCCACTATACCTTCATACAAACCATGTCGCTCCTTATGATAATAATACCATTTTTGCTTTGGGTGGAGCTATCCGCATCCCCCTTAGCAAAAAGATTGTAGTTCTTGCTGATTATTTTCATCCTTTCAGATCTCAAAGAAGTATAGATTCTCTTGGAAAATTTTATGATCCGCTCGGTATAGGATTTGAAATTGTAACTGAAGGGCATGTTTTTCACTTGAATTTTACCAACGTAACTGAAATATTAGAGAATCGTTTTATCCGGAAAACAGTAACTAATTGGGGTGATGGCGAGTATCGCTGGGCATTTACAATTTCAAGAAATTTTATTTTGTTCAGGCCAAAAGGTGGTAAGGGAGGATGGAATTAAAACCCGCTTATAAAATCCACTCCACTTCTCCAAACTCAAATCTTTCTTCTATTGAATGTTGAGTAATTAATTGTCCTGTTTCTGAAACGCCTTTAATCGTTGTTTCAAAAACACGATTGCCTTTTTTCAATTTTACTTTTTCATCTTTTTTATAAAGATGACTTTGATAGTTATTAAAAAGAGTTTCAAAATCCCCGGCCACCAATAATTGATAATTATTTTCAATAATCGAACAAAGTTCTTTTGCGAGTTCAACGGGCTGGAAATTTTTACCAGTTATCTGTTTTAAAGAAACCGGGTTTGGTAAATCCCCGGAAAAGATGGTTTGATTAATATTAATTCCTATTCCAATAACTGCCCATTGCCATCCCGATTGCCATCGGGAGCCAATTGCCGACTGACTGCTTTGAACAACATTCTCAATCAATATTCCCCCTGCCTTCCTGTCACGCCAATAAAGATCATTGGGCCATTTTATTTTTGTTTTATCACCAGCATATTTTGAAAAAAGATCCCACACACTTACTACTATACAAACACTTAATTTGAATTGGTCGGGAATGCTTAATGGATAAGGATTTAACAGAATGCTAAGAGCAATATTTGAATCCTTTTCGGAAACCCAATTCTTACCTCGTTGTCCCTTACCCGCTGTTTGTTCATGCGCAAAAATAGCCATACCATGTTGAGCCTCACCATGTCCGTCCGGCAGATGATTTCCATGAGCAAGGTGCATGGCATATTTGTTGGTACTATCAATTGATTGCAGCTCAATAAAAGGCATTCCAATTGGATTGCCGGCAAATGGTAGTGGCAATTAATTACTATTTTTGACAAAGTAAATCAGTTTTCGGGTACTCGTTATTTGTTACTGGTAAAAAACCTTACAAATAACTAATAACAAGTAACCGGGGATCAGTAAATAAAACTTCAAACCTTAAAAAAAAATTATTGGAACAATTGTCAGTATTGGCTACTCGAAAAAAGAAAAGCTCGGTCCGGTTAACGAAGAATTCAAAACTCATTAAAACCATCATCAACGCTATACAGGAGAAAAAGGGTGAAAATATTATTTCACTTGACCTGAGGAAAGTAAATGAAGCTGTCGCAGATTTTTTTATTATTTGCGAAGCAAGTAATCAGCCGCAGGTAAGGGCTATTGCGGATTTTGTAGAGCAGGAAATAAAAGAAAAATGTGATGAAAGTCCTTATCGTCACGAAGGAATGAAAAACCTGCAGTGGGTTTTGATCGATTATGTAAATGTAGTGGTACATGTGATGCTTTCGGAAACAAGGAAGTTTTATAAGCTGGAAGAAATGTGGAGTGATGGCGTTTCACATGAGCATGAAGAAAACTAAGGACTTGTTGGTAAAGTATATTAATTAAAAACTAATCATTAAAGAAAACAGTTTATCTGGGAGAAGGAAAGAAAAAAATGTCACAAGATCAATTCAATAAAAACGAAAAACAATTTCCACGGTTTCAACCAAACCGTGATGAGAATAATAAAAAAGGCGGACCTAAATTCAGTAATTACTGGATATGGGCCATACTATTAGCTACGGTTATTGGTTTCAGCATTTACGGCCCATTTGCAAAAAAAACACAGCCGATCACAGTAGGTGACTTTAAAAACATGCTGCTTAAACATCATGTTGAAAAATATGTTGAGATTCCAAATAAAAATATTGTAAGGGTTTCAATAAAGAAGGATAGCATCAAGCAATATTTAGATAAACTGCCTACAAGTGCTATTTCGAATAAAAAAGATGAAAAGCCCCCGCAATTTAGTTTTGAATCAAATGAAAGGTTCAGGGAAGAGATCCTTGACTTTAAGAAACAACATCAGGAAGCTTTTCCCAGCGAGTATGATCAATTATACGATCCTTATGTTTCGGAGAGAGACAGCAACTGGTTTTCGGGTATATTAAACATTCTTTTACCCGTTTTACTTTTTCTGGCCATCTGGATCTTGCTGATGCGTAAAATGAGTGGCGGAGGCGGAGCAGGAGGCGGACCTGGTGGAATCTTTAATATTGGTAAATCAAAAGCTACATTATTTGATAAAGGAACTAAAGTAAATATCACGTTTGCTGATGTTGCAGGCCTCGATGAAGCGAAGGTAGAAGTGATGGAGATCGTTGACTTTTTAAAGAATCCCAAAAAATACACGAACCTCGGTGGTAAAATTCCAAAAGGAGCGTTATTGATCGGGCCTCCCGGAACTGGTAAAACACTTCTTGCAAAAGCAATGGCTGGTGAAGCACAAGTTCCGTTCTTTAGTCTTAGTGGGAGTGATTTCGTTGAAATGTTTGTGGGAGTTGGTGCCAGCCGTGTTCGTGATCTGTTTAAACAAGCAAGAGAAAAAGCTCCTTGTATAATTTTCATTGATGAAATTGATGCGATAGGCCGTGCAAGAGGAAAGAACGTTATGATGAGCAATGATGAAAGAGAAAGTACATTGAATCAATTGCTCGTTGAAATGGACGGTTTCGGTACTGATGCTGGTATTATTGTGTTAGCTGCAACCAATCGTCCTGATGTATTGGATAATGCATTGCTTCGTCCGGGTCGTTTCGACAGGCAGATATCTATTGATAAACCTGACCTAAAAGGCCGTGAAGCGATTTTCAAAGTGCATCTGAAGCCAATAAAGCTTTCTGAAAAAGTTGATATACATAAACTGGCTGAACAAACTCCGGGGTTTGCCGGAGCTGATATTGCCAATATATGTAATGAAGCTGCTTTGATCGCAGCGAGAAAAGGAAAACAATCAGTAGAGATGGCCGATTTCCAGGATGCGGTAGACAGGGTAATTGGTGGTCTTGAAAAGAAAAACAAAATTATTTTACCTGAAGAGAAAAAAATTATTGCATTCCACGAAGCAGGTCATGCTATTTGCGGATGGTATTTTGAACATGCTTATCCATTATTGAAAGTAACGATCGTGCCCAGAGGAACTGCTGCATTAGGTTATGCGCAATACACGCCGAAAGAACAATATTTATATAATATTGATCAATTGATGGACCAGATCTGTATGACACTTGGCGGCCGTGCAAGCGAAGACATTTTCTTTGATAAAATTTCAACAGGTGCACAAAATGATCTTCAGCAGATCACGAAGATCGCCTATTCTATGGTGACGGTTTACGGCATGAATGATAAAGTGGGAAGAGTAAGTTTTTATGATCCACAACAGGAAAATTCATTTACAAAACCATATTCTGAAGAAACGTCTAAAATAATAGACCAGGAAGTTCGCAAGCTGATAGACGAGGGGTATGTAAGAACAAAGAATTTATTAATAGAGAAAAAAGAACAGGTAAGAATTGTTGCTGAGGCATTATTAGAAAGAGAAGTTCTTTTTCAAAGCGATGTAGAAGCATTGATTGGTAAAAGACCTTTTGAAGAAAAGAAAGTGCTTGATGTTCCGATAGTGGAATCAATTGTTGAACAGGCGAAGCCTTTTGAAAAGCCTGCGGAAAAAAGTTCACCTGAAGGCGCGGAAGGAGCTGGTTCGGGAATGTTCCCGTTACCGGCTTAATTAAATAACCGGGAATGAAATTTTCTCCATCAAAAGAATCAATTCTCAAAAAAATTAGAAAGGCGTTGAGTCATTCAACGCCTCTTCCTTTTCCGCAAAGTGAAGGCAATCAACCGGTATTTCTTGCATCAACAGAAGAACTTGAAGTTGTATTTGCTGAACAATTCAATGCACTGGGTGGCCGGTTTATTTTTTGTGTCAATCGCCAGGAACTGGCTTTTCAATTTAATAGTCTTATCAAAAAAAGTGATTGGCAAAAAGTTTACTGTGTTGAAAATAAAATAAAGGAATTGGTTGGTAGTTCTGCAGAAGAAAGATTTACAGAAAATGATCTTGCTAATTGTGATGTAAGTGTAACCGGGTGTGAATGTCTTGTTGCCCGTACGGGAAGCATTGTAATGAGTGCAGCACAATCATCCGGGAGAACAACCAGTGTGTATGCGCCTATTCATATTTGTATTGCTTTTACCAACCAGCTTGTTTATGATGTAAAAGACGCTTTGATTTTGATCAAAGAAAAATATAATGATAAGCTTCCTTCGCTTATCACCTTTGCCACGGGCCCCAGCCGTACAGCTGATATTGAAAAGACCTTAGTGGTAGGAGTTCACGGTCCCAAAGAAGTATATTGTTTTTTAGTTGATGCATAGCTCCTTGCTTCGTATTTTTAGTGTATGAAAAATCGGGAGGTTTACCAGCTTTTTGTATATGGTTCATTGCGCAGTGGTTTTCGCAGCCCTGCTTATGAATATATCAGTCGCTATTTTGATCTGATTGGCGAAGCAAAAGTAAAAGGTGAGCTATTTGATCTGGGAAGTTATCCTGCTGCTAAACCATCAAACGAAAATAAATTTATCATTGGTGAATTATACAGAATAAGGAATGAAAATGAATTTGGCTGGGCAATAGGGCAGTTGGATGATTATGAAGGTGTGCATGTTGGTTTTGATGAAACTCAGCTTTATCGCCGTGAAATAACTCAAGCGTATATTGATAATAAAATTAACAATGCCTGGATATACTGGTATTACGGTGATGTAAATGATAAGCCGGTAATTGAATCAGGCGACGTCCTTCAATATATGGAACAAAAGAAACAATCTCTTTCGTGACATTACCTTCTAATAAAAAAATATATTTCCTTTCAGACTTCCATCTTGGCGCACCTGATGCGGCTTCGAGTCTTCAACGGGAAAAACAAGTAGTTCGTTTTCTTGATGAAATTAAAAATGATGCGGCCGAGATTTTTTTGGTTGGCGATATGTTTGATTTCTGGTATGAATACAGGAAAGTAGTTCCCAAAGGATTTACAAGATTATTGGGAAAACTGGCTGAATTATCTGATGCCGGCATTCCAATGCATTTTTTTGTGGGTAATCATGATATGTGGATGAAAGATTATTTTCTAAAAGAGCTGAACATTCCTATTTATTTTGACCCCAAAGAATTTGAAAGAAACGGAAAGAAATTTTTTATAGGTCATGGTGATGGCCTGGGGCCCGGAGATAAAGGCTACAAATTTTTGAAAAAAATATTTCGTAATCCTTTTTGTAAATGGCTGTTTGGTATTCTTCCTCCTTATTTAGGAATGGGGCTTGCTAATTATCTCAGCCGGCGCAGCAGGGCACAGACCGGAGCATCAGAAGAGGTTTTCCTGGGCGAGGATAAGGAATGGTTGATCATTTATTGCAAAACCCTGATAAAAGCCCGCCTGCCGGACGGGCAGGAAAAAAAAGTTGACTTTTTTGTGTTTGGGCATAGACACCTGGCAATTGATTTTCGTCTAAATGACAATAGCCGGTATATTAATCTTGGTGATTGGATACATTATTACACCTATGCTGTATTTGATGGAAATGAATTGCAATTGAGATCATTTTTAAATAAAGACGAAAAAATAATTCGCGGGTAAATGCAAAGACAACTAACCATATCATTCTTGCTTTTTACTTTTTGGGTTAGAGCCACTGCACAAAACGATTCATTATTCAAACCACTCACAAAAATAAAAGGGGATATCGTAGCCTTTGCGGCCGATAATTTTGATAACATTTATTTATTGAACTCTTACGATCAATTAAAAAAAATTGATGCAAATGGCGATTCAGTAGCCGTTTTTAATAATGTAAGGAAATACGGTAAGGTAGCGCAGATCGATGTTTCAAATCCATTAAGGGTTTTACTTTATTATAAAGATTTTTCTACAGTTGTTATTCTAGATCGTTTGTTGAATGTCCGCAGCACAATTGATCTGCGCAAACAGGACATATTCCAGGTGCAAGCCATCTGTTTGTCTTACGATAACAAAATATGGCTGTATGATGAGTTTGAGCATAAGTTGAAAAAAATTGATGAGGATGGCAAGATCCTTTTTGCCACTACAGATTTTCGTCAACTTTTTGATGAGGCATTTTCTTTTACATCCATCTGCGACCAGGATGGGTTTCTTTATTTATATGATAAAAATAAAGGAGTGTACGTATTCGATTATTATGGCAGCTTAAAGAATATATTCTCTTTTACCGGGTATGATAATTTTAATGCTGTTGGAAAATTTATAACAGGCACTCGTCATGATTCATTAATGCGTTATCACCCTTCAAATTTATTGTTACAGGAAGTTAAATTGCCGGAAGCTTTCAGACAAGCACAATCCATTCTTTTTACTGCTACAAAGGCTTATGCTTTAAAAAAAGATGAGCTCGATATTTACCAGTTACGTTAAGGACTATTCTTAGTTATTTTTGCATACATGAATGAGTTTTTGAATAGAGTGATTTTTGATAATCCGGTTAAAAATTATTTGATCGTTGCCGGAATTATTTTATTTGTATTAATTCTTAAAAAAGTTATCTCCCGTTACTTTGCAGGGCTTATCTATCGTTTGGTAAATATTGTGTTCAGGGATGTCGATAAAAAATCGTTTGCTGATCTTGTAGCAAAACCACTTGGTTTATTCTTGCTGATATTGGTTTCAATCATTGCATTACACAAACTTACTTTTCCTGGTTATTGGGATGTAGAAGTTTATAAATACAATACCAAGGAGATCATTCATACAATAGGCACTCTTGTTCTTATCATTGCATTTATCTGGTTGCTGTTGCGTATGATCGATTTTATAGCTCTCATCCTCGAAAAAAAAGCCGACCTGACTTCGAGCCAAACCGATAATCAACTCATCATTTTCTTTAAAGATTTTTTCAAAGTTGTTATTGGTATCGTTGGAATATTGTTGATACTAAAAGCCGGTTTTGGTTTTAATATCAGCAGCCTTATTACGGGCTTGAGTATTGCTACTGCTGCCATTGCTTTATCACTCAGGGAAAGCCTTGAAAACCTGATCGCTTCATTTATTATATTTTTTGATAAACCATTTTCTGTTGGCGATCTTGTTCATGTGCAACAAGTAACGGGAACGGTTGAAAAGATAGGTCTGCGAAGTACAAGAATAAGAACGGATCAAAAAACATTTGTTTCAGTTCCTAACAAGCAAATGGTAGATAGCATTCTTGATAATCTTTCATTGCGTACACAACGGAAGGCAGAAATAAGATTAGAGACCGGTGTAAATATTTCTTCTGAAACGCTGAATAAATTTATTGACGCCATAAAAACAAAGTTGGTTCATCCGCAAATAGAAGAAAGCTCTGTTTTTTTGACTGATATAAGGTCAAATTCATTTGTTATAAGCATAGATTTTTTTACGGCTCCAATAGCTTTTAATGAATTCCAAAAACTAAAACAGCAAAAGAATCTTGATATCTTGAAACTGATGGAAGAAATGAAGATTGATCTGACTGGGGCCAGTAACGAAATAAGGATTTCAGGAAAATTAGAACAGTAATTTATCCAAGACTCGCTTTCAACTCATTTAAAAACGACTTGATCTTTTCCAATGATTGGATCATTGCAAATTTTTCATCCGGCTTTTTATTCTTCTTTAAAAATTCTTTGGCGCCTTCTATCGTGAACTTGCGGCGACGAAGCAGATCATGGATCAAAACAAGATTCTTAACATCGATGGGGCGGAAGAAGCGGTCACCTTTGCGGTTCTTTCTTGGCTCGAGTATATCAAATTCAGTTTCCCAATAGCGGATCAAGGATTGGTTTACACGAAACCATTTTGAAACTTCTCCAATAGAATAGTATTGTTTCTGAAAAAGAATTTCATCCGGAGGAATTTGGATCAGGTCCGCATTCAAATGAATTTCTTTCAATGACAAACGTCCACGAGGTGATCTTCTTTGCTGCAATGCTTCTACAACAGTAGTCACCGTATCCGGTTCCGGAGCAGGTTCAGCATGCTCAATGGTTTCTTCCTGTTCTTCCGGCATTTCATGCCCGGTGATTCTTACATCTTTTTCTTCTTCAGAAGAAAAATCAAAAGTTATTTGTGAAAGTGGTTTACCCATAGTTCAGTAAAGATAAGGACGTTGAAGAGTGCGACGCAACGATGTTGACATGTGTGGAAAAGTTGGGACAATAAAAAACAGCTATTAGCTTTTAGCAGTTAGCTGCAAGCCAGCGAAGCATAATTGCTAAAAGCTAATGGCTAATAGCTAACAGCTTTTTCTCTAATCAAAACTCTGATTAGCCGCAGCAGCAAGTTTCAACAACCGGTCAAACTGCTCCGGTGTAAGATCATTATAGAAGAAATAAATAGGATCGATCTTATTGCCGTTCTTTATCACTTCATAATGACAATGCGGGCCGGTGCTTTTACCCGTGCTGCCCACCCACCCGATCACTTCGCCGCGTTTTATCCTTTGTCCACCTCTTGCTTTTATCCGAAACATATGACCATATAAAGTTTTATATCCATAGCCATGATTGATGATAACATTGTTTCCATAGCCATCACCACGGTTGCCCGCAAATTCGATCGTTCCATTAGCCGTTGCATAAATAGGAGTGCCTGCAGGGGCACTGAAGTCAAGACCCGGATGAAGCTTTACAGTTTTATAAACGGGATCGATGCGATACCCAAAACCTGATGCTATACGTTTAAGATCATTATTACTTACGGGCTGAATAGCCGGCGTAGATGCCAGCAATTTTTCTTTATCCTTTACCATGCCACCAAGATCTTTATACGATGCCTTTTGAGCGTTTATGCGACTGCTCATATTATTGAGAGAGGTTACGATCGAATTGATGAGATCATTTTGTTCCATGCCTTCTACTTTGGCAATCTGTTGTTCTTTTTCCAGGTCTTTTAATCTTGCACTGTCAGGTATCGGGCTGGCTTCGAAAATGGAACGATAGACCTCATTATCTCTATCTTCCAGTTCTTTCATTTGCTGCTCGATCTTTTTTGTTTCCTTGTTTAGTTCCCGATAGCGGTCTTTCATCCTTTCGTTTTCGGCTCGCAGCAATTTTTCATTTGGCGAACCAATGAACCGGAATGCTAATAATGAAATGATAGAAGCAGTAACAAGTGCGGCCGCAATAAAACCAAATACACGGAGCAATTTTACACGCAGGGGAGTTTCCAGTTTTTCATACCGAAGCGTATGCGTATTATAATAGTATTTGATTTTTTTCATAACCCGGGGCCGTCTCAGTGGGTAACGGATAATTGGTTTTAAAAATCAGAGCCTGCAAACGGGCCGGTTCTTACTCAACTGCCGGCTTATCATTAACTTTGGCCACTTTTACAGGGAAGACAAATATAATCTTCTAAAAAGCAAAAATCAACCTAATTATTTATGATGACCAGTGGCGAAGTAAGGCAACAATTCCTGGATTTTTTCGCATCGAAAGGACATGTGATCGTACCCTCTGCACCTATCGTGATAAAAAATGACCCTACGCTGATGTTTACCAATGCGGGCATGAACCAGTTCAAAGATTATTTTTTAGGAAATAAAACAGC
>Ga0070698_100003904_pt1 | contig 16391 bp, 14 predicted proteins | sample KBSK1502metaG_FD_65477 | JGI IMG/M metagenome (GOLD analysis project Ga0070698, IMG submission 65477) | Corn, switchgrass and miscanthus rhizosphere microbial communities from Kellogg Biological Station, Michigan, USA - KBS K1-50-2 metaG | ecosystem: Host-associated > Plants > Roots >...
CTAGTACGCGGCTCGTCGCGGGCTCGGCGCCAAAATCACTGAGAGTTTGTCGAGAGGCGGAGCGACGACGAGGCCGCCTGGGCGACGAGTAGGTCTCGTGCTGGAGCCCCCGCTTGAACACACTTCGTGCGTAGCGAGTAGGCACCCCGGCTCGATGCAGCGACCGTCGCACGATGACATGTGGTCCGGCATCCGTAGGAACTACCTTCACTGGCTTTGCAGCGTGAGCCCTCCTCATTTCGTGCGCTCGTAGCGAGGACTTCCGCTCCCTTTCGGCGTCGTGACGCGGTTGATCTCGCGCCTGCGCGGGCGCTTACTCAATACGGCCGAGGCGGGTGCGCTTGAGCGCCGCACCCGAGGGAGGGGTCGAATCGAGTCCGCGCCTCGGCCACTAGCTGAATCAGCAGAGTCGCACGCCTCGGCCCTTCGTCGGGGCGAGGTTCGTGGCATCAGGGGGAGAGTTGCCGTTGACCGGGTTTTACTTATTAGTTGTCAGGCGACGAGACAAGTTCAAGCGGCCTGGTCGGCCCCGACAGAGCTTCGGGGTCTTGATTCCGACAGCTTGGGGACGGAGCGCGGCGCAAACCACTGAAAGGGCGATGCGAGGTGGTTCGAGTCCGTCAGAGGGCTCTCTCAAGGGCGCCGGCGCACCGTCGCCGGTCCCCGTGCGAACTGAGAATCTCACACGACTCTCATTCGATCGGGATGATTCGCCGCGACGGCGAACGTGATTCGATCCTGGTGACGGCATACGGTGGGCGTATGGATCGGAAGGGAGACTGATGACAGACGGCTACACAAGCGCCGAGCGTCGCGATCCGCTCGCTGAATCGCCGGGAGACAGCGAGCTGGTCTCCGAAGGTCGTCTGGAAGTCGAACCGGCTGAGGAGCCGGTCAAGAATCGCGTTGAGAAGCCTACGGCGAAAGCCGGTCAACCGGCGTCCAAGCCGAAGGCGGTGCCCCATCTCACGCTTACCGAGCGAGCCGCCAGAGGCAAAGCGGCCAGGGCGGAAGTTCCTCGCTCGGCGCAAGCTGAGATTGAGTTTCCGAAGCGTCGCAACCCGGTCGCTCTACTCGAGGAGCAGGCGGTTTCGAGGGTGCCGGAGCTAGTGCCGATCCGCTATGGCCGCATGCTGGTGTCGCCGTTTGCGTTTTACCGCGGCGGCGCATTGATCATGGCGTCCGATCTGGCACGGACGCCGAACTCGGGCATCCGGGTCCAGGTGTGCGGCGACGCGCATCTGTCGAACTTCGGTGTGTTCGGCTCACCGGAACGGCGCCTGGTCTTCGACATCAACGACTTCGACGAGACGGCGCCGGGTCCATGGGAGTGGGACGTGAAGCGCTTGGCGGCGAGCTTCGCGATCGCCGGCCGCGAGAACGGCTTCTCGGACAAGGAGCGGCGCAAGATTGTGCTCGACACAGTGCGCTCGTACCGGGAGACGATCGCCGTTTTCGCTGGCATGAGCAACCTGGATGTCTGGTACGCAAGCCTGCCTGCCGACCAGGCGCTCGAGCAATTCACCCGACGGATGGATCCCAAGCGGCTGAAGAAGACGAAGGCCGACATCGCCAAGGCGCGCACCAAGGACAGCATGCACGCCTTTCAGAAGCTGACGCACGTAATCGATGGCGAACGCCGAATCATCAGTGACCCGCCGCTGATCGTGCCGATCGACGAGCTCATCCCAGCCTCGACGCAGCGACACGAAATCGTGAGCGAAATCCACGGATTGGTGCGCTCCTACCGGAAGACTCTGGAAACCGACCGCCGCCACCTCCTCGAGCAGTTCCGCTTCGTCGACATGGCCCGCAAGGTCGTCGGGGTCGGCAGCGTCGGCACCCGCGCCTGGATCGTGCTCTTCCTGGGCGTCGATCTTGACGACCCGCTGTTCCTACAGGTCAAGGAAGCGCAGCCGTCTGTGCTGGAGGCGTTTGTCGGCAAGAGCGAGTACAAAAACAGCGGCAGGCGGGTCGTCGCCGGCCAGCGTCTGATGCAGGCGAACACAGACATCTTCCTCGGCTGGCAACACGTCACCTCCGGCCTCGACGGCAAGGAACGGGACTTCTACGTGCGACAGTTGAAGGATTGGAAGGGCTCATTCGAGTTCGAAGGCGCAGTCCCCGCAGGCGCCGCTGCGTACGGGAGAGCGTGCGGCTGGACGCTGGCCCGTGCCCACGCTCGCTCCGGCGACGCGATCGCGATCGCTTCGTACCTCGGTAAGTCAGACAGCTTCGATCAGGCGATGGCCAGCTTCGCCGAAACCTACGCCGACCAGAACGAGCGGGACTACCAAGCGCTCAAGGATGCGGTCGACGCGGGTCGGATCAAGGCCGAAACAGGACTCTGAGGAAACGCTCCGTCAGAAAGCGCTCGTGCCTGGGGGCCCAGGTTGGTCCTCGCGACGGGTCGCTTCGCGCGCAGACTGCTGGGGCTCGGCCGCCGGGGTCGCCCGGGCCGTCCCGGGCTTGGCGCGGGTAGACCTCCTGCGGGTCGCCGGCTTTTTCGTTTTCTCGAGCGCTTCCAGGCGCCGCTCGATCTCGGCCACCCGGCGATAGAGCGGATCGATCTCGCGCACTTTGACGGCCAGATCGTGAAGCGCCTCTTCGACATCATCCATGGCCTGCACGGCGATGCGGCGCGGGAGCTCGACAAGTCGGCGCAGCGCGTCCTCGCCGGAGTCGGCGATTCGCGAGATGACGTCCTTTTCTTGGGTTCTCCTAGTTCTCGCCATGTCAAGCAGCCTCTCTCCACCCGGAAGTGGAGGCGAGAGCGCCGAGCACCAGGACGGCCAGCAGCAACGCAGAGAATGCGTACCACGGGGCCACCGAGAAGATGAGGAAGCTCTGCACGATCACCACGATCGCCCACGTGTAGCCGATGATGCGTCCGAAGATGTTCCCACCGAACAGCGAGAAGCCGCCCAGCAACGCAAGCCCCGCGATCAAGAGATCCCACAGGCCCCAGAGGAAGAGGTGATGGCCGAAAGCTCCGGCTGACAAGTTGTTCACTCTCGTGCTGTCTGCGAAGTAGTAAATCGCCGAGATTACGCGCACACAGCCGACGGAGATCAGGACGATGGCGGCAAACGTGAGCCAGCCGGGACGCCGGAGACCCTCAAAAGCTTGCGTGGACATGCTGCCTCCCTCTTCGCTGATGGGACCGAAACATTTGAACCGTGATCATCCCACTTCTGGCTTGCGCGCTGAGTTTTGTCGGGACGCAATTCTTTGCGCCCCGCCCGCCCTGAGGGTGCGCAATATGCGCGCACCCTCTTCCCCAACTTCGTGCCACCCACGAAGCGGCGGGCTATTTCAGCGGCCGACGTCGTTAGCGCCGGCGGGCAACACGCCGCGACGTGCGGCGCGCGACTCTGCGTCCTCCGAACATCTCACTCCTCCCATCTCTCGTGTTGCGTCACGTTCCGGCCGGGACCCCTGCAGGCTCCAGGTGGTGGTCCTTGACCTCCTCGGCTGAAAGCAGCCCGATCTCGACCAGGTCAATCGGGCTGATGAACCCGTCGCTGATCCGGAAGCCGCCGGCACGCGCGATCGAGTCACGGAGCGGAACCGCCCAGTGGTGCTCGAGCAGTATCAGCGCCGCGGCCGAATCGTTCGGGATCTCTTCGAGAACGTCCCAGGCCTCTTCATCGGAGAACGCCTGAATGCCGTCGGCTCCCGCCTCGGCGCCTGCAGCTGCCCCTGCCTCCATCCCCTCTTCGCCTTCGATGCCGAGGCCGATCAACGCGCCGACCTTGCTGCCGAGCTCGATCGCCTCGTCCTTCGAGAGGTTGCTCAGGTGCTGCACCTCCATCTCTCCGTCGGCGTCCTTGTGGACCGCCAGCGCGTCGATCACGCGCACGGTGTCGGTCTCACGCAGCCGTTCGAGCTCGGCGATGATCTCGCCGTGGAACTCGGGATGACTGAAGCCCAAAACTATGAGTTGAACGGGTCCGATTGCCACCTATCTCCCTTCGATTGACTGCCGCCACAATCGGCGGCTGTTCTGTCCCGGGGATTGACTGCCCGAGGACATGCACACCTTGGCCGATCGAGGGCTCCGTCACATCGTCCAGCTTGGATGAAACGACGGAGAGAGTCGTTCGCCCTAATCGGATGATGTGAGCGCTGCGGCTGACTGCCATCCTCGCCGAGCGAAGAACTGCAACGCGAGGGAGGTAACGGCACGTGAGCGACGAGGCGATCGACCGCACCAAGCTGCCTATCCGGCGGCCACAGTTTCAGGGGAAGGTGGAACGGACGCTCGACGGCTCGCAGCCGGACTGGAACTCCATAGCTCCAATTCCCGCCCCCAAAGGCGCGCCGAACGTGTTGCTCGTTCTGACCGACGACGCGGGCTTCGGCAACCCGAGTGGCTTCGGCGGACCGATCAGCACCCCGACGCTCGATCGGCTGGGCAAGGGAGGGCTCACGTACAACCGCTTCCACACGACGGCGCTGTGCTCGCCGACACGGGCGGCGCTGATAACCGGCCGCAACCATCACACGGTGGGTTTCGGCATGATCGGCGAGTTCGCGGGGCCGTTCCCGGGCTATTCGGCAACTCTGCCGAAGGACTGCATGCCGTTCCCGAAGACGCTCCAGGGGAACGGCTACTCCACCGCCTGCTTCGGGAAGTGGCATCTGACGCCCGACAACGTGCAAGGCCCGTCCGGTCCGTTCGACCGCTGGCCGAACGCCCTTGGCTTCGACTACTTCTGGGGCTTCCTGGGCGGCGAGTCAGGCCAGTTCGATCCCGTGATCATCGAGAACAACACGGCGATCGGCGTGCCCGAGGAGGACGACTTCTACTTCCCTGACGCGATGGCCGACAAGACGATCGAATGGCTGCACGGCGTGCGGGCCCACGGCTCGGAGAAGCCGTGGTTCGCGTACTTCTCGACCGGCTGTAGCCACGCACCCCACCAAGTCGGGACCGATTGGTCCGAGAAGTACAAAGACAAGTTCGACCAGGGCTGGGACAAGCTGCGCGAGGAGACCGTCCAGCGTCAGAAGGAGCGCGGAGTGATCCCGGCCGACGCGGAGCTCACGCCGCGACCCGAAGCGATGCCTGCCTGGGACTCGCTCGACGCGAACCACCAGCGCCTTTACGCCCGCCAGATGGAGGTCTACGCGGGCTACTGCGAGAACGCGGACTGGAACGTCGGGCGCGTGATCGATGCAATCGAGGAGATGGGCGAGCTCGAGAACACGCTCGTGATTTACATCTGGGGCGACAACGGCGCCAGCATGGAGGGCACGCTGACCGGCACTTTCAACGAGCTGACGACGCTTAACGGAGTCCCGCTGACCGACGAGCAGCAGCTCCAGCTGACGCTCAAGTGGGGCGGCCTCGAAGCCTGGGGCACCGACATGATGGGCCCGCACTACTCCGCCGCCTGGGCCTGGGCCGGCAATTGTCCTTTCCGGTGGGGAAAGCAGGTTGCCTCACATCTCGGTGGCACCCGCGACCCGATGGTCGTCCACTGGCCGACGCGGATCGCCGAGCAGGGCGGCCTCCGCCCGCAGTTCACGCATGTCATCGACGTCGGCCCGACGATCCTCGAAGCGGTGGGTCTGCCGCAGCCGACCCACATCGACGGCGTCGAGCAGCAGCCGATGCACGGGACGAGCTTCCTCTACTCGCTCGACGACGCGGCCGCCGCCGAGCAGCACACCCAGCAGTATTTCGAGATCCTGGGCAACCGGGCGATGTACAAAGACGGCTGGTGGCTCTCGTGGATGATGCCGCGCATCCCGTGGGAGCTCGACCCGGAGACGCTGAAGCGGTTTGCGCCCGGGGTCTGGGATCCGGAGACAGATCCGGTCGAGCTCTACTACCTCCCGGACGACTTCACGCAGGCGAAGAACGTCGCCGACCAGCACCCCGAGAAGGTCGAGGAGCTCAAGAAGCTCTTCTGGGAGGAGGCAGAGCGTTACGACGTGTTCCCGCTGCTAGGCGGGCTGACCGGTTTCTTCGGGATGCGACCGCCGATTCCGAAGCAGTCTCAGTTCACCTACTACGGCGACGTCCAGAACATCGCCTCCGGAATGATCCCGCAGATCTACAACCACTCGTACACGATCAGCGCCGACCTCGAAATCCCCGAGGGCGCCGAGGGCGTGATCGTGGCCGAGGCCGACCACCTCGGAGGCTTCTCGCTCTTCGTCCAGGACGGCAAGCTGAGGCACACCTACTCGTTCCTCGGCGTACAAGAGTTCAGACAGGAGTCGGAGACCCCGCTGCCGACCGGGAGCGTGAACGTGCGGATGGAGTTCGCCGCCGACGCACCTAAGCCAGCGACTGGCGGCGAGGTGACCCTGTTCGTCGATGACGAGCCGGTGGGAAGCGGCCGGATCGAGCATACCGTGCCCGCCCGATTCTCCGGCTATGCAGGCATGGACATCGGCCGGGACAACGGACTCCCTGTCGACCGGAGTTACGTGGACAAGTCACCGTTCGCGTTCACCGGCAAGGTCAAGAAGGTCGTCTTCGACGTCAATCCCCACCTGACCGAGGAGCATGAGCAAGAACTACACGAGCACCTCGAGCAGGCGCTCGCCGGGCACGCGATCAACGCATAGGAAGGAGCGAACATGAGCGACGACCAGAAGGACGTGCTGATCGCTGCCTACCTCTTCGAGGATCTCGCCAAGAAAGACTTCGACGCAGTGCTGAAGCTCGTCAAGGACAAGGCGATCACGGTCGAGGGCGTCGTCCTCGTCCAGAAGGACGAGAAGGGCGAGGTCGAGGTGAGTGAGACAGGCGACCACCTGGGTCGCAAGGGCGTCAAAGTCGGTGCAGGCGTCGGTTTTGTCGTCGGCCTCTTCGCGCCACCGCTGCTGGCCGCGACCGCGGTCGGAGCGGCGCTCGGCGGGGTGACGGGCAAGTTCGCCAAGCATCGCCTCGAGAGCGGAATCGGGAAGAAGATGGATGCCGCGCTACCGCCGGGCTCGGGAGGTGTGATCGCCGTCTACGACTCGGGCGGCGCCGACACGGTGGACAAGGCCCTCGTCAACGCTGTCAAGAAATCCGTCGCTCAGATCGACGGCATCAGCGCCAGGAAGCTCAAGGCCGGACTGGCAGAGGCTCAGGCCGGAATGGGAGGCTGAAGCCAGACTTATCCCGGAGCCGATGACAAATGGGGACGCTAGTCGCCGAAGTCGCGGCGCTCGGGCTGGCCGTCGCGTTCACGAGCCCGGTCTCGGTAGTGACCGTGATCGTGCTGCTCAGCATGCCGTCGGGCCGGCGCCGGGCGCTCGCCTTCGTGTGTGGCTGGCTAATCGCAATCGCGGCGATCGGCGCGATCGCCATCTTCGTCCTCCACGGCCAGGACTTCAGTTCTAAGCGCTCCACTCCGTCGCGGGCGGCGTCCGCGCTCGAGATCTTGCTCGGTTCCTTGCTCTTGCTCTGGGCAGTAGTCGCCTATCGCCGGCGAAAGCCGCCCAAGGAAGGCGTGTCGGAGCCAAAGTGGCTCAGCCGGGTCGAGGGGACGCACTGGCTCCTCGCCGTCGCGGTCGGGGCGATCATGCTCAGCTATGCGCTCTCGCTGGCGGCGGCAAGCGAGATCCTCAAAGCGAACGTCAGCGGTCCCGATGCCGCCGCCGCAATCGTCGTCTTCTCCCTGACCTCGATCGTCACCATCGCCGCCCCGATCGTCATCGCCGTAGCCGCGCCGGAGCGGTCTGAGCAGCGACTCGCCGTCTGGAAGACGTGGCTGCTCGGAAACTCGCGCACCGTCGTGCTCGTCGTGTTGATGGTCGTGGCGGCGCTTCTGATCGTACGCGGTATCTCCGACCTGGTCTGAGGAGGCTCAGATTGCGGCAAGATGGGGCAAGCAGGCGAGTTCTACAATCGGCCCATGGCGTTCGACTTCGTGGCACAGCGGCTCGAGATCGGTGACGTCGTCCTGATCGGCCTCCCCGACGAGGACAGGCAAGTCGAGGCGACCGTGGTCCGGGAGATCGATCGAACGGATACGGCCGTTCGGGCCACATTACGGGTCAAGGGACGCGAGGACTTCGTCAAGGAATGGCCGCTCGGCGAACTCGTTACTGTCGTTCGCGGTCCTTGAAGCGCGATCATCCCCTTTGGATGACTAGGGAGGCCGCGGGCGCCCTTACCTTGGGACGATCCCGTGAGCGCAGCACGTGACAGCAACGGACAGCGCCCCCGCGTCCTCATTCTCGGCGCCGGCTTCGGCGGCATCGGGGCCACGCACGAGCTGAAGGCCAGCGAGGTCGACGTCGTCCTCGTCGACCAGCACGACTACCACACCTTTCAACCGCTGCTGTACCAGGTCGCGACAGGGCTGCTCGAGCAGCCTGCGGTCGGGCACCCGATCCGCGATCTCGTCCACAAACAGGAAAACGCGCGCGTGCACCAGGACACGGTCACAGGAATCGATCTCGACGCGCGGGAGGTGCGGTTCGGCGAGCTCGAGCCCCTGACCTACGACTATCTCGTCTTTGGGCTCGGCGCGGAGGTCAACTTCTTCGGCGTCGACGGCGCGCAGGAGCACGCATTCCCGCTTTACACGCTGGCCGACGCCGTCCGTCTCAAGGACCACGTCCTGCAGAAGTGGGAAGCAGCCGACCGGAAACCGGATCTGATCGACGACGGCGCGCTGCACGTCATCGTCGTCGGCGGCGGCCCGACCGGCATCGAGACCGCCGGCGCGCTTGCTGAGCTCTACCACGGGGTCTTCACGAAGGACTATCCCGACGTGACGGAGGAGCAGGCGCGGATAACGCTTGTCGAAGCCGGGCCCGAGCTCTTCCCCATGTTCAAGCCGGATATTCGCGCGTACACGGAGGAGGCGCTCGCCAAGCGAGACGTCGAGGTGCTGACCGGCGAGGTGGTCGAATCGATCACCCCAACCCGCGTGACACTCAAGTCCGGCACCGAGCTGAAGGCGCACACGCTCGTCTGGGGAGCCGGCCTGCAAGGCAACCAGCTCGTCCAGTCGCTTGGGCTCGACCTCGAGAGAGGGAACCGAATCGGCGTCGACCAAGAACTGCGGATCCCTTCGCACCCGGAGGTGTACGCGGTCGGCGATGTTGCGGCGATCACCGACCAGAAGACGAGCCAGGTCCTGCCGCAGCTCGGCTCCGTTGCGCTGCAGGCCGGCGAGCATGCCGGCGAGACGATTGCGCGCAAGGTCGCCGGCAAGGAGACGAAGCCGTTCAAGTATCGGGATAAGGGGACGATGGCGACAATCGGACGGGGCTCGGCTGTCGTGCAGATGCTCGGCGGGCGAACGATGAAAGGCAAAGCGGCGTCGATGGCGTGGGGCACGGTCCATCTGGCCCTATTGCCGACGAACGAGGATCGCGCAAAGGCGGTCGTCGACTGGGCCGGAGCAGGGTTCACGCACCAGCGTGCGGCGCGGATCACCGTCGAGACGTGAACGCCGAGTTCATGCGATCCGGACGATGCGAGGCGAGCACGGACGACCGTAGCGTTTTGCCCGGCGCGGGCGTCCACGAGCGAGAGAGGAGACAGCGATGACGACGACCGTGGCTTCCGCCACGACCAAACCGAGCCGAGTGGAAGAGCCGCGTCCCGCGGACGTCTTCGTGGCCTTCGGAATCACGGGCGATCTGGCGAAGGTGATGACGTTCATGTCGCTCTACCGCCTCGAGCGGAGGGGCCTGATCGACTGTCCAATCGTCGGCGTGGCCGTCGACGACTGGACGATCGACCAGCTGAAAGAGCGCGCCCGCGATTCGATCGAAGGGGCGGGCGAGAAGCTCGACCCCAAGGTCTTCGAGCGCTTCGCCGACCGGCTTTCGTATGTTCAAGGCGACTTCTCCGACCCGGCCACCTACGAACGGGTCGCGGAGGCGATCAACGGCGCAGAAAGCCCGGTCTTCTACCTCGAGATTCCGCCCTTCCTCTTCGGCACCGTCGTCAAGGGGTTGTCGGAGGCCGGGCTGACCAAGAACGCACGGGTCGTCGTCGAGAAGCCGTTCGGCCATGACCTCGCCTCCGCCCAGGAGCTCGCCGACGAGCTGCACCAGTACATCGACGAGTCGCAGCTCTACCGGATCGACCACTTCCTGGGGAAGATGGGCACCGACGAGATTCTCTATCTGCGTTTCGCCAACGCGATGCTCGAGCCACTCTGGAGTCGGAACTACCTCGAAAGCGTGCAGATCACGATGGCCGAGAGCTTCGGGGTCGAGGATCGCGGCCATTTCTACGATCCGGTCGGCGCGCTTCGCGACGTGGTGGTCAACCACCTGATGCAGCTGGTCTCGGCGGCCGCCATGGAGGTGCCGTCTTCGGCCGACTCCAACACGCTCAAGGACGCGCAGGTGGCGCTCTTCCGGGCGATCGCAACTGCCGATCCCGAGCACTATGTTCGCGGCCAGTACGACGGCTATCGCGACATCGCCGGAGTCGCGCCGGACTCTCAGACTGAGACGTACGCGGCCCTGCGGCTCGACATCGACAACTGGCGCTGGGCCGGCGTTCCGTTCTTTATCCGCACCGGTAAGAAGCTCCCGGCGACCCAGACCGAGCTACGGCTCGTCTTCAAGCATCCGCCGCGCCTCGGGTTCTGGAACGAGGCCCACCGACCGGAGCCGAACCAGCTCGTCGTGAAGCTGGACCCGTCGACCGGGGTGAGGCTGATCGTCGACGCCCGCCAGGCGAAGGCGGCTGCGCCGGCACCAATCGAGCTCGACATGGAGTTCTCGCAGGAAGGCGGCGAGGGTGCGGCACCCTACGAGGTGCTGCTGCATGCGGCGATGATCGGCGACAGCAAACGCTTCACTCGTCAGGACGGCGTCGAGGAGGCGTGGCGGGTGATGGAACCACTGCTCATCTCGCCACCCCCGGTGCACGCCTATGCGCCCGACACCTGGGGCCCCAGGGCGGCCGACAAGTTGCTCGCAGGACAAGGCCACTGGCACCAGCCGTGGATCCCGGCATGACGGCGGTCGAGCCCACAACCGCGGGCAAGCCGCAGAGCGCCGCTGCACCTTCGCCGTTCCCGCCAATCGCCGAGTACGCGTTTCTCTCCAACTGCCACACGGGCGCGCTCGTCGCCCCTGACGGCGCGATCGACTGGCTCTGCGTGCCGCGCTTCGATTCGCCGAGCGTCTTCGGCAGCCTCCTCGACCGCGAGGCAGGCTTCTTCCGCTTCGCACCGTTTGGGATCAACCACCCGACCGCCGTCGTCTACCAGCCTGGAACGAACGTGCTCGAGACGACCTGGAAGACGCCGAACGGCTGGATCGTCGTTCGCGACGCGCTGACGATGAGCCCCCGCGAGCACGAGGACACGATCACGCCGCACACCAGGCCGCCTGCCGACGACGACGCCGACCACATGCTGATCCGAACCGTCGAGTGCCTCGAAGGGCAGGTCGAGGTCGAGCTCGTCTGCGAGCCCGCCTTCGACTACGGGCGAGAGCCTGCCGAGTGGGCTCTGGTCGGCGACGACAACCACACCGCTGATGCGACAGGTGCCGGCGCGACGATCCGCCTGCAGACCGATCTGGCGCTCGGAATCGAGGAGAACCGGATTCGGGCGCGCCACGTGCTCAAGGCGGGTGACCGGGCCTACTGCTCGCTCTCATGGGATGACGGTCTCGTGTCGCCGCAGGACGTCGAAGAAGCCGACTCGCGGATCGACGCGACGACGCGGTTCTGGCGCGCCTGGCTCGGCCGCGCCAGGATCCCCGACCACCGGTTTCGCGACCCGGTCCAGCGGTCGGCGCTCACGATCAAGGGACTCACCTACATGCCGACCGGCGCGACGGTCGCGGCGCTCACCACTTCGCTGCCCGAGACGCCGGGCGGCGAGCGGAACTGGGACTACCGCTACACGTGGATTCGCGACACGACCTTCACGCTGCAGGCGCTCCACATGCTCAACCTGGACTGGGAGGCCGACGAGTTCATGCAGTTCGTGGCCGACGTCGAGGCAACCGAGGACGGCTCCCTCCAGATCATGTACGGGATCGACGGGCGCCGCGACCTGACCGAGTCCACGCGGGACGAGATGACCGGCTACGCAGGGGCCAGTCCGGTGCGGGTCGGCAACGGCGCCTTCGACCAACGGCAGAACGACGTCTTCGGCGCCGCTCTCGACTCCATCCTCCTGCACACACGCCGCAGCGAACGGCTCCCGCGACGGCTCTGGCCGATCGTGCAGAGCCAGGCCGAATGCGCAACCAAGGTCTGGGGCGAGCCGGACCAGGGGATCTGGGAGGCACGCGGCAAGCCGCAGCACTACGTGTCTTCGAAGCTGATGTGCTGGGTGGCGCTCGATCGCGCGGCGAAGCTGGCCGAGATCCGGGGCGACGGGGAGGCACAGGAGAAGTGGGCCGCGGTCGCCGACGAGATTCGCGAGGACATCCTGGCGAACGGCGTCGACAAGCGCGGCGTCCTGGTCCAGCACTACGGGGGCGACGCACTGGACGCCTCAACGCTGCTGGCCGCCATCTTCGGGTTCTTGCCGGCCGACGATGCCCGCCTGAAGGCGAGCGTGATGGCGATCGCCGACGAGCTGACGGACGACGGGTTCGTCCTGCGGTACAAGACGGACGAGACCGACGACGGGCTCTCCGGCAAGGAGGGGACGTTCCTGATCTGCTCTTTCTGGCTGGTCTCGGCGCTCGCGATCGTGGGCGAGCTGCAGATGGCGCGCGACCTGATGGAACGGCTGCTCCGAGTCGCGTCACCGCTCGGGCTCTACGCCGAGGAGTTCGACGCCGAGACGGGTCGCCACCTCGGCAACTTCCCGCAGGCGTTCTCGCACCTTGCGCTGATGGAGGCCGCCGGCCGCATCATGCTGCCCGATATGACCGCGGCGGCGGGGATGTAAGTGGACTCGTACGACGTCATCATCGTCGGCACCGGCGCAGGCGGCGGCACGCTGGCGCGGCACCTGGCACCGTCGGGGAAGCGGATCCTGCTGCTGGAGCGCGGCGACTGGCTGCCGCGCGAACCGTCGAACTGGCTCGCGCAGGACGTCTTCGTCGACAACCGCTACGTGTCCGAGGACACCTGGTACGACGCGCAAGGAAAGTCGTTCCAGCCCCAGATCCACTACTTCGTCGGCGGAGCCACCAAGCTCTACGGCGCGGCGCTCTACCGTCTCCGGAAAGAAGACTTCGGCGAGCTGGCCCACCACGACGGCGTCTCGCCGGCCTGGCCTATCTCATATGACGAGATCGAGCCCTATTACTCGAAGGCCGAGCAGCTGTACGAGGTGCATGGCGAGCATGGCCAGGACCCCACCGAGCCGTACGCCAGCGCGCCATACCCATTTCCTGCCGTCTCGCACGAGCCGCGGATCCAGCAGCTCTCGGACGATCTCGAGGCGGCGGGATATCACCCGTTCCACGCTCCGTGCGGTATCCGGCTGAACGAGCAGAACATGCCCTACAGCGCGTGTGTACGTTGCCAGAACTGCGACGGGTTCCCGTGCGCCGTCCACGGCAAATCCGACGCCGACGTGCTCGGGGTTCGGCCCGCGCTCGAGCATCCGAACGTCACGTTGCTCACAAACGCCCAGGTGTTGAAGCTCGAGACGAACGACAGCGGGACGGCCGTCTCGAAGGTCGTCGCCGAGCGGAACGGCGTGGTCGAGCAATTCGCCGGCGACCTGGTCATTCTTGCCTGCGGGGCCGCGAACACGGCGAAGCTCCTCCTCGTTTCCGCAACCGACGAGCACCCGAAGGGCCTCGCGAACGCCTCGGACCAGGTCGGTCGCAACTACATGTTCCACAACAGCGCCGCGGTGCTCGCGCTTTCCAAAGACGAGAACCCGACCATCTTCCAGAAGACGCTAGGACTGAACGACTTCTATTTTGCGGGCAACGGCCACGACTACCCGCTCGGGAACATTCAGATGGTAGGCAAGTCCCAGGCGCCGATGTTCCACGGCGAGAAGCCGGGCGAGACGAAGCTCGCACCGCACTGGTCGCTCGAGCAGATCGCAAAGCACGCAATCGACTTCTGGCTCTCGACAGAAGATCTGCCGCGGCCGGAGAACCGGGTGTCGGTTGACCGCGACGGCAAGCTGACCCTCGCTTACACGGCGACGAATGACACCCCGAAACAGGAGCTCTACAAGCAGCTCCATTCGATGCTCGGAAAGCTCCACATGGAGCCCGGCAACCTCTTCCACCGCTTTGCCTACATGAAGAACGAGATCCCGGTGGCCGGCGTCGCCCACCAGGCGGGCACCTGCCGGATGGGAGCCGATCCCGAGACGTCCGTGTTGAACGCCGAGTGTCGCGCACATGAGCTCGACAACCTCTACGTAGTCGACACCAGCGTCTTCCCGAGCATCGGCGCGGTCAATCCGGCTCTGACGGCGATGGCCAACTCATTGCGAGTGGGAGACCACTTGCTCGAGCGGCTCGGCGCAAGCCGCGCGACCGCGGCAGCCTGACGTGGCACGGGACGGGCGGCGATCGCGCTTCGGCGCGGCCAGACGGGTTGCCTTCTTCCCCGCACGCGTAGCGGCGCGAGCGTCCCGCGCCCCCCTCGAGGCGGCGGCCGAGGATCACGTGATCCCCGAACTCTCCCGGCTGACCGACCGCGCGCTCGCCGGGCCGCTGCCCGAAGAGCTCGCCCAATCGGTCATCGAGCACCATGTGCTCGAACGGATCGTCGGCGAGCTCGCGTCGAGCGGAGAGCTGGACCGACTGGTCGGCAACGCTCTTGGCAGCCCGTTAACGAAGGAGCTCACGGATCGGATCGTCCGCAGCGAAGAGTTCCGAACCGCTATCCGGCAGATCGTGGCGAGCCCAGAGTTACGAGCGGCGTTGACGGAGCAGACCGCCGGGATCTTCGACGAGCTCATCGACGAGCTCCGCCGGGGCGCAGCTCACATGGATGACGGGGCCGAGCGGGCGATCCGACGGCCTCCTCGTGCTCCGGGCAACGTCTACGCCGGAGTCGTCAGCCGGTCTGTCGCCTTTGCGGTCGACCTGCTTCTGATAGTCGCCATCTTCACCGTCCTTTCCGGCTTCGGAGCCCTGATCACCTCGCTGGTCGGGACGCTGCGGCCGACCTGGCTCGTCGACGTCCTGCTCGGTGCCGGGGGGGCGATTGTCGCGGGCGGCTACCTGATCTTTTTCTGGAGCGGAGCCGGGCGCACTCCGGGGATGTCCTTGCTCCGCGTTCGAGTGCGAGGGCCCAGTGGGGCCCCACCGTCGGTGGGCCGGGCGGCGGTGCGCACGTTCGGGACGTGGCTAGCGATCATCCCCCTGTTCGCCGGTTACCTCCCAGTGCTCTTCGACAGGCGCAGGCGCGGCCTGCCCGACTACCTGGCCGGGACGGAGGTCGTCTACGACAACCGGGTGTCTAAGTACATCGCTTCGAAAGAACAGAGCGGCATCGATCTTGCCGCCCGGGATTAGACGGGCGCCCGGGCGGAGCCCGGACGCCCTCTAGGTCGGCGTCGCGAGCGAGCGCCTACTCCGACGTCGGTCGAACGAACACACCGACATCGACTTTGCCGCCGGGATTAGACGGGCGCCCGGGCGGAGCCCGGACGCCCTCTAGGTCGGCGTCGCGAGCGAGCGCCTACGCCGGCGTCGGGTTGAGGGCCGACGCGATCTTCTCGATCGCCGCCCTCTCGGCATCGCTCACCTCGGCTCCATGCTCTTTGTGCGCCTCGGCAACACCCTCGGCGACCTGCATGACGAATTTCTTGTAGGCCGCGACCTCTGCGTTGTTGGCCTTCTGCCCCAACAGATCGACGGCCTCGGTGAGGCGGCTGAGACCGACATCGTCGAGCTCCTGCGGGGAGCCGTACCGCTTCACGTCCGGCTTCTCCGCCACCAGCGTGTCGAGCAACTCGCTCTCGCCGTGCTCCTTCCGCGCCTCCGTATACGCCTTCGCAAGCGCCCAGGTCTCGCGAAACGTGCCGCCCTTGTCTGCGGTCAGCGCGACCATGCCGGCCGTGGGCGGCCCTTCGCGGATGAGATCCCATTCCTCGGAGGTGAAGTCTGCTTTGCCGGTCATTGCCTCTCCTTTCGGTCGATTGGCGATTCCATCACGACGACTTCGTCGACAAGATCCAGGCCCTCGGGCCGGTGGGTGATCAGCATGACGCACCGGTCGCCCGCGGCGGCGAATACATCCTCGAGCAGCTTCTCAGCTGTAGGCGGGTCAAGGTGCGCCGTGGGCTCGTCGAGGACGAGCACGGGCGTGTCGGCTAGCAGCGCGCGGGCGAGGGTGATTCGCTGGCGTTGACCTCCTGAGAGCTCCTGCCCTTCCTCGCCGACCAGCGTGCCGAGCCCCTCGGGCAGCGAACGGACCCAGTCACCGATCCGCGCCGCGTCGAGCGCCTGTTCGAGCTCGTCGTCGGTTGCCCCGGGCCGGCCGAGGCGAAGGTTCTCGCGGATGCTCGTCGAGAAGA
>Ga0070698_100003907_pt1 | contig 16389 bp, 13 predicted proteins | sample KBSK1502metaG_FD_65477 | JGI IMG/M metagenome (GOLD analysis project Ga0070698, IMG submission 65477) | Corn, switchgrass and miscanthus rhizosphere microbial communities from Kellogg Biological Station, Michigan, USA - KBS K1-50-2 metaG | ecosystem: Host-associated > Plants > Roots >...
AGCGCCTGCTCGATCGCGTCGGCCATCGCCTCGGGGCTCTTGGTGCTGCCGAAGCGCTTGATGACCTTGCCGTCACGGCCGACGAGGAACTTGGTGAAGTTCCACTTGATGCCGTCGTTCAGGAGACCGCCGGCCTCGCCCTTGAGCCACTCGAAGAGCGGGTGCGCGTCGTCGCCGTTGACGTCGACCTTGTCGAACATCGGGAAGCCGACGCCGTAGTTCTTCTGGCAGAACGCGCCGATCTCGTCGCCCTCGAGCGGCTCCTGGCCACCGAACTGGTTGCACGGGAACCCCAGGACGGTGAAGCCCTGGTCGCCGTAGGTCTCGTAGAGCTTCTCGAGCCCGCCGAGCTGCGGGGTGAACCCGCAGGCGCTGGCGGTGTTGACGACGACGACGACCTGGCCGGCGTACGTGTCGAGGGACTGCTCCTCGCCCGAGAGCGTCGTTGCCTTGAAATCGTTGAGTGTGGTCACCCCTCGATTGTGACTCACGCTTGGTCAGACCACCGAAACGAGGCTGGCGATCAGGGCATCGACCCGGGTCCGGATCTCGTCGCGGATCGGGCGCACGGACTCCAGGCCCTGGCCCGCCGGGTCGTCGAGCACCCAGTCCTCGTAGCGCTTGCCGGGGAAGTAGGGGCAGGCGTCGCCGCAGCCCATCGTGATCACGACGTCGGAGTCCCGGACCGCCTCGGTGGTCAGGATCTTGGGGGCGCTGGCGGTGATGTCGATGCCGACCTCGGCCATCGCCTCGACCGCCACCGGGTTGATCTGGTCGGCCGGCGCGGAGCCGGCCGAGCGCACCTCGATCCGGTCGCCGGCCAGGTGCTGCAGGAAGCCGGCTGCCATCTGTGAGCGCCCGGCGTTGTGGACGCAGACGATGAGTACGGCGGGCGTCCGTGGGGACTGATCAGGCATGGGAGGGAGTCCTTTCCAGGAAGCGGACGAGGGCGACGGCCAGGGCGGCACCGATCAGCTGCATGGCCACGAACATGGGGACCGACGACGGGTCGATGCCCGCGAAGGTGTCGGAGAAGATCCGGCCGATGCTGACGGCCGGGTTGGCGAAGCTGGTCGAGCTGGTGAACCAGTAGGCGGCCGCGATGTAGCCGCCGACTGCGAAGGCCACCTGGTCGGCCCGACCTCGTCGGGTGACCCGGAGGATCACCAGGACCAGGCCGAAGGTCGCAACCACCTCACCCAGCCACAGGTCGGAGCCGCTGCGCTGGTGCTGGGCGATGCTGACGGCGTCGAGGTCGAACATCAGGTTGGCCACGATCGCGCCCGTGATGCCGCCGGCCACCTGGCCGCCGATGAGGGGGGCGAGGTCACGGCTGCGGACGCTGCCCATCACGAACTCGGCGATCGTCACGACAGGGTTGAAGGCCGCCGAGACCGACTGGAAGCACAGGATCAGGGCGACCAGGCCCGCGCCGGTGGCCAGGCTGTTCTCGAGCAGCTGGAGCCCCGGGTCGGTGGACAGCCGCTGCGCGAAGATGCCGGAGCCGACGACGGTGGTGACCAGCAGAGCGGTGCCGGTGAACTCCGCGACCACCCGCTGCCCAACGCTCGGAGCGGTCACGCGCCCCCGCCGATCAGGGCGGCGACATCGGCCAGGGCCTCCCGGCGTACGGCGTAGTAGACCCAGACGCCGCGCTTGGCACGGTCGAGCAGACCGACCTCGTGCAGCACCTTGAGGTGGTGGCTGATCGTCGGCTGCGAGAGCTCGAACGCGTCGTTCAGGTCGCAGACGCAGGCCTCCCCACCCTCGTGGCTGGCGACCAGCGAGAGCAGGCGCAGCCGGACGGGGTCGGCCAGCGCCTTGAGCAGCGGGGCGACCTGCTCGGCCTGGTCGGCGCTGAGCGGCTCGCGCGTCAGCGGGGAGCAGCAGGCCACCGTCTGCACCGGAGTGAGCGTCAACGGGACCGCAGGAGACATTGACATGCGTCTATGTTGACAGCCGTCGATGTCTGCAGCAACCTAGGACATAGATGTTCATCTATGTCTTGCTCATCGAGATCCGGGAGGAGGTGACACCCATGCCCATCGACGACTGCTGCGATGACACCTGCTGCCCGGACGGCTGTTGCTGACCGCACGTCGCTATGGCTTTGAGGCCAACTGGCCTCAAAGCCATAGCGACCCATCACCTTCTCGGCGCTTGTGGCGTCGAGGCGAGGTCGAGGGTGGGGAGTACGTCGGGATCGCCCAGCATCTCGATCTCCACGATGCGGCCCTCCTCCAGCGTGAAGCCGAAGACCACCTGCGGCTTCCCCCGGAGCGACCACACGAGGCCGGCGTACCCGTCGAGGAGCGTGAGCCGGGCGGACTTCGCGCCGCCGGAGAACCTGGCGGCCACGGCGGGTGCCCCCACGATCTCGGCGGCTGCACCGAGCGCCACCGTGCCCGCGTCGGCGCGGATCACGGCATCGGGATGGAGCAGCTCGACCAGGGCCTCGAAGTCGCCCTCCCGCGCGGCGGTGAGGAAAGCCGTGACGACCTCCCGCTGGCGGGCCCGGTCGGCGTCGGGGACCACGTCGGTCGACTGCACCCGGCGCCGGCCGCGGCTGGCCAGCTGTCGAGTCGCGGTCGCGGTGCGACCGAGCATCCCGGCGATCTCGTCGAAGGGCACCGCGAACATGTCGTGCAGCACGAAGGCGAGGCGTTCGGCCGGCGCGAGCGTGTCGAGCACGACCATCATCGCGACGCCCACCGAGTCCGAGAGGACGGCGTCATCCTCGGGGCTGTGCTCAATGGTCGAGGCGGGAGAGACGAGCTCCGTGGGCTCGGCGGGCAGCTCGGCCTCGCGCCGGGAGGCTCGCGACCGCAGCTGGTCCAGGCAGATCCGTCCGCACACCGTGGTCAGCCAGCCACCGAGGTTGACGACCTCGCTGACGTCGGTGCGGGCCAGCCGCAGCCAGGTCTCCTGGACGGCGTCCTCGGCTTCGGCCGAGGAGCCCAGCACCCGCAGCGCCACGGCGTACAGGCGGCCACGGTGGCTCTCGAATTGCTCGGCCAGGGAATCCTGCAGGGTCATGGCCCGAAATTACCTGCGTCGCCCAGACTCCGGGCGGGGGTCGCGGAGTCTGGACGACGCGGGATGTATGTCGCTGAAACCCCTCCCCTGGTTCAGCTCCAACACCTCAATAGTGCGTGACCGGTTGCCCTTTCAACACTGTGAGCGGACCAGAGATCCAGCCCCAGGGTTTTGTGACATGTCACAAGTCAGCGCGGCTCGAGCACTCCGGTGACATAGGTGCGCGCGATCATCGCGGACCGCAGCAGCTGGGCCCCGTCGCGCTCCACCGGATCGACGCCGGTGAGCTCACGGATCCGGCGCAACCGGTAGTCGAGGGTGTTGGGGTGGATGTGCAGGCGCTTGGCCGTCTCGGTGCGCCGCCCGCCCTCCTCGGTGTAGGTGGCGAGCGTGACGAGCAGCTCCGCGTGGTCCTCCAGGCCGACCAGCACCTCGAGCAGGGCGGTCCGGGCCGGGCCGGGCCGGGTGGCCTGCACCTCGGTCAGCAGCTGCTTGAGCCCGTAGACGCCCGAGGGGTAGTCAAGACGTTCGGGTACGTCGGCACACGACTCGGCCGCGGCATGGGCGGCGGCCGTGCCGGGACCGTCCGCGGCCTGGGCGTGTCCGACGTACCACTTGCCGCCCAGCACGGAGCCGAGCGCGTTCCCGATCGGCTCCGGATCGACCCGGCCAGGGAGCAGCAGCACCCCGGAGTTCGACGAGAAGGACACGATCGAGGAGGTGCCCCAGCGCTCCTCGACGGCCTGGCGTACGTCGCGCGCCAGCCGCCTGGCGGTGGCCGCCGTCGTGGCGGGATCGCGCGGGCGGCGAGCATGGTTGCGCCAGACCGCGACGGTTCGCTCCCGCCACCGGATCAGGCCCGCCTCCCCCCAGTCCTCGTCGGTGTCCTCGTTGGCCAGGATCGCGGTCATCAGACGGGCCCGGGCATCGCGCTCGCGACCGGTCATCGCCGTGACGGTCTCGACATAGGTGTCGGTCACCGCCGTCGTCATCACCGCGAGGATGGCCATCACCTCGTCGCCGATCTCACCGAGCTCCCTGGCCTCACCGGGCTCGGCCAGCCCGGCCACCTCGTGCCAGGCGGTCTGGATGCCGGCGTGGTAGGCGCCCAGGATGTGGGACAGCGGCACCCGCTCCTCGGCTCGCCTGGCCACCGACTGCAGGAGATCGCGCATGTCGGCCTCCTCCGGCGGGCGGCCCTCGGCGAGGAGGCGCGCGACCAGGTCGAGATTGCGTTGCACCGGATGCACGACCTGCACGGTCAGGACCTCCATCGGGAGACCGGCGAAGACCGGCATCCCCGCCTGGAGGTTCTCCAGGGTCAGCCCGGCCAGCTGCGGCAGCCGCTGCACGATCCGGATGCGCAGGCTGAGACGCGAGGAGAACAAGGCCACTCGCGCATCGTGTCGCGCCCCGCCACCGCACCACAAGAGATCTGTTTGTGACAGGTCACGAACAGATCACGGTGACGCCAACGAGGTTCCCGGAAGATGACGGTGAGGTGACCTTGGGGTGCGGATTGTCCGGTGTCCACGACGTCCTCCGACGCCCCTTGGAGACACCGGACAACGGATTTTCATGTGACTCGCCCGTAGCCCATGGTGGATGGGACATTCATTGTGGAGTACCCCCAAAGATGCTGGAGGAGATGACGTGTTCGAACGCATTGCCATCGTCAACCGCGGCGAGGCCGCCATGCGCCTCATCCACGCCGTACGCGACCTCAATGCCGAGCGCTCCGGGGGGACCCTACGCACGATCGCGCTGTACACCGACGTCGAGCGCACGGCGATGTTCGTGCGCGAGGCCGACGAGGCCTACCCACTGGGCCCGGCGGCGGCGCGGCCCTATCTCGACCTGGCGGTGCTGGAGAAGGCGCTGCTCGCGACCCGGGCCGACGCGGTCTGGGTCGGCTGGGGCTTCGTCGCCGAGGACCCCGCGTTCGCCGACCTGTGCGTCCGGCTCGGGATCACCTTCATCGGGCCCAGCGCCGAAGCGATGCGCAAGCTCGGCGACAAGATCGGCTCCAAGCTGATCGCCGAGGAGGTCGGCGTACCCGTGGCTCCGTGGAGCCGGGGTGGCGTCGACACTCTCGAGGACGCCCTGGCCGCGGCCGACCGCGTCGGCTACCCGTTGATGCTCAAGGCGACCGCCGGCGGTGGCGGGCGAGGCATCCGCAAGGTCGAGTCAGCCGCCGAGCTCGAGGACGCCTACCAGCGCACCCGTGACGAGGCCGAGCGGGCCTTCGGCAGCGGCGTGGTGTTCCTGGAGCGGCTGATCACCGGTGCCCGGCACGTCGAGGTCCAGCTGATCGCCGACAGCCACGGCACGGCCTGGGCGCTCGGTGTCCGCGACTGCTCGGTGCAGCGCCGCAACCAGAAGGTGATCGAGGAGTCGGCCTCGCCGCTGCTCACCGACGAGCAGACCGACCAGCTGAAGGCTTCCGCCGAGCGACTCGCGCTGGCAGTCGGCTACACCGGCGCCGGGACGGTGGAGTTCCTCTATCACCCGCAGGACAAGGTGTTCGCGTTCCTCGAGGTGAACACCCGGCTCCAGGTGGAGCACCCGATCACCGAGGTCACCACCGATGTCGACCTCGTGAAGGCCCAGCTGCACGTCGCGGCCGGTGGCGCGCTCACGGGCGAGCGACCCGTCGAGACCGGCCACGCCGTCGAGGCGCGGCTCAACGCCGAGGACCCGGACCGCGACTTCGCCCCGTCTCCCGGCCGGATCGCGCGGCTCGACCTGCCGGCCGGCCCCGGCATCCGCGTCGACACCGGCGTCGCCGAGGGCGACACCATCCCGGCCGACTTCGACTCGATGATCGCCAAGGTGATCGCCTACGGGCGCACCCGCGACGAGGCGCTGGCCCGCCTGCGCCGGGCGATGGCCGAGACCACCGTCGTCATCGACGGTGGCACCACGAACAAGAGCTTCATCCTCGACCTGCTCGAGCAGCCCGAGGTCGTCTCCGGGTCCCCCGACGGCTGGGCCGACACCGGCTGGATCGACCGGGTCCGCGCCGAGGGCCGTCTGGTCGCCGGTCAGCACAGCGGCGTCGCGCTGGTCGCGGCCGCGATCGAGGCCTACCAGGAGGAGGAGCAGGTCGAGATCACCCGCCTGCTCGAGACCGCTCGCGGCGGTCGGCCCCAGGTGCAGCACGAGGTCGGCCGGGCGGTCGACCTCAAGCTGCGCGGGTCGTCGTACCGCGTGACCGTGATCAAGACCGGCCCCGAGCGCTACCGGGTGACGGTCGCCGGTGGCACCGAGACCGAGTCGGTCGATGCCATTCTCGAGCGCCTCGACGCGTTCCACGGCCGGCTGGTGATCTGCGACCGCCGCTACCGGATCGTCACCGCCACCTACGGTCCCGTGCACCTGGTCGAGGTCGACGGGGTCACCCACCGGGTCAGCCGCGACGAGGGCGGCGTCCTGCGCTCGCCAGCGCCGGCCCTGGTCGTCGCCACTCCGGTTGCCGTCGGCGACGAGGTCGCCGCCGGGGCACCGGTCCTGGTGCTGGAATCGATGAAGATGGAGACGGTGCTCAACGCGCCGTTCGCCGGCCGGGTCAAGGAACTCCTCGTGATGACCGGCAGCCAGGTGGAGACCGGCGCGCCGCTGGTGCGGCTGGAGCCGGTGGCCGACGCACCTGCCGAGGTCGCGCCGCAGGCCAGCGTCGACCTGGACCTGCCGGTCCTGGCCGGCTCTCCGACCGTCCCCGAGCGCCTCGCTCGCGGGTTGGAGGACCTGAGCGCGATCCTGATGGGCTTCGACATCGACCCCGGCGAGGACCGCAGGGTGCTGGCCGACTACCTCGCCGCGCGCGAGGAGGCGCTGGCCGCCGGGGTGTGCGCCATCGAGGACGAGATCGCGCTGCTCGCACTGTTCACCGATCTCGCCGAGCTCGGTCGCAACCGGCCGGCGGGCGAGGAGCTGCACACCGAGCTGCGGGTGCACAGCTCGCGCGAGCACCTGCACACCTACCTGCAGAGCCTCGACGTCGAGCGTGGCGGACTGCCGACCCAGTTCAGCGACAAGCTCGCGACCGCGCTGTCGCACTACGGCGTCGCCGATCTCGAGCGCAGCCCCGAGCTCGAGGACGCGGTCTTCCGGATCTTCCTCGCGCAGCAGCGCGCGGCAGCCGATCTCGACATCGCCACCACCATCCTGCAGCGCTGGGTGGGAGAGGCCGCTCCGGGCAACGGGATCGCCGTGGTGGCGCGGGCGCTGCTCGAGCGCCTGGTGCTGGCCACCCAGCTTCGCTATCCCGCCGTCGGTGACGTCGCCCGGTCGATCCGGTTCCGCTGGTTCGACCAGCCGCTGGTCGACGCAGAGCGCGCCGGCGTCCTGGCCGGAGTCGCCGACGAGGTCCAGGCGCTGGCCGACGACCCGTCCGCGCCGGACCGCGAGGCCCGGATCAACGCCCTGGTGGGCATGCCCGAGCAGATCGTCGGCTTCCTCGGTGACCGCCTCGAGCGCGGAGTGCCGGCCGCCGAGCCGATGCTCGAGGTGCTGGCCCGCCGGCACTATCGGGAGTACGACCTGACCGACTTCTCCACCGCTCCCGTGGCCGGCCGGCCGAACGTCTCTGCGTCGTACGTCGTCGACGGCCGGCAGGCGCGCCTGGTCTCCACGGTCGGCACGGTGGCCGAGCTGGCCGACCCCGGCAGCGCCCTGATCTCCGCGATCGCCGGTCAGCTGGGTGCCGTCGACACGGTGGTGGAGCTCTATCTGCACTGGCCCGACGCCCCGGCCGACCCCGACCAGGCCTCGGCCCAGCTGGCCGAGCTGGTCGCCACGCTGCCGTTCGCCCAGGTCGCCCGCCGGATCGCGATCGCTGCGGTGCCGGGCGCCGGACGACCGGTCTCCTACTTCACGTTCCGCCCCGACCAGGGCGGGATCGTCGAGGACGACCTGGTCCGTGGCATGCACCCGATGGTCGGCCGGCGACTGAACCTGTGGCGGCTGCGGAACTTCCACGTCACCCGCCTCGACGCTCCCGACGACGTGCTGCTGTATGAGTGCGTCGCCCGGGAGAACCCCGACGACCGCCGGCTGGTCGCGCTCGCGCAGGTGCGGCAGCTGGCCGTCGTACGCAACGAGTCCGGCCAGGTCACCGGCCTGCCGCACGCCGAGCGCGCCGTCGAGAACTGCCTCGAGGCGATCCGCCGGGTGCGCACCCAGCGTGGCAAGGCCGGCAGCAAGCTCGACCTCAACCACGTGTGGGTGCAGGTCTGGCCGGTCGTCGACGCCGACGTCGATCAGCTGACCGCCCTGCAGGCGAAGATCACCCCGCTCACCGACGATGCCGGCATCGAGGAGGTCATCGCTCAGGGCCGGGTCACCGGGCCGGACGGTCCCGTGCCCATCCAGATCCGGTTCCACGCGCGCGCCGGGGCCGGCGTCACCGCCGACATCGAGGAGCCGACGACCGAACCGCTCAAGCCGCTCGACGAGTACGACGGCAAGGTGCTGCGCTCGCGTCGTCGCGGCCTGGTCTACCCCTACGAGCTGGCCGGCGTGCTGGCGGGCGTCGGCGGCTCCCTCGTGGAGCACGACCTGGACGACACCGGGCGACTGGTGCCTGTCGACCGCCCCTACGGCCTCAACAAGTCGGGCATGATGGCCGCCGTCGTCACGACGCCGACGACCCTGCACCCCGAGGGCGTGAAGCGGGTCGTGCTGTGCGGTGATCCGACCAAGGCGCTCGGCTCGGTCTCCGAGGAGGAGTGCCGTCGGGTGATCGCGGCGATCGACCTGGCCGAGGAGCTCGCCGTCCCGGTGGAGTGGTTCGCGCTGTCGTCGGGTGCCCGGATCTCGATGCAGTCGGGCACCGAGAACATGGACTGGGTGGCCGCAGGTCTCAAGCGGATCATCGAATTCACCCAAGCGGGCGGCGAGATCAACATCGTGGTGGCCGGCATCAACGTCGGCGCCCAGCCGTACTGGAACGCCGAGGCCACGATGCTGATGCACACCAAGGGCATCCTGGTGATGACGCCCGACTCGGCGATGGTGCTGACCGGCAAGCAGTCACTCGACTTCTCCGGTGGCGTCTCCGCCGAGGACAACTTCGGCATCGGCGGCTACGACCGCGTGATGGGTCCCAACGGGCAGGCGCAGTACTGGGCCCCCGACCTGGCCGGCGCCTTCAACATCCTGATGGCGCACTACGAGTACACCTATGTCTCGCCGGGTGAGTCCGGTCCGCGCGCGGTTGCGACGACCGACCCCGCCGACCGGGACATCACGTCGTACCCCCACAGCGAGGGGGAGTTCACCACGGTCGGTGACATCTTCTCCCTCGCCACGAACCCCGATCGCAAGAAGCCGTTCGACATCCGCACGGTGATGCGGGCGCTGTCCGACCAGGATCGCCCGGTGCTGGAGCGGTGGGCCGGCATGGCCGATGCCGACACCGCGGTCGTGTACGACGGCCACGTCGGCGGGCACCCGGTCTGCATCCTCGGCATCGAGTCCAAGCCGGTGCCACGGCGGGGCTTCCCGCCCACCGACGGCCCCGACATCTACACCGGTGGCACGCTGTTCCCGAAGTCGTCGAAGAAGGCGGCCCGGGCGATCAACGCAGCCAGCGGCAACCGCCCGCTCGTCGTGCTGGCCAACCTGTCAGGCTTCGACGGCTCACCGGACTCGATGCGCAACCTGCAGCTGGAGTACGGCGCCGAGATCGGTCGCGCGATCGTCAACTTCTCCGGACCGATCGTGTTCGTGGTGATCTCGCGCTACCACGGTGGTGCGTTCGTGGTGTTCTCCAAGCGGCTGAACCCGTCGATGACCGTGCTCGCCGTCGAAGGCTCGTTCGCGTCCGTGCTCGGTGGTGCTCCGGCCGCGGCCGTGGTGTTCTCCGGTGAGGTCGACAAGCGGGCCGCTGCCGATTCGCGGGTCGCCGCACTCGAGGCATCGCTGGCCGCGGCGACGGGTGCGGAGCGCAGCGAGCTGGTCGTCGAGCTGGCGACGCTCCGGGCGACGTTGCGGGCCGAGAAGATCAGCGAGGTGGCCGCGGAGTTCGACGGGGTGCACAACATCCACCGCGCGGTCGAGGTCGGATCTGTCGACGAGGTGATCTCCGCGGCCGAGCTCCGGCCGAAGGTGATCGCGGTGCTCCAGGCTGCGACGGAGCAAACGGGAGTGGAGTGACAGGCGAGACTGATCCAGGCGACTGATCACCTCAGGAGGCACCTGAACCCCGATTGCTCCGTCGTGCGCTAGCTGGTCTCGCGGGCGAGCCGTTCGCGATAGGCCACCCGGTCGCCGGTGTCCGGGCGGAGCGCCCGGTCGTCGCGCATCAGCCGGCGGATCGTGTTGAGCACCGGCTCAGGGGTCACCGCCGCGGCGGCGGCCAGCCCTCCGACGTACGACGGCACGGCGATCTCGCCCTTGCGGCTGCGCACCGAGCTGACGACGGCGGCGGCAATGTCCGCGGGCTGCACCTTCGGGATCGGCAACATGTCGAGACCGGAGGCGAGCGCAGTGTCGACCGCCGACGGGAGCACGGCGGTCAGGCTGACGCCGCGGCGGGCGTACTCCCGACGCGTGGCTGCGGTCAGCCCGACCACGGCGTACTTGCTCGCGTTGTACATCGCCAGGCCGGGGATCGGGAACTTGCCCGCGAGCGAGGCCACGTTGACGATGTGCCCGCGCCGGCGCTCGAGCATCCCGGGCAGCGCCAGCCGCATGCCGTGCACGACGCCGAACAGGTTGACCTCGATCATCAGCCGGTTGGTCCGGTCGTCGAGCTCGAGGAAGCCCCCGTTGGGCATCACCCCGGCGTTGTTCACGAGGACGGAGAGGTCCCCGTGGGCGGCGGCGACCTCGTCGAGGAAGCCGGCGTACGACGCCTGGTCACTGACGTCGAGCAGGTGCGCCGTCCCGCCGATCGCGGCGGCGGTCGCCTTGGCGAGCTCGAGGTCGAGGTCGCCGATCGCGACATGGGCGCCCCGCTCGGCGAACGTGGTCGCGGTGGCCCGTCCGATCCCCTGGGCACCGCCGGTGATGGCGACGGTGGCGCCGCGAAGGTCGATGCGTGGATAGCTGCTCATGCGTACACGTAGTCCTCGACCGGGAAGCGGCTGGCCTCGCGCAGCGCGCTCAACGTGCTGGTCGGCCGCAGCAGGGTGGCCTCCCCGTGCTGGTTGAAGTAGTAGCTGTTGGCGGTCGCGCACTGCCCCAGGGCGAAGACCGTGTGGCCGACCTTCTCCGACATCCGCTCCAGGAACGCCGCATTGGCTTCCTCGCTGATCTCGAACACCCGGGCGCCGCGCTCGTGCATCGTGGTGAAGAGCCGGTCCATGTGCTTCATCTGGCTCTCGATGGTCGTGAAGTAGGACAGGCCGCTGTAGGAGTAGGGGCTGTTCAGCGAGACCAGGTTGGGGAAGCCGGGCACGGTGACGCCCTCGTAGGCCTGGAAGCGGTGCTCGCGCCAGAACTTGCCGAGGTCGCGGCCCTCGCGGCCGATGATCTCGATCGCGGGGAAGTTGACGTCCCACAGGTTGAAGCCGGTCGCGAGGATGAGCACGTCGACCTCGGTGCGTCCGCCGTCGGCGGTGACGATGCCGGACTCGTCGATGCGCTCGATGGTCGAGGTCTCCAGGTGCACGTGCCGCCTGGTGAAGGTCGGGAAGTAGTCGTTGCTGAACGTCGGCCGCTTGCAGCCGAAGGAGTAGTCGGGCGTCAGCTTGCGGCGCAGCTCGGGGTCGCGCACCTGGCGGAACAGATGGGCCCGGCAGAACTGCTCGGCGATCTTGTTGATCATCGGCACCTGCTCGTAGTGCAGGACGCCGGCCACCATCATCGCCTCGAGGGCCGTGCTGCCGATCAGGCGCACCGCACGCTGGGTCAGCGGCGCGGCCCTGAACGCCAGGCGCACCGGTGCCGGAACCGCGTAGTCCGGCTTGGGGCTGACCCAGATCGGCGTGCGCTGGTAGACGGTGAGGTCGGCGACCTTCCGTGCGACCCGGGGAATCAGCTGGACCGCCGTCGCGCCGGTGCCGATCACGGCGGCCCGCTTGTCGGTCAGGTCGTAGCTGTCGTCCCACTGCGTGGTGTGGATGACCTTGCCCTGGAAGGAGTCGATGCCCTCGATGTCGGGCATCTTCGGCTGGGACAGGAAGCCGGTCGCCGCCAGGACGTAGGTGGCCGTCACGGTCTCCCCGCCCTGGATCGCGACGGTCCAGTGCTGCTCGTCCACGTCCCAGACCGCTCCGGTCACCACGGTGTCGAAGCGCATCGACCGGCGCAGGTCGTACTTGTCGGCCACGTGCCCGGCGTACTTCTTGAGCTCCGGGCCGGGGGCGAAGAGCCGGGTCCAGTGCGGGTTCGGCTCGAACGAGTAGGAGTACGTCGCGGAGGGGATGTCGACGGCCAGGCCCGGGTAGTGGTTCACGTGCCAGGTGCCGCCCAGGTCGGACTCGCGCTCGAGGATGAGCAGGTCGTCATGACCCAGCCTGCGCAGCTGGATCGCGGCACCCATGCCGCCGAACCCGGCTCCGACGATCACGGCGTCGTACTGCGTGGCCATGCGGGACTCCTAGCGGAATGAAACATCAGTAACGGAACGGTATGTCAGTTCCGGAACCGACGCAATAGACTCTCCGACGTGGAGTCCGACATCCAACAGCCGGTGAGCCGCGCCGAGCGCAAGAAGCAGGAGCTGCGTCGCGAGATCATCGACGCGGCGTTCGCCTGCTTCGCCGACCAGGGCTACCACGCGACCGGCATCGCCGACATCGCGGCGCGGCTGGGGATCGGGCACGGGACCTTCTACCGCTACTTCGACAACAAGCGCGACATCGTCGAGCACGTCGTCACCGACATCATCGAGCGGATCGTCGGGACCCTGACGGCGGAGAACGCTCCTGACGCAGTCAGCACGCTGGCCGACTACCGCACCCAGAGCGCCCGGATCGGCGAAGGCCTGTCGCGCATCCTGCTGGAGGACCCCCGGGCCGCGCGGCTGTTGCTGGTGGAGGCCGCCGGGATCGACAAGCAGATGGCCGATCGGGTGCTGGGCTTCATCGAGTTCGCCACGACGCTCACCGCCGCCTACCTCACGCACGGCGTGGAGCTCGGCTACCTGCGCGCCGATCTCGATGTCGACAACAGCGCGCGCGCCATCAACGGGATGGTCCTGGGCTCGACGATCGCGAGCCTGCAGAACCCCGACATCGACCATCGGCAGATGAGCGAGGCGATCCGGGTCGTGATGTACGACGGGATCTCGGCGCGCTCCGACTGAGGCACGCCGGCTGACTCAGCCCTCGTGGATCGGACGCTTGGGCAGTTTCTTCAGGCGCGTCCGCGACGACTTCCGGGCGGGGATCATCGAGCGCATCTCCTCGAGCTTCCCGAAGCAGAGCAGGCGATCCTCGGCTTCGAGCACCTGCTTGCCTGAGGGATTGGGGATCACCGTGGTGCCGCGATGCAGCGTGAGCACCGTGATGTCGCGGTCGCGGAGGCCCGACTCGCCGAGTCGCTTGCCGATCAGGTCGGCGTCGCCGTGGACGACCAGCTCGGCCACGCCGTACCCGGTCGACACGCTGAGCCGCTCGCGCACGTCGATCTGCGGGAAGGCGACCTGGTTGTCGATGTAGTCGATGATCGCGCCGGCGATGTCGAGCTTGGTGGCGGTCTCGATGCCCTCGAGGCCGGGTGAGGAGTTGACCTCCATGACCAGCGGCCCGTCGTTGCCCTCGAGCATGTCGACGCCGGCGACCTTGAGGCCCATGATCTGGGCCGCGCGCACGGCGACGCGTTCGTATTCCTCGTCCAGCTCGACCGCCTCCACGGCACCGCCGCGGTGCACGTTGGAGCGGAACTCGTCGCCTTGGGCGACCCGCCGCATCGCCGCGACGACCCGGTCGCCGACCACGAGCGCGCGGATGTCGCGGCCCTTGCTCTCCTTGATGAAGCGCTGGATCAGGACGTTCTGGCGGGTGCTCTGCAGGGTCTCGATGATCGCCTCGGCGACCTTGAGCTCGGGCGCCAGGATCACCCCGATGCCCTGGGTGCCCTCGAGCAGCTTGATCACCACCGGCGCCCCGCCGACCCGCTCGATCGCCGCGATCACGTCTGCCCGGTCACGCACGAAGGTGGTGGCCGGCATGCCGATGTTGTGCCGCGAGAGGATCTGGGTCGCGCGGAGCTTGTCGCGCGAGTTGGTGATCCCCGTGGCGGTGTTGGGCGTGTAGACGTCCATCTGCTCGAACTGCCGCACCACGGCGGTGCCGAAGTAGGTGATCGAGTTGCCGATCCGTGGCAGGACCGCGTCGTAGTCGGACAGCTGGCGCCCGCGGAACTGCAGGTCGGGCACCTCCTCGGAGAGGTCGATGGCGAAGCGCAGGGTGTTGAGGACCTTGACCTGGTGGCCGCGGTCGAGGGCTGCCGTGCGGAGGCGCTGCGTGCTGTAGCTGCGCGGCGCACGGGAAAGGATCGCGAGCTTCATTCTCCGCCTGCCTGGATCGGGGCCTGCTTGGATAGGTTTCGTGCCGTTCCATCCAACCACCGCTGCCGGCTGGCGAGAGTGGGTGGGCCTGCCCGGACTCGAGGTGCCGTGGGTCAAGGCCAAGCTTGATACCGGTGCCCGATCGTCGGCGATCCACGCGTTCGACATCCACGAGTACGACGTCGACGGTGTCTCATGGGTGCGGTTCTCGATCCACCCGTGGCAGCGGTCGGCGGAGGACGCCACCGAGGCCACCCTTCCGGTGCACGACCGGCGGATCATCCGCAGCTCGTCGGGTCACTCCCAGGAGCGCTACGTCGTACTCATGGACGTCCAGCTGCTCGACCGCACCGTCACCGCCGAGATGACGCTGAGCAGCCGCGACCAGATGGGCTTCCGGCTGTTGATCGGGCGCGAGGCCCTGCGCCAGGGCTTCCTGGTCGACCCGGCACGGTCCTACCTGGGGGGTCGACCGAAGAAGGTCGTACGCCGCAAGAACCGGGGCCGCTGATGGCCCGCGAGTCGTTCGCCATCGGCATCAACCGGGTCCGCGCCGGCTCCGCCAAGGAGATCGAGCTCCCGATCTCGCGGCTGGTCACCGGCGCCGACGTACACCTGCCCGTGCGGGTGATCCATGGCCGCGAGCCCGGCCCCACGGTCTGGGTGAACGCCGCGACCCACGGCGACGAGGTGAACGGCGTCGAGGTGATCCGGCGCGTGCTGATCCAGCTCGACCCGAAGACCTTCCGCGGCACGCTGGTCGCCGTCCCGATCCTCAACGTGCTCGGGTTCATGACCGGCGATCGCTATCTGCCCGACCGGCGCGACCTCAATCGTTCCTTCCCAGGCTCGGCCCGAGGCTCCCTGGCCAGCCGGCTCGCGCACCTGTTCATGACCGAGGTGGTGGCCAAGTGCGAGGTCGGCATCGACCTGCACACGGGCGCCGACAGGCGAGCGAACTGGCCGCACATCCGCGGCGACCTCGACGACCCGCGCACCCGGGAGCTGGCCGAGGCCTTCGGTATGCCGTTGATGCTGCACTCCCGGATCCGCGACGGCTCGCTCCGGCAGGCCGCTCGCGACCGCGGTGCGACCATGTTGCTCTTCGAGGGCGGTGAGAACTGGAGGTTCGACGAGTACGCCATCACCGCTGGCGTTCACGGCGTGCGCAGGGTCCTCGCCTCGTTGGGCATGATCGACTCGCTCGACGAGCCCGATCCCGAGCCGTCGATCGAGTGCCGGCAGAGCGGATGGGTGCGGGCCAAGGGGACCGGCATCCTGCACCTGGAGGTCGACCTCGGCCAGCACGTCGACTCCGGCCAGCGCCTCGGCGGACTGTCGGACTCCTTCGGTCGCCGGGTCCGGCTGGTGCACGCCGACCGCACCGGCTTCGTGATCGGGCTGACCCGGGCCCCCCTGGTCAACTCGGGCGACGCGATCGTGCACATCGCCTCCACAGAGGTTTCCCAGTCCTGAGGAACCAGTCCTGAGGAACCAGTCCTGAGGAACCAGTCCTGAGGCACACGCGACGCTGACCGCGCGCACAGGGAAGGCACAGCCGAGGCGCCAACCATGGGGGCATCCGTTCCCTCACCTCAGGAGCCCTGATGTCATCGACCACGATCCGCACGTCCATCGCCGGCGCCGTCGCCGCTGCCGGCCTCACCCTCGGCGGGATCGGCTTCGCGTCCGCCGCCGACAACAACGCCGCCAGCTCAGACTCCACGAGTACGACGTCCACCTCGAGCTCGGCGGTGCCCGGTCCGGATGGATTCGGGCACGGGCCGGGCGGTCCGGGTCATGGCGGGTTCCACGACAGCGGCGAGCTGGCCAAGGCGCTCGGCGTGACCCAGGCCAGGCTGGACGCGGCCTTCGAGGCGATCCGGGACGAG
>Ga0070698_100003909_pt1 | contig 16388 bp, 13 predicted proteins | sample KBSK1502metaG_FD_65477 | JGI IMG/M metagenome (GOLD analysis project Ga0070698, IMG submission 65477) | Corn, switchgrass and miscanthus rhizosphere microbial communities from Kellogg Biological Station, Michigan, USA - KBS K1-50-2 metaG | ecosystem: Host-associated > Plants > Roots >...
GACCGATGCCCCACACCATCATGGGTTACGTCATCCGCTTCACCGGCGCGCACCAGGTCGGACTGGCGCTGCTGTCGGTGGCGGTCTTCCTGCTGAGTGCAGTCCCCCTCGAATTGCAGCGCCGCATCGTCAACGACGTGATCGGCAAGGGCACGTTCCGGACCCTGTTCTGGCTGGCCGCCGCCTACGCGGCCGTGGCGCTCGCCGAGCAAAGCCTCAAGCTGGTCCTCAACGTCTATCGCGGCTGGGTGGCCGAAAGCACCGTCCGACGGCTGCGCAACGGGGTGCGCGGCAAAGGCATCGCTTCGGACACGGCTTCCCACTCGCACACGGGGACAGGCGTGGAAATCACCATGGTCCTCGAGGAGGCCGAACCGATTGGCGGCTTCACGGGCGTAAGCATCTCCGAGCCGTTGCTCCAGGGCGGAATCCTGGTGAGCGTGATCGGCTACATGTTGTTTCTCGAGCCCCGGCTGGCTTTGCTTGGCCTGGCCTTCTTCGTTCCCCAGATGGTGTTCGTTCCTCTCCTGCAGCTGGCGATCAACCGCCGTGCCCAGGCGCGCATTCTCACCAAGCGCGGCATCAGCGGCACGATCGTCGAGAGCGCCTTTCCGGAAAGTCACGGCCAAGTGCTGGGCGGCGTGCCGATCCAGCGCGTGTTCGCCCTCAACATGGGCATCTACAAGCTCAAATACTCGATGAACCTGCTGATGAACCTGATGCACCATTTCGCGGTCGCCGTGACGCTGTGCATCGGCGGCTGGTTCGCCGTCGAGGGGCGGATCGAGGTCGGGACCGTCGTGGCGATCGTCGGCGGGTTGGGCAAGCTCAACGACCCGTGGGGCGACATCGTGAACTGGGCGCGCGAGCTCTCGGTCGTCGGCGTGAAGTATCGCCTGTTCGCCGACGCCGCCAACCGGCTGGCCGGCGGTCCGGCCGTGGCGCCTGCAGGTGGCTTTTTCGTGCAGGCCTGAAGAGGGTTCGGTGGTGACCTGTAGCAAGGGCGAACCGTCCGCCGTCGGCCTGACGGAGGCAGAGGCCCAGGCCCGGTTGCGCGCCGAAGGGTTCAACGACCTTCCCAGAACCGAGCACAGGACGTTCCTGCGCATCTTGGCCGACGTGCTGCGCGAGCCGATGTTCGCGCTGCTGCTCGGCGCCGGCGCCATCTACCTCGCCTTGGGCGACCTCACCGAAGCCCTGATGCTGCTGGTATTTGCCACGATCTCGGTCTCGATCACCGTGGTGCAGGAGGTGCGCAGCGAGCGCGTGCTCGAAGCCCTGCGCGACATGACCAGCCCGCGGGCGCTGGTCATTCGCGACGGCGTGCGCCGGCGCATACCGGGCCGGGAGGTCGTGCGCGGCGATGCCATCGTGCTGCTCGAGGGCGACCGCGTTCCTGCCGACGCCATTCTCGTTGCCGTCAGCAATCTTCTGATCGATGAATCGCTGCTGACGGGCGAAGCAGTCCCGGTGCGAAAATCGGCCGGGCTGGAAGGCGCCGCCGCGGCCATGGGTCGACCTGGGGGCGAGGATCTGCCGTTCGTGTTTTCGGGAACCCTCGTCGTCGCAGGCGACGGCGTCGCCGTCGTGCGCTCGACCGGCGCGGCCAGCGAGATCGGCAGGATCGGCCAGGCCCTCGGCCGGATCGTCCCCGAGCCGCCGCGCCTGCAGCGGCAGACGCGGCAGTTGGTCCGCAATTTCGCCGTGGTCGGTCTGGCGGTGAGCCTGCTCGCCGTCCTGCTCTACGGCTTGCAGCGCGGCGACTGGCTTCAAGCGATCCTCGGAGGGATCGCGCTCGGCATGTCGATGCTGCCGGAGGAATTCCCGCTGGTGTTGACCGCCTTCATGGTCATGGGCGCGCGGCGTCTGTCGCAAGCGCGCGTGCTGACGCGCCGCTCGGCCGCCATCGAGATGCTGGGGTCGGCGACCGTGCTGTGCACCGACAAGACCGGCACCCTGACCGAGAACCGCATGACGATCGCGGCGCTCAGGACTGCGGCGCCAGGAAACGATACGCGCCTTGTCGAAACGGCATTGCTGGCCAGTGCGCGGGATTCGTTCGATCCGATGGAACGCGCCATCAAGGCGCAGGCAGAGAAGCAAACCGGCGACACGGAAAGCATCTACGCCGGCCTCGAGCTGGTCCGCCAATATGGGTTGCGGCCCGAGCTTCTCGCGATGACGAATGTCTGGCGCCGGACCCATGGGGAAATCGTGGTTTGTGCCAAGGGCGCGCCGGAAGCCATCGGATCGCTGTGTCGTCTCGATGCAGAGCGGCGCGCCTGGCTGCAAAAGTCGGTGGACGAAATGGCGAGGGAGGGCGTCCGTGTCCTGGGCGTCGCCCGCGCGGTCCACCAAGGGCCTGACCTTCCCGAAACCCAGCCAGGCTTTGCCTTCGAGTTCCTGGGTCTGATCGGTTTCGCCGACCCGCTACGCGCCAACGTGCCGGACGCGGTGCGTGAGTGCCGGTCGGCGGGCGTGCGGGTGCTGATGATCACCGGGGATTATCCGGCGACCGCGCAGGCGACGGCGAATCGGGCGGGCCTCGACGCGGCGCAGGCGATCAGCGGCGAGGAGCTGGCGCGGCTCGACGACGCCGGCCTGGCCGAGCGCCTGCGCACAGCCGATGTCTTTGCCCGCATCATGCCCGAGCAGAAGCTGCGCATCGTCGAGGCGCTGAAGGCCGGTGGCGAGGTCGTCGCCATGACCGGCGACGGCGTCAACGATGCGCCGGCGCTCAAATCCGCCCACATCGGCATCGCCATGGGCGGGCGCGGTACCGATGTCGCCCGCGAGGCGTCGTCGATCGTCCTGCTCGACGACGATTTCGGCTCGATCGTGCGCACCATTCGCCTGGGCCGGCGCATCTACGACAATCTGCGCAAGGCGATGGCCTATATCGTGGCCGTGCATGTGCCCATAGCGGGCCTGGCGCTGCTGCCGTTGCTGTTCGGCTTTCCGTTGATCCTGACCCCGGTCCATATCGCCTTCCTCGAGATGGTGATCGATCCGGCCTGCTCGATCGTCTTCGAAGCCGAACCCGACGAGAGCGACCTGATGAGTCGGCCGCCGCGCAGTCCCGAAAGCCGGATCCTCTCCGCGCGGATGGCCGCCTGGAGCGTCGTCCAGGGCACGCTCGCTTTGGCCGCCGTCGCCGCGGTGTGCGCCGGAGGAATCGCCCGCGAAATGCCGGAAACCGAGCTGCGCGCGCTCGTCTTCGTTTCGCTGGTGCTGGTCAATGCCAGCCTCATTCTCACGAACCGATCGTTCAGCAGCTCGTTGCTGCTGGCCTTGCTGCGTCCGAACGCCTCGTTGTGGATTCTACTTTCCGGTGTTGCGGGGCTGCTCGCGATCGCGCTGACATGGCCGCCGGCCATGGCGTTGTTCCGCTTCGGCCCGCTCCACTTGGACGATCTCGGCCTCTCCCTGCTGGCCGGCGTGGCCATCCTGGTGGTGCTGGAGGTGATCAAGCCGTACTGGCGCCGCGGCTTCGGAACCTAGTTTTCCCCAGGCCTACGTAGAATCCCCTAAGGTTTTGACCCAAATGGTGGCGCCGCGGCCGGCGGAGTACCCAGAGATCGTTCTTTGGCTCCGACCGGGAGAGTTCGATGCAAGCCTGCACTGCCAACACCGTTTCGCGACTGCCGATCCCTGCTGCTGTCGTCATGAGGGGTGCCGCCGCAATGCCCGGTCGCAACGATCTCACGGGTCCGAAGTCGGCAGGTGCGCGACGGAACCTCGTCAAGGGCGAGGAGCTTTTCGCCGAAGGCGATGCCGCCGACTATTTCTACAAGGTCGTATCGGGCACGGTGCGGACCTATAAGCTCCTGAGCGACGGGCGGCGCCAGATCGATGAGTTCCACCTTTCAGGCGACATCTTCGGCCTGGAAACCGGCGAGGCGCACCGCTTCTCCGCCGATGCCGTCGACGACGCCACGGTGGTTGCCTTCCGCCGCCGCTGCTTCGAGACGCTGGCGCACGACGACCCGGCGCTGGGCGACGAGGTGATGACCTCGATGATGCGCAGCCTCGAGCGCGCCCACGACCACATGGTGCTGCTCGGACGCAAGACGGCGCAGGAGAAGATCGCGACGTTCCTGCTGGACCTGGCCCGCCGCATGCAGGGCGACGGCCGCTTTGACCTGCCGATGCAGCGCTCGGACATCGCCGACCATCTCGGCCTCACCATCGAGACCGTCTCGCGCACGCTGACGCAGTTCGCGCGCGACGGCCTGATCAAGCTGGCATCGGCCAGCCGCTCGATCGTCCTGGCCGACAAGCCCGCGCTGCGTCGGCTCACGGCTTAGGGACCACGGCGATGCAGCCGCACTTTCACGCGATTGTCTGGATCGATCATCACCAGGCGAAGGTCTTCCGCTTCAACGCCGATGATGTCGAGCGCGCGGTCGTCCGCCCGCACGATCCGACGGTGCATCTCCACCACAAGGCCAACACGATCGGCAGCGGCCACGCGCCGGTGGACAAGGATTTCCTCGGCCGCGTCACGACGGCCATGGCGGGAGCAGGAACGATCCTGATCGTCGGGCCGGCCGGCGCCAAGACCGAGTTGGCGACTCACCTGGCGGCGCATGCGCCGGATCTGTCGGCGCGCGTGGCTGCCGTGGAGGCCGCCGATCATCCAAGCGAGGGCGAGCTGGTGGCGCTGGCCCGCCGGTTCTTCCACGCCAGCGACCGGATGCAGTCGCCGGCGTAACGCCGGCGGCCAGCGCATCGAAGGGGAGGGACACTATGCGCACATTAATGAAGCTGGGCTTGCTGTTGGTTGGTGCGGTCGCCGGTGTTGCGGGGGTGCAGGCCCAGAGCTATGTATCGCGCGGAACACGTCTTGGCAGGCTGAGGAAAAGCAGGAGCGTCGCGCCAACCTGGTGCGCTGCTTCGAGTTGCCGGCGAGCCTGTTCGACGCCCGCGTCAGCCCGGCCGATGTCGTAACCTGGCATTGCGAAGCGCAGGGCAGCCCCGAGAACTACTGGGCGATCCTGTCGATGCGGCGGACGAGCCCGGACGCCATGGGTGCTTACTATCGCGATCTCGCCCTGCCTTTCGTGTTGAGCCAGCGGGTCAGGCGCCTGCAGTGATCTGTGGCCGTCGATCCGATCGTCCATCGTCCTTTCCCAAAGGATTTTTCACATGATCAATCCTTCGTCCGACAAGCTCCGGCTTGCACCGACCTTCCCGACGCAATTCTTCCTTTGGCCTTTCATTGCGGCAAGCGAGGCCATCGCGGCGCAGGCTGGCGGATTCGCCCGCCTCATGACGGACGCTTGCGCCGAACCGGACAGGCGCTCCAAGCCCGAATGGACGACGCCGAACCATGTCCGGCTCGACCTCGCGACGATGGAGCTCCGCGATTTCTCGACCGCCAGCGAAGGTGTCGCGACGCTGGTGTGCGCTCCTTTCGCGCTGCACGGCGCCACGATCTCGGATTTCGCGACCGGACACAGCCTGGTGCAGACGCTTGCCCACAACGGCTGCCACCGCGTCTTCGTCACCGATTGGCGCTCGGCCACGCCGGACATGCGCCTGCTGACGATCGACAATTATCTGGCCGAGCTGAACGTCGCCGTCGACGAGATCGGCGCGCCGGTCGATTTGCTGGGCCTTTGCCAGGGCGGCGTCCTGGCACTGATCTATGCCGCGCGCTTTCCGACGAAGGTACGAAAGCTGGTCCTCGCCGGTGCCCCGATCGATATGGATGCCGGTGCGTCTCTGCTCTCGGCTACGGCCAGGAACCTGCCGCTCGGCGTCTTCGATGAGATCAGTCGCCTGGGCGAAGGCCGCGTGCTGGGCCAGCGCGTGATCGACTTGTGGAGCCCGGCGCTGCACGGCCAGGAGGCTGCCATTGCGCTGCAGATCGGCGCCCGTGACGACAGCGAGGCCGCCGCGTTGCTGCAGCGATTCCACACCTGGTACGATTGGACCGTGGACCTGCCCGGCGCCTACTACCATCAGACCGTGCTGTGGCTGTTCAAGGAAAATCGTCTGGCTGAAGGCCGCTTCGCGGCACTGGGGCGCGAGATCGACCTCAGCGAGGTGCGCCACCCGCTGTTCCTCCTGACCGCTCGCGACGACGAGCTGGTGGCGCCCGAGCAGCTCCTGGCCGTCCGACGGCTGGTCGGCACCAAGCCGGAGGAAATCGAGAGCATCGTCGAACCGTGCGGCCATCTTGGCCTGTTCATCGGTGCCGCGAGCCTGGCGGGTGGATGGTCACGAGCCGCCGGCTGGCTTGCTCAGTCCTCCGGCACATATGTTCCGGGAGCATCGCGGAGGGCGGCATAACCGGATGCCATATACTTCAAACGACCAGCTCCCGCGCCCGGTCCGCAGTCATCTGCTGCCCGCGAGTGGCGTCCGAAAGAATAGTCACCGGCTCCATCATCGCGCGGATCTTCAACGGTAGACGAGGACGGGGATCGAGCTGTGAGTCAGCACCTTCACGGTCTCGCTGCCGATGACCAATGCGGAAACGCCGCGCCGTCCGTGCGAGGCCATGGCGATCAGGTCACAGCCTTTGCTCGCCGCGGTGTCGATGATAGCCCTGTACGGATGTTCGTGCTCGACCTGGACGACCTCGCATCGTACGCCCAATGTCTTGGCTTGGCGCTCGGCTTCCGTGAGATACCGCGCGGCTGCTGCCTTGGCGTGCCGCTCATAGTCCAGCCGCGTTTCTGCGAGCTGCTTGGGGTCGGTGGACAGGACGTGAAACGGTTCGACAACGGTGACGACGGTGACCTTCGCGCCGGCATCGCGGGCGAAGCGCATGCCGTTTTCGACGGCGGTCGCCGACAGGGCCGAGCCATCCGTAGGAATGAGAACGTGCTTGTACATCCGGTTCTCCTTCTTTCAGCAATCCGAAGAAGACCTCAAACGTCCAATACAGACATTGAGCTGCGTCAAATCACCAGGGCAGCGTTTCCCGACGCCGAACAGTGCGGCGAAATCCGCCTTCGTGGTAGCGCCGGAGCCCTCATACACGTGCCCGCGGATCCTCCTCGGGAATCCCCTGATGCCCGGTGATCTGCTCGATACGAATCCGAAAGTACACGCCCTTCAGCGGGCGCTCTTTGCCCTCTATCACGGTCTGTCATGGGCGTAGCTGCGCTCTTCATCGCTGGTAAGCTCCTGATACCGCCCCATGACGATCACGGTTGCCCAGTCCTGTCGGCTCACCAGCTCTTCGACCTCGACGCAAACATGCGGGTTGGCTCGCATCCACGTGATTTTTTGCCCGAGTGTGGAGAAGCTGTAGAGCCAGTTTTCGTCGTAGGTAAGCGACATTGGGATGACGTAGGGCCGTCCTTCATGGGCACACGCCACTCTTCCCAGTTTCGAGCGTGCTAGCAGTTCGAAACTGGCTTCCCGAGCCATGCTTTGGATCAACATAGGCATTGCCTCGCAGGCTCTGATGCTATCCGACGGTACATTGGCAACAGGCCGTCATTTCCGCTTCGCGCATTTGATCTGGATCATGCCGCGCCAAAACCTTTGCGCTTACCTTGCCCTAGACTTGGGAAAGGCTATTGGCCAATGCGTGCTCTCCCTATGGTGGTGCGACTGGTATCAATGCTGGTATGCCTCTGTGCAGCCTCATCATTTTGCCCTGTTCCGTGGTTCATCCGGGGAATGTCGGATAAAATATCTTGAGATGCTGTGCGACCATACCCTTGGCCACGATGGCGTGGTGATGTGGACCGGCGCCGAGATACTAAACTGGGATCGCGCGCAGGTCGGCGTTGTCCGTTAACCGATTCCCGAGTGATGCACAGGGGCGGGCCTGATGCGAAGACTACTGGCGACAGCATTGGCAGCGCTGGCTCTTCCGGCGGCAGCCCAGAATCCCCAAAGAGGAGGCGCGCTCGCCGAACGTTGGTGCATGGGCTGTCACGTCGTGGAACGCGTGCCGCCCGCGGTGGCGGCGAACGGGGTGCCGAGCTTCGTGGCCATTGCCGCCAGGCCCAGCACCACCGCGGCCTCGCTCAATTGGTTTCTTTCCTCACCGCACGCCCAGATGGGGGACTTCTCGCTCAGTCCCGAAGAGCGCCAGGCGCTGGTCGACTATATTCTGAGCCTGCGCTAGTAGCCCTGCGTCTGGCGAGAGGCCGGGAATCGAACCGATGGTGGCTCTTCGGCGACTCACCCTCGACGTCGAACAGCCGTTGAGATATCAACGCCTGCAACCAGACTACGAATCTGGGTTCAATGTGAGGCGAGCGAGCTGCGACTGGCGGGCACCGGCGGCTTCGGCGTGACACGTCGGAGCCCTCGTACACGTGCCCGCGGATCCTCCTCGGGAATCGCGAGGTGCCCGGTGATCTGCTCGATACGAATCCGAAAGTACACACCCTTCAGGGGGGCGCTCTTTGCCCTCAATCACGGTCTTTGAATAGCCTGGCTCCCACCACGCCGCCCCGCATGGCCGTCCCTGAAGCCTCAGCGCCCTTTTGGACGCGCGGTAAAGACGCACTCAGCGCTGAATTGCGCTGTAGTATCGCCGGTCTTAGTGCGGCGGAGGCGGCCGCACGTCTCGAGCAATACGGTTTCAACGCCGATGCCGCTCCCAAGCACGCGAGCGTGGCCCGTGCGGTCTTGCGGCGATTGCTCGAGCCGCTGTCGCTGATCCTCCTGGCCGCCGGCATGGTGTCGGCGGCGACCGGCGACGATATCGGCGGCGCGATCATCGTGGCGATCCTGGTGCTCTCGATCGGCCTCGATACCTTCCAGGAAGGCCGCGCCGTCAAGGCGGCGGAGGCCCTGCGCCGCTCGGTGGCGCTCAAGGCCGAGGTCATGCGCGACGGTGCCTTCGTGCCGGTCGAAGTCGATACAGTCGTGCCGGGCGACATCATCCGCGTGCGCGCCGGCGACATCATCCCGGCCGATGCGCTGCTGCTCGAGGCAACGGCCTTCACCGCCAGCGAGGCGGCGCTGACGGGCGAGCCCTATCCGGTCGAGAAGCGGCCCGGCGTCGTTGCCGCGCGCAATGCCGGCGAGGCCAGCAATGCCCTGTTCCGCGGTGCCGTCGCGTTGACGGGCGAGGCTCTGGCGCTGGTCGTCGGCACGGGCCGCGCGACCCTGTTCGGCGCGGCCGCCTCGTCGCTGGCCGAAGACCAGGCGCCTTCGCCCTTTCAGCGCGATCTGCACTCGTTCGGCCTGCTGATCGCGCGGCTGACCATCGCCCTCGTCCTGGTGGTGCTGACCACGCACGTCCTGTTCGGCCGTCCGGTGCTCGAATCGCTGATGTTCTCCGTGGCGTTGGCGGTCGGCTTGACGCCGGAGCTGCTGCCGATGATCACCACCGTCACCCTGTCGCGCGGTGCGCTGCGCATGGCGGCCCGCAAGGTGATCGTCAAGCGCCTGGCGTCGATCCACGATCTCGGCGCCATGACGATCCTGTGCACCGACAAGACCGGCACGCTCACCTCGGCCGAGATCATGCTGGCCAAAAGCCTCGATGCCGCCGGCGTGGCCGACGACCGCGCGGCACGGCTCGGCGCCATTTCGGCGGAGCTGGGCGGCGATCGCGGCGCGCTCGATGCCGCGCTGGTCGCAGGCTCGGCCGGCGCGGCGCGCGGCTGGACCCTGCTTGCGCGGCATGCCTTCGACTTCAACCGCCGGCTGGGATCGGTGCTGGTGGACGGCCCTGACGGCAAAATGCTGATCGTCAAGGGCGCACCCGAAGCGGTGATCTCGCTTTGCACCTCGATGCGGATGGCCGCCGGCGTAAGGCCGATGGGGCCAAGCGAACGAACGGCGGCCCAGGCACATGTCCGGGCGCTGGCCGAACAGGGGCTGCGCGCCATCGCCATCGCCTCCCGGCCGTGGTCGGGCCCATCGCATGAGCTTTTGGCGAGCGATGAAGCGGACCTCACCTTCGTGGGCATCTGCGCCTTCGCCGATCCGCCGAAGGCCACCTGTACGGGCGCCATTGCGCGCCTGGCGGCGGCGGGCATCCGGGTAAAAATCCTGTCGGGCGACGATCCGGTCGTCGTCAAGCGGCTGGCTGGCCTGGTCGGGCTCCATTTCGAGACCGTCCTGTCGGGATCCGATATCGCCGAACTCAGCGACGAGGCGCTCGCCGTCCAGGTCGAGACGGTCGATGCTTATGGCCGGCTCGCGCCCGACCAGAAATCGCGGCTGATCAAGGCCCTGCAGTCGAGGGGCAATGTCGTCGGCTTCCTGGGCGACGGCATAAACGACGCGCCGGCGCTGAAGGTGGCCGATATCGGCCTCTCGGTCGACGGTGCAACCGGCGTGGCGCAGGCCGCCGCCGACATGATCCTGCTCGCGCCCGATCTCGAGGTGGTCGCCGATGGTGTCGAGGAAGGCAGGCGGACCTTCGCCAACATCCTGAAATACGTGCGCATGGGCGCCAGCTCCAACTTCGGCAACATGCTGTCGATGGCCGTGGCGTCGCTGTTCCTGCCGTTCCTGCCCATGCTGCCGACGCAGATCCTGCTGAACAACCTGCTCTACGACTTCTCCGAGATCGGCATTCCCTTCGACACCGTGCGGCCGGAGGCGACAGCCGAGCCGCAGGTCTGGAACATGCGCGACTTGATGCGCTTTGCCGGCGTGATGGGACCGCTGTCGTCGGCCTTCGACATGCTGACCTTTGCCGGCCTGCTGCTGATCTTCCACGCCGCACCGGAGGAATTCCGCACCGTCTGGTTCCTCGAATCGATGGCCACACAGATCCTGGTGATCTTCATCATCCGCACCAACGGCCGGCCGTGGAGCAACCGGCCGCATCCTGCGCTCACGGTATCGTCGCTGCTGGCGCTTGCGGTGGCGATGATCATGCCGTTCTCGCCGATCGGCGCGTGGTTCGGCTTCCAGGCGCCGCCGCTTGGCATTACCTGCAGCGTCGCCCTCATCGTCGCCGTCTATCTCGTTTGCGCCGAGTTGGTGAAGCGGGTCGCCACTGGTTCGGCCACTCCCTCCAGTAAGTCACGCCTCGCCTCCCGCCCGGCTCTCCCCTATATCTCGTGAGCCGATAAAGAGTAGGAGAGCGATGGCGGGGGCGCGAAAGTTCTTGTGGCGGGCGACGCCCTTGGTCGGCCTCGCCGTGGCCCTTGCCGCCTCGGCGCTCGCCGGGCTGGCCGCGGCATCGCCGGTGCTCAGCATTGTCCTGCCCATCGTCGGACTGGCCGTGCTGATGGCCGTGGTGTTCGCCGTCGTCTACCACGCCGACGTGATTGCCCATCGCACCGGCGAGCCCTATGGCACGTTGGTGCTGACTGTCGCCGTCACCGTGATCGAGGTGGCGCTGATCCTATCGATCATGCTGGCGGGCAAAGGCCGGCCCGAGCTGGCGCGCGAGACGGTGTTCTCGGTGATCATGGTGGTGTGCAACGGCGTGGTCGGCCTCTGCCTGATCCTGGGCGGTCTGCGCTACGGCGAGCAGGGCTTCCGGCTGCCGGGCGCCAGCGCCTACCTGGTCGTGCTGATGCCGCTCGCCACCCTGACGCTGATCCTGCCGACCTACACGACGAGCGTGCCCGGCCCCTTCTACACCGATACCCAGCTGGGCTTCGTCGGTCTGGTGACCCTGATGCTCTATGGCGTGTTTCTCTACGTCCAGACGGTGCGCCATCGCGACTATTTCCTGTCCGACCTCGGCGGTGCGTCGGACGACCACGCGCCGCCCGGACCGCGCCAGTTCTGGGAGAGCGTCGTGCTGCTGCTGGTCGGGCTCACCGCCGTGGTGCTGCTGGCCAAGGGCGTGGCCGGCTCGCTCGAGACCATGGTCACGGCGGTCGGAGCACCGGCCGAGGCCGTCGGCCTGTTGGTGGCCCTGCTGGTGCTGCTGCCCGAGACGATGGCGGCGCTACGCGCGGCGCGGCGCAACGAGCTGCAGAAGAGCCTCAACCTGGCGCTCGGCTCCTCGCTCGCCACCATCGGTCTCACCATCCCGGCCGTCAGCCTGCTCGCGATCCTGCTGCATCAGCCGCTCGAGCTCGGCATCGACCTGCACGACACCGTGCTGCTGGTGCTGACCTTCGCCGTCAGCCTGGTGACCTTCGGCGGCGGTCGCACCAACATCCTGCCGGGCTTCGTGCATCTCGTGCTGTTCGCGATCTTCGTCTTTATGATTTTCGTTCCGTGAACCTGCTCAGGCGGCCAGCACGAACATCGCAACCGACAGAACGAAGATCGAAGCCCACACCGCGACGCTGGTGCGCTCCGCCGGCAGGCGAGCCTGAAGCTGCGGCATCCGCGCCCAGAAGGCGTAGAAGGCGATCAAGGGCGCGAGCAGGATGGGGAAGACGATGGCCCATGGCATGTGGCGCGAGAGCATGTCGACGGCGGTGATATTGGCGATGCCGGAGGCGGGAACGAGAATGCCGGCGAGCGCCCCGGCCCAGCCCGGCATCGTGCCGCCAACGGCGCCAACCACGATCATGATCGCGAGCACGATCCAAAGGCCGGCCGTGAGGAAGAGTCCCTCGAACGCCGCCGACATCCGCGACTCGCCGCCGCCCGCGGGCTCGTACGTGGCGTTGGCAAGCATGAGAACGTAAAGGACACTGGCAATCGCCAGCAGCAGCAGCAGGCCGATGGGCCGGGATCGTTGCGGCAGCGACGGCATTGACATGGCGATGACGCCCCCATTCGGTCGCGACGTGCTCAAAGGCTTTACCGGAAGTTCCGTGTTTTGCCCAGCGGCGTGCCGGCGCGATCCCTTGTCGGCGGCCGTCAATTGGGCGAAGAACAAAGCTGCAAAAGGAGAGATCGCCCGCCATGCCCGACGCATCCCTACAGCCGACCGACGACCAGCTCTTCGCCGAGCTGCGCAAGATCGACACGCCGACCATCACCAACGTGGTGGCGACCTATCCCAAGAATCCGCTGTGCCTCGGCCTTTACAATCCGTGGACCGAAAACTGGTACACCGACACCTCGATCCGCTGCCTCTATCCCGAGATGGGGCCGGTGGTGGGCTATGCCGTGACCTGCGTCTACGGCCTGCCCGATCCCAGCTTCGCCGGCCGGCTCTCCTTCATGGACGTGGTCGACGCGCTCGACGCCATGAAGAAGCCGACCATCCTGGTGATCCAGCAGAAATGGCCGACCGAGCTGATGGCCAAGGCGGGTCTGGCCGGCGAGATGATGGTGAGCTCGATGATGGCGGTGGGCTGCGTCGGCATGCTGTCCAATGGCCCGTCGCGCGACATCGACGCCATCCGCAAGCTGCGCTTCCAGCTCCTGCTGGGCGGCGTCACCGCGGGCCACGGCGAGATGGCGGTGCAGGCGGTCAACGTGCCTGTCTCGGTCGGCGGCATGGACGTGGCGCCGGGCGACCTTGTGCACATGGACGAGAACGGCGCGGTGAAGTTCCCGCCGGTGCATGCGCCCGCCATCATCAAGAACGCCCAGGCCATGCTCGACGACGAGGCGCGCCGACTGGTGCTGCTGCGCAAGGCCAGGACCGCGGCCGAGGTGCGCGCGGCCTCGTCAGGCGGCGCCTACACGCCGAAGAAGGGGTGATGTCTTTGCTGGGAGCGCGCGACTCCAGTCGCGCATCTTTGTCGCGCCAAAAGAAGATGCGCCACTGGAGTGGCGCGCTCCCAGCAATGAGTCCTAGAGCGGCTTGATCGAGTACTTGACCCTCATGCGTGACCAGTGCGCCGCGAGAGGCGCGCCGACGCCGAGGCGGTTCACCAGGCCGTTGGGATCGGGCGACACGTCGAGCCGCGCCGTGCCGAGCTTGATCTGGTAGTCGCCGCGGGCGGCGAGGTCGGCGAACGACGTGCCCGAGCCGCCGAACCGCAGCACCTTTCCGTTCAGCAGCCCGAATTGCGGGTAGACGCCGTACTGGCGCAGAAACTCGCGCGCGGCGGCACCCGGCTCGGCCATCGCGACGGTGAGCGTGAAGTCGACCTTCTCGGCGCCGCGCGCGTAGAGCGTGCCGACATAGCGGTCGGCGGCGCGCACGAAGGTGATGCGCCGCATCACCTTGGCGAGGCCAAACAGTTCGCGGCCGCCGATGCAGGCCGGCCCATTGGTGACGGGCAGGGTGAGCACGACCCAGCCGGGCTGTGCGCCGTCCATACCCAGGATGGCGACCTCGGTCTCGAGATAGGTCGGCCCCTGGGCCATATCGTAAAAGTCGAGGAAGGCGATGCGGATTAGCGGCCGCGCCGGCATGCCAAACGGCCTGGGCAGCGCCTGCTGATAGGCGGCGAGGTTGGTCGGCTCGAAGTAGCCGCGGATATAGTCGCTCTCCTGGAAGACGAAGGGCCCGGTGCGCGCCATCCAGGCGCAGCGTCCGAAAGCCGGGTCGTCGAGCGCCGCCGCATCGAAGAAACCGGCGCCCGGCTGAGCTCTCTCCTGCGCCGCGGCGCTGCCGCAGCCGATGATAGCCAACGCGACGAAGACCCAGGTCGCAAGCCTCGGAGCAGCCATTCAGTCCCCCTCTGCAACCGGCTGTAGAAGACAAGGCGCCGATGTCGCCCGGCCGTCAAGGGCGGCCGGGGAGATGGCCCTCTCTATCCAACGCGCGGCGGAGTCATATAGAAGCTCCCTATGTCCGCCGCCGATCCCGCCGCTCCCGACCGCCCAGCGCGCTTCGGGCTGGCGGCCAAGCTGTTCGCCATCCTGATCCTGCTGGGCGCGGTCGCCGTGCTGATCACCGGCGTGCTGGGCTATGTCCGCGCGCGCGATGCGCTGGAGCGGACGATCTTCAACCAGCTCACCGCGGCGCGCGAGACCAAGAGCCGCCAGGTCGAGATCTACTTCCGCGGCATCCGCAACGACATGCGCCTGCTCGCCGCCTCCAAGATGGTGGTCGATGCCATGCGCGGCTTGCGCGACGCCGTCGACGAGCTCGACGCCAAGCCGGTGCCGGCGGAGGTCCGTGAACGCGTCCACGGCTGGTACGACAAGCAGTACATGCCGATGGTGCGCCGCCTGCTCGGCCCCGATACGCCGGTCAAGGAGTTCCTGCCGGTCGGCTCGGCGCCGTATTTCCTGCAGGACTGGTACATCGTCGACAATCCGCACCCGGCGGAGCGGCGCAAGCTCGTCGACGATGCGGGCGACGGCAGCTCCTACAGCCGCCTGCATGCGATCTACCACCCGCTGATGCGCACGGCCGCCGCGACCCTGCACTTCGACGACTTCATGATGGCCGATCCCAAGAGCGGTCGGATCATCTACAGTGTCGAAAAGGAGCCCGATTTCGGCACATCGCTGCAGGCCGGGCCCTATCGGCGCTCCAACGTCGCCGCCGCCGTCGGCCGTTGCGCGGCAGCAGCCGATCCCTCGGCGACCTGCCTGGAGGATTTCGCCGACTACCTGCCGGCCGACGGCAAGCCGACCGCCTTCATGGCGGCGCCAGTGATCGAGCACGGCGTGGTGATCGGCGTGCTGGTGGCGCAGCTTTCGATCGACGAGATCGACAGTATCGTGACCGGCGGCAAGCGCTGGCAGCACGAGGGCTTCGGCGCCACCGGCGAGGCCTATCTCGTCGGCCCCGACTTCCTGGCCCGCTCGGGTCCGCGCGCCTTCTACGAGAATCGCGATCAATATTTCGCCGAGCTGCCGGGCGGCGGGGCCACGGACAAGCAGGTCGAGGACATTCGCCGATTCGGCACGCCGATCCTGCACCAGCCCGCCGACACCAAGGCGACGCGCGCCGCCATCGGCGGCGTGGAGGGCACCGGCGAAATCGTCGGCTATCGCGGCATTCCCACGCTCGCTTCCTGGGGGCCGGTTCGCGTCTCCGGCGTGAACTGGGCGCTGGTGGCCAAGGTCGACACCTCGGAGGCCTTCGCGCCGATCTACCGGCTCGAGCGCGATCTCATGATCGTGGGCGCGATCGCGCTCCTGGTCGTGATCGTGACCGGCGCCTGGCTGTCGCGCGCGCTGCTCGGGCCATTGCGCGAACTCACCGCCGGCGTGCGGCGCTTCGCGGCGGGCGACGCCGCGGCCCACGTTCCGGTGCGCACGCGCGACGAGATCGGCCAGCTTTGCCTCGCCTTCAACGGCATGATCGACGAGATCAGCGAGAAGAACGTCGTCATCGAGAACAAGAACCGCGAGAACGAGGAGCTGTTGCTGAACGTGCTGCCGGCGCCGATCGCCAACCGCCTGCGCGGCGGAGAGCAGGGCATCGCCGACGGCTTCGCCGAGGTGACGGTGGCCTTCGCCGACCTGGTCGGCTTCACCGCCATGTCGTCGGACTTGCCGCCGGGCGAGGTCGTCGGCCTGCTGAACGGGCTGTTCACCCGCTTCGACGAGGCCGCGCACGATCTCGGCATCGAGAAGATCAAGACGGTGGGCGACGCCTACATGGCGGTGTGCGGCATGCCGGTGCAGGTGCCCGACCATGCCGAGCGCATGGTGCGCATGGCGATCCGCATGGTCCATAT
>Ga0070698_100003911_pt1 | contig 16380 bp, 10 predicted proteins | sample KBSK1502metaG_FD_65477 | JGI IMG/M metagenome (GOLD analysis project Ga0070698, IMG submission 65477) | Corn, switchgrass and miscanthus rhizosphere microbial communities from Kellogg Biological Station, Michigan, USA - KBS K1-50-2 metaG | ecosystem: Host-associated > Plants > Roots >...
GGGCGCCGGTACCTGACATCGCTTTGACTGGTGACTGCGGCCTCATAGGCGGAATCGCGTTCGCGCCACCTCCTACGAACGCGGCTCGAGCGGGCCCGCCTACGCCACTCGGCCACAAGGCAAAGACCGACCCCGATGGCGTATTTCCGCAGACTGCTAGACTCGTGTCCGGCGGCCCTGCCAGTACGCCTCGCGCAGACTGCGTTTGAGGACCTTTCCAGAGCCGGTGTGTGGCAGCTCGGTCGTAAACGCAATCGATCGCGGGACCTTGTAGCCAGACAGGTGTTCCCGCGCGAATGCGGTCAGTGTTTCGGCGGGGAGCACGTTTCCGCCCCGCACGACGACCACTGCGTGTACCTGCTCGCCCCACTGCTCGTCTGGGATGCCAAACACGGCTGCCTCGAGAACCGCCGCATGGCGCTCGAGCACTGCTTCGACCTCAGCGGGATAGACGTTCATCCCACCCGTGATGATCATATCGCTCTTGCGGTCGCAGATATAGAAAAAGCCGTCTTCATCGCGATAAGCGATATCGCCGACGGTGACGAATTCGCCACGACGTCCGTCATCTGCGCCTCGGCGTGCCTTGTAGTAGGTTTCAAAGTTCCCGGGGCTGTGCACGTACACTTCACCGGGCACGCCCGGCTTAGTCACTTCGCGGCCCTCCGCATCGTACAGGCGAATCTGCACGCCGGGTGCGGGTCGGCCGCAGGAGCCTGGCTTACTCCGCTGTTCGTCCGGGGCAAGGACAGTGTCCACGCCAAGCTCCGTCGACCCGTAGACCTCCCAAAGCGAGTCTTCGCCAAAATCGGCCATGTAGGCCCCCTTGAGCGCGAATGGCCAGGGCGCAGCGTTGGCGATCATGCGCCGCATGCTGCCGCGGTCGTAGCGCGCCTTTACCTTCGGCGGCAAATTGCAGACCAGGCGCAGGGGCGTTGGCGCCGAGAAGGTGGTCGTGACGCGGTATTTCGAGACGAGTCGCAGCCAATCCTCGGCGTCGAATCGACGCTGCAGCACAGCCGTATTGGCCAGCAGGTGAGCTACGCCCAGAAAGCCACCCGGACCGGAGTGATAGAGGGGACCGGTCGTGATATAGACGTCATCCGCTACGTAGCCAATCAGGTCCAGCAAGGCCTTGAGCTGGACCGGATCCGGATTGCCACGCAGCGCGCCTTTAGGCCGGCCCGTGGTTCCCGACGTGTACATGATCGAGGTGTGCTTGCCGACCACAGCTTGCGATTCCGACGCGCTCGCCTGCTCGACGAGCGCGTCACCGTCAAGCATGCCTGGTGGAGGTGGACCGCCGAACACGACAATCTCACGCACGTGAGGAATCTGGCCGCGAATCTTCACGAACATGTCGGCGTACTCGGCATCGACGTACACGACCACGGCATCCGAGTGGTTGACGATGTATGCCGCCTCATCGGCGGTTAGGCGGTAGTTGAGCGGAACCATGACGAAGCCGAGCTTGGCACGCGCGTGCATTGCTCGCACGACCCCCGGTGAATTGGGTCCGCACCACACGACGCGGTCGTCTGGCTTGACGCCGAGCTCGTGGAGCATGTGCGCGAGACGGTTGGCTTCTTGATTCAACTGGCTGAACGTCCACATGGTGATCATGCCGTCGGGTCGATCGTCGACCACCGCCAGCTTATGAGGGAGCCTAGCCGCGTATACCTCCAGCGGGGCAAGAACGGGTCCGTCGAGGACGGGGCGCATGTCTGGGGCAGGCTAGCTGGCGGCCACGCGGGCGGTCAACGAGCACCCTCTAACATGCAGTGTTCCCGTGATGGAGACAGGCAGTCGTGCCGCTCGGCAAGCCCCTGCACAGTCGGGGTTGTTAGAGCGCGAAGACCAGCTGGCGTTGGTGTTCGAGTCTCTATCTGCTGCCATCCGAGGGCAAGGTCGGCTGCTTATCATCGAAGGGCACGCGGGGACGGGCAAGTCAAGCATTCTCGAGATCGCGGCGAAGCACGCTCAAGCAGAGGGTGTTCAGGTGCTGCGAGCGAGAGGGAGCGACCTTGAGAGGGACTTCGCCTTCGGCATCGCGCTGCAGCTATTCGAGCCCGTCGTGGCGACGGGCAGCAACGAGCGTGATGAGCTCCTGTCTGGAGCCGCCGGGCTGGCCAGACCATTGCTGGATCACGCCGGTGCTGGTCGTGAGGGCGTGCACCACGGGCTTCTCCACGGTCTGTACTGGCTGACCTCCAATCTGTGCCGCTTGGGAAGCGCTCAGGGGTCGCCCGTACCAATGTTGTTGCTGGTCGACGATGCGCATTGGGCCGATGATGCGTCGCTGCGCTTCCTCTTGTATCTCAGCGACCGGATCGAGGAGCTGCCGCTCGTGGTCATGGTGGCGCATCGATCCACCGAGCCGGGCACCCCCGGACTGATCGAACGACTGCTGAGCCACCCGCGGGCCGACGTCATGTCTCTGCCGTGTTTGAGCGAGGTCGGCGTCGCGCAATTCATCCGACTTCAGTTGTCGGAAGACGCCGACGACGCATTCTGCAGCTCGTTACACGGCGTCACAGGTGGTAATCCGTTCCTGGTCCATGCGCTGCTGGCTGAGCTGCGCATCAACGGAATGAAGCCAACACGTGAGGCGGCTGGACGGTTGGCCCAGGTTACGCCGGCCTCCGTCCTACGCGCGGTGACGGCCCGCCTAGCTGGTTTGCCAGACGCCTGTCGAGCAATGGCAACGTCAATCGCCGTGCTCGGTGACGGCACGAGCCTGCCGCACGCGTCCACTCTGGCCGGCTTGGATTCCACGCTCGGTGCCGCGGCTGCGCAGGCCTTGATCACTGCCGAGATCCTCGCACCAGAAGAATCGTTAGAGTTTGTGCACCCCCTGATCCGTTCCGCTGTAGCCGCCGAACTGTCGCCGTTCAGGCGCGGTCAGGCCCACCTCAGGGCTGCCAGCATCCTTCGAGATGGCGGAGCCCCCGTCGAAATGATCGCCGCCCATCTGGTGGCTGGCGGAGCGAGTGGGACAGACTGGGCTGTCGACGTGCTTCGTAAAGCTGCACGCCAGGCGCGGGCTCGGGCCGCTCCGGATGTTGCCGCGGACCTGCTCGGCAGAGCGTTGGTCGAGCAGGTCGATCGAGAAACAAAGCTGGAGCTCCTCTGCGAATTGGGACGAGCGGAAGCCGCCGCGGGTCGGTCGACCGCTGTCGAGCGGCTGTTGGCGGCGCTCGCGGAAGCAACTGATCCGGACCGACGAGCGCGAATCTACCTCGATCTGGGGAACAGTTTGTATCTGGTGGGCCGCTACCATGAGGCAGCCGAAACTTTTCGGCGAGCTCTGTCTGAGCTGCTTGACGACAATGGCCCGGTGGTGCGGCAGCTAAAGGCGCTGCAACTGGTGGCCACAGTCTTTCCTGAGCGCCGCCTGGCTGACAGCAGCCTCAATCTGGACATGCCACCGTCTGGCGAGCCGCTCCTGCCAGCAGATCGCCTCGTGCTGGCGCTGCAGGCCGTCCGTGGCGCGCTGGCGGGACAGCCTGCCGACGTGGTGCGTCCGTTGGCGTGGCGGGCGCTTGAGGGACCGACGGCGAACAGCGCAGCGAACGGCATGTGGGACGCAACTGTCGGCGCGTTGGCTATGGCCCTGGTTCTCCTCGAAGAGTATGGGCCATGTCAGCAGCTGCTCGACGATGCCCTCGACAGCGCGCGGGCGCGTGGCTCGCGTCGCGTGTTCGTCATGCTGTCCTACCTGCGTTCGTGGCCCCTGTACTTCCAGGGTCGCATCGTGGAGGCGATAGCCGATGTCGAGTCGGCGCTGGCGTCGCTGGACTATGGCTGGAAAGCTCACGCGGGCAATGCGTGCGCAATCCTCGCCCACGCGCATATGGAGCGCGGCGATCTTCAGGCCGCACAACGAGCGCTTGAGAGAGCAGCGGAAGCTGACCTGGAGCAGGGATTCCATGAACGAGCCGTGTTGCTGATAGCCCGAGGTCGATTGCGTCTTCTCCGCCTCGATGCGCAAGGAGCGCTCGACGAGTTTCGGGCCGCGGGTGAGTTGTGCGAACGCTCGGGCCGCAGAACGGCGTTTTCATGGCGTCTTGCGGCCGCGCTCGCGGCGTTGGCAGTTGGAGATCCAGAGCAAGCTCGCCAGCTGGCCGACGACGAGATCGTCATAGCGCGCCGGGTTGGCAGCGTCGGCGCGCTCGGAGCTGCAATGCGGGTCCAGGGGCTGGTTGCGGGCAGAAACAACGGTCTGGAATTGCTTCACGAGGCCGTGACTATGTTGCAGCGGTCCCCGGCCGTCCTCGAGCGCGCCCGGGCCATGGTCGACTACGGCGCCGCGCTGCGTCGGATGGATCAGCGTTCCGCGGCTCGCGAACCACTACGAGCAGCACTCGACCTCGCCAGTCGACTCGGAGCCAGCGCGCTGGCAACCGAGGCAGAACACGAGCTGCGCGCTAGCGGCGCCCAGCCCAGACGGTCGGCTATCAGCGGCCTCGGCGCTCTCACCCCAACGGAGCACCGAGTGGCCAAGCTCGCAGCCCTCGGGTTGACCAACCGCCAGATCGCCCAGTCGCTCTTTGTTGGTCTGAAGACAGTCGAAGCGCACCTTGCCCACATCTACGGAAAGCTGTGCATCGCCTCGCGGGCTGAACTGCAGGCAGCTCTTAAAAATCAGGGTGCCACCCTGACGTCAACGTAGACAGCCGCGGTCATAGTCGGGGCATGACCCGACCAGGTCATCCACGGGTGATCATCGAATTCGATCCGGCAGCTGAACTCATTCAGGGCTGGCTCACGCAGGACGGCAGGCCGCCCACGTTCTTCAGCGGTTGGCTGGAACTTGCCAGCGCCCTGGAAAGAGCCCGTCCGCAACACCTCCCAGATAGCGCGTATGCCCGGCCTATTGACCGCTGATGGGACACGCGGTTATTGTCGCTCGGCCAAGCCGCGGACCTCTTGCACAGGGAGGCGACCGCTGAGGGGGCAATGGCCACAATTGTTTCCATCCACTCGTTCCGAGGCGGGACCGGGAAGTCGAACACAACTGCGAACCTTGCCACGGTTCTGGCGGCCGAGGGACGGCGCGTTGGCGTCATCGACGCCGACATTCAGTCGCCCGGTATCCACGTCCTGTTTGGGTTGGCGGGCGACGATATCACGACTTCGCTCAACGACTTCCTCTGGCATGGACGCGACATCGCCGAGTCGGCGCTCGACGTGACTCCAAACCTGTGCAATGGCGGCGTCAAGGGGCGCGTGTTCCTGATCCCTTCCAGTATCAAGCCAGGCGAGATCACCCGCGTGCTGCGTGAAGGCTACGATGCTCAGCGCCTAACCCAGGGCCTTCGACGCCTGGTGACCGAGTTGAAGCTGGACGCGCTACTCATCGACACGCACCCAGGCTTGAACGAGGAGACGCTTCTCTCGTTGGTTATTTCTCATGTCCTGCTTATCGTCCTTCGCCCAGATCAGCAGGATTACGAAGGCACCGGAGTGACCGTCAAGGTCGCTCAGGGGCTCGGTGTCCCGCGAATGATGCTGGTCGTGAACAAGACCCCACCGAGCTTCGATCCCGACGCTGTCAGACGCAAAGTGGAGGAGGCGTACGGGTGTCCGGTGGCGGCGGTTCTACCCCACTCGGACGAGATGATGAACCTGGCCAGCGAAGGCATCTTCGCAGTGCGCTATCCGGACCACCCGATGACGGCCCTCTACAAGCGGGTCGCCGCAAGCCTGATCACCTGAGGAAACCCGTGGCTCCGCCCGAGAATCTCGGTCTCCTCTCACGCGAAGAACTGCTGGGCGGCTTGCCTGCGCGCCGCGCCAGCACGCTGTTGTTCGCGATTGAGAGTCGAACCGCGCAGGTGATGGTGCGCATGCGCCAGGCGGCGGCACGGCTCGCGACAGAACGCAGCATGGAACAACAGGAGCGGGCTTTCCTGGTCGCGCTGGGACAGGGACGCGAGCCGCCCGTGCGGCCGAAGATTCAGGATCTCGAACGCTACGCGCCCGAATGGGCCTCGCTTGTGCCGGCTGATCCGGGCGTCCGGGCCGCTGTAGCCGCCTTGCTTGCTGACAAGTACCGCTTCAGCTATCGGGAAGTGCCGCACATCCGCCAGGCCCTTGGGCTTGACGACGAGCCGGTCAGAGAGGCTTACGTACGACACTACGGGCGACCACTTCAGGCGATATTTGCGGTCCGCACCACGTGGCCGCACCAGTTGCGCTGGATACAGGCGCGCCTGGCGCAGCGACTCGAAACTCTTCCGCCGTTCTGGACCGTGTTCGCGCTGACATTGACCGAAATCGTCGGCGCCGGCATCCTCGCGCTGCCGATTGCGGTAGCGGGCGTGGGGCCGCTCGGTGGTGTCGTCCTGTTGCTTGTCCTGGGGCTGCTCAACGTGGTCACGATCGCGGCGCTTTCCGAAGCGTTCACCCGCGGGGGGAACGTGCGCTACGGACACACGTACTTCGGTCGTCTGGTTGCCGACTACCTCGGGTCCAGCGACTCGGTGATTCTCACACGCGTCTTGAGCGCACTCGTCTCGGTGCTTGTGCTGGCCTACTGCGTAGGATGCCTGCTTACTTTCTGCATCGGAGTGTCCTCGACACTCGCGGATGCCTCGGGGCTCCCGGCGTCGCTTTGGGCAGTGGTTCTGCTGGGAGTGATCCTCTACTTTCTGCGACGCGAGACACTCAACGCCACGATCACTTCAGCGCTGGTCATTGGCGCGGTCAACCTCACGATCATCGCGGTCCTTGCGCTGCTTACGTTGCCGCACGTGAGCGCGTCGAACCTCCTCACCTTCAACCTGGCGACGACCGCTACGGGCCGGTTTGATCCGGCGCTGCTAGGTCTGATCTTCGGCGTGATCACAGCTGCCTACTTCGGGCATTTCTCGACCGGGACTTGTGCCCGGCTCGTGCTCGCTCGCGATCCCGGCGGGCGCGCGCTACTGGGGGGCAACATCGCTGCGATGGGTGTCGCAACCCTGGTGTACTGCTTCTGGGTGCTTGCCGTGAACGGTGCGCTTCCTGCGTCGGCGCTCTTAAACCAATCCGGCACAGCGCTAAGGCCCCTTGCCGCTGAGATTGGACCCGTTGTCAACGTGTTCGGTGTGATGTTCGTCATTCTGGGCATGGGCATGGGTTCGATCCACTACTCCCTGGCCCTGATGAACCAGGTCGCCGACTGGCTGCCGGCGGGCCACGGTGTCGGCTACGCTCCGCCGACAAGTCCTTCCCAAACATTCAGCAGCAGGATCGCCTCGATCCGACACAGTCGTTTCCTGCTGGGCGCGGCCCCGGTGGTCTTCATCTTCGGTGTTGGCGAATGGCTGTTGTTGAGTGGACGGGCTTCGTTCGCGGCTCCGCTGGGCGTTCTGGGTGTGCTGTCGCTCTCGGTGCTGAGCGGTATCTTTCCGGCGCTGATGCTGGCCGCGAGCCGACAAAAAGGCGAGTACGTGCCCGCTACCGTACTCCGCTTCCTGGGGCATCCCCTCGTGCTTGTGACTGTGTATCTCCTGTTCGCGGCCAGTTTCTTCGTGCACGGGCTGGTCATCTGGGACTATCCGCTTCAGCGCCTCGCCGCGCTGGTCGTCGGTGCAACCCTCGTCGTCCTCACGCTCGTGCTCATTCGACGTGGAGCTTTTGCGCCACGCACCGTTGTGGAGCTGTGCCTTCAATCCGGCCCGGACCAGGACGAGCCGAGCCAGGCAATCGTCAACGTCACCGCCAGGGGCCTGCCGACGCGTACGGACCTGTCCCTGGAGTTTGACGCACGCGAGGGTAAGCTCCGCGCGCCCGTCGGCGTGCCAACGGCTTTCGGTGTGCCCCGCGCCGTCCACCTCGACCTGCCTGCCGCCTCAGTGCGCCAGCTCAAACTCTGGACGCACAGGCTGACGGCAATGGGCGAATCGACGGGATTGCCGGCTCACGTGGAAATCCAGTGCGGGGGTGAGTCCCGTCAGCTCAACCTGGGCGCCACGGGGGGACAGGCAGTGGTGCCGGTGAATGGTGAGCCGTACCAGGTGCACATCCAGCTGTGAGGACCCGTGGATGCTCGTTGAATCGCTAACCGTGCGGTAGGGGGATTTATGAAGCGAGAGCTGTTCCGTCGTTGGCACCGCCTGGTGGTACCCAGCCTGATAAGCCTTGGCGTGGTGGTCGCCTGCGCAGTGCCCACGCCCGCGCCGCCGCCGCCCGAGATTCGCATTGGTCTGATTACCACGCTCAGCGGGGATCTCGCGGAATCGTTCGGGACCTCGACAGTCGACGCCGCAAAGCTGGCAATCCAGCCAGTGAACGATCGAGGCGGATTGGACCTCGGCGGGCGAAAGCAAAAGCTGACGCTGTTGGTCGAGGACGATCAGGACCGGGCTGAACGCGCAACCCAGGCTGCCCAGAAGCTGATCAATCAGGACAAGGTTGTGGCCCTGATCGGCCCATCGCTGAGTCGTAACGCCATCCCCGTTGCGGATGTGGCCGAGAGCGCGGGCATACCCATGATCAGCCCGGATTCCACCAATCCGGCGACTACCGCGGGTAAGAAGTACGCTTTCCGGGCGGATTTCATCGACCCGTTCCAGGGGCAGGTCATCGCGCGCTTTGCCCGCGACGAACTCCACGCTCAGAACGCGGCGGTCCTGTATGACGTGGCCAGCGCCTACAACAAAGGCATCGCCGAGGTCTTCAAGCAGGTGTTCACCGAAGCCGGCGGGCAGGTGGTGGCGTTCGAGTCGTACACCACTGGCGAAAAGAGCTTCAGTCAGCAGATGGCGCGCATCAAGCAGAGCGCTGCCACGATCCTGTTCTTGCCCAACTACGACAATGACATACCTGTGCAGGCCCAGCAGGCCCGTCAGGCGGGTATCAGTGGAACCTTGCTCGGATCCGACACCTGGGCCAGCCTGAAGACTGACAGCCTCGGTGAGCTGGCGGGGTCCTTCTTTTCGACGAACTGGACCGTCGACACGCCCGGACAGGAGTCTCAAGCGTTTATCAAACGATTCCAGGACGCCTACAACCACCCGCCGACGAACGTGTCGGCCCTGACGTTCGACACCGTCGGCCTGCTGCTGGCGAGCATGACCGGCCAGGGTCGCGCCGAGCCCGAGGCGATCAGGGCGGGGCTCGCGGCCACCAAGGACTACGCAGGTGTGACCGGCAAGATTGGCTATCAGGGGACCGGCGACCCGGTCAAAAGCGCGGTGATCGAACAGATCAAAGACGGCAAGATGGTTCTGTACAAGCAAGTCAATCCCTGAGCATGCGCGGCCGCCGGACACGGGCTCCGACTCCTCGTATCGCCTCGCAGCTTCCGGCGGAGCCGCGACTGTGAAGTTCTGGACGCGGAGCCTGATGATTAGGCTCGTCAGCTACTTCCTGCTCTTGTCGGTCGTGACGGTCATTCTGGTTGGCTACGTGGCGTACACCCAGGCCACGGAAGCACTGAAGCTGGCGGTGTTCGATCGGCTCAGCGCTGTTGCCGATGTCAAGCAAGGTGAGCTGAACCGGTGGGTCGACGACGAAGTCCGGAACGTGGTGCTGATCGCTGAGCTTCCCGAGGTTCGCGCCCAGGTCCGCACCATGGCCGCTGAGCCCGTCGACAGTCTTGGCTACCAGACAGCCCACGGCGTACTTGCCTCATACCTGAGCGCGCTGGCTCATAGTCAGGCCGACCTGCAGGAAGTATTCATTCTGAGTAACGTGGGCGGCAAGATTCTGGTGTCGACCGATCCAGCCCACGAGGGCCAGTATCGAGTCACGGACCGCTACTTCACCGAAGGGAGATCGGGCACGTTCGTCCAGAACGTGTATCCGTCGCCGATCACACTCGCTCCGACCATGACCGTGGCTACCCCACTACTCGGCGACGGCGGACAGCGCCTGGGCGTGCTGGCGGTGGACCTGAGTCTCAAGCGAATGGACCAGATCATTCAGGAGCGGGTTGGCGCCGGGGCGAGCAACGAGGCGTACCTGGTCGACCGGCTGAATGTATTCGTCTCTGGCGAGCGTTTCGGCCGCCAGGAGTTTCCGCGTGGGGTCCATACTCAGGGCATCGACGCAGCGGTCCAGGGGAACGATGGCGCCGGTCTTTACACGAACTATGCCGGAGTGCCGGTTCTCGGAGTTTACCGGTGGCTGCCTGACCGTGAGCTGGCTCTGCTGATCGAGATCCACCAGGACGAAGCGTTCGCGCCGGCCAGCCGCCTGGCACTGACGATTTTGCTGGTTGGTCTGGCGTCTGCTGGCCTGTTGGCAATTGGGGTGTTTCTGCTGGCGCGTCAGATCGCCCGTCCGATCCTGGCAATCACCCGAACCGCCACACAGGTTGCGTCCGGAGATCTGACGAAACGGGCGCCGGTGCTTACGCACGACGAAGTCGGCGTGCTGGCCCGCGCATTCAACACCATGACCGAGCAGCTCCGTTCGCTGTATGAGGGGCTGGAGGCCAAGGTCAGCGAACTGAAGCAAACGGAAGAGGAGCTGGTCACATACAAGAACAGTCTCGAAGACCAGGTGGTCGAGCGGACCACCGAGCTCCAGAAAGCCAAGGAGTACTTCGAATCTCTGGTCCAGAACAGTCCGGTCGCGATCGTGACCAGGGGCCTGGACGGCACGGTCGTGTCCTGGAACCCCGCGGCTGAGAAGCTGTTCGGCTATGCCGCAGCAGAGGCGGTCGGCCACGACCTCGATAGGCTCGTCACTACGGACGACCTGAACGCCGAAGCGATGCGCTACTCCGAGGAGACCCTCCGCGGTGATCGCATCCATGCTATTGCCCGGCGGTTCCGCAAAGATGGGTCCGCTGTCGACGTTGAGTTATTGTCCGTTCCGGTTGTCGTCGCTGGCCAGCCTGTCGGGACGATCGTGGTGTACCACGACATCACCGAGCTGCAGCGGGCGCGCGAAGAGGCCGAATCGGCTAACCAGGCCAAAAGCATCTTTCTGGCGACGATGAGCCACGAGATTCGGACACCGATGAACGCCGTTATCGGGATGAGCGGTCTCCTGCTTGGCACAGACCTTTCGCCCGACCAGCGCGAGTATGCCGAAATCGTCCGCTCCAGTGGCGAGTCGCTGCTGGCCATCATCAACGATGTACTTGACTTCTCAAAGATCGAAGCTGGCAAGATGGATCTGGAACAGGCGGTGCTTGACGTGCGCGAGTGTGTTGAGGGCAGCCTGGATCTGGTCGCTATCAAAGCCGCGGAGAAGAACCTTGACCTTGCCTGCACCATCGATGATGGCGTGCCCACAGCGATCATTGGCGACGCCACCCGTCTCCGGCAGGTCATTGTCAACCTGCTCAACAACGCCGTGAAGTTCACTGAGCAAGGCGAAGTTGTCGTCTCCGTCGGGTCCCAGCCACTTGGAGATCAGCGTCACGAACTCCAGTTCGCCGTTCGCGATACAGGGATTGGCGTCCCGCCTGATCGTCTGGATCGGTTGTTCCAGGCGTTCAGCCAGGTGGACCTTTCCACCAGCCGCAAGTATGGCGGCACGGGACTGGGGCTGGCGATTAGCAGAAGATTATGCGAGCTTATGGGCGGGAGAATGTCGGTGGAGAGCACCCCTAACCAGGGGTCCACCTTTGCTTTTAGTATCGTGGCCGAGGCTGCTACAGGCGTCACGACCCACGTTGAGTTCAGCGGCGAACAGCCGCAGTTGATCGGCAAGCGCTTGCTCGTCGTGGATGACAACGCCACAAACCGGCGCATCGTCGTTCAGCACGCACACGCGTGGGGCATGCTGCCACGGGATACCGCCTCTTCCACCGAGGCACTTGGCTGGATTCAGCGTGGTGATCCGTTCGACATCGCTATTGTCGACGTCGTGATGCCGGAGATGGACGGCGTGGCGTTGGCAGCCGAGATTCGCAAGCATCGCAGCGCGCGCGAGCTGCCGCTGGTCATGTTCTCCTCGTTGGGCCGCCGCGAAACGGGGCTCGACCGGATCGAGTTCGCCGGCTACCTGTCCAAGCCGCTCAAACCATCCAACCTCTATGACGTACTGATGAATATCCTCGCCGCCCGACCTGCCCGCGGTCGCATGCCGGTCGCGGCTAGGCCAGCGCTCGACGGGAAAATGGCCAAGCGCCTCCCGCTGCGGATCTTGCTCGCGGAGGACAACGCAGTCAACCAGAAGCTGGCGCTCCGCTTGTTAGGTCAGCTGGGATACCAGGCCGACGTCGCCGCAAACGGTCTGGAAGCGATCGGCGCACTGGAGCGCCAGCACTACGACGTGGTACTCATGGACATGCAAATGCCTGAGCTGGACGGACTGGACGCCACTCGTCAGATCTGCCAGCGCTGGCCGCCACCGGAGCGGCCACGCATCATTGCAATGACCGCTAACGCCATGCAGGCTGACCGCGAGCTGTGCCTGGCTGCGGGCATGGATGACTATATCAGCAAACCGATCCGAACCGACGAGTTGATCGCCGCGCTGGGTCGATCTCCGGTGCTTGGGGAGGTCATCACATGACGGAGCCCAACGTGATTGACAAGGGGGCGCTGGATGAGCTGCAGGAGACAACGGGCGGAGATCCAGAGTTTCTGGCAGAGCTGATTGAGACGTATCTGGACGACGCGCCCGGCCTGCTCGCCACCATGCGGTGGGCAATCGGCGCGGCCAACGCGGAGGAGTTGCGACGGGCAGCGCACAGTCTGAAGTCCAACAGCGCCAGCTTTGGCGCGCGGATACTCGCCACCCGGTGCCAGGAGCTGGAGCAGCAAGCGAAAAATGGTATCTTCGACGGCGCCTCAGAGCGTCTGGTACACGTTGAGACGGCGTACGCCGACGCGGAGCGCGCGTTGCGGGCGCTACTTCCACCGGCTTGAGCGAGGCATGAACGCAGTCCGGGGTCACTTGCTGGTAGTCGACGACGATCGTCTGAACCGGATGGTGCTCACCCGTGCACTGCGCGAGCAGGGATACACCACTGAGACCGCGGAGAACGGGTGGCAAGCTCTGGAGCTGCTCTGCCAACAGCACCGACGCGGTTTTGACGTGGTGTTGCTGGATGTTCTTATGCCTGAGCTTGATGGATACCAGACGCTGGCGCGTATCAAGAACGAGAGCGCGCTGAAGCATATCCCGGTCATCATGATCTCCGCGGTGGATGAGATGGACAGCGTGATTCGCTGCATCAAAATGGGCGCCACCGATTATCTGCCCAAGCCCTTCAATGCAGCGCTGCTGCAAGCCAGGATCTCAGCCTCACTCGCGGGCAAGCGCCTGCGCGACCTGGAACTGGAGTACCTTGAGCAGGTCGGCCACGTCACCGCCGCCGCGGCGGCGGTCGAAGCCGGAACATTCGCTACGGACAGCCTGCAAGTGGTGGCGACACGGCCGGATGCACTGGGCCAACTGGCGCGGGTATTCCAGCGTATGGCGCACGAGGTGCGTTCGCGTGAAGAACGTTTGAAGCGTGAAGTCGGCGAGCTGCGCATCGAGATCAACCAGGTCCGCCAGGCTCAAAGAGTCGCCGAGATTACCGAGACCGAGTACTTCAGGCGCTTGCGCGGCCAGGCGGATGAGCTACGCAGGATTATGGAAGGCTAGAGTGCTGGTCCACGGCGACGCGGCCGTGGGATACTCGCCTGGGCACGTTCGAGCTGCCGCTTAGGCAGAACCTCGCCCTCTGCGCGTCGGCAAGGTGTGCCAGGCGCGGAGGAAACCGCACCGGACGCGGACGGGAGCCTATCCAAGGATTCGATCGAGTGCGGGCGGCCGAAGCCCGGAACGTGATCATTACATCCGGTCCAGGCGGCTCCGGAGCGGGCGTGGCTGGCAAGGTAGCTCGTCGCGGAGATGTCCCCTCTGGACCACAATGGGGACCACAATTAGAGCGGCACGAAACGGCACGAAACGCACTCAGGCGGGCCGACTCCGATCTCAAAATGGGACCGGTGAACGTACTTGCATTTGCCTGGCAGGCAAGGGGTCCGGGGTTCGAATCCCCGATGCTCCACCACAGTTCGCTGAACTCGAAATTAGCAGTCAGCAGCAGAGAGTGCCAATTCGGAGTCTAAAAATTGATCCCCTGCCCAGGCAAGGGATCATGGGGGCACTCAATACGGCTGCAGGCCTGGTGACGGTGGCAACGGGACGGACGTTTGAGATGAAGTCCCGTCGGCTGCCCGGGCCGAACGAGGGATAACGGCGCCCGCCACTGGCTCCTGCAGCCGCACGCCAATCGATATTGCGCTGCCGCTGCGGTAGTGACACTGCGCGAACTCGCCAGTTGCCCCACCAGCGATGACGAGTGGTGGCGGGTCGTGGTGAGGATGCGGATCTGTGCCAAGCACAGGAGCAGCTCATAGGCCAACTCGGCTGACGCCGCTGATGACCTGTCGCAACTCATACTGCGAAGACCTCGCCTTGCCGTCTGGGCAAACACTCAGTCGCGCAATCCGCGTCTAGTTTGGCCGGCCGGGGTGACGACTCGATTAGTTGACGCACTCCGATCCGCCGCAACGATCAGCGAGCCCTTCTCGCGCATCACGCCCTGCAACATGACGCGGAGCTCGTCGGGGCCAGCGACCCCGGTCAGCTGCCCAAACCAAGCCGCCTCGATCGTTGCGATCTCCGCGATCGCCAAGCGGACGACTCTTCGGCCGAGCGGCGTGAGGCAAATCAATTTCGCGCGCCCATCGGCGGGATCTGCCACGCGCTCCACGTAGCCGGCCGATTCGAGGGCCGCGACCAGTTCGCTCATTGACTGGTGGGTCATCTGAGCACGGGCCGCCAGGTCACTGAGACGCGTGCCGTGTGGGTCGAGGTTTTCGAACACACGACCATGGGCTGCGCGGAAGTCGGCAAAGCCGACCGCCGCGAGGCGGGCGACGAGTTCATCCGTCATACCATGCGCGGCGCGCAGGAAAAGCGTCACGAGGTTGTTCTGGCGACCGCCGGGTTCCCTGGACACGCGCGCCCTCCTTGACAGTTACGCAGGCTACCTGCACAATACATGCAGGTTACCTGCGTAGTTTAGCAGGAGTACAGCGACACCTGCAGGCAGAGACGATGCGGGGAACCGATGTCGTCAGAGTCGAGGAGAGACATGGCCACTGAAATCGCATTCGGTGATCTCGCTGAACTGGTCCGGTACCAGGCCTCAACCCGACCTGAGACCGTGGCAATGGCGTTCCGCGGGCGGGGGACGACCTACCGCAAACTGGACGACTGCGCGAGTCTGGTCGCCACCGGGTTATTAGCGATCAACACGGCCCCTCAGATGCGCGTGGCGCTGTTGGCCAGGAACTCGGCCGTTTTCTACGAGGTGCTCTTCGGAGCCGCGAAGGCTCGCGACGTCCTGCTGGCAGTGAACTGGCGGCTGGCGCCGTCAGAGATTGCCTACATCCTCAACGACGCCGAGGCCGAAGTGCTGTTCGTCGGCGAAGAATTCTTCCCCCTTGTGGCACAGACCCGGCCTGAGTTGCGAACTGTCAAGCACGTCATCGCATTGTCCGACCGCGATTCTGAATGGGAGCCGTACACGATCTGGCGTGATCGTCATAGCTGCACCGATCCTTGTCTCCAGCACGTGGCGGACGACGTCGCGCTGCAGCTGTACACCAGCGGTACGACCGGTTCTCCCAAGGGCGCGCAGATCACGCACCACAACCTCTTTGCAGCGCTGGCGGGCGCAGAGGACTGGTACCCCTGCACAGCCACCGACGTGAGCCTGGCATGCATGCCCCAGTTCCACATCTCAGGCAGCCTGCCGGGGCTCATTGGCTTGCACGCGGGTGCGCGGACCCTCATCGCAGAGGCCGCCCCTGGTGAAATTTTGCGGCTCATTCCGACTGAACACGTGACGCTCGCGCTCTTCGCACCGTCACTTTTGCTCTTCTTGTTGCAGGCGCCTGGCTGCCATGACGTCGACTTTTCAAGCCTACGCCGCATCGTTTATGCCGGTTCGCCCATGCCGCTCGACGTACTGCGCGATGCGGTCGCGACGTTCCAGTGCGAATTCGGCCAAATGTACGGCCTCACCGAAACCACGGGAGCGGTCACCCTGTTGCCGCCCGCCGACCACGACCCTGCCGGCAACCGCTTCATGCGCTCGGGCGGTAGGCCACTCAACAACGCGGAAGTCAGGCGAACGCAAAACTCGTTTTTCGCACCGTCCTGACCAGTGACGGCCCCGAGGGGGCCCGTCACTACGTTCCACTCCGCCGCCGCAAGGCGTTCAACCCACTGGCGCGTAAGCCGGATGTGTCTAACTAAGTGCGCCGCAGAGTCCATTGATTTGCGCCGCACTGGGTCGTTGGCGCAGTACGGTGACTATATCTTGCAGCGTGCTCGTTGCAGGGAAGATGTCAAGTGCGGCGAGTAGGACTAGACAAAGGTTCGATTCTCTGGTACCGTGACGGCAAGTCCCAAGGAGGACCGGTC
>Ga0070698_100003913_pt1 | contig 16377 bp, 17 predicted proteins | sample KBSK1502metaG_FD_65477 | JGI IMG/M metagenome (GOLD analysis project Ga0070698, IMG submission 65477) | Corn, switchgrass and miscanthus rhizosphere microbial communities from Kellogg Biological Station, Michigan, USA - KBS K1-50-2 metaG | ecosystem: Host-associated > Plants > Roots >...
AAGAATAACACCACACCCAATTATTCCTGTCAGTGATTTTGATAAATACCTTCTTCCCAATCCAATGATCAAAAATCCGATCAACGGGAACAATGGAACCAAATAAGATAATTGCAAAGCGTTCATACCCCAAACCCCTAAAGGGGCTTTTAAAGATTTTACTATTTTGAAAATTTAAATAATAAAGACCTGCACCACCTAAGTCACCCCTTTAGGGGGACAGGGGGTTTCTAATGTTTCAACCGGTTCAAAAAGTTTATATCCACCGAATGAATATTCCTGTACATCATTACGATAATGGCAAGTCCGACGCTTACTTCAGCCGCTGCCACCACCATTATAAAGAATACAAATAATTGCCCGTCACTTCCCATTGCTGCATTTTTAAAATGATGCATTTTTGAAAACGCCACCAGTAATAAATTCACGGCGTTAAGCATAAGTTCAATGCACATGAATATTATAATTGCATTACGGCGAGTAAGCACTCCTATAATACCAATGCAGAATAGCGCAACAGACAAGTATATGTAATAATTGATCGGCATACCCCCAGCCCCTAAAGGGGAGTTTTTAAACTCTCCGATTTATTCGGAGAGTGTTATGATTTAAATTTCTAAAGAACATCTCCTCCTAAGTCACTCCGCCGCGGCGGAGGACAGGGGGGTTCTATTCTTTCTTTCCAATCACCACTGCCCCTACCATAGCGCTTAAAAATAAAATACTGCTTATTTCGAATGGCACTACGTATTCATTGAACAATGTTTTTCCCAGGTTCTCGATCAAACCTATATCACCTAATCTTGTTTCAGCAATTCCCTGGTCTATGTCTACTTTCTTTAATGCTGCTATCAATACCAATAACAAACTTCCACCTGCTACTGCTCCTGCCAATTTTAACCACCGGTTCTTTTGTGGCTCTGTTTCCTTTTTCAGATCCATCAGCATCAATACATAAAGGAACAGCACCATGATAGCACCTGCATATACTATGATATTTACAATAGCAAGAAACTGTGCATTCATTAAAAGATAATGTCCGGATATAGCGAAGAATACAATGATGAGCCAAATAACACTGTGCATAGGATTTTTGCTGGTAATAACCATCAATGCGCTGAACAACGCCATCACTGAAAGTATCCAAAACAATATTGGTGTGATTCCCATAAGCTGAACCCCCATCCCCTAAAGGGTGCTTTGATACACTCCTTAATAAGATGGAAATATTTCCATTTAAAAAATTAACTATAGTCAGATTGCATCAGCAAAATGCATAATGCAATAAAATTGCCGAAACGATTTTTGCAGTACAAGAGTGCGACGCAACAGAAGCTTATAGTAGTTCGACTGCTGGTAACACAATCATACAATAACATTAAAAGAACTTTGTCAACGAAATACTGAATGCCCCGACCTAAGTCATCCGCCTCAGGCGGAGACAGGGGGTTTTCTCTCACCCAACGCCTTTGCATATGCTTCAGGGTTTTCTTTAGGATGAGGGATCAGCAGATCTTCTTTTTTATAAATAAATCCTTCCCGTGAATAATTTGCCGGTGCAAAAGTCTGCGATAAATAGATCGCATCTTTGGGACAAGCTTCCTCACACAAACCACAGAATATGCAACGCAGCATATTGATCTCATACTTTGCTGCATATTTTTCTTCACGATATAAATGCTCTTCAGTTGGTAAACGTTCAGCAGCTTCCATTGTAATTGCTTCCGCAGGACAAGCAACAGCACATAAACCACAAGCAGTACAACGTTCACGACCTTCTTCATCACGATTCAAAATTTGTAAACCGCGAAACACAGCGCTAAAACTTCTTTTTTGTTCCGGGTACTGGATCGTAGCCTTCTTTTTAAAAATATGCCGGAAAGTGATGAGCATACCTTTCAGAATATTCCACAGGTAAATTTTTTCCAGCGCTGTCATCGGCTTGCGACCCACCAATTTTGACCTGTTTGTTAATGCCTGCATATTATTATTTCAAAAAGTTCGCAAATATATATTTTATTAAGTCCGAAAGTCCGATGTCCGAAAGTCAGAAAATATTTCTCATCACCTTTAATTTTCTTCCGGTCTTTCTGACTTTCTGACTTTCCGTCTTTCCGACTTTACTTATTCAACAACAACAGCACAACCGCCGTTATCACCATATTAATCAATGAAAGAGGTATCAATGTTTTCCATCCTAAATTCATTAACTGATCATAACGGAAACGTGGTATTGTCCAGCGTATCCACATAAATACAAAAACAAAGAACAAAGCTTTTGCCATAAGCACCCCAAATCCAATTAATCCAACCCACCAGGCATTGCCCCAATCAGCTTCATTTACAAAAGGAATATCATAACCACCAAAGTATAATGTTGACATGACAACACCACTAATGAACATGTTTATATATTCAGCAAATAAATAAAAGCCCAGCTTCATTGATGAATATTCCTGGTGATAACCAAAGTTCAATTCATTCTCCGCTTCAGGAAGATCGAACGGAGTACGATTACATTCAGCCAATGCACAAACAAAAAATATCAGGAAACCCAATGGCTGATACATTACATTCCAGTTGAACATTCCTTCGCTTTGCTGACTAACGATCACACTTAATCTTAAGGAGCCAGTCAGCATTAATAATGCAATTAAACAAAGTCCCATTGCTAATTCATAGCTGATCATTTGTGAGGCACCACGAATAGCTGCTAACAAAGAAAATTTATTGTTCGAAGCCCATCCACCGATCATAATTCCATAAACTCCCAAACTCACTACACCAAAAACATAGAGCATTCCAATATTTATATCAGCAATTTGAAGATTAATATCTCTTCCAAATAAGTGAATTGAAGGCGCCCATGGAATAACGGCACTTGTCATCAATGCAGTTATCATTGCCAATGCCGGGCCCGTTATAAAAAGAAATTTAGAAGAAGCACTGGGAATGATCTCTTCTTTCATGAAAAGTTTTAGCCCATCAGCAACTGGTTGAAGCAAACCAAATGGCCCGGCCCTGTTTGGCCCGCGACGATCCTGTATCACTGCTGCAACTTTTCTTTCTGCCCATGTTGCATACATAGCAATAACAAGTGATACAGTTACTACTGCTAAGATCAGAATTGCTTTCTCTAATAAAATCCACCAGTCCATTATTATTACTCTTGTTCGTTTTTAAAAGTATTACTTGTAGCCGGTCCTTCTATTTTACTAAGATCAACGCTTGGGTCATTTACACCACTTATGCTATGAATATCCATTAACAGGTTTGGCGATTTTCCTCCCATTACTTCGGCAATTGTTTCCTTTGGGATCTGTAATCCCGGGTATTTCCCTTGTCCTATAACAGAATGTCTGTTCACTTTTGTCAAACCCTCAATTTCCCAATCATATTTATGTTTTTTATGAAAGCGGCAATCATTACATATCCAACCGGGTTTGCCGTCATACGTCTGCACCTCACCCCATTGATCTTTTCTCGCAGTCACTCTTAACACATCATCACCACGAAGCCACAACGTTACTTTACCACAACATTTGTCGCAATTACGATGAGCATCCATTGGCTTAGTGAACCAAACACGATTTTTAAATCTGAATGTTCTGTCTGTTAATGCACCAACGGGACAAACATCGATCATGTTCCCTGAAAAATCATTGTCGATCGCTTTTGAAATATAAGTTGATATCTCAGAATGATCACCACGGTCAAGCACACCATGCACACGATGATCAGTTAACTGATCTGCCACATAAGTACAACGATAACAAAGTATGCATCTTGTCATGTGCAATTGTATGTAAGGACCTATATCTTCTTTGTCAAATGTTCTTCTTTTGAATTCATATCTCGTTCCTTCTTTACCATGCTCATAAGAAAGATCCTGCAGATCGCATTCACCTGCCTGGTCGCATATCGGGCAATCAAGCGGATGATTGATCAATAAAAATTCGACAACCGCTGCTCTTGCATCAAGCACTTTTTCGCTTGTAATACTTTTCACTACCATTCCATCCATTACATTGGTACGGCAACTTGCAACAAGTTTTGGCATTGGCCGGGGATCAGCGGCAGAGCCAGCGGCTATTTCAACCAAACAAGTACGACATTTGCCACCACTGCCTTTTAAATGTGTATAATAACACATCGCCGGCGGTGTCACATCACCACCAATTTTACGAGCAGCCTGTAACACAGTGGTACCCGGCTCCACATCGATCGTGATGTTATCGATTGTTACTTTAAATAATTTTTTTTCTTCGGCCATAATTCGTTTCTCGCAACGAACGCAACGAAAATTGCGACGCTACGGCTTTTATATATTATTTGCGACTCTTTTTATTCCATCTTTCAACAATACAACATTGAAGTTTACAATCAATCCTAATTTCAAATTTGTCAACTTCAGATAAGTAAGAACTTGTTTAAAATGAATATCAGCTAATGCTTCTATGCTTTTGATCTCTAAAATCACTTTATCATCCAGAATCACATCCGCTCTAAATCCAACTTCCAATCTGATATCCTCATGAATCAAAGGAACACCATGTTGCCTTTTAAAAGGGACTCCGGCCTTTGCCCATTCATGACAAAAAATTTCCTCATATACACTTTCAAATAGACCGGGTCCATATTACCTATGAATTTTAAAACAAATATCCAAGGCTAAGGTCGCTATATCATTCTCAGTCATTATTGTTTTTATTTCTCGCTGCGTTCGTCATTTCGTTGCGAACGTTGCGTGAAACCCTACGCCACTATTTCTAACGGCTTCGAATAATTCGCCAAACCATAATTTCTTATCAAACATTCTTCAGGATTCAACACATGCCATTCAAATTCATCTCTGAAATGACGTATAGCTGCTGCCACTGGCCATGCTGCTGCATCACCTAAAGGACATATTGTATTTCCTTCGATCTTTCTTTGAATATCCCATAACAGATCGATATCACTCATCTTTCCTTTTCCATTATCAATGTTCAATAATATTTTTTCCATCCAACCGGTTCCTTCTCTGCATGGTGAACATTGACCACAACTTTCATGTCGATAGAATCTTGCTAATGTATAAGTATGTTTAACCACACACTGATCTTCATCCATAACTATAAAACCACCACTACCCATCATTGAACCGGTTGCAAAACCACCATCAGCTAAACTTTCATAGGTCATCATTCTTTTTTCACCTTTGGCAGTTTTCAATAAAAGATTCGCTGGTAAAATAGGAACAGATGACCCACCGGGAATACAAGCTTTCAATCTTCTTTTATTTGCAATACCACCACAATATTCATCGCTATAAATAAATTCTTCAACTGAGATATTCATTTCAAGTTCATACACACCTGGCTTATTTATATTACCACATGCTGAGATCAGTTTTGTACCTGTTGATTTTCCGGTACCGATCTTTGCATATTCATCACCACCATCTTTCACGATTGGAACTACAGCTGCAATTGTCTCTACATTATTCACCACGGTGGGGCAATCCCACAAACCTTTTACAGCAGGGAATGGAGGCTTGATTCTTGGATTACCTCTTTTACCTTCCAATGATTCAAGCAATGCGGTTTCTTCTCCACAGATATAAGCACCGGCGCCACGCTGAACATATACTTCGCAATCAAATCCGCTGCCCAAAATATTTTTTCCAAGAAATCCATTACTCTTTGCTTCAGCAATAGCATGCTCAAGAATAGCATCGATCCATGCAAATTCACCGCGGATATATATGTATGAGCGATTTGATCCAATAGCATAAGATGAAGTAATAATTCCTTCGATCAATAAATGAGGAATAAACTCCATCAAATAACGGTCTTTAAATGTTCCGGGCTCAGATTCATCAGCATTCACAACAAGGTATCTTGGAACGCCTGCAGGCTTTGCAAGAAAGCCCCATTTCATACCAGTAGGAAAACCGGCACCCCCACGACCACGCAAACCACTTTTCTTTACCTCATCAGTTACCTGGTCAGGCGTCATTGTCTTCAATGCTTTCTCTACGCTACGATAGCCACCATGCTTGCGATATGCATCGTAATAGCGAATGCCCTCAACACCAATTTTGTCTAATAATAATTTTCGACCCATTTTTTTCCTTATTCTTTACTATTTGTTTTTTCTGCTTTATTTGCCTTGTTCATTTCATAAACTCCTCTTAATAATGCTCCAATTGTTAATCCTAAAAAAGTATACTTCAATCCTGAGTTGTATTTGGAAAGAATTACAAACATGATCATACATACAACACAAATCCCAAAATATATTTTATAGTTCCACTTCATCAATTCGTTCTTTAGAGTTTTGAACTTTGTCTCGCCAACAATTGCCATCCTTTCTTTGTTTTAATCCAAAACTGCATTACATGCAGTGTTAATTTAAATGCCGTTCCATTAACAGTCCCTTCGGCATTTGTATTCGTTTTCACAGTCGCATATTTCTTACTTATGTTTACAATTGCAGAACTGTTATTCTCAATTCTATTATAAGTCAGCTTACCGCTTTTAAAGTCATTGATTATATCACCTTTACTTTGTATCCATCCATTTGAATGACCATAACTAAGATCTTTATGCAAAACCGATCTTAAAACATTTTCATCTTTTTGTAAAAGAGCTTTATCAAGTTGTTGCATTTCTGTTTTTAATGTAATGCTGTCAACCTGCCCGGCAACAACTAAACCTGTAAAGAACAATGTTATAATGAACAGGACCCGCATCTTAGTGAACTTTTTCCGCTTGTCTCCTGATTAATTTCCAATCGCCATTTTCTTTCACCCATACCAATGTAATTTGCAATCTTAGCATCGCCTCCGTTCCGTCAACTTTCTTCTCCTTTGCAATGAACAAATGCTTCACCACGGTTGAGTCTTTAAATTTTTCTGTATTATAACTGATCAGCGTATCGGATTTGGTATACACAGATCTGTTATGAGAAATATTCCTGATCGCTTCTTCTCTTGTTTCCATTTTGCCGCTTGAATGAGTATAAGTCGCATTCTTTGCAAATAATTTTTCCAACGTCAAGCTATCCTTGGTTCCAAATACTGTTTGCTCAAGCAATTTTGCTTTCGCCAATGCTTGTACTTCCTGTTTTGTCTGTGCATTAACTGCAACAGAAAAAATAATAGCCGATATGGTCAGCAAATATTTCATTAGTTATTTTTTACAGAGTTATTTCTACATTCAGTAATTATGGCATCCACTTTTTCTTTTGTCAGATGTTCACGGAAATTTTTTCCAAGCTGCATCATTGGCGCATAGCCACAGGCACCAAGACATTCAACCGTTTTTAATGTAAACATTCCATCCGGTGTTGTTTCACCCGGTTTTATTCCAAGCTTTTCATAGAGGTACTTTATTATATTATCGCTTCCATTCAACATGCATGGCCCCGTTTGGCAAACTTCAAAAAGATAGCGGCCAACAGGTTTTAAATTATACATGCTGTAAAACGTTGCTACTTCATATACTTCGATCGGTTGAAGATTCAATACTGAAGCAACATAATCCATTGTTTCAGCGCTTAGCCATCCGCCAAATTCTTCCTGTGCCAAATGCAATACAGGAAGCAAGGCGCTTTTTTGTTTGCCTTCGGGATAACGCTGAACTATCTGTTCGGCCTCCTTTAGTTTATCGTCTGAAAATTTCACCATTTGCCCCAGCCCCTAAAGGGGAGTTTTGAAGCTCTCCTGATTTTTGCAAGAGTGCTGATTATAAAAAAATGTTCAATATTGATATAAACGTTGAAGTGTGCGACGCAACAGAAGTTCAATAGAATTACTTCAGCTGGTTACATAAAAACAACAATCAAATATTGTTATGTTTAAAAGAACTTATTAACCCCGATCTAAGTTCCCTCTTTAGGGGGACAGGGGGCTTATGCATCTATTTCTCCCGCTATCAAATTCAAACTACTCAATGTTATAATTGCATCACTCATCATACTTCCCTTTGTCATTTCTTCATAAGCCTGGTAATAGATAAAGCCTGGCCTTCGGAAATGCAAACGATACGGCGTCCGACCACCGTCACTTATTAAATAATAACCCACTTCGCCATTGGCGCCTTCCACACAACTATACACTTCACCAACAGGAATATCGATTTCACCCATTATAATTTTAAAATGCCAGATGAGTGCTTCCATCTTTGTGTACACATCTTCTTTCTCCGGCAAATAATATTCTGGAACGTCAGCATGGAAAACTTCCGCATCCGCTCCTTTAAATTCCTTTACTTTTCTGTACGCTTGCTCAATAATGCTCAATGACTCCCACATCTCTTCATTACGCACCTGCCAGCGATCATAATTATCACCGGTTGTGCCAACAGGAACATTAAACTGAAAATCTTCATAGCTTGAATAGGGTGTATGCACTCTTACATCATAATCAACACCGGCAGCCCGAAGATTTGGACCAGTAAAACTATAGTTTAATGCTCTTTCAGCGCTGATCGGTCCCGTACCTTGTGTACGTTCTATAAATATCCTGTTGCGTTCAAACAGGTTGATGAATTCTTTCAGCACTTTTGGATATTCAACAAGAAATTTATCCAACTTTTGAAATGCGATATCATTAAAATTTCTTTCAAAGCCGCCAATTCGACCAATGTTTGTTGTCAATCTTGAACCGCAGATCTCTTCATATATCTCATAGATCAATTCACGATACTGCATTACATATAAAAAACCAGTGTATGCACCTGTATCAACACCAACAATTGAATTACAGATGAGGTGATCTGAAATTCTTGCCAGCTCCATAATGATCACACGGAGATAATCAACCCGCTTCGGAATTGTTATACCTAATAATTTTTCGCAGGTAATATGCCAGCCCATATTATTGATCGGAGAAGAGCAATAATTCAATCGATCAGTTAATGGAGTAACCTGGTATAATGGTCTGCGTTCTGCCAGTTTTTCGAATGCACGATGAATATACCCGACAGTTTGCTCTGCAGAAACAATTCGTTCACCGTCTAATTCCAAAATATTTTGAAACACACCATGTGTTGCAGGGTGTGTGGGCCCAAGGTTAAGTGTAGTGGTAGTTTTTTCTATCGAGCCTTCCGGTAATCTTATATGTTCGTGTTCTGTCATATAACCCCAAATCCGCCTGAGGCGGAGCTTTTATACTTTTCTATTTATTTGAACTTTTTTCAATCAGATATTTAATTTTTATGCCCCAGCTTCATTACTACTATCATCGTCTGTTGTGTCACTCACTTCATCGTTCTATTCATTATTCAGCAATTTAACATTGAACCCCTACGGGGTTCCTCCATCATCATAAATCTTTATTCCCCGGGTTGAAACCCGGGCTATTCATATTTAATCCCTTCGGGATAAAAAGAACTTTCCAAATAAGCTGGCCTTGTGCTATGCAAAGCCCTCCCTTAGGGAGGGTTTGGGTGGGCCTATCTTCCAAACATCTCATCATCCTTATCAATCCTTGTCTGATCTTCCAATGGATATTCTTTTCTCATCGGGAAATAATCCATTTCATCAACATTCAAAATTCGTTTCAGGTTCGGATGACCAACGAAATTCACTCCAAAAAAATCATAAGTTTCCCTCTCCATCCAGTTAGCACCGGAAAATAATCCCGTTGCTGTATAAACATCCGGAGTATTTATATCAGTAAATACTTTGAAACGGATGCGAACATTATCAACCAGGTTATGTAAATGATAAACAACAGCAAGCTCTCTACCCTTATCATCAGGATAATGCACCGCCTGCAGATCAGTAAGAAAACGGAATTTCAGTTCTTCATCATCATATAAAAAATTAAGCACCTTAAGATTCAATTCTTTTGGTGCTTCAAAAGTCAACATGCCATAAGGTTCGGAAAAAGCAGACACCTGTTCTCCAAATTTTTCAATCAATCTTTCTTTTATTCTATCGTTTGTTAAACCCATACCCCAACCCCTAAAGGGGTTTTAATATTTTAATTCTTTAATCAAACATTAAAGGAATGCTTCAACCTAAGTCATCCGCCTCAGGCAGAGGACAGGGGGTTTATTGTATTCCGTAACTCTCCAATAACTGTTTATACTTATTACTATTCCTTCTTCTCAAACTTTCTTTACCTATCAGATCCTGTATTCTCATCACTCCATCTATTATTGCTTCTGGTCTGGGAGGACATCCAGGCACATATACATCAACTGGTACTACCTGGTCAATTCCCTGCAATACTGAATAAGTATCAAATATTCCACCTGAAGAAGCACAAGCACCAACTGCGATCACCCATCTTGGTTCTGCCATTTGCAGGTAAACTTGTTTTACAACAGGTCCCATTTTTTTTGCAATAGTTCCTATCACCATTAAAAGATCACATTGTCTTGGTGAGAATCCCACTCTTTCGCTTCCGAATCTTGCAAGGTCATAATGCGAACCCATGGTTGCCATAAATTCAATACCGCAACATGATGTTGCAAATGGCAAAGGCCATATTGAATTTTTTCTTGCCAACCCAACTACTGCACCGAGTGTAGTTGCAAAAAATCCTTCGCCCTGGTGACCATCCGGCATGCCAGCAATGGAAATATCATTTTCCATTTTCTTTTCGTTCACATTATATGATACAGGACGTCCCATAGTACCCCCATCCCCTAAAGGGGAGTTTTAGAAACATTATAATTTTAAAAAACTTTTCTTTATAAGAACTTTTAAAATAAGAAAGAAGATTCAACCTAAGTCTCCCCTTTAGGGAGACAGGGGGTTTCAATCCTCCCACTTCAATGCACCTTTTTTAATGATGTATATGAATCCGCAAAGAAAAAATCCAACAAACATCATTACGGCCCAGAAACCATCCCAGCCCAAACCTTTGAAATTAACTGCATAAGGATAAAAAAATATCACCTCAACATCAAACAATACAAACAAAATTGCGACCAGAAAGTACTTGATAGCCATCGGATGCCGGGCCTCACCATGTGATTCAATACCGCTGGCGAAATTCTCAAGTTTATCGGCTGTTTTTCTTTTAGGACCAAGCCAATGTGTCACTCCTAATAAGAAAGTTATAAGTCCAACCACCAATAAAACCTGCATTGCTACCGGGATATAACTGCCGGAACTGTTCACATCATCCACCACATTTTTTAGATCAGCCTGAAGAAGTTGGAACATAGGTGTGTATCTGGGCGACAAAAATAAGTCAGCATTATGAATTTACCTGAACAATTATAACTATGACAAAGCTAACCGAACAAGTGTTCTATAAACTATTAAAAAAAATCCCTCCCAATTACGGGAAGGACTTTTGCTATAAATAAAGAAAACCTAAACTCTTCTTTAATCAGCTTTTATTACTCGGCTTCCTGATTGCTGCCGAAGGCTTATTACCTGTTGTCTTTGCCGGTGGTTTTTGAGTTCCCTTTGTTGGTTGTTTGTCAAAAATTTCTTTGATATTTTTTAATTGCAAATTTGTACTGTCAATTTCAAGACCTTTAACTACATACATTAAAGCTGAGTCGCGGCTGCTTTTGATGTTATTAAAATAACCTGCTAAAAATAAAGCAGCTCTGGTACCTTGTCCTTTATACCTTAATTTATCGGTAAGGGCTATATCAAGTGTTTTTTGATAGCTGGATACAAAAATTGAAGCATATGGTTCTACAGTCATAGTTGTATCTATTGAAAAATTTACTCTTCCTTTCCAATCATATCCATATATACTATCTGGGAAATTAGCTATATAAGTTGTCAACAAGCTATCAGCTTTTGGATACTCGCCTGCCTGAGAATATAAGATTGCAATATTCACAAGACCTCCAGGGTTTGGGCTCTTTCTTGTATTATAAATAGCCCAACGCATATCTGCTTCTTGTTTTGTGCATTTTTGTGCCTTAAAATAAGTAGCAGCTTTATCCATGAACTCGATCTTGGATGAAAGAACAGTATCTGTTGCTGCACCTTGCATATATAATGCATATACATCTTCGCAACTTGCTCCACCACCTGTATAAATATCAGCTTTCAACACATAATCCAGTGGTAAAAATCCTTCTTTTTCTTTTGAAAAAAATGCATCAACATTGGTCCTAGCATTGACAAAATCAGCTTTTCCAAGATAAGAATATGCCAATTGCTTGTAGACTCTTGGTTTTACTTTAGCGCCCATGGCTGTTTTTACACCTTCAGCTTTTGTGATAGCACAGTTCCAATCTTTTTTAGCCCAGCATAATTGAGAATACATATAATTATCCTCAGTTTTTTCTTCATTCGGCCTTGTGCCAATATATTTATTCAAAGTAGCTTCTGCCTGTGCATAATCTTGCTTTGCAAAAAAGTAATAATAGAACAACTCATAATATGCCAGGCTGAAGCTTGGATCAACCTGTATTGCTTTGTTCAAATTTTCCAGTACAAGATCCCACTGCTTTTGTGTCTCAAATAAAGCAGCAATACGTACATAAGGGTATGCAAAGGCTGGGTTGATGCTTGTTGCTATCTTGTAATTTTCATATGCTTTACCACCACCCTGGCCAGGATCTTTCTTGCGATATGCATTACCAAGATTCAAAGCTATGTCAGCATTTTTTGGATCCCTTTGCAAAGCCATTTCTAATTTTTCTACTGCATAGGTAAGATTACCTTCTTTCGCATCTACATTGGCACGGCCAATAGCATTTAATATTGCAGGGTCATCCCCTTTTTTTGTCCGGCTAACGGTTAATGCAGATTCGAACATTTGTCTTGCTTCATCAATTTTTTTGTCAAGCAAAAGAACATGTCCTTTACCCACCATTATTAAAGGGGCATTACCATTTGCAGCAAGCGCCTTATCATAAAGCTGGCGTGCAGCATCATTATCATCCTTATCAAGATAGGTCTGTCCCAACCAGTAAGTAGCTTCAATTGCATTGGGATTAGCCGCAAGAAGTTTCTGAAACGTTTGTTCAGCGCTTTTAAAGCGGTCTGCATACAGGTGGTTTATACCCTCCTGTAAGGTTTGGGCACCTGCATTCATATTTGCAAGTGCAATTACTGTGCATACAGCAAGAAAGGTCTTCTTCATTTCATTCACTTTATAGTTAATAAATATAGCCATTTATTATTCCCGGAGTTTTGTTGGCCGTACGATGAACGGCATATACCCGGGAGCCAAATAAGCCCTGCGAAAAATCAACTGCCCTCTTTCACTTGTCATAAAGGTTGAAAATCCATGACCAAGGCCCTTATAACTCTCTTTCAAAATGAATACCAATTCCCGGGTCATTGGATACAAACCATTATAAATATTTACCTGTATCGGCTGAACGTACTGATTGGGTAAACCTTTACACTCTATTTCCGCAAGTCTCACTTTTGTCAAAAAACTTTGTTGTTGCGCATCATCCTTGTTTCCGATCCAGCTTACACCTATAAAACCCACAGCATCGGAATTTTTCGAGACATAATCAATAACTTCTTCGCTGCTCTTTGCTGCCATCGCTTTATGTGTCAATGAATCTCCACGCAACACTGAATCGACGATAAAACGTACCGTGCTGGTTGCTTTTAGTCCATCAAAAACAGGGATTAAATTTTCCTTAAATCTTCCCTGCAATATTTGCCTGATATCTGTCATCGTAAACCTGCTAATTTCCGCATCAGGGTTTACAATAACCGCAATGGCATCATAAGCCATCATCATCTGTTCAATAGATACTTTCAAAGAATCTTGAATAAAGCCTTTCTCATTTTCATCGATACGTCTTGTTACAATTATCATGCGTACAGAATCCATCGCAAGATCTTTTAAACAATCCGCTTCTGGTTTATAATGAACGTTGAGTTTTACATCAGGATAATCCGATTCATATACTTGTACCTGTGCATCGATTACAGGTTTAAATGATTCATCAGCGCTGATGTTTATCGTTCCTTTATTACGGGTATCCTGGTTCGGATCAGTTTTTTCTCCTCCACATGCTGAAAAAATAAAGAACAAAATATATATCCACCAAACTCTTTTCCTCAACATGCTTGCTTTTTACTGATTACTTATTTTTAAACCCGCGATAAAGTCTGAATAATCCATACAGCACGGCGCTTACTCCAAATATATTTGCCAATAATACATCCCTGGGATTATTGAGCTTAAGATCGTATCCCCATTTTCTATGAAACAAAAAAAAGATCCCTACTGCGAACCACAATATACCCATGGTATAATTATAAGCTTTGCGCAGCAAGGATGGGGTACTTCTTTCTTTATTTTCAATTGCCATAAGAGCCTTTGTTTCGGGGAACGGCAAGATAAAAATTTTTACTCTTCCACCCCGATAAATATTACAGGCTGTGTGTAGGCAGTCGCCACATAATTTCCATTCTGGATAGCCGGCTCCCAACGGGGTATTTTTTTCAATACACGCAACACTTCTTTATCAAATGATCTTCCGCCGCTTTTAATTATTTCCGGATTGGAAATGCTTCCATCTACATCAATCCAAAATCGAACCTGTACTTCTATTCTTTGCCCTGGCTCAATGTCTTCAGGAGCTTGCAAAAATTTCCGTAAAAAATCAAGCCACGCGGCGGTTCCACCTGGAAAACCTGCCGGACGATTTGGAAGAACAGGTTTATCATCTTTTACTGGTTCTTTAACAATCGCATCACTATTACCGGTTGATTCATTTCCAGACTTTGCAATATCATCGGATTTTTCCCCATCAACATTTTGATTGCCGATCTCTGTATTCTTTAGTACATCGTTTTCTACTATTTCTGGATCAGCTTCTTTATCTGGTACTACAATTATTTGCTGATAATCTGATTGAGCTTGAGGTTTTGGTAACTCTTTTGGTCTTTCGGGTTCTTTTATTTCTTCGTCAGGAATCTTTACATCAGTTAATACCCAGGTTCTGTCATCCTTAAAAGGTCCATTACTTCCTTCGCTCTTTTTTATGAATGACATAAGAGCAAATAATAAACCAATGGATAATGTAACACCAAGTGCTAAACCCAAACGATGAGTATATGTTTTACGCAATGCATAAGCACCGTATAATTTATTACGATGCTCGAATAAAATGTCAAGCATATCTGCTTGTAGAATTTCTTTGTTAGTCATGGCTATACTTTTAGAATGAGATGCCATGTAAGAAGAAATCCACAAGGTTCAGGACACATGACACAAGCTTTTAAGAACAATCAACTGTAATCTTGTGCCTTATTCCTTGTGCCTTGTATCTTTGCGCTCATGAAAATTTTAATGGTTTGTTTGGGAAATATTTGTCGCAGCCCATTAGCCGAAGGAATTCTGCAGGATAAAGCATGGAAAGCGGGTTTGCAATGGAGTGTGGAAAGTGCAGGAACAAATAATTATCATATTGGCGAAGCACCGCATCCTTTATCACAAAAAGTAGCTAAGCTGAATGGTATTGATATATGTAAACAAAGAAAAAGGAAATTTGTTGCCGAAGATTTTAACCGCTTTGATAAAATTTATGCAATGTCTGCCGATGTGATTGATGAAATGAAAAGTATAGCAAAAAGTAAGTTTGATGAAAAAAAAGTTGATTTGTTGTTGAATGAATTATTTCCCGGGCAAAATGTAGACGTACCTGATCCATGGTATGGACCCGAGTCAGGATTTCACCAGGCGTATAAAATAATTGATGAAGCATGTGAAGCGATCGTAAAAAAGGCCTCCCCAAACCCCTCCAAAGGAGGGGCTTTAGAAACCTCACGAAATTTGAAATGATATATGACTAAACCTTCTCTTCCACAAGGCACAAGAGATTTCGGACCGGAAGTTGTTCGCAAGCGGAATTATATTTTCAATACAATTAGAAATGTATTTGAGCTTTACGGTTTTCAACCATTGGAAACTCCTGCAATGGAGAATTTAGATACATTGATGGGAAAGTATGGTGAAGAAGGAGATAAGTTGATCTTTAAAATCCTGAATAATGGTTTAGATAATCCGGAAAAAGGAAAACAAATAAGAGAAGGATTTGAAAAAATTTTGCAAGGCAAGAATACAAAAGAAATTACTGAAAGAGCTTTGAAGTATGATCTCACTATTCCTTTTGCAAGATATGTAGCGATGAATCATAACCAGCTTAGTTTTCCATTTAAGCGTTACCAAATACAACCTGTATGGCGTGCTGACAGACCACAAAAAGGAAGATATCGTGAGTTTTATCAATGCGATGCGGATGTTGTGGGAAGTAATTCATTATTAAATGAAGTTGAATTAGCATTGATCTATCACCAGGTTTTTACACAATTAGGGATCAGGAATTATCAATTAAAGATCAATCACAGGAAAATACTTACTGCACTTGCAGAGCTATGTGGCGGCGCTGAAAAAATGAATGACATAGCTATTGCAATTGATAAATTAGACAA
>Ga0070698_100003914_pt1 | contig 16377 bp, 13 predicted proteins | sample KBSK1502metaG_FD_65477 | JGI IMG/M metagenome (GOLD analysis project Ga0070698, IMG submission 65477) | Corn, switchgrass and miscanthus rhizosphere microbial communities from Kellogg Biological Station, Michigan, USA - KBS K1-50-2 metaG | ecosystem: Host-associated > Plants > Roots >...
ACATATTATTGATGAGATGAAGAGAAATAATTTATAAGGCCCCCTAAATCCCCCCAAGGGGGACTTAGAGAGTCTGATAACTGAATATGCTATTAATAATAAAATTTCAAACTATATTAAACTAAAACCTCCCCGAAGGGAAGGTTTGGAGGGGCTTCTAACATGGACAGACGAGAATCGCTAAAACTAATCGTTACCGGAGCTGTAGCTGCACCTGCTGTTGTTGCCGGTTGTAATTCTGATGATAAAAAAGTTGCGGCAGACCCAACCTTTAATCTCGATCGCAATCCGGCTGAAATGGAAAATGAAAAGCGATTGCTGGCAATGGATAAATTTTTTACTGATCATGAGTTGGCAACCATTGCCATACTTTCTGATATTATTATCCCTAAAGATGAGGTAAGCGGGAGTGCAACCGATGCAAAGGTTCCTGAGTTCATTGAGTTCATTGTGAAAGATATGCCCCATCATCAAACACCATTGCGTGGTGGTTTGCGCTGGCTGGATATGCAATGTTTGAATAAATATAATAATTCATTTAAAGATTGTACAAAAGAACAACAGATAGAACTGATCGACCAGATCGCTTATCCCAAAAAAGCAAAACCTGAAATGGCACAAGGCGTTTCATTTTTTAATAAAATGAGAGATATGGTAGCGACAGGTTTTTATACGTCACAGATCGGAGTAAAAGATATCGGCTATATGGGCAACGTTCCAACTCAATGGAATGGTGTACCCGATGATGTTTTGAAACAATACGGGCTTGCTTATTCAGAAAAAGAATTGAAAGAATGTGTAAGCTTTGAGAAAACAACACCGTGATTTTGAAATTTGATTTTTAACTTTTTAATTTTTTTATATGAGTAACTCTTCAAGAAGAAAATTTATAAGAAACTCCGCAGTAGCCGGCGCAGGTTTTTTTATTGTGCCCCGCCATGTTATTGGCCGTGGCTTTATTGCCCCAAGTGATAAACTAAGAATAGCCGGCATCGGCGCTGGCGGTAAAGGGCAAAGCGATCTTGCAGAGTTTGCAAAAAGTCCTAATGTAAATATTGTTGCTTTATGTGATGTTGATGACAGACAAGCTGTAAAATCAAGAACCAGTTTTCCCAAAGCAAACTATTATAAAGATTTCAGGGAAATGCTGGAGAAAGAAAAAAATAATATAGATGCCTGTTCTATTTCCACACCAGATCATACACATGCTGTTGCCACAATAGCTGCTATGCAATTAGGTAAACATGTTTACACACAAAAACCTTTGACGCATGATATTTACGAAGCAAGGATGCTGACTGAAGCTGCGAAGAAATATAAAGTAGTTACACAAATGGGTAACCAGGGTGGTTCTGGCAATGGTGTAAGAAAAGCAAAAGAATTTTTTGATGCAGGCTTGATCGGTGATGTACATACTGCACATGCATGGACAAACAGACCCGTTTGGCCGCAAGGAGTTCCCACTCCTACTGGCCAATTTGAAATTCCAAAAGAACTTGATTGGGATCTTTGGCTCGGCACTGCAAAGAAAATTGATTACAACCCGGCCTATCTCCCATTCAATTGGCGTGGATGGTGGGCTTATGGCACCGGCGCATTAGGTGATATGGCTTGTCATATCATGGATCCGATCTATCGAATACTCCCTATTCTTTATCCTGATTCAGTTGAATGCAGCGTAGCTACTATTTGGAAAGAGATGTGGAATGATAAACAGAATCCCGATTCTTGTCCACCTTCATCTATTATTCATTTGAATTATCCAAGAACAGATGGAAAAGGAAATATAAAAGTATCATGGCACGATGGTGGTTTGTTACCACAAAGACCTGACGAACTTTTACCTGAAGAAGCATTTGGTAATTGGGATGGCGGTGTGTTATTGATTGGTACAAAAGGAAAGTTATTGCTTGATTGTTACGGCGAGAACCCAAGATTATTGCCAACTAAATTAATGAAAGAAACAAATTTACCAGGCGAAACGATCAAGCGAGTTCCTGAAGGGCATTACCTGCAATGGGTAAATGCGTGTATGGCTGGTTACGGAAATGCAAAAACAAGTTCTTCATTTGAATATGCCGGACCTTTTACTGAAAGTATTTTGATCGGCAATCTTGCTATACGTAGTTTCTTGATGCAAAACCCCAATGGCAAAGGATGGAATGATAAATGGCTTGGCCGTAAAAAATTGTTATGGGATGCAAAGAATATGAAGATCACAAACTTTGATGAAGCCAACCAGTTTGTAAAAAGAGAATATAGAGCCGGTTGGACTCTTGGTGTATAATTAAGGGTTTGTTGAAATTATTCAATGGTTTAATTCGCAGGGATTAAACCATTTTAATTTTATAAAGCTAGAATTGTCGTAACTTCTCATAAAATAATAAGCTATGAGAAAGTTATACTTTGCAGTAGCATCAATTCTTTTTATTTTTTCTGCCTGCACTAAAACAATAAACAACCCAGGAACAAGAAGTGCGATCAATGAACCGCCGACAATAAAAGTTATTTCTCCCCTATCTATTCCAATACTAAAGGCGGGTGATCTATTAGAAGTAAAAGCAGTTTTCACTGATCGTGATGTTGTTTATGTTGCCTCATGGGAAGCATTAAGAGCTGCAGGACTATGTGGTAACAATCCCTACAGCGGTCAGTTTGAACCGAAGATTTCTGAGTATGAAATGAATTTCAAATTTATTATTCCAAGGAACTTTGCCGGTGAACAGACAATTCGTTTGTATGGAGTAGATGGCCCGGGAAATATTTCAACCTTTGATATTAAGTTCACAGCAACAAATTGATTTATTATTTTGGCTGTAACAAGGTCAATTATGAAAAAATTATTTACTTATCACTTTATTTTCATCCTTCTGTTTATTTCCTGTACAAAGGAAATAATAATAGAAGCCGATACCACAAAGCCAGAAATTAAAGTTGTTTATCCACTTGATAAGCCTATAATTCCCGCCGGCTATCCTCTTTGCATGAAGGTATTGATCAGCGATAATAAAAATCTGTTGACTGTATGGTTGGAGATAACAGGTGGACATGCGTTCAAAAAAGAATATATTATACCCGGTCGCTCAATGGAGATCATTGAAAAGTACACTGCTCCTGCCGGCGTCAGCGGGAATTTGATTGCAAAATTTTTTGCAATGGATGAAGCTGGTAATTTAAGTTCTGAGGAAATAAAGTTTTCGGTGAATAACTAGTTTTTTTACAGGTTTGAAAAGTTACAGGTAAATCCCTTTTACCTTAAATAATGGAATAACGCCGGCCATCGGAGTTATTATTATTCCAGAATAGAAATCAGTAAATTGGTTGTAATGTAATTTAAAAACAATTTGCCATGAATAATATTCTGCAACGCCGCCGGTTTATTAAAAGCTCTGCTTTTGGTTTAATTGGTATTACTGCATTTGGAAATTCATCTGCGCAAGATGCTGTTTATAAATTGGAAAAAATCGGAAATGACGAGCCACTTTTTTACCGGTATCCAAGTATGAATGATAATATGGTGAGCAGCATCGTAGGTGCGTCGCATGGAAATTTTGATAAGGTAAAAGAATTAGTGAACAGTCGTCCTGAATTGGCAGGCGCCTCATGGGACTGGGGTTTTGGTGATTGGGAAACTGCACTTGGAGCTGCTTCTCATGTTGGTCGTCGTGATATTGCTGAGTTTTTAATTAGTCACGGGGCAAGACCTGATATTTTTACATATACTATGATGGGCATGCTGAAAAGTGTACAGGAAATTATAGAGACTGTCCCGGGTATTCAAACTCATGGTGGCCCGCACGGAATCACTTTATTGCAACATGGAAAGAATAGATTGGAGGATAAAAATATTTCAGCAACAGATGCGGCCAATGTAAATAAAGTGATCAGTTATTTGGAAAGCCTGGGTAATGCGGATGTAAAACCAAAGAGTCTTGAAGTAACAGAAGAAGAAAAGAAAAAATATTTGGGTGAATATCGTTTTGGAAATGGTGACGATGAAATATTTGTTGTCGATGCACATCGACTGGGTTTTTTACAAGTAGGTCGCAAAGGATCATTTGGACGAAAATTAAGTAAGATCGATGATAATACATTTTCACCTGCAGGAGCTCCTTCTGTAAAGATCATTTTTAAAGTTAATAATGATAAAGCTGTTTCATTAAGTGTTCATGAACCTGAACCATTAGTGACTGCTATAAGGATTTAGTCAAAATATTTTGAGTGGCCATCCTGATTTCTCCTATTGCATAAAAGAGTTCGTTAACAAAAGCTGCACGATATATAATTGGTTTTGGCAGGAAGCAAATTTAATGTTTGCACAAGTTTAATCGGATTATTGTCAGTTATATCATCATCTTTAAGGAGTTGAATTAACAAGTGTTATTAAAAAGTTATACTCCTATTTGTTGTAAACAATGCAGGCTAAATGATCGTCAAATGGATAGTTAAATAAATAAATTATAATTATGAAAACGATATTAATGTTTTGCCTTGCAATTGTCATTACAAGTGCAGCATCAGCTCAAAAGTATAACAGGCATCGTTATCCTCAATCGAGAGTACGTACTTCAATAAGTTTTGGGATTGGTTCTCCTTATTATTCGCCGTATTATTCACCTCGGCCTTATGCTTATTATGGAACACCGATCTATTCAAGGCCTACAAGACTTGAAAATGAGATCGCCGATATAAAAGCCGATTATAATGATAGAATATGGTCTGCACGTCATGATCAGTCACTTTCTAAATCTGAAAGAAAAAGGGAAATACGCCGGTTAAAATCAGAAAGAGACAGAGCTATACGTGATGCAGAATATAGTTATCACCGGCGAAGATATTAGGAGCTGATTTCAAAAAAGCAAAAAGATGATCCCGATCGGGATCATCTTTCTATTTTATAATGCAGAAAAACTAATCAAGGATATTATTTCTTCGAAACCTGTTCGAAGACAAATAACGACGTAAGAGAAAATAAATTGGCGATAGGGGTTTAAGTATTTGTTAACTCTACTTATTTCTTTTTTGTTTTATATAAATATATAACCCGATAAAAAAGACGATTAACACAACTCCAAGAGAGATTAGTCGTATATTCTCTCTGGTTACCCCTTGTTCTGATTCTTTTCCCATTTGCATCCTTATAAAATTAACGCCATCAAAAAGTATGGAGAATAAAGTAAAGAATGCTATCAGCTTAAGAAATGATTCGGTTTTGTGATTCTGATTTTCTCTTACCGCTGTATCGATCAGTTTTAGCTTTTGTTCCATTCGCTGCAGCTCATCTTTTATCTCCATTGAATAAAGGAGATTTTTATAAATAATGTTCGGGAGAAATTTATATGATATCTGTGTAAGGTCAAAGTCATGCATGAAACTGATAAATTCATTTCTCAGATGTGCAGATTTTCCTACGTTGTGAGAGAGTAAGGAAAGCCGGGTATTTGTTTTATAAAGATAAAAGCGGATAAAAGAAGTAAATACATAAATATTATAGTAATCTGTTTCCCACAAATTATGTTTATCCGCTTCCTTAAGGTTTACAGAAATACGTACCAGTGAATCAAAAAGACAAATGGCTTTCCAGTTATTAAATACATGTATGACATTATGCTCAAACAATTGTTTTGAATATTTTTCTGATGGAGCATATAAGCCCCTGGATTTAATGGTTCCCGGTGGCAGTATCATTGCCAGTTCCATCAAAAGAGTATTCAGCTCATGATCATCTGCAAAATTTTCTTTTACATCAATATTCAGAAAAAGTTTAAGATGAGGATTGTAAGTTCGCCATGAAAGAGGATCAGCCGTAAAAAATGGGGTTATTTGTGTTTCGACCAGCGTTGCGAGAACATTGTTCATTGGAATTTTATCGTTGGCAGTAGTATTTCTCAAGGTAGCCGTTAAAGCAGATATATCATTGAAATTTTGAAACTCAGCCGGCAATGAAACCTTGATTGAAAAAATAGCAAGCCCTTCTCTGAAAAGAAAAATATCTATACCGTCAATGCTAAAAGATATTTTTTTGGTTGCGGTTTCGGTAACAAGTTTATGTGGCGAAGGATCCCTGTAAACAAGATGATTGCTTTTGAAATATTTTAAACCGGTAATTTGCAAAGAAGTGCCAATTGGATATAAAGTTCTTAACCAGTTACTATAATATTTCTGTGAGAGGTAATTTTTGTTGGATTCAAAAAAATCACTGAAAGCATATGCCTCTTCAAATTGTTTTTGATTAGCTATTTCTGCATCATAAGTAAAGTACCCGCTAAAGTAAATACCGGTATGCTGTATTTCCGGAAATAACATTATTTTATTTTTAAGAGTTTTTTGATATTTTCTATTTCCGGGTGAAAGATATTTTCTGTTTCAAAACTTTTAAAATCATCTAAAAATGCATCTCTAAACTTTTTGAACCCTGTTACGGTCCAATCACCAAATGGCAGATCTTTTAGTCTTAAATATTCTTCTATTGCTTTTTCAGTTTTACCAGTAAATAACAACACATGCGGAAGGTTGCCCTTAAGATATACATTGGTTTTATCAAGATCCAGCCCTCTGTTGATCGCCATTTTTGCTTTTGTAAAATCTTTGCTTAGCAAGGCATACCAGCCATAATTATTATAATCGCTTGCAATATCAAAAGAAAGATTTTTATCTGGGGAAGACTTTTGTAAAACTTCATCCAGCTTGATCAATTTTTCATATTCGATTACCTTATCTGCATAGCTTGTTTTACTACCGGCTGACTGAAGAAAATATGATCGATAATTCCTGAGATTATTAGGATCAGTGTCAGAAAATAACCACTCACTAAACATATCATAACCATTTTGGAGATAAACTTTATAGGCTTCATATTTCAATTTGGCACCAAACTTCCCGGAAACAATTTTATGGGCGATAATGTCTGCATTCTTTTTATTATCTTTTTCAAAAAATAGGCTTAGAAAGATCAACCATTCTTCTTTAGTACTATTAGCCATTAACAATTCAGCATTTTCGCTGTTCTTTCTGAAATTTATAGTGGCGCTATATGTTATCGCCGAACTATTTGTTGTATCCAAGCTGATGGCCATTTTGAGCTGAGCTGATCCTTCTTCTGTTTTTCCTGCCTGTTCAAGCAATTCACCATACTGCTGATGCGCTTTGGAAGTTATTGTCACTGCATTTCGGTTATAAGAATTTTCTTTAAATAATTTATCAGCCCATTTGATCAATTCGTCTGATAAGGCGAGTTTCTTTTCTTTATCTTTTTCTGTATTTATGAGGTTGATAAAATTGTCAAACTTCGTTTGATACTCTTGCTCTTTTTTTGTGGTAAGGTTGTATTTGCACCAATAAGGAAATGACAAACCGTAGCGCTGAGCATAAGAGTACCAGCTTTGAAAATCGTTTCGCTGTTCGCGACTGAAAGTAGTATTGTTTTTCTTTTTCATCCGAAGTGCTTCTAATAAAAGGGGGTGAATTCCTTCAGGATAATATTCATATAATGTAATTGAATCCTGCTCGATATCACCTTTTTCATTGACGCAAGGGATCACAATTTTCTCACTGTAGCCCGAATTATTTTTTTCCCAATTATCAAAATCTGCAGCTATTTTTCCGCTTTCATACAGGTAGAGCAGTTCATTCCATGCAAAGTCAGAGTTATTTTTCCAAAGAGCTTTGGAATACAATTCTTCCGCTTTTTCAAAATCTCTTTCCACTCCGTTATAACCATGTTCATACATGAGGGCATGTGCATAATTAAGACAGGTATCACATCCATTATTACCTCCCTCGTAAAACAAATTAAAAGCAGCAAGGGTATCTTTGGTTTTCAGGGTATCGAATGCAAGAAATGAATAATACTTTGCTGCATTGTAAGTATCAGGAAGCATTGAAAAAGCTTTTTGTAAATGATAAATAGCTTTTTGTTTGTTTTGCTTGTCGCCGGGAAAAGTATTCATGTAAATGGAATATATCGAAGCCAGCCATTCGTGTGGGTTTGCATAACTAGAGTCCAATTCCAGACTTTTTTCCAGGTAAGATATGCTTTCAGGGTATTTTTTTAATTGATAATAACAGACGCCGATATTTCTGTTTGTCCATTTATCATTGTTGTACAATAAGGCTCGTTCATAAGTTTTGATGGCTTGTTCATAGTTACCGTTATTATGATCAAGGATGCCAAGTGTATATAAATAAAAAGAATCTAGTGCAACAGCCCGTTTGTACATTTCCGCAAGTTTTTTCTTATCATATTTATCTTTGAAAATATCACCCATATCTATATAAACATCCGGCATATAAGGATTAATTGCGAGGCATTTGTTATAATACAATTCTGCGCTGTCATACTCATGGCGTTGCTTGAAAATTTTGGCAAGTGAAAAATAAGCTGTAGTATACAAAGAATCAGCCTGGATGGCATTATGGTAATAATTGATCGAAGAATCTGTTAATTTTAAATTTTCGTACCACCACCCCTTTGCCATATAGGCGCTGCGCAAAATCGGATTAATTGAAAGAGCTTTCTGAAAACATGCAAAAGCCTTATCAATATTTTTTGCATATCCATAAGTATATCCAAGTGTAACGTATCCGGGGGCATACCCTGGGTTGATCTTAATGCAATCTGCAGCACGAAATTTTGCAGAATCATATTTGCGTGACAAAATGTAAGTCCATGCTAATTCATTCATGGCAGTATTCCAATTAGTTTGATCGTTGATGGCTTTTTTATAGAAAGATATTGCCAATGGATAATTTATTGATATCCGTGAATAATATATCCCTTTGAGATAGTTGAGAAATGGTAAGACTGAAGGGTCGTCGATTTTATTTAGCGACTCAACCTTTGACTCAAAGAATAACTTTTTTTCAGACGGGTTTTTTAGAAATTTGAATTCCTGGTAGTCTAGCAAATAATTAGCATAGAAATCAATCATGTCTTTTTTCATACTAACTATTCGTTTTGTTTGAGCATCCAATTGACAATTTCTTAATATACCTTCTGCCGTACGAACTGTTTTAAAAAAAAATGCTGATTTCCTTGTACTGTCGGTTACAAAAGCCGAGATAGCTTTTTCTAAACTTGCTAAACTATCCTGGCAATTTACGGCCTGATTCATTTGTGATTGTGCACAAGCGGGCAGTAACATAAATGATAATATTGCTGCTATTAACCAATAAGATTTCATTCTTCTATTTTTAAAAGATTATTATTTTTTACCATATCATATATACCTAGAAAAGTTGGATACACAAAGTAATAGGTATACCGGGCATCTCTATCGATACATTTGATAAGAATGTATTTTTTACAATCGGAAATAACTACAGTCTTGATGTTCAGCTTGCTTCTCATTTTTTTATTATTTCTTGCCAGGTCTGATATTTTTATTGAATTCAATAGAGTAGTATTTTCATAAATTCTAACTGAATCACTCGAATACATTTCACCATATTTAATACCGGGAGAATTGATTTTAATTAAATTGGTCTGATAGTAAGCAGAATCCCAATATAATACTGCGTTAGTTCCAAGATTGCTTCTGCGCATACCATTATCATTTCTATTCTTGAAATAAACTGTATTGCCGGAAATATTTAGATTCCATTGGCCGGTTTTCTTATTTAATATTAGAGCTGCATTATTTTCCTTATCAGGGTTATTAACTACTTCATCAGGTTTATTTTCCACCGAGCTAAAGAATAATTTGCCCGCTTCTCCATCCCATATTTTTATACTTGCATTTTTGCCGACTGTGATAAAACGATTGTCGTTCGGGAAATCTTTTAGTTCAGTGATTTTTGCTCCATTTACATATCCTTTCACTTGTATGGATTCCTTTCTGTCCAAATCGTAAATAAAACAGTCTCCGACGGCAGTTGAAACAATCAGTTCCCTATTACTTTTGAAAGCAATTTTAGTAGCAGATAAATTGATTTCGGAATGAAATTCATGCGATGTTTTGACTAAAGAAAATGAATGATCGCAAAAAATCCCTTTGTCTGTAGCAAGATATAATTGTTCGCCATCAGGAGAAATTGCCATTGAAGCGATCTTTCCTATAGATTTATTATCGTTTAAAAGTACATTGTTTTCAAATTCTCCTGCTATTCCATTTTTCCACACTATTATTTTGTTATCACTTCGGGTTATAAAATTGTAATCTTTCTTTTGCGAAACGATGATTTCTTGCAGGTTGGTGATATTTTGATCATTGATCCATGTCTTTATCTTCCCTTTGAGATCTGCAATAGCTAACTTGCCATTCTTAAAGCCAATCAGCAAATTATTTCCTTCATTAACATAATTGATGGCAATAATTTCATCTTTATAATTAGCAGTATCCAGGTATTCATAATTCCCATTCCAGAAAATTGTTTCCCTCTTATTTTCTACTGTAACAAAATGTGCTTTATCTGGCGCTGCAGCTACGAAAGTGACAATACCAAAATGTCCCAATAGATTCCTTATTGTGTTATCTTCTATATTCCAAACTTTAGGAATATTTGTTGAATCAGCAATTAAAATGGTTTTTCCATTATAAGCTACTGCGATATTCTGGACCGTGTGAAAATTTTGTTGACGGACATAGATCATTTCATTAAATGCCCTGAATACATTTTTCTTAAGACTATCTTTAAGATCATTATGTTCAAATGAATCATACAGGTCAACGGCTTCTTTTAAAGCCAAGGTCGGGTTTTCGGCAATTCCAAGTTTATTAGCCAGTGTTTTTCTGGACTCCTCCTGAGTTTTTAGTTCGTTATACAAAGAGTTCGCACTCATAGTGGCCTTATCAGCTTCTGACTTTAACGCTAAGGCTTTTTTCTCGGCCTCCACAGCCCTTGTCTTTTCTTTTTCTGCATTTTCTTTTTCCTTCACGGCATTCGTTTCAGCCTCCACAGCTCTTATCTTTTCTTTTTCTGCATTTTCCTTTTCTTTCACAGCATTCGTTTCTGCCTTTATAGCCCTTACTTTTTCTCTTTCAGCATTTTCTTTTTCGCCAACTGCTTTCCTATTTGCTCTGTCTATTACAAATATTCCAATAATCAGCCCGGCAATAATCACAACGATCATGCTAATGGTACTGATCTTTCGATTCCTGTAAAATCTCTTTGAACGATTGATGAATGCAAAGGTTTCATGATCAAAGGCAAGTTTGTTTTCATAAGGAGCTATATAAGCAAGATCCTGTTTTGTTAACAACACTCTTCTTGTTTTATATATAGCAGCGCTGGTAGTAATAAAATTTTTTACTTCGATCAGCGTTTTTTCTTCTGCTGATACCTTTTCCCATATTTTAGCCGCCAGGCTATCGTGAGTTATTTCAAATATTAGGCTACTCATCTATATATTTAATTATTTTAAGAGTAAAGAATTGATTCAGGTATTGACGGATTTTATCTTCATTGATATGCTTATTGTTTTCCTCAAGATATTTCTTGATACTTTCTATCGAAGTCGTCTTCTTTGTTCCGCCAGATGTAATAAAAGCTTTCAAAATGGTCCAGGCCACTTCGGGCTCTTCTACTTTTGCAATTTGCTCTTCAAGAAATACTGACAATACATCTTTAATATCGCCAACTTCATCAAGCAACGTTAGCGTAAATACAACCGGGGGTTGATTATGCGTTACGTATTGCTGAAACAGCCTGTCCAAATAAACCTGCAGGTAAGTAAGTTCAACCCTATAGGCATCCGCAGAGCTAATATTTTTTATAATTTCTTTTGATACTTTTTTGGGTTCTTCGATCTTTATATCAAAATTGTTGCAAGTTTTGATAATAACTTCTTCGGCCTTTGTAGGAGTCATGTGTTCAACCCTGTATCGGTTATCAAAGAAATTTGGAATCCTTTCTTCGAAATCACTAAAATATGCGAGGTACTCCTCGCGGATTATAATAATAATCTTTATGTTATACCCACGATTCAAAAGGTCTGCAAGGAAACTAAGAAAGTTGTTTCGCTCTTCCGGGCTGCCAGAAATAAATAATTCCTCAAACTGATCGAAGATGGCATAAATAGGTTTGAAGAAATCAAGATAGAGTGAATTAAAAGCTTCTGGAAGATTTGTTTCCGGCGGAATTGTTGTTAAAGCAAGTTTATCAATTTCTTTTCGTACCGATTCAAGAATATTATTTCTGCGCCTGATATTAACAGGGAACCAATCAGATTCCTGGAATTTGTTTGCAATGCCGCAATTCAGAATACTTGTCTTACCAGTGCCCGAAGCTCCATAAATGAGCAGCAGATTACCCTTAAAGAGCTTTTCAAATATCTCTTTTGTTTCTTTTTCTCTTCCAAAGAAAATTTCTTTGTCTTCTTTGGAATAAGCGTCCAGGAATTTAAACGGACTTTTCATACTCCAAAGCTTTTTTCAGGTCTTTAAATTCATTTTCAATCTCGCTAAATAGCGGTAATGCATTCATCAGGGAGGATTCATTTCCATTGGTGAAATAATAATAAAAACTTTCATTACGCATACCATTGTAAACATAAACACCCTGCCTGATCCCCTCAACCCTCTGATTTTTTAAGTATGCACTTGTGTCGATAATAAATGGCGAAAGATTAAGATATGGTTTAGGCGATGCAAAATCTTTAAATAATAAAACTACATGACTCTCAAAAAAAGAATCATAATCCTTATCCTCGTTTATAAAATCTTCATGAGAACTATTTAGCAGCCTGAATGAATGCTTATAGGATACTTGAGATAAACGTGTTTTATAAACTTCAATTTCGGAAACAGTTACCAGTTTATACCTTACCAAAAAGGCAATATGGCAAAGGAATTCCCTCAATACTTCTTCTACTTCCTCAGGAGAAGATTCTTTTTGAAAATGTGCTTCATCGTTACGGATCTTCACCAATTTTTCAATTTGTTTAATAAAACCTTTATTTGAAAAACATTTATTAGAAAAGTGTGCGGTAAAAGGGGTGATACCCTGGTTTTCAAATATGGAATGTATGGCTCGTACTAATCCTGCCCATATTCCAAAAGAGGGTTTTTCAAGACCCATGAATTGCTGATTAAAATCCGGAGTAATTGAGATCTTTTTTGCCTTTGCTTCTTCCCATAATTGAGCCAGCAGGATCAAAGCGATGAATTGAGTCGCCTTTTCAGCAACTTTCAGCGCCTGCTCAAGGCGTTCTTTATTTAATTCTCTTTTGTCTCCGGAAAAAAGTCTTCTTATTTCTACTCCGATCGGCCAGGGGAAAGATTGAATTATTTTGTTAGCGATCTCACGGGTATCCATAGTACCCACAAATTCCCAGTATTTATATTCTGGTGTACCTTCTGTCTGATCTTTAAATGCCAGGTAGAGTTTTTTTACAATATCATCATTTGGATTGTATGTCATATGTTAACCTACCATTATTAATATGCTTACTAAAAAGACGAAAATATAAAAGTCACTAATCGGAGGCCTTTACCAAAACGTTTTTGATGGTCTAAGGCATAGAATATACGATCTAAATGAAACTATCTCCCGGGCAGGTTATGTGCTCAGATAGGGAACAAATTGAAGCTATATAAAATTAATGTTAACCAATCAGAATAACAAACGCAACCTAATGCAAATCTTCCTGGAATTTACAGGTGTTTTAACGGTTTTTGTTTAGCGTATTGTAAAAATAAAAAGATGATCCCAAACAGGGTCATCTTTTTATAATGCAGAAAAAATTAATCAAGCATATTCTTCCTTCGACACCTTAGCATGTTCATCAATCAATCTTCTTTGAATTTCGAAAGGAACAGGAGCATATTCCAAAAATCCACTTTTGAATTTTGCTCTTCCTTGCGTTATCGAACGAAGTGATGACGAATAACCATCCATTTCTGCTAAAGGAACTCTTGCAATTACTTTCTGAAAATGTCCTTCACTGTCTATTCCTTCTACGATTGCACGGCGACTTTGCAGGTCACCCATTACAGCACCGGTTAAGTCATCAGGACAAAGCACTTCTACTTTATAGATCGGTTCCAGTATTTGTGGGTCAGCTTGCTGAAATGCCTGGCGGAATGCCTGCAAGCCAGCGATCTTAAATGAAATATCATTACTGTCAACAGGATGCATCTTTCCATCATATACACATACACGTATATCACGGGCATAAGAACCCGTAAGCGGACCATTATGCATCTTTTCCATCACCCCTTTTAAAATAGATGGTAAAAATCTTGTATCAATTGCGCCACCAACAATACAATTATAAAAAACAAGTTTGCCACCCCAATCCAGTTCGTAGGTATCACGGCCTCTTACATTCAGATCTTTTGGTTCAGCCAAACCTTCATGCCATGGTTCTATTCTCATATACACTTCACCAAACTGTCCGGCGCCGCCACTTTGCTTTTTATGACGATAGCTTGCATCGGACACCTTACGGATCGTTTCGCGGTAAGCAATTCTTGGTTTCACAAATTTTATTTCCACTTTGTGACTGTGTTCAATTTTCCATTTTGCAACTGCCAAATGCATATCGCCCTGGCAATGGATAAGAGTTTGTTTTAATTCCGGAGAAACTTCGACAATCAATGTCGGATCTTCTTCTCTTAATTGATGAAGTGCTTGTGAAAGTTTTTCTTCTTCACCCTTTTTCAATGGTTCTATGGCAACGGTCATATTCGGAGACGGGAACTCTATCGAAGGCAATTCATAATTTTTGCCTCTTGCATGTAATGTGTTATTGGTATGAGTGTTCTTTAATTTTAATGTAGCGCCAATATCGCCAGCCACCAGTTCATTGATCGGCATTCTTTTATTTCCTTCAACTAAGAAAAGCTGGTTGATCTTTTCTGATGCATTAGTGCTTTCATTTTCCAGTTCCATACCACTTCTTATCGTACCGGAATAAACTTTAAAGAACGATAATTCACCAACATGCGGCTCACTGATCGTTTTATAAATAAAAAGACAAGCAGGGCCACTGGCCTCACAGGAAATTTTATCGCCACTTCTTGTTGTTTGCGGCGGCATTTCATTGGCACTTGGGCAAACATTATCAATAAAACCCATCAGCCGGCCACTTCCCATATTTCTTTCGCCGGATAAACAGAACAATGGAAACAAGTCATGATTGATCATTGCTTTTTTTAACCCCATCTTCATTTCATCTTCCATTAGTTCTCCTTTATCAAAATATATTTCCATCAGGCTCTCATCATTACTTGCGATGGCTTCTATCAATTCTTTGTGTAGTTCTTCAGCTTTGGCTTTCTCCAAATCAGGGATGGGAATTTTTTCCGGTTTACCACCTGTATCTTTAAATCTATACATTGTCATTCGCAGCACATCAATTATTTCATGAAAACCTGAACCTATTTGCAGCGGGTATTGCACCACAACTACTTTACCTCCAAAATGTGATTTTGCTTCACGAACTGTTTTTTCATAATCCGCATTATCATCATCCAATTTATTTACAGCAAAGATCATCGGTGTTTTAAATTTCTCGGTGTATTCCCAGATAATATCTGTTCCTACTTCTACACCCATAACAGCATTTAAAAGCATGACGCCGGTATCAGCAACTCTTAATGCAGAAATTACTTCCCCAACAAAATCATCATAACCGGGAGTATCAATAACATTTATTTTATAGCCGCGCCATTTTGTGTGCATGAGCTTGCTAAAAATAGAATTACCACGTTCTTGTTCAAGCTCGTGGTAATCTCCTGTAGTGTTTCTTTCGGCTATGCTGCCGCGGCGGGTAATTATTCCCGCTTCAAAGAGCATGCATTCCGCTAATGTGGTCTTACCGGAGCCGGCGTGGCCCAGCAAGACAATATTTTTTACGTGTGAGGTATCAAATTCAGCCATGGCAAGTGTTTTTAGTTGTTTTTAATCGATTCTTCAAAGGCGAAATAAAACGGAGACGGGTTCTTAAGAACTTTTTTGAAAGTTCCTTGAAATATATTTTGATGATCATGATCTATTTCAGGAATAGAACTGATCTAAATTATTTATGACGTTCGATGAATAAAGTCGCTAAATTCTTCACGAAGATTTTTAATTGTGCTGTCGAGTGATTGGAATTCTTCAAAAAGCCTTTCATGTTCTGCGATCGTGTCTTCTGTTAGTTGGCCGTTGTTAGCTGCGGTTTCAAATTGTACACGACGATCATGAGCTTTGATCGATTGTTTCAGGTCGTGAACATTGATGAGTTGAATGTGAAACTGGTTGTGATAATGTTCAACGTCATGCAGCTGATCTTTTGAAAGATTTTGTGCCGCAGTTTGTTGAAGTTGTTTTTTAAATTGGTTTAAATCATCGCGGCAGGAACGCAACGAATCCCTCCAGGTATTGCATTCCCCAGAGAGCTGTGAGATGTCAACTGTAACCATGGGATTTTAATTTTTAAGGTGAAAAAAGCAA
>Ga0070698_100003915_pt1 | contig 16376 bp, 12 predicted proteins | sample KBSK1502metaG_FD_65477 | JGI IMG/M metagenome (GOLD analysis project Ga0070698, IMG submission 65477) | Corn, switchgrass and miscanthus rhizosphere microbial communities from Kellogg Biological Station, Michigan, USA - KBS K1-50-2 metaG | ecosystem: Host-associated > Plants > Roots >...
GCCCAGCGCCACCGCATCGCCGAGATCCGCGACAACCTCATCGCCCGCATCGCCGAAGCCGAACGCGAAGGCTGGCTCGGCGAAATCGAAGGACTCAAGATCAGCCTCGCCGGCGCCAGCAACCAGCTCGCCCAGATCGACCGCCGCTCCCAGCCCGCCCCACCGATCAGCATCGGCATGCCCGCCTTCACGCACATCACCAGGGACGCCACCCCAGCCAAGGACACCTCATGACACCACCCAGCCGGCTTGCGGCCGCCCTGCGCAACCAGGCCCAAGGCGCCTACTGCCTCGAAGCCGCCGCCGAACTCCTTATCGCCGACGGGACCTGGCTGCACCGCAACGACTTCACAGCCGAGTTCATCACCCCCCACCGCGGGCTCACCGACGGCCGGCAGATGGCCAACATCGACTGGCCGGCCGCGATCTCCACCCTCACCGCTGGCCACCTGCCCTGTTCCGCAGGCGAACGGCGAATGCTCCGCCTGATCGCGAGCATCGCCCCGTAGATCTCCAAGACACCCTCACCAGCATCGACGATCACAACATCCAGCTACTCCTCCGAGCCGTGCTACACGCCTCAGGGAGACCGCGATCACCTCAACTATCTTGATCATCTTCCAAGTTCAGAGAAGAACGCCAGCCCCGCGCGTGCTGCCGCTGCCGTACCCTGGCCCGGCTCGCCGCCGCGCTCGGAGAACAGCCTGCCACGTTTGCCCCGGCCAGCCGCCCGGACGGCCGCACCAGTGAACTGCTGACCGCGCGGGAGGATCTGGCCCCACCTCCGGGCCGCTCCACCTATAGGGCGCGCGACGCAGCGCGTTAACCAGGCGGGCCCGGTGGCGGCCACTGAGATACCAGTTGTTCGAGCATGGGGGCCAGGCGGCGCAACTCGTCCAGGTGGGCTGGGGTGAGCTGGCTCAGCCGGCGCTCCCCCTCGGGGGTGAGCCGGACCCGGGTGACCCGGCCGTCCTCGGCGTCGTCCGCCCGCTCCACGTCGCCACCGACCTGGCCTCCCCACCCGCTACGCGGGCGCGGGAGGCCAGGCTGTAAAGCACGGAACGGTAAGTGAGAGGGAGCCGCCTGAGATGGCCGACGCTGGGCCTATTGACCGGCCGGGCGACCCTGCGTGCTTGCTCCGGCGCGTCTGCCCGGTATGCGGCTCGGTCGCTGATGCCGACCCGCCCACCACCTGCCCCAGTTGCCACGCATCGATGCCTGCCAGCTAAACGATGCTCTCCAGCCGGCTCACTCGGCCTGGGTGTCGGCGTGCGTGTAGACCTCAAGGTCGGTGGCTTTGGCTGCGACCCACACCTGGCTGCCTGGGCTCAGGGAGAGTTCTGCTACGGCCGCGGGGGTGACGTCGGCCAGAGCGGGCGGGCGTCCTTCGAGGTCGAGCCGGACCCGGTCGGCCAGGAGCGTGAGGCCGGCGATCCGGGCCGGCCAGGTGTTGCGGGCACTGCTGGCCTGGGGACGCTGACTGCTGACGACCAGCGCGGACGGGCGGACCGCGACGAGGACGTCACCGTGCTGGCCCCGGTCGGGGATGACGAAGGCGCCACCTCCGGCGAGCGCCACCCCAGGACCATCGGCGCGGCCCGCATAAAGGTTCAGGCCAACCAATGTGGCGACGTACTCCGTGGCGGGCTGGCGGGCGACCTGCGCAGGCGTGCCCTCCTGGACGATCCGCCCGTCTTCGAGGACCAGCAGCCGGTCCGCTAGCACCAGCGCTTCGAGCGGGTCGTGGGTGACCAGCAGGCACGGTCCGCTGAAGTCCGACAGGTGACGCTTGAGTTCATCCCGCACGTCCAGGCGAGTGCCAGCGTCCAAAGCTGACAGGGGCTCATCCAGGAGTAGCAGCGCCGGCTGCCCGGCCAGGGCCCGGGCCAGCGCCACCCGCTGCGCCTGCCCGCCTGACAGTTCCCCGGGCTTGCGGCCGGCGAGGTCGGCCAGGCCGAGCCGGCTGAGCCAGTGGCTGGCCGCCGACCGGGCGGCCCGGCTGCCCATGCCGCGGGCACGGGGCGAGAACGCCACGTTGTCGGCCACGCTCAGGTGCGGGAACAGCCGGTAATCCTGGAACACGAAACCAACCGGCCGCCCCGCGGCCTCGACAAACGCCCCGGTGCCCGCGTCGTCGATGACCTGCCCGGCGAGGACGATACGGCCGGCGGCGACGGGGGTCAGCCCGGCCAGCGCGCTGAGCAGGGTGGATTTCCCGGCCCCATTCGGCCCCAGGACGCCGACCACCTGACCAGGCGGCACGGTCATGGCGACCACGAGCCTGAAATCGCCGCGCCTGACCTCAGCATCGACGACGAGGCCATCGATGCCCTCGTCCGTCACGGCGCTGAGCCGCCCCGCAGCCAGCGGTCGCGCAGGGAGACCAGCACCACGACCGATACCAGCAGCAGCACCAGGCTCAGCGCGATCGCCGCGTCGGGATCATTCTCCAGCGCGTAGTACACCGCGATCGGCATGGTCTCGGTGCGACCAGGGAAGCTCCCGGCAAAAGTGATCGTCGCCCCGAACTCGCCCAGGGCCCGGGCCCAGCACAAGACAGCGCCCGCGCCCAGGGAGGGGGCAATCAACGGCACGGTGACACGCCGGAACACAGTCATCCGTGTCGCGCCAAGAGTGGCCGCCGCTTCCTCGAAACCCTGATCCGCCGATCGTAGCGCGCCCTCGACGGTGATGATCAGGAACGGCATCGCCACGAAAGTCTCGGCCATCACCACCGCCACCGGCGTGAAGGGGATGGTCAGCCCGAACCAGGAGTCCAGGTACCGGCCGAGAAACCCGGTGCGGCCGAACGCGAGCAGCAGCGCGACCCCGCCGACCACCGGCGGGAGCACCAGCGGCAGGGTCACCAGGGCGCGAAGAAGCCGCTGCCCCGGGAAGCTGCCCCGGGCCAGCAACCACGCCAGTGGCACCCCGATGATCAGGGAGATCATGGTGGCCACCGATGCCGTCCACAGCGACAACTGGAGCGCCTGAGTCGCATCGGACCCGCTCAGGACCGATCCGAGCCTGCCCCAGGGGGCTCGGATAATCAGCCCGGCCAGGGGCAGCACCAGGAAGGCCACCGCGACCAGCGCCGGCGCCAGCAGGGGCGCCGGCACCGACCGCGAAGCACCACCCCGGGCGGCGCGCCGGGCACGCTCGCGAGCCGTCAGACCCGACGATCTAGAGAGGGTGATCACCGGCGGCCGTCCCGGATCTACCGTCAGGGCTGCTCGAATCCGGCGGCCGTGAGCACGCTCTGGCCGGTGGGCGACAAGACATACGCGACGAACGCCTGCGCGGTAGCCGCGTTGCTGCTCTTGCTGACGGCGGCGATCGGGTAGGTAGTCGAGGCGTCGACGGTGGCCGGGATCACGACGCCTTTGACCTTGCTGCCGGCGGCCAGCACGTCGGTCACATAGACCACGCCGGCGTCCACGTCGCCCAGCTCGACCTTGGCCAGCACCGATTTCACGTCCGGTTCGAGCGTGACCGGCTTGACAGTGATCTTGGCGCTCGCGAACACCTTCGCCGCGGTGACCCCACACGGCACCAGCGGCTGGCACAACGCGACCTTGACCGACGACTTGGCCAGGTCGGTGACGGACGTGATCTTGGCCGGGTTGGACGGGGGCACGGCGACCTCCATCACGTTCTTGGCGAAATCCGACGGACTGGACGCGTCGCCGGCGGTGACAATCTGCTGCATGTTCTTCGTGCTCGCCGAGGCGAACACGTCAGCCGGCGCGCCGGCGATGATCTGGGTGGCCAGGGTGGAACTCGCCCCGAAGCTGAACGTCACCTTCACCCCGGGATGGGCGGCCTCGAACTGCGTCCCGAGCTTCGTGAAGGATCCGGTCAGCGACGACGCGGCGAACACGGTGATCGATCCCGACAATGCGGACGCGGACGGTGAACTACTCGCGCTGGCTGGCGCGGTGGTTGGGCTTCCGGAACCACTGCTACCACTGCTGGAGCAGCCGGCCAGGGCGCATGCCACCACCCCGGCGGCGACAACGGTCAAACGGCGCACGATGAACTCCTAGGTCGGGTCTCGCCGGAGCGAGATCAGTGAATCGTGGGGATCTCGATGGACACGTTGGTCGCCTTGACGGCCGCGACGGCGAGCACTCCCGGTTCCAGGCCGAGCTCGTCGGCGGCCTCCCGGCTGAGCAGCGACACGAACCTGTGCGGCCCCGCCTGGATCTCTACCTGCGCCATCACGGTGTCGCGGACCACCCGGATGACCAGGCCACTGAACCTGTTTCGCACCGAATGGGCGACTACGGCCCGGCCTTCGCCGTGATCAGCCGACTCGGCCCGCTCGCGGGCCAGGCGGGCGAGCGCGACGCCGTCAACCGCCTGCCGCCCGGAGGTGTCAAGCGTCGTCTCGACCCGGCCCCCGTCGGCCCAACGGCGCAGCGTATCGTCGCTGACCCCCAGCAGGTCCGCGGCTTCCTTGATCCGAAACGTCGTCACCACGTGACTCTAACGCAGATGCGGCTACAGAGTACGTGACCAGCCGCATTAGCGTCAGATACACGTCATAATTGACGCACTTCGGCCGAACTGATCGATGATCTTCATCCAGGCACCGAGGGCCCCGCCGCGGACGAACCCGCGCTGTCGAGGAGCTTGCGCAGGTTGTGGCGGGAGGTGATGCGGATGAACCGAAGGTGGGCCCAGGCCGGGTCGAGGGCCGCCGCGGCGTAGCGCTGCCGGTAGACGGCGTGCCGGTACCAGGACCAGGCGATGACCGAGGCCTCTGGATCCCGGCGGAAAAAGTTCTGCCAGGGTTCCCGGTTGCCGTTCCATAGTTCGGCGCGGCTCACGGCGCGCCGGAGGGTGCGCCAGATGACCCGGCGCATCACGACGCCACGGGGCAGGTCGAGCCAGACGACCGTGTCCGCACGGGCCCAGACCAGCGGGCGGACCGCGCTGTAGTTGCCGTCGATGACCCAGCCGTCCCGGGCGGCGGCCTCACCCACGCGGCGCGCGAACTCCTCCTCCGGCAGCGGAGTCCAGCCCGGCTGGTGGAAGATGCCGTCAAGCTCGATGTGCGGCACGGCCAGCCGTGCGGCCAGGGCCTTCGCCAGCGTGGACTTGCCCGACCCGGAGTTGCCGACCACCGACACCCGCCTCATGACCGGAGCATCGCACGTTCCGGGGGACTTCATGATCACGAAGGATTCCCGGACGTATATATGACGGGAATCCTTCGTGATCATGGTCAGGCGGCGCGGGCGCCCCCGCGGGCCGGGCGGGTGCGACCAAACTGGCCAGCCCCGGCCCGTTCGCGAATTGGCCGTTGACAGGCGCGGCCGGTGGCGGGAGGCTTCGGCACGGTGTCTTTTATAGCAAGTGTCGGACGATACAGGCGTTTGGCAGGCTCGCTATTTCGCTCAGCCGGGAGGTTCCAATGGGGGGACCGGAGTTTCCACTGCGGGGATCGGCACAGGCAGGCGGACCTCGGCCGCGGGGATCGGCGCAGGTAGACAAGCGCCGACCACGGGGATTGGCCCGGGCGGGCAGGCGCGGGCTGCGGAGACTGGCCCTGCCGGTGGCGGCCTTGTGCATGCTCTCATTCGTGGTGGCGGCGGCCGGCCCGGCCGGTGCCAGCAGCACCGTCGCGTCGGCGCCCGCCGTGATCGCGCCCGGCGGCCCGGGCACGATGTCCCACTTCGACCTGGCCCGCAAGGACTGCCTCGGCACCGCGCGCAATACCGGCTCCAAGGTCTGGTACACGGTCGCCGGCGGCGTGCTCTCCGACGTCTACGAACCGACGATCGACAACACCAACGTCGAGACGTTGCAGTACATCGTCACCGACGGATCCACCTTCACCGATCTGCAGACCCGCGACATGACCTACGCCGTCACGGCCGACCCGACCGGCATGGCCTGCACGGTGACCGCGACCAGCGCCAGTCACGGTTACCAGCTGATCACCACCTACATCACCGATCCGGCGCGGGACACGGTGCTGATGGACACCCGGCTGGAAGCCACGCCGGGCTCGCACACCGCGATCAGCAAGCTGCACCTGTACACGCGGCTGGACGCGCACGTCAACGGCGACGGCGGCGGCGGCACCGGCAGCAACGAGAACGCGGGCGGCAACACCGGGATCATCGACACCTCGACCGGCTCCCCCGTTCCCGTGGTCTACAGCACCAACACCGTGACCCAAGCGGCAAATCGCGATTACGCGGTGCCCACCTACATGGTGCTTCGCCCGAGCAACTCATCGGCCGCGGCCAGCGTCGGCTACGCCGGGACCGCCAGCGACGGCCTCACCCAACTCGACGCGACGCACACGCTGACCGCCTACGACTCGGCGCCGAACGGCCACATCACGGCGACGGAGGATATCACCCCGCGCCGTGGCGATGAGGTGAAGCTGGCGCTCGGCTTCGGCCGCACCCAGGCCCAGGCGGTAGCCGCCGCCGGCGCCTCCCTCGACCGGCCGTTCGGCCAGGTCGAGGAGGACTACCTGGGCGGCTGGGCCGACTACGACCAGCAGCTGCGCCGACCGCCGTCGAGGTTCCCGGGACTTTCCCATGGGCAGGCCGCTGACCTCCAGCGCCGCTATTACCTGTCCGCGAACGTGATCAAGTCGAGCGAGGACAAGACGTTCCCCGGCGCGATCGTCGCGTCGATGGCCAGCCCGTGGGGCCAGGCGGTCGCCGCCGGAACGGCGGTGAATGGCAAGCCCGTCTACTACGGCTCCTACCGCGAGGTGTTCTCGCGTGACTTGTACGAGGCGTTCACCGGCCTGCTCACCGATGGTGATATGGCCACTGCCCGCGCGGCCACCCTGTTCCTGTTCAACAAACAGCAGCTACCTAACGGACAGCTGCCGCGCAACTCTCTCGTCAACGGCAAATCTGCGCCGGATACAGGCGGAAACCAGCTGGATGAGAGCGCCTACCCGATCCTGATGGCGTTGCAGTCGGGACTCGCCGGGGACACCACGCTGTGGCAGCAGCACATCCGGCCGGCCGCCGATTTCCTGGTCGCGACGGGACCGTCGTTCGGCTCGGAGCGCTGGGAGGAGCAGTCGGGCTACTCCCCCTCCACGATCGCCGCCGAGATCGCGGGGCTGACCGCCGCGTCGGTGATCGCCGCCCGCCATGGCGACACCGCGCGGGCGCAGTTGTACCAGGCGACCGCGGACGACTTCCAGCGCACCATCAAGACCTGGGCGGTCACCACGTCCGGACCGGACGGCCCGCGGTACTTCATCCGGCTGTCCAAGACCGGCGACCCGAACGCCGCCATCACCTACAACCTGGGCAACGGCGGCCCGACCGTGGACCAGCGGGCCGTGATCGACGGCGGGTTCCAGGAACTGGTGCGCCTCGGTGAGCTGCCCGCCAGCGACTCCGACATCCAGGCCTCGCTGGGTGTGCTGGACAAGCAGATCGCGGTGTCCACGCCGAGCGGGACCGGCTACTACCGGTACGGCACCTCGGCGGCGGCGGGCAGCGCCGACGGGTACGGCGACTGCTACCAGCCGAGCCAGACCTCCTGCAGCACGCCGGGCCAGCCGTGGCCGACCACGGACGTAGGCACCGGGCACCTGTGGCCGGTTCTGTCCGGAGAGCGCGCCGAGTCCGACATCGCCACCGGAAACCGCAGCGGTGCGTCAGGCCTGCTGGAAGCCATGGCGCAGTTCTCCTCCGGCGTGGGCCTGGTTCCCGAGCAGGCGTGGGAAAACCCGGACCTGGCCGCCTCACCGTTCGGCAGCGACCCGACGACCGCGTCGATCGGCTTCGCCGACGGTAAAGCCGCGGGCTCGGCGTCCCCGCTGACCTGGGCGCAGGCCCAGCAGGCCCGGCTCATCCTGTCCGTCGGGGCCGGGCACACCCTGGAGACCCCGGCGGTGACCACCCAACGCTACGTGGCGCACGCGCCGCCGGGCGCGATCACGGTGACGCTGACCGCTCCCGCCTCCGGCTCCTCGATCACCACCCCGACCACCGCGGTGACCGGGACCACGGTGGCCGGCGCGAAGGTCGTGGTGGAATCCCTCGACACCACCACGGGCGCGCCGTCCACGACGGGCACGGCAGTGGCCGCGGCGGACGGGTCGTTCTCGGTCCCGGTGCCGGTCGGCTTCGGCGACAGCGTGCTGACGGTGTCAGCCACCGCCACGGGCAACCGGACCGGGTACGCGCAGACGTCTGTGTCCAGCGACGTGACCAGCGGGACGACCGTGCTCGACGTGACCGACCCGGCCGGGGACGACAACGGCCCTGGCACCTACCAGTACCCGACATCCAGCAACTTCCATGCCGGCGCGTTCGATCTGACCAGGTTCCAAGTGGTCAGCGACGGGACCACGGTGTTCCTGCGGGCGACCCTGGCCAACCTGGACCCGACGTTCGGCTCGGCGCTCGGCGCGCAACTGCTTGACGTGTTCGTGCACGTGCCTGGCGCCGCAGCGACGTCGACCGCGGCTTTCTTCCCGTCCCGCAACTACACCATCGCGCCGGCCGACGCGTGGAGCGAGCGGGTCGAGGCGCAAGGGTTCGCGTCCCCGGTCTGGCAGGACGCCAACGGCAACTCGCTCGGCACGGCGTTCGTGGCCGCGTCGCAGACGAGCAAGACGATCACGATCGGGCTGCCGCAGGCCGCGTTCGGCACCCCGGCCTCGGGCTGGTCCTTCGCCGTCGTCCTGACCGGCCAGGACGGGTTCAGCTCCGACCAGGCCCGCTCCTTCGCCGCGACGCCCCAGCCGTTCCAGTTCGGCGTGTGCGCGGCCACCGGGCCCGGGATCTGCTCGGTTGACCCGAACACGGTGCCGAAGGCGGTAGACGTCATCACGCCGTCGGGAGTGTCCCAGGCCACCGAGCTCAACCCCACCCTGGGCCCGGTTGTCGTCCAGGGAGTTTCCGTTCCGTAGGTGTGCTCCGCGCGGCCCCGCGACATAGGTGATCGGTCCCAGCGTGGTGCCGGTACCTGATCGGCTCGGCACTGCTTGCGCGGGTCATGCCGGATCCTTTCGTTATGCCAAATTGGTTTCTCTGGGCTGGCCCGGCGGGAATACGCACTGAAAGGGGGCCGGCACACCGCGCATGTGTCAGGGCGCGGGAGAGTCCCGTCAGGAAACCAGGTGCGCTGTAAAGGACTCGGAAATGGCCCATGACAGCCAGGTAACTGCATTGGGGATGTTCTCCGAGGAACTGAGGCGCGCCCGCGCGGCCGCGGGTCTCACCCAGGAGCAGTTAGCAGAGAAGATCGCCTACAGCCCGTCGCAGGTGGCGTACGTGGAATCCGGCAGCCGGGCGCCCAGCGTCGATTTCGCGCGCCGGGCCGACGACGCGCTGCGGACCGGCGGGCTGCTCAGCCGCCTGCAGCCGCTGGTGCGCAGCGAAGCGTACCCGGCCTGGTTTCGCGGGTGGGTGGAGATCGAGCGGGAAGCGACCTCGCTACGCTGGTTCGAGCCGTTGCTCGTCCCCGGGCTGCTGCAGACCGAGGAATACGCGCGCGCCGTCCTCCAGGCGGCGAACCCCGCTTCCGACGCGGACGAGATCGGGCGGCTGGTGAGCGCCCGGATGGACCGGCAGTCCATCCTCACCCAAGAAGAGCCGCCGCTGCTGTGGATGATCATCGACGAGGGCGTGCTGACCCGCCCGGTCGGCGGCGCCCGGGTGATGCGGGAGCAGCTCGACCACCTGCTCGTGGCGGCCCGGCGGCCGAGGATCATGCTCCAGGTCGTCCCGGTCAGCGCGGGCGCGCATCCCGGGCTGGACGGCCATTTCGTGGTAGCAAGCTTCGATGGCTCGCCGGACGTTGCCTACCTCAATAACGCCCTGGCCGGGCAGATAGTCGAGCGCCCCGCGGATGTTTCCCGCGTCGCCCTGCTGTACGACATGCTGAAAGCCGAGGCACTGGCGCCGCGGGCCTCCATTGATCTGGTGAGAAAGGCAATCGAGACATGGACCTGATGCACGCCTGGTGGCGTAAGTCCTCATATAGCGGCGGGAACGGTGGCACCTGCGTCGAGGTCGCGGTCGTTCCCGGTTCGCAGGAAGGCAGCGACCGGGTGATCGCCGTGCGGGACAGCAACAACCCGGACGGCCCGGCGCTCGTCTTCACGTCCGGCGAGTGGAAAGCGTTCACCGCGGGTGTGAACAACGGCGAGTTCGGCCTGTAGTCACTGGGGCCGGTCGCTCATCGCGGATCGCTGCGGCGCGAGATGATCCGTGAACCAGTCGGCCGCCAGGGCCGCCACCTGCTCCAGAGCCCCGGGTTCCTCGAACAGGTGGGTCGCGCCGGGCACCACGGCAAGCCGGCTTCCGGCTGGCAACTGCTCCAGAACGTGCCGGTTCAGGTCGAGCACCAGATCATCCTGGCCGCCCACGATGAGCAGCGTCGGCGCCCGCACCGAGGCGAGCCTCGGTGCGGCGAGATCGGGACGGCCGCCGCGCGACACGATGGCGCTGATGTCGGTGCCGGGTTCGGCCGCCGCCCACAGCGCGGCGCCTGCCCCGGTGCTGGCCCCGAAGTACCCGATGGGCGCCTGCCCGGCTGCCTCCTGCGCCCGGAGCCAGCGGGTGGCGTCACGGAGCCGTCCAGCGAGCAGGCTGATGTCGAACACGGTGGACCGGTCGCGCTCCTCGTCGTTAGTGAGGAGATCGAAGAGCAGCGTCCCGAGCCCGGCCTGGCCGAGGACGGACGCCACAAACTGGTTACGGGGACTGTGCCGGCTGCTCCCGCTGCCGTGGGCGAACACAACGATCCCGGCCGCCGCCTGGGGCACATAGAGATGCCCGGGCAGCCGGACCGGACCGGCGATCACCTCGACTTGCGCATCCATGGCCGCTGTCACCGTCGTCGCCGTTGTGGCCGCTGTCGTCGCTGTAGCTGCTGTGCCCGCTGTGGCTGCTGTCGCCGCTGTGGCCGCTGTGGCTGCTGTGGCTGCGCGGTTTAGGAGCGTCACCACCTCCTCGTCACTTGTCTGCGAGAAGTCGCCGTACCACTGGCCGATGGCCATGAACCGGTCCGGTGTCTCCAGGCAGACAACCTCGTCGGCGACCGAGGACAGTGCCGGGATCGCGGTCCGGGGGGCGACTGGAACCGCGAGCACCACGCGGGCCGCGCCGTGGGCCCGGGCCACCTCGCAGGCGGCCCGCGCGGTTGAGCCGGTGGCGATGCCATCGTCCACGATGACGGCCGTCCGCCCGGTCAGCGGCGTCCGCGGGCGATCTCCCCTGAAGCGCCTGGCCCGCCGCTCAACTTCCGCGCGCTCCCGCTCTTCTACCTGCATGAATACCTGCTCGGTGATCCGCTCCCCGATGACCACGCCGCGGTTGATGATACGGACGCCGTCCTCGCCGATCGCGCCCATGGCCAGTTCGGGCTGACTGGGAAGCCCGATCTTGCGCACGACGATCACGTCGAGGGTCGCGCCGAGGGCCCTGGCGACCTCGTAGGCAACCGGGATTCCGCCCCTGGGCAGCCCGAGGACGGCGACATCCGCTCCCCGGAGATGAAGCAGCTTGCCGGCCAGCCGCCGCCCCGCATCGGCGCGGTCGAGGAACGGCATTGTCCCACCCCCTCCAGGAAGAAGCCTCTCCAGCCGGAGCGGGTAGGAAACCGGGCCGGGCGGCAGACTCGGGCTCAGCCGAGCAGCGAGGTAAGGAACTGCCGGGTGCGGGTGGCGTCGTCGCCGCGAGCGTACTCACGGGCCACGAAGTCGGTGACGCCCGCGTCGGCCAGCGCGGTGATCTGAGCGGCGACACTGTCCTCGTCGCCGACGAGGGCCACGTCGGCGGGGCCGGCGGCGCCCTCGCGGTCGAGCATGGCCCGGTAGGAAGGCAGTTCACCGTAGATCGCGAACACCTCAGCCGCGCGGGCCCGGGCACCGTCCGGGTTGTCGGTGACGCAGACCGGCAGGATGCACACGACGCGAGGGCTGGGCCGCCCGGCGGCCTTGGCCGCCGCCGTGATCTCCGGCACCACGTGCTCACGCACGGTGGACAGCCCGGTCATCCACAGCACGGTCCCTTCGGTCTGCTCCCCCGCCAGCCGCAGCATGCGCGAGCCCAGCGCGGCGAGCAGCACGGGCACCCGGCCCGGCGCGGGCGTGTCCAACCCGATGTGCGCGCTCAGGGTCTCACCGCTGAACTCCGCCTGCTGGCCGTCCAGCAGCGGCAACAACACCGCCAGGTACTCCCTCATGTGCAGGAGTGGCCTACCGAAGTCGTACCCGTACATGTCTTCAATCACGATCTTGTGCGACAGCCCGATGCCGAGTGCCAGCCGCCCGCCGGTCGCCGCCGCCGTGGTCAGCGCCTGCTGGGCGAGGACCGCCGGATGGCGCGGGTACGTGGGGACCACGGCCGTGCCAAGCTCGATTCCCGGCACCCGGCTGCCCGCGACGGCCAGCGCGGTCAGCGCGTCAAGCCCGAAGAGGTTGCTCATCCAGGCTGAGGCGAAGCCGTCGTCGGCAGCCCGCTGCAACTGTTCGTTAAGCCGACCGAAGGGGTCTGGGCCTTTGGACTCGACCAGGGACATTCCAATCCGCATAAAGTAACCTCCGCTCGCGGCCCTGATGTGGCGTCCGGGCCGGGTCCTGCGCCCCATGCTGGCACCCCCGGGGTGCGTACGTGCGGATAGTTGATTCGCGGGAATGGGCGGGGACTGGAAATCGGCGCCGGGTCACACTCAAGCACGGGCGGCGTCGGGCAGCCGGGCCAGCACCGAGCGGCTGGCCTGGACCATGTTCCGCAGAGCGGGCACGACCTCGTCCCAGCCGCGGGTCTTCAGCCCGCAGTCCGGGTTTACCCAGAGCCGGCCGACCGGAACAGCCCGCAGGGCCCGCTCGACCAGCGCGGCCATGTCGTCGGCGGCCGGCACCTGGGGAGAGTGGACGTCGAACACGCCGGGGCCCACACCGCCCATGCGATCCAGGCGGTCAGCCGAGGCCAGATCTTCCAGTACCCCCATCCCGCTGCGGGCCGCTTCGATAGACACGACATCGGCGTCGAGCGCCAGGATCGCGTCGATGATGTCGCCGAACTCGGCGTAGCACATGTGCGTGTGTACCTGGGTTCCCTCGCTGACGCCCGCGGTGGCGAGCCGGAAGCACTCGGTGGCCCAGCCGAGATAGGCGTCGCGGTGCTCCGTGCGCAGGGGCATGCCTTCCCGCAGGGCGGGCTCGTCCACCTGGATGATACGGGTCCCGGCCGCTTCGAGGTCGGCGACCTCGTCCCTGATGGCCAGCGCGATCTGGCGGCAGGTCTCGGCGCGGGGCTGGTCGGCGCGGACGAACGACCACTGGAGGATGGTGACCGGGCCGGTGAGCATGCCCTTGACCGGCGCGGCCGTCAGCGACTGGGCGTACCGGGTCCATCCGACGGTGATGGGCGCGGACCGGGCGACGTCGCCGTAGAGGATCGGGGGCCGCACATACCGGGTGCCGTAGCTCTGGACCCACCCGTGACGGGTGGTGGCGAAGCCGTCGAGGCGCTCGCCGAAGTACTGCACCATGTCGTTGCGTTCTGGCTCGCCGTGCACCAGGACGTCGAGGCCGATGGATTCCTGGAGCCGAATGACCCTCTCGATCTCCTCCTCGCAGAACCTCACGTACTCATCTTCCGAGAGCGTGCCCGATGCCCGTTGCCGCCTGGCGCGGCGGATCTCGTCTGTCTGGGGGAAGGACCCGATGGTCGTGGTGGGCAGCGCGGGCAGCGGCGTGGCCGCGTGCTGGGCCGCACGGCGCTCGCCTGGAGGGCAGGAACGCAGCGCCGCTTCCGCCCCGGTTGACATCACCCGCCTGCGCACAGCTTCGGACCGGGTGAGGGGCGAGCCGGCCCGGTCGGCCGCGGCCCGGTCGCTGGCCGCGAGTTCGGCCGTCACGGCGGCTGGCCCCAGGGACAGGCCGCGGGCGAGGGCGGCGACCTCGCCGAGCTTCTGCTGGGCGAAAGCCAGCCAGCCGCGCAGCTGTGGATGGAGGTCCGTTTCGAGGTCAAGGTCATGCGGGAGGTGCTGCAGCGAGCTGGAGGGGCCGACCCACAGTCGCTCACCGAGCTGATCGTGCGCCGGCTCCAGGCTGGACAAGGTGCGGCGCAGGTCGGCCCGCCACACATTGCGGCCGTCGACCACGCCAGCCGACAACACCATCCCGCCGGCAAGCCGGTCCAGGACACGGTCGAGCTGGCCGGAACCCCGGACCAGGTCCACATGGAGCCCGTCGACGGGCAGCCCGGCAGCCAGGCCGAGGTTGTCGCCCAGCGCGCCGAAGTAGGTGGCAACCAGGCACCGGGGCCTCGGGCCGCGGGCCAGCGCGGCGTAGGCGCGGGTGTAAGCGGACCGCGCCGCCGGGCTGAGGTCGGTGACCAGGCATGGCTCGTCCAGCTGGACCCAGTCGCAGCCGGCCCGGGAAAGCTCGGCCAGGACATGCTGGTAGACGGGCACGAGCCGGGGCAGCACATCGAGCGGGGAGAATCCGGCCACGGTGGGCTTGGCCAGCAGCAGGAAGCTGACCGGCCCGACCAGCACCGGGCGGGTGGCCACCCCCAGGCGCAGAGCTTCCGCATGCTCGTCCAGGGGCTTGGTGGACGCGGGACCGAACTCGCCGTCGGGCCCGATCTCGGGGACGAGATAGTGATAGTTAGTGTCGAACCACTTGGTCATCTCCAGCGGCGGCACGGGACCCTGCGCGCTCTCGGCACCCCGGGCCATGGCGAAGTAGGTATCAAGGCCGGTCACGGCCTGAGCACCGCCGAAGCGCCCGGGCACGGCACCGACCATGCAGCACGTGTCGAGCACGTGGTCGTAGAGCGAGAAGTCGTTGCTCGGGATCTCCTGGATACCGGTCTCGGCCTGGGCCCGCCAGGCGTCCGCCCGGCGCTGCGCGGCCACCCCGGCCAGCGCATCCGCGCCGAGGGTGCCGGCCCAGTAGCCCTCCACGGCCCGCTTGAGTTCCCGGCCCGGGCCGATCCGGGGCATTCCCAGGTTCATGGCGCGCGCCACGCGGTCTCCTTTGTTGTCTCCGGCTCCGTGGTCGTTGTCTCCGGTCGAGGGTAGAAGCGCGGCCACCACCCGGGAAGACACAGAGCGGGGCTTTCCCGAGCGGAACAGTTTGTGCGGCACAGATGGTCACGGTCAACTGTTCTGGAGTACAGTCGGGCCGATGACCTCCGCATCCGCCGCGGCGGGGACCACACCTCCCCACTTGTACGAGCAGCTCGCCGACGAGGTGGAAGCCCAGATCCGGGCGGGCACGTACCGGCCGGGAGACCGCATCCCGTCGGTCCGCAGGCTGCGGGACCAGCACCAGGTCAGCCTGACGACCGCGCTCGGCGCGATGCGCGTCCTTGAGGACCGCGGCCTGGTCCGGGCCCGGCCGCAGTCAGGCCATTTCGTCCGCGAGCCGGCCCGCGCCGCGTTCGCGGAGCCCGGCTTGTCCAGCCCGTCCAGCCGGCCGCGCCGCGTCGATGCCTCGCTGGCCATGCGGCTCAACCTGGGCATCGGCAATCCCCAGGAACCGACGCTCGGCGCCGCGGTGCAGGGGCCCGAGCTCATGCCCATGGCCGCCATCAGCCGGCTGCTGAGCCAGGTGCTGCGCCACCAGCCCACGGCCTGCCACTCCTACGATGCCCCACCCGGCACCCCGGCCCTGCGCCGGATCATCGCCCAGCGGGGCATCGACACCGGCTACTCCGTCTCGCCGGACGAGATCGTCATCACGAGCGGCGCCAAGGAAGCGGTGTACCTGTCCATCCGGGCCGTGACCAGGCCAGGTGACACGGTGGCCATCGAGTCGCCCGCCTACTACGCCCTGCTGGAGGTGCTGGCATCCCTGGGCCTGCGCGCCGCCGAGGTCCCTAGCCACCCGCGCTCCGGAATCGACACCGGCGCGCTGGCCACCGTGTTGCGGACCCGGCCCGTCGCGGCGGTGGCCCTGGTGTCCAACTTCTCCAACCCGACCGGCTCCTGCATGACGGATCAGGCCAAGCGTCGGCTGGTGGACCTCCTGGAGAGCCACGACGTGCCCCTCATCGAGGACGACGTGTACGGCGAGCTGGTGTTCGAGGGCCCGAGGCCCCGGGCGATCAAGGCGTTCGACCGCCGGGGCCTCGTGCTGTACTGCGGGTCCTACAGCAAGACGCTCTCGCCCGGCCTGCGGGTCGGCTGGGCCATCCCCGGTCGCTACCAGGACAAGCTGGAGCTGCTGAAGCTGGTGGTCAACCAGGCTACGGCCCCGGCGCCGCAACTCGCGGTGGCCGCGTTCGTGGAGAGCGGCGGGTTCGACCGGCACCTGCGCCGGGTGCGGCACATGTACCGCGAGCAGATGGAGGCCACCATCGACGCGGTCACCCGGTACTTCCCGGCTGAGACCAAGATCACCAAGCCAGGCGGCG
>Ga0070698_100003917_pt1 | contig 16361 bp, 18 predicted proteins | sample KBSK1502metaG_FD_65477 | JGI IMG/M metagenome (GOLD analysis project Ga0070698, IMG submission 65477) | Corn, switchgrass and miscanthus rhizosphere microbial communities from Kellogg Biological Station, Michigan, USA - KBS K1-50-2 metaG | ecosystem: Host-associated > Plants > Roots >...
TTCGCGATCATGAACTCGACCTCGCCTTCGAACAGGCTGCGTTCGACGCTGACGACCCTGAGGGGGTACTTCATCCTTTCTTCTTCATATCCTCGCCCTGCTGGCGCGCGTCGTCGATCGTGCCGACCATGTAGAAGGCCTGCTCGGGCAGGTCGTCGTGCTTGCCCTCGAGGATCTCCTTGAAGCCGCGGACGGTCTCCTCGCGGGAGACGTACTTGCCCTCGCGGCCCGTGAACCTCTGGGCCACGCTGAAGGGCTGGGAGAGGAAGCGCTGCACCTTGCGCGCGCGCGAGACGGCCTGCTTGTCGTCCTCTGACAGCTCCTCCATGCCGAGGATGGCGATGATGTCCTGCAGGTCCTTGTATCGCTGCATGATCTTCTTCACGCCCTGGGCCGCGTCGTAGTGGTCCTGGCCGACGATTGCCGGCTCGACGAAGCGGCTGGATGAGCCGAGCGGGTCGACCGCCGGGTAGATGCCGATCTCGACCAGCGAGCGCTCCAGGCGCAGCGTCGCGCCCAGGTGGGCGAACACGGTCTGGATCGCGGGGTCGGTGTAGTCGTCGGCCGGGACGTACACGGCCTGCACCGAGGTGATTGACCCCTTGCGCGTCGATGTGATCCGCTCCTGCAGCTCGCCCATCTCCGACGCCAGGGTCGGCTGATAGCCGACCGCTGAGGGCATGCGGCCGAGCAGCGCCGAGACCTCGGAGCCAGCGAGGAGGTAGCGGAAGATGTTGTCGACGAAGAGCAGCACGTCCGCGCCCTCCTCGTCGCGGAAGTACTCCGCCATCGTCAGACCGGTCAGTCCGACGCGAGCCCGCGCACCCGGCGGCTCGTTCATCTGGCCGAAGACGAGCGCAGTCTGCGGGAGCACGCCCGCGTCGCCCATCTCGACGTACATGTCGTTGCCCTCCCGCGTCCGCTCCCCCACTCCCGCGAACACGGAGCGGCCCTTGTGCTGGTAGGCGATGTTGCGGATGAGCTCCTGCACGATGACGGTCTTGCCCGTGCCCGCGCCACCGAACAGGCCGATCTTCGAGCCCTTGGCGAACGTGCAGATCAGGTCGATGACCTTGATCCCCGTCTCGAGGATCTCGACCTTCGCCTGCTGCTCGGAGATAGGCGGGGCGGGGCGGTGGATCGGCCATCGCGTCGTCCCTTCGGGCGAAGGCTCGTCGTCGATGGCTTCGCCGATGACGTTGAAGAGCCGGCCGAGCGTTTCGACGCCTACCGGCACCGAAATGGGCGCGCCGGTCGCCTGCACGGCGTCGCCTCGCCTTATGCCGTCGGTGGAATCCATCGCGATGCAGCGGACGACGTTGTCGCCGATGTCCGACGCGACCTCGAGGATCACCGTCCGGTCGCCGACCTTCGCGATCAGAGCCTCGAACAGCTCGGGGGCCGCGCCGGGCTCGAACTCGACGTCGACGACGGCGCCGATGACCTCGACGATGTGGCCCTGTCGTGAGGTCGCTTTCTTTTCGCTCCTGCGTTTCGTCTTTGCCATCGGGTCTCCTCTTCTCAGTTCGAGCCGCTGACGGCCTCTGTGCCGCTGACGATCTCCATCAGTTCAGTGGTGATGCCGGCCTGCCGGACTTTGTTGCCGTAAAGCGTCAGCGCGTCGATCAGGTCACCCGCCGCGTTGGTCGCGTTCTGCATCGCGATCATCTTGGCCGAGTACTCGCTGGCCTTGTTCTCCAGCACGGCCTGGAATACCTGCGTCTCCACGTACCTGGGGAGGAGCCCATCGAGCACCGCTTCCGGGTCGGGCTCGTAGATGTAGTCGGCCTGGGGTCCTTCGCGCTCGGCCTCGCGCTTGGGGATCTCGGCGGGGATCAGCACCCGGATCGTCGCCTCCTGCTTGAGCGTCGAGACCCATTTCGCGTAGCAGAGCAACACCGCGTCCGTATTCCCTTTCGCGTACTCCTCGAGCGCGACCGTGACCGCCGGCAGCACCTGCGCCTGGCTCGGGCGGTCGGGCAGGTTGCTCACCTCGGCGATCACGTCGCGGCGGTAGCGGAGAAGGAAGTCGCGACCCTTCCGGCCGAGCGTGACGTAGCGCGGCTGGTCGGGGTAGCTCTCCTGCATGTAGCGCGTCGCCGCGCGGATGTTGTTGACGTTGACCGCGCCCGCCAATCCCTTGTCGGTCGTGACCAGGATCATCACGGCGCGCTTCCCCTCGCGCCGTATGAGGAACGGGTGCTTGTACTCCGTAGCGCGCTCGCTCACCGTCTGCAGCACCTCGAGCATCTTGTCCGCGTATGGCCGCGTCGCCTGCACGGCCGCCTGCGCCCTCCGGAGCCGCGTTGCGGCCACGACCTGCATCGCCTTCGTGATCTTCTGCGTGTTCTTGATCGAGTCGATGCGGCGGACGATGTCCCTGTAAGAAGGCATTCGGGCTAGGAGGCTTTCGCGACTGGCTGGGCGGTGTCCGGCTGCTCGGAGTAGCCCTCGACGCCAAACTGGTGGTTGAAGGTCGAGACGGCGGCGTTGAGGCGCGCGAACAAGGCGTCGTCCAGCGCTTTCTGCTTTTCGATGTCCTCCAGTACGCCGGGCCGCTCGCTCCTCAAGAAGCGGACGAAGCCCGCCTCCCACTCGCGCACGCGGGCGACGGAAACCTTGTCGAGGTGCCCCTGGGTGCCCGCGTAAAGCACCGCGACCTGCTCCGGCAGCGGCACCGGCTGGTACTTGTCCTGCTTGAGGAGCTCGGTGAGGCGCGCGCCGCGCTCGAGCTGGTTGCGGGTCGCCGTGTCGAGGTCGGAAGCGAACTGCGCGAAGGCGGCCAGCTCGCGGTATTGGGCGAGGTCGAGGCGGAGCTTACCCGAGACCTGGCGCATCGCCTTGGTCTGGGCGTCACCGCCCACGCGCGAGACGCTGATGCCGACGTTTAGCGCTGGGCGCTGGCCGGCGTTGAAGAGGTCGGACTGCAGATAGATCTGGCCGTCGGTGATGGAGATGACGTTCGTCGGGATAAAGGCCGAGACGTCGTTGGCCTGTGTCTCGATCACCGGCAGCGCGGTCAGCGAGCCGCCGCCGTGCCCTTCGTTCAACTTCGCCGCTCGCTCGAGCAGGCGGGAGTGCAGGTAGAAGACGTCGCCCGGATACGCCTCGCGGCCCGGCGGCCGGCGGAGCGTCGCCGACAGCTGGCGGTACGCCCACGCCTGCTTGGTCAGGTCGTCGTAACAGCACAGGGCTTCCTTGCCCTGCTCCATGAAGTGCTCGCCCATCGCGCAGCCGGCGTAGGGCGCGATGTACTGCAGCGAAGCCGGATCCGCGGCCGAGGCGGCGACGATGATCGTGTAGTCCATCGCGCCCGCCTCCTCCAGCGTGGCGGCGACGCGCGCGATCGACGCCGCGTTCTGGCCGATGGCGACGTAGATGCAGTAGAGGTTCTTCCCCTTCTGGTTGATGATCGTGTCGAGGAGCACCGTCGTCTTGCCGGTGAAGCGGTCGCCGATGATCAGCTCGCGCTGGCCGCGGCCGATCGGAATCATCGCGTCGATCGCCTTGATGCCTGTCTGGACCGGGCTGTCGACACGCTTGCGGGTGATGACTCCCGGCGCAATCTTTTCCACGGGCAGCGTCTTGCTGGTCTTGATCGGGCCTTTTTCGTCGAGCGGCACACCGAGCGGGTTGACGATCCGGCCGAGCAGCTCGTCTCCGACGGGGACCTCGAGGAGGCGTCCGGTGGTGCGGACCTCGTCGCCCTCGTGGAGATGGCCGAACTCGCCGAGGATGACCGAGCGAACCTGGTCCTCTTCGAGGTTGAGCGCCAGCCCATAGGTCTCGTGCGGGAACTCGAGCAGCTCGCCCGCCATCGCGTTCTGAAGGCCGTAGATCTGGGCGATGCCGTCCCCGACCGCGACGATGCGGCCGACATCGGCGGCGACGAGCGTCGCGTTGAAGTCTTTGAGCCGTTCCTTGATGACTTCCGAGATCTCTTTGGTGCTGATGCTCATTTCGCTCTCCTAACGCTACGTGGCCGCCAGCCGGCGGCGAAGCTGCTGCAACCTGGTGGCAACGCTGGCATCGACGACGCGGTCTCCGTACTGAAGCTTCAACCCGCCGAGGATGCGCGGGTCGACGACGAGGGTCAGCTGGACGTCCTTGCCGAGCCGTGCCGAGAGCTCTTCTGTGACGCGGTCCCGGTCGGCGCGCTCGAGCTCGATGGCGGTGGTGACCGTCGCCCGGACGCGGCCCGCCGACTCGTCGGCCAGCCGCTGGTACTCGTCCTCGATCGCCTGCGCCTCGCCGACCCGGCCCGTCTCGATGAGCAGGCGGGCGAGATTCGTGCCTTCCTCGTCGAGAACGTGCGGCGCCATCGCCACCAGCCCTTCACGCTGCTCGGTCGCGATGGTGGGATTGGTCAGCACCGCGGCGACGTCGGGGTCGGAGAAGAGCTCGCGGACCCGGGCGATCCGGTGCGCCCACTCGTCGACCTTGCCATCTTGCTGGGCCAGCTCGAACACGGCCTTCGCATACCTCCGGGCAGCGCTGCTCGTGCCCGTCACCGGATCTTCGTCCCCCAGGCAGCCCATCTCCGTTGTCGCCTTCTGCGCTCCTCGCTTGCGCATACCACGATGCGCGCGCTGCGGTGCTCGGCGGCTCCTAGGATCTGGGCCGCCTGGATGGCCGAATCTCTCGGTGCCGTCACGAGCCGCCCTGCCTGCCGCGGCCGTCGCCACTGGCGACCTCCTTGATGGAGCGCTCGATGAGCTGGCGGTGCTTGGGCCCGTCGAGCGTCTCGCCGATGACTTTCTCGGTCGCCGTGACCACCAGGTCCGCGACCTCGGCGCGGACGGAGCGGATGGCCTGGTCGCGCTCGGCTTCGATCTGCTTGCGCGCGTTCTCGACCGCGCGTTTCGCCTCCTCCTCCGCCTTGGTCCTCAGCTCCTGGCGCAGCTGCTCGGCGGACTTGCCCGCGGCGTCGATCACGCTCTGCGCGGAACGCCGGGCGTCGGCGAGCTTCGCCTCCGCCTCCTTGAGGTGCGCCTCCGCCTCGGCCCGCGCCGTCTCGGCTTGCTTCAGCTGCTCGGCGATGGCGCGCTGACGCGCCTCTGCGACCTTGACGATCTCCGGGTACACGTAGCGGGCGAGGACGGCCAGCATCAACAGGAAGGTGATCAGCTCGACGACCACCGTCCCATCGATCGTGACGACGCCCGCCTCTCCCGCCAGGTAGGGCATTACTTGACCTGGGACAGAAGGACGAAGCCCAATCCGAACGTGACGAAGTACATGCCTTCGACGAGGCCGATCACGGCAAACAACCACGGCAGCATTCGGCCCTGCGCCTCGGGCTGGCGCGAGATGCCGCCGAGGAACGCGTTGCCGGCGACCGAGTCACCGATGCACGCCCCGATGGCGGCTCCTCCCAGCGCGATGCCGAATCCGAGGAGGGCCGCGGCCATTCCAATTCCATGGTCAGTCACTCAACTACCTCCTACTGGTGTTCATGTTCGAGGCCCTCGCGGGCGGCGCCGAAATACACGACCGTGAGCAGCATGAAGATGAAGGCCTGGATGAAACCGATGAAAAGGACGTCGAAGAACTTCCAGATGATCAGCAGGACGGTTCCCGCGATCGCGCCCAGGACGGGACCGCCCACCGGCAGCGACAAAGTCCCCAGTCCGACGATGAGAGCGATGATCGCCGCGCCGGCGAAGATGTTGCCGAACAGGCGGAACGATAGCGTGATGGGCTTGGTCACCTCCTCGATCACGTTGAGGGGGATGAAGACGATCCGGGCCGGGAGCGGGAGCTCGAACGGCCTGGTGAACCGGCGCAGGAACCCGGCCAGGCCGAGCACGCGAATGCTGTACCACTCGACGACGACGATCACGATCACCGCCATGGCCAGCGTCTGGTTGAGGTCCGCGTTGGCTCCGTGCAGGTTGGGGAAGAGACCGAGAGGGAAGAACTCGATCCAGTTGGCCACCAGGATGTAGAGGAAGAGCGTCATCGCAAGCGGGATGATGAACAGGGCGTCCTCGGATACGTTGCTCTTGATCAGGCCGCGCAGCAGGTCATAGCCCCACTCGACGACCGCCTGTACCTTCGTCGGGTGGTCGTAGCGGAGCTGCGAACGCAGCCAGAATCCAACCGCGAGGGTGGCGATGATCGCGACGAAGCTCGAGATCAGGCTGTTGTAGTTGAAGGTGCAAAGCGTGCCGCAGCCGCCGATGGTGACGGTCGGCTGTCCGATCGACTCAGCGAGAACGATCACGACCGAAGTCCCTGCCGCGCGCCCACGGCGACCATGACGAGCTGCGCCAGGCCAACGCCCAGCACCACTGACCAGATGGATCCTCCGATGAGCCGAGCCGCGGCAATCGACAAGAGGCTCAACAGCGTCAGGCGGACGATGCTCGTGGCGAGTATCGGGGCCCGTCGGTCGACCACCACCTGCAGCGTGAACCCGTTGAACGAGCCGATCAGGACACCGACCGCGAGACCCATCCCGACCGAAGCTCGTCCGGCGAGCTCAGCGCCGACGAAGACCATCACGGCGAGAAGAAGGCACAGGCTCAACGTCTGGCCCTGGATGCTGCCCAACCTCACCTAGACATCTCCCTCACCTTCACCCAGATCCACGCCGCCCCCGCGGCGAGGCCCACGAACAAGCCAATTAGAACGAAGAGTGGGGCCGTGTGCCACGCGCGGTCCAGCGCCACGCCTATCAGCAACGGGATCAGGACTGCGCCCGCCATGAAGAACCCAAGCCCTGCCAGATCCGATCCCGTCGGCCCTGATCCCGAGTTGGGCGCCATGCCCCTCCGAATTCTATCGGGAACCCGGTTCGCCCAACAGGCGGGCGAGCCACGGCGCCGGGATGCGCCAACCTCCGTGCTGCAGGATGTCGGCGACGACGGTCGAGGTGAGCACGGCGGTGGCGACGAGGACGACCGCGAGGATGCGGCCGTGGCCGAAAAGGGTCAGCCCGAGCCCGCCCAGCAGGGCGGTGGCGGCGTAAAAGACGAAGCATGTCTGTCGGTCGTCAAGGCCGAACGACTGCAGCCGGTGATGGAGATGCAGCCTGTCGCCCGCGGCCACCGAAATCCCCTTGATGCGGCGGCGGAGGATCGCCCAGCCGGTGTCGGCGATAGGCAGCGCCAGCGCCAGCACGGGCGCGGCCAGGGCGAACGCGACGGCGACCTTCGCCACCCCGAGGATCGAGATCATGCCCAGCGCGATGCCGAGGAAGTGCGCCCCCGAGTCGCCCATGAATATGCGCGCGGGCGGGAAGTTGAAAAGTAGGAAGCCCGCGCAGCATCCGGCGAGGGCGCCGCTCATCTCCACGATCTCGATCTGCTGGAGCTGGCCCGCCGCCAGCATGAGGATCAGGGCGACGATGGCGATGACGCCCGCGGCCAGGCCGTCGGCGCCGTCGAGAAAGTTGACCGTGTTCTGCATGCCCACCAACCAGAACACGCTGACCGGTGCAATCAAGAGGCCGAGCTGGACGATGTGGCCTCCAGGAAGGCTGAAGAACTTGATCTGGTCGCCGAAAACGAGGACGGCCAGCAGCGCCAGGCCGACCTGGATAGCGAGCTTGACGACCGGACGCATGCCGCGCTTGTCATCGATGATCAAGAGGCCCATCGCGAGCCCCGAGACGAGCAGGACGCCGAGGCTCGTCAGGTCCTTCGGCAGGAAGACCAGGATCGCCAGCGCAAACCCGATCCACATGGCCAACCCGCCGAGCTCTGGCGTCGGCAGCCGGTGGGCGTGCCGGCCGCCAGGCTGCGCCAGCACGAGGTAGCGGCGCGACAGGTAGACCGCGCCCGGCACGGCAGCGACGCAGGCGAGGAGGGCGACCAGGAAGGGCCAGAGGCCCGGCAGAAGGTGCTGGGTCAGGTTGTCGAGCGCGGCGCCGCTGAAAAAGTCAGTCAAACGCGTACGGAATGGGAAACTTTCGGCACAGCTCGAGCGCGCGCTCGTGGATCGAGTCGAGCGTCGCAGGGTCGTCGATCCGCTCGACCAGGTCGGCGATGCAGTCCGCGATGACGACCATCTCTTTCTCTCGCATGCCGCGCGTGGTCACCAGAGGGGTGCCCACGCGGACGCCGCTCGGGTTGAACTTCGAAGCGTCGTCGAACGGGATCGAGTTGCGGTTGAGGGTGATGCCGACGCCGTCCGCGATGTCCTGCACCTGCTTGCCGGTGCGCTTCTGCGGCCGGAGGTCGATCAGCATCAAGTGGTTGTCGGTGCCGCCGCTGACCAGCCGCAGTCCGCGCTTCATCAGCTGCGCGGACATCGCCTTCGCGTTGGCGACGACCTGCCTCGCGTAGACCTTGAAATCCGGCTTCAGCGCTTCGCCGAAACAAACTGCCTTGGCCGCGATCGCGTGCATCAGCGGCCCGCCTTGCGTGCCTGGGAAGACGGCCGAGTCGATCGCCTTCTGCCAGTCGGAGCGGCAGAGGATGATCGCCCCCCACGCCCCGCGCAGCGTCTTCTGCGTGGTCGTGGACGTGATGTCAGCGTGCGGGATCGGCGAGGGATACACACCACCGGCGACAAGGCCGGCGACGTGCGCCATGTCGACGAAGTACGTTGCGCCGACCGAGTCGGCGATCTGGCGCATCCGGGCCCAGTCGACGACGCGCGAGTAAGCCGAGAAGCCCGCGAGCAGCATCTTCGGCCGCACCTCTTCCGCGAGCCTCTGCACCTCGTCGTAGTCGATCTGCTCCGTCTCGCGGTCGACGCCGTAGGAGTGGATCTCGTACAGCTTGCCCGAGAAGTTGGCGGGGCTGCCGTGCGTCAGGTGGCCGCCTGCGCTCAGGTCCATGCCCATCACCCGGTCACCTGGTTTGCAGACTGCCATGTAGACCGCCGCGTTCGCCTGCGACCCCGAGTGCGGCTGGACGTTGACGTAGTCGGCGCCGAACAGCTCCTTCGCGCGCTCGACGGCGAGCGTCTCGATCTTGTCGATCACCTCGCCGGTGCCGCCGTAGTAGCGGCGGCCGGGGTATCCCTCGGCGTACTTGTTCGTCAGGAGGGTGCCGAGGGCTTCGAGGATCGCAGGGCTGGTCAGGTTCTCGGAGGCGATCAGCTCGAGTGTCTCCGACTGGCGCTTGAACTCGTTGCGGATCAGCTGGGCGACGTCCGGGTCCGCCTTGTCGAGGGCGCGGAACGTCATCGTCGTGATGGAAGCCGTCACGTGGCTGATGCTATCCGCTCTTCAGTGGAGGCGGCCCGAGGACCTCGGCCGCCGGGATCGCCCCCTCGCGCAGGACGTGGGGCTCCGGACCTGTCAGGTCGAGGACCGTGGAGGCGGTGCCGCCAGGCGCGACTCCGCCGTCGAGCACGGCCATGACCCCTGAAAGCGCTCCCGCCTCGCCGGCGTTCATCGCCGGTTCCTGGCCGTGGAGGTTGGCGCTGGTCGTCATCAGCGGGCCGGCGTGGCGCAGGAGTCCAAGCGCCACCTTATGGTTGGGAATGCGCACGCCCAGGGTGCCGCCGTCCCTGGCGTACAGGACCAAGGTGAGCGGCCCCGGCCACCACCTGCGCATGATCGCCTCCGCGCGCGAGTCGACATGCACGAGGCCCTCGAGCTGGGATTCGGCGGCGACCATCAGGATCAGCGGCAGGCCCACCGGCCGGCCCTTGATCGTGTAGATACGCCTCCGCGCCAGCTCGTCGTCGGCGCTGGCGCCGAGGCCGTAGACGGTGTCGGTGGGAAACGCGACCACCGCCCCGGAGCGCAACAGCTGCGCAGCGCGCCGGAAACCCGCCTGCGTTGGTTTCAAGTTCAGGGGTCCCCGCGAACTCACGCCGAAGGCTCTGAGGTCGTGCGGATAGAGGACCACGTTTCGAGAACGCGCTCGCGGCCGGCGGCGTCGCGATGGATCCTGTGCCCCGCGAAGTCGCGGGCGGCCAGCTCCGACATCGCCGCCGCGATCGCCGGGTCGATCTCCGCCAGCACGCGACCGCCGGGCCGCAGACGCGCCGGCGCCTCATCGAGAAGGCGGCGCACCAGTGCCGCGCCTCCCTCGCCCGCGTACAGCGCGCGCGTGGGCTGCGCCGTCACCTCGGCTGGAAGCCTGACCCCCGACGCCACGTATGGAAGGTTGGCGCAGACGAGGTCGAACTCGCCGGCGAGCCCGCCCATCAGGTTGCTTTGCTGCAGACGCACGCGTTCAGCCAGGTGATGCCGCGCCACGTTGCGCGCCGCGACCGCAAGCGCCTGCCGGCTGACGTCGGACGCCCACACTTCCGTGTTCGGCGCGTAGTGCGCGACCGCGATCGCGATGCACCCGCTGCCGGTGCCGACGTCCGCCACGCGAACCGGTCGGTCGTTCTCACGCGCGATGGCGACCGCCCGCTGGACGAGCACCTCGGTGTCGGGATTCGGGACCAGCACGTCCGGCGTCACCTCGAAATCGAGGCCCATGAACTCCTTGTGGCCGACCAGGTACGCGACCGGCTCTCCCTTGCCCCGCCGCGCGACCAGTGCGCGGTAGGCGCTCAGCTCGGGGTCGTGCAGCGGCCTGTCGAACTTGAGGTACAGGTCAAGCCTGCGAAGGCCCAGCGCGTGGGCCAGCAGCACCTCGGCGTCGAGTCGGCCGGACTCCGATCCGTGCTTCTGGAGGTAGTCGGTGGAGAGCTTCAGGACCTCAACGATCGTCACGTCACGATGAGGCTGAGGCTGAGGCTGCCTGGGTGCCGTTGAGCTGCGCTGCCCGTTCGGCGGCGATCAGCGCGGATACCAGGTCGTCGAGGTCGCCCTGCATCACACGGTCGAGCTTGTGGAGCGTGAGGTTGATGCGGTGGTCAGTGACCCGGTTCTCTTTGAAGTTGTAGGTCCGGATCTTCTCCGAGCGGTTGCCGCTCCGCACCATGCCGCGCCGCTGGGCGCCGATCGCCTCCTGCTGCTCGGCGAGCTTCATCTCGTAGAGGCGCGCGCGCAGAACTCGCATCGCCTTCTCCTTATTCTGGAGCTGCGACTTCTCGTCCTGGATGCTGACCACCAGCCCGCTGGGCTTGTGGGTGATGCGGATCGCCGAATAGGTGGTGTTGACGCTCTGGCCGCCCGGGCCGGTCGACGTCGACGCTTTGATCTCGAGGTCTTCCGGCTTCAGCTCGACCTCGACCGGATCAGCCTCCGGCAGAACCGCCACCGTCGCGGCCGAGGTGTGGATGCGGCCCTGGGCCTCGGTCTTGGGCACGCGCTGCACGCGGTGCACGCCGGCCTCGTACTTGAGCTGGGAGTAAGCGCCCTGGCCGTGGACCTCGAACTCGATCTTGTCGAACCCACCCATCCCGGTCGGGGAGGCGTCGACCACGTCGACCTTCCAGCCCTTCTTTTCCGCCCATCGCGTGTACATGCGGAATAGGTCGGCCGCGAACAGCGCCGCCTCGTCCCCACCCTCCGCGCCCTGGATCTCGACCACCACGTCCCTGTCGTCGTTCGGATCCTTGGGCAGCAGCAGCACCTTGAGACGGTCTCCGCCGTCGGCGACCTGCGTCGCGGCGCGCTGCTCCTCGGAGCGCAGGTACTCGTGCATCTCGGGATCCTTCTCATGGCGGAGGAGCTCGCGCGCCGAGTCGAGTTCGTGCTGCGCGCGCTTGTAGCCGTCGTAAGCCTCGACGATCTCCCGCATGGAGCGCTGCTCGCGGGCAAGCCTGGTCAGCTGCTCGTGGTCGATCGCCACTTCCGGCCGCGCCATCTCGTGCTCGATCTCCCGATAGCGCTTCGCTATCGATTCAAGGCGGTCAATCATGTTGTCGGCTGCGCGGGAGGCGCATCCTTACGCCGCCGCTCCCGCGGTCTCCTCCTCGCCCTGCCGCGCGCTGTTGAACGCGCAGATCGCGACCTCGAGCATGTCGTCGGAGGGCTGGCGCGTCGTGAACTTCTGTGTCCCGAGCACCGGCAGCAGCGCGACCTTGACGAACGGGTTGTAGCGGTGGCGGGCCATGAAGCGGATCAGCTCGAAACCGGCTCCCGCGATGAGGGGAATCGCAAGCACGCGGCTCGCGACGAGCCAGAAGAGGTTGGGGTGGAAAAGGGCGACGACGCTGAACACGATCACGCTGACCACCAGCACCACGAGCAGGAATCCCGTCCCGCAGCGCGGGTGCAGGGTGCTTGCCTTGCGCACGGACGGGACGTCCAGCGTCCAGCCGGACTCGAACGCGTTGATCGTCTTGTGCTCGGCGCCGTGGTACATGAACACCCGCCGTACGTCGGGCAGGAGCGAGATCGCCGACAGATAACCGAGAACCAAAGCGACCCGGATAAGGCCTTCGACAGCGACGAACGCAAAGCTCCCGCTGCGATGGACGGCGAAGCTCGCGAGCAGAAGCGGCAGGCCGATGAAGAGCACCAACGCGAAGACGCCGGCGACGGCGACCGAGCCTGTGATCTCGCGCTTGCCGATCTGCACGTCGTTGGCGCCGGCGTTCATGTTGGCCGACCAGATCAGCGACTTCATGCCGAGATGCAGCTGCTCGCCGATCAACGCGAGGCCGCGGATGAAGGGCAGCTTCCAGATCCGGTTGGTGTAGATGGGCGCCTTCAGCTCGCCGCGGTTGACGACGATCTCGCCCAGCAGCGTGTCAGGGTTGAGCTTCGGCAGCCGAACGGCCACCGCGTAGTGGCTCTTGCCGCGCATCATCACGCCCTCGATCACGGCCTGGCCGCCGTAAAAGAAGGTCTCACCTCCCCGCTTGCCGGGGAGGTCGGCGCGCAGCGCCGGGTGGGGAGATTCGGCTAGCGTTTCCGCCCCGGTCGGGTCCGGGACCGCCATCTAAACCCGGGTCTTAGCAGCCCGCTTGCGGAACCGCTCGACCTGTCCGCCGGTGTCGACGATCCGCTGCGTGCCCGTGAAGAACGGGTGGCAGACGGAGCAGATCTCGGTCTTGAGCTCCTTGCGCGTGGATCCAGTCGTGAACGTGTTCCCGCACGCGCAGGTGACGACCGCGTCTTCATAAAAGGTGGGGTGTATCTGTGTCTTCATGGGTTCTCCGGGGTGGTTAGTTTACCGAGCCAGCGCGAGGAACAAACTCTCCGACTGCAGCGTCATCACGCCGAGGTAGAGAACCAACGCCAGCCAGGCGGCGAATAGAGCGAGGCGCGCGTTGGCGGGCACTGACGCGTAGTAGGGGTTCCTGGCGTTTCGGAAAGCGGCGCGCGCGCTTCCGATCCCGAGCACCGCGATGATGATCAGCAGCACGCTCACGAAGTGGAAGACGATGGCCAGGACGGCGATCGCCGCCAGCCCCGCCACCTGGAACCACGGTGATACGGGCGCCAGCACCCAGGCCCCGTCCAGCTGCCAGACCGGCAGCATGTTGAGCACGTTCAGGAAGAAACCGATCGTGGCCGCGAGAAGAAAGATCGGGTTCTGAGTCGTCGTGTAGAGAAGGAAGGCGATGGTGGCGCCGATCGTGCCGGCGATCGGTCCGGCGATGCCGATCTGAGCCTGCTTCACGGCCGTGGTCGGATGCTCCCGCTGGAAGATCGCGGCGCCCAGGAACGGGATGAAGATGGGTGCGGTCGCGGCCATGCCCTGGCGCCGAATCTCGATGACGTGGCCCATCTCGTGGACGAAGATCATCACCACCAACGCCACCGCGAACCATGGTCCGTAGAAGAACGCGTAAGCGCCCACGCTAACGAGCGCCGAGAAAAGGGTCGCGAAAGCGGGGATCTTGACCAGGAAGACAAGGCCGTACTTGACCACGGCCCACGCGGCGAGCGCCGCCGAGCCGAGCCAGCTCAGGGTGCTGGTACCTGACCGCTGGGGCGTGGGCGAGTAGTGGTAGGGCGACTCCGGGGGAATGTCCGAGGTCACCCGGTGCTGCTGCTGCGGCGGGGGTATGTACTGGCCGCTCTGCGGCGGCTGGTAAGGATCGTTCTGGCTCACGGGATTCCTTCTATTGATACCCCTACCGCTACACGCCTAATCCGGTTGTCAGGCGTGGTGGTGCCGGGTCGTCAGCCGGCGGACGGTGCCCTGGCGGGCGGCAAGGACTACCGAAAACGTCTCCGCGAAGCCGCTCCCATAGGTCACGCCCGGAAGCAGCGGCCCGCCGGTCACGCCCGTGATCGCGACGAAGACGTCGGCGGCGGGTGCGAGGTCGGCCAGGCCGTAGACGCGGGAAACCTGGTCGCCGATCAGCTTGCGCTCGTCGTCGTTGCGAGGCATCAGGCGGGCGACGAACTCGCCGCCCAGGCAGCGCACCGCGCACGCCGCTAGGAGGGTGGCGTGAAGGTCGCCGATCCCGATCGCGGCGTCGATCCCCGTCCCGCCGATGGCCGCAGTCACCGCGCTCGCGAAGTCGCCCTCCTCCAGCGTCCGGATCCGCGCCCCGGCGGCAGCCACCTCGGCGATGAGCTCCTGGTGGCGCGGCCGCTCGAGGATGGCCACGGTCAGATCCTGGACGCGCACGTCGTTGGCGAACGCGATCCGGCGCAGGTTGTCCGCGACGGGATCGTCGAGGTCGATGGCGCCGCGTGAGCGGGGACCGGCGACGAACTTCTCCATCTGCGACACGGCCGGCAGTGTCGCGAAGCCGCCGGTTTCTACCGCGGCGAGCAACGAGACCGCGTTGATGTGCCCACGGGCGACCTGGCTCGCCCCCTCCACTGGATAGACGCCAAGGTCGACGATCCGCCCTCCTCCCTGAATCACAGCGCCTTGCGGTAGGTGCGCCTGCGAGCGCGGGCTCAAGACCACGGTGCCCGTGACCGACGACCGTTCCAGTGCATGGCGCATCGCCTGGCCCGCCACGTCGCTGACGGCCTCGGCGTCACCCTTACCGAGGAGGCGGGCGCTCGCGAGAGCCGCCGCCTCGGTCACGTGCACGAGTTCGAGCCCGAGGTCACCAGTCGGCGTGACAGAAGGTATCCCGCTCCTGTGCTGTTCCATGGCTCCCCTTACAGCGTCTCGGTGTCTTCTATCAGCTCCGCGGGACGAAGCTCCATCTGGTCGCCGGTCTGGAGGAAGGCGGCCTTGACGAAGTCCCTGAACAGCGGGTGCGGCCGGTTCGGCCGCGAGCGAAACTCGGGGTGGAACTGGCTCGCCACGAACCACGGGTGGTCGGCCAGCTCGATGATCTCCACCAGGCGCCCGTTCGGCGAGAGGCCGCTGAAGATCATCCCCGCCTCACCCATCACCTCGCGATACTCGTTGTTGAACTCGAAGCGGTGCCGGTGCCGCTCGTAGACGACCTCCTCGCCGTACGCCTTGTGAGCGTGGGAGCCGGGCAGCAGCTTGCACGGGTACAGCCCCAGGCGCATCGATCCGCCCATCTGGTCGACGTTGCGCTGCTCGGGCATGAGGTCGATCACCGGAGTCGACGTGAACGCGGCGAACTCCGTCGAGTTGGCGTCGGGCGCGTCGAGCTTCTCGCGCGCGAAGTCGATGACCGCGCACTGCATGCCCAGGCACAGCCCGAGATACGGAATGCGGTTGTGCCGCGCGTATTTCGAGGCCTGGACCTTGCCCTCGATCCCGCGATAGCCGAACCCGCCGGGAACGACGATCCCCGCGACGCCCATCAGCGGCGAGGTGTCGCCGGCGTCGAGCTTTTCCGACGAGACCCAGCGGATGTCGATCTCGAGCCCGTGGAAGATGCCCGCGTGGCGAAGCGACTCGATCACGCTCAAGTACGCGTCGGGGAGGGCGATGTACTTGCCGACGATCGCGATCGGCACCTTCGCGCGCGGGTGCTTGATGCGGTTGATGAGCTCCGCCCACGGACCAAGCTCGGGCTGGGCCTCGATCTCGAAGTGCTTGGCCAGGACTTTGCCGAGCCCCGCGGCCTCGAGCATGAGAGGCACCTCGTAGATCGACTCCACGTCGGGCACCGACACCACCGCCTCGCGCGGCACGTCGGTGAAGAGCGCGATCTTTTCTTTCAGGTCGTTGTCGATCGGCAGCTCGGAGCGGCAGATGATCGCGTCCGGCTGGATGCCGATCGCCCGCAGCGCCTGCACCGAGTGCTGCGTGGGCTTGGTCTTCATCTCCTGACCGTGCACCACCGGCACGAGCGAGCAGTGGACGTAAAAGACGTTCTGCCGGCCAAGGTCGTTCTTCAGCTGCCGGATCGCCTCCAGGAACGGAAGGCTCTCGATGTCGCCGACCGTGCCCCCCACCTCGACGACCACGACGTCCGCCTGCGGGTCCCTGGCCGCGCGGAGGATTTTCTCCTTGATCACGTTCGTGACGTGCGGGATGACCTGGACGGTGGCGCCGAGGTAGTCGCCGCGCCGCTCGCGCGCGATCACGTCCTGGTAGATCTTCCCGGTCGTCACGTTCGAGGCGACCGTCAGGTTCTCGTCGACGAAGCGCTCGTAGTGGCCCAGGTCGAGGTCGGTCTCCGCGCCGTCGTCTGTGACGAAGACCTCGCCGTGC
>Ga0070698_100003918_pt1 | contig 16360 bp, 16 predicted proteins | sample KBSK1502metaG_FD_65477 | JGI IMG/M metagenome (GOLD analysis project Ga0070698, IMG submission 65477) | Corn, switchgrass and miscanthus rhizosphere microbial communities from Kellogg Biological Station, Michigan, USA - KBS K1-50-2 metaG | ecosystem: Host-associated > Plants > Roots >...
CGCGGCGAGCTCTGCCGGAGTGCCCGCGAAGACGATCGTGCCCTTGTTCATCACGAGCACGCGCTGGCCGACCCGCGTCGCGAGACCGAGGTTCTGCTCGACGAGCAGTAGGGCAAGCCCCGTTGCGCGCAGTCGCGTGAGTATTTCCCCTACCAGCTCCACGAGCTTCGGCGCCAGCCCCTCGGAGGGCTCATCGAGAAGGAGCACCGTCGGATTTCGCACGAGCGCGCGCGCGATGGCGAGCATCTGCTGCTCGCCGCCGGACAGCGCGTCGCCTCGCAGCGCCCGGCGTTGGTCGAGCGCTGGAAAGAGCTCCATGACCCGCGCTTCGTCCCAGCCGTTCGGAGCTGGTCGCGCGGCGACCGCGATGTTCTCGGCGACGGTCAGATCGCCGAAGATGCGGCGCCCCTGTGGGACGAGCGCGACGCCGGCACGCGCGATCCGGTGCGGCGGCGCGCCGGTGAGATCGGCGCCGCTCACGGTGACGCGTCCACCTCGTGGCCGCACGAAGCCCGCGATCGCGGCAATGGTCGTCGTCTTTCCGGCGCCGTTCCGGCCGATGAGCGAGACGGCCTCGCCGGAGGCGACCTCGAGATCGACGCCTTGCAGCACGTGGCTCTCGCCGTAGTAGGCGTGAAGCCCGTGGACCTCGAGCGCCGGAGGGCTCACGCGACCGTGACCGCCTTGCCGAGATAGACGTCGTGCACCCGCGTGTCGCCGCGCACGTCCGCTGCGGCGCCGTCGGCGATCACGCGGCCCTCGTGCAGGACCGTGACGCGATCCGCCAGCCGGAAGACGACATCCATGTCGTGCTCGACGATGAGGATCGTCAACGCCCGGTCGAGACCCGCGATGAGCTCGGTGATGCGTGCGGTCTCGAGCGGCGACATGCCGGCGGTCGGCTCGTCAAGCAACAGCACGCGAGGGCGTTGCGCCAGAGCGACCGCGAGCTCGAGCTGACGGCGCTCCCCATGCGAGAGCGCCCGCGCGGCGACGCTTTCACGGCCGGCGAGACCGACGCGCTCGAGTACCGCCTCGCTCTCGGCGTACTCGCTTCGCGGAACCGCTCGGAACATGCGATACGGTCCCCGCCGCGCGGCCACCGCGAGCGCGACGTTGTCGCGGGCGGCGAGCGGTGCGAAGAGCTCCGTCCGTTGATAGACGTGCGCGAGCCCGAGCCGCGCGCGCTGCCATGGACGGAGGCGCGTGATATCTCGCCCGGCGAGGCGGATCGCGCCACCGGTCGGCGCGGTCTCGCCCGCGAGCGTGTTGATGAGCGTTGTCTTCCCCGCCCCGTTCGGACCGATCACCGCGCGCCGCTCGCCGTCCGCGAGCGTCAGCGTCACGCCGTCCAGGGCCATGACGCCTCCGAAGGCGCGGCGCAGATCGCGGATCTCGATCATCGCCGGCTCACTCGAACCAACGCGGCGTGGCCCAGCCCGACCATGCCCTGCCGCGCGAACAGTACGAAGCCGATGAACACGATCCCGAGGATGGCGTCGGCTATCCGTAGATCGGTCGGCAGGAGCGATGGGACCACGCGCTCGATCAGCGACACGAGCGCGGATCCGACGATCGGACCGCCGAGCGTGCCCGCTCCGCCGACGAGCACGGTGACGAAGGCGCGGACGGAGTTGCCGAGGCCGGCGTCCTGCGCCGATACGAAACGCGTTGAATATGCCGAGAGGGCGCCCGCGATCCCCGCGATGGTGCCGGCGATGACGAACGCGGAGAGCCGAAGGCGCGCGGTGTCGTAACCGAGCGCGCGCATCCGGCGCTCGTTCTCGCGGACGCCCGTCAGCGCTCGTCCGTACGGCGAGCGCGCGAGGCCCCATAGCACGAGAACCGCGAGCACGAACGTGACGGCCACGAGAACGTACATGAGGTCCGGCGCGCTGAAGTCGACAGCCGCGAGCATCGGTCGACCCACGCCCGAGAGGCCATTCGATCCGCCCGTCACCGCCGTCCACTGAAATGCGATCGCGAAGACGATCTGCGCGAGGGCGAGCGTCAGCATGAGAAAGAAGATCCCCTCGGAGCGAACGACAAGGACGCCGATGAGCAGCGCCAGCGCGGCCCCGACGAGTGCGGCGGCGCCGAGCGTGACCGGCAGCTGGTCGGTCGCGAAGCGCTGCCCCGCGATGCCCGCGGCGTACGCCCCGGCGCCGAAAAACGCGGCGTGACCGAGCGAGGGCATGCCGGCACGTCCTACGAGAAGGTCGAGTGACAGCGCGAAGATCGCGAGGATGAGAGCATCGCGCAGAAGCGTGGTGGCGAAGGGCGATGCCCATGGCCTGCTCCAATAGGGGAACGTCACCACGGCGGCCGCGGCCGCCGCGACGAGCGCCGCGCGCACCAGCGGTCTCACCGCGCGATGCGGATCCGTCCGAGCAGACCGGTCGGCTTTAGAAGAAGGACGAGGGCGACGATCGCGAAGATCACGGCGAGGGCGACGTCCTGGAACAGCACCTTGCCGAACGTGTCGGCCGGACCGACGAGCAGGCTCCCGGCGACCGCGCCGGAGAGGGTGCCGAGACCGCCGACCACGACCACGACGAGCGAGTACAGAAGCCCCGGATCGGTGTCCATGCCGGGCTGCACGCCGAACACCGGTGCGGCGATCACGCCGGCGAGGCCGGCGAGCGCGGCGCCGGTGGCGAAGGTCGACGCGAAGAGGCGATTCGTGTCCACGCCGAGTGCCCCGAGCATCTCGGCGTCCTGGACGCCGGCGCGGATGAGCATTCCGATTCGCGTGCGGCGGTACACGACCGCCATCGCCGCCGCCAGCGCCACGCCGAACGCGATCACGAAGAGCCGATAGACGGGGTAGACGCCGCCGATGAGCGTGACCGAGCCATCCAGCCCGGCGGGAGCGGAGAGCGAGCGCACCTCGCGGCCCCAGACCTGGCCGATGACGTCGACGATCACGAGCGACACGCCGATCGTCAGTAAGACCTGGTCGAGGTGCCGCGCGCGAAGGCGGCGAAGGAGGAGGGGCTCGAGAACGAAGCCGAGCACGCCGAGCGCGAGCGGTGCGGCCAGCATGGCCAGCCAGAACGAGCCGGTGGACTGAACGACGGACAGCGCGACGTATGCGCCGAGCATGTAGAACGCTCCGTGCGCGAGGTTGACGACATCCATCATTCCGAACACGAGGGAGAGGCCCGAGGCGAGGATGAAAAGCAGGGCGCCGAACGAGAGGCCGTTCAGCGCCTGCTGAAACACGAGCTCTGCCGTCATCGCAGAGAGAGGCTAGCTATTTCCCCGGGTCGGTCACCTTGGCGATCTTGTCGGTGATCGTGTTCACGGTCTGCCCGTTCTGAGTCTTGACCTCGCGGATGTAGATGTCCTGGATCGGGTTGTGCGTGCTTTTGTCGAACGTGAAGTCCCCGCGTGGGCTCTTGAAGCTGACGTCCTCGAGCGCTTTGACGAGCTTGTCCTTGTCGGAGGTGTCGCCGCCGAGCTTCTTGAGGGCCTCGTCGAGGGCGCGCATGCCGTCGTACTGCTGCACCGCGAACACGTCCGGAAGCAACAGATAGGCCTTCTGAAAATCAGCGACGAACTTCTTGTTCTCGGCGTTGTCGAGCTCCACCGCCCAGAAGAGCGACGTGATCGCGCCATTCGCCAGGTCCTTCACCTCTTTGAGAACGTCCTGCTCGGTGAGGAAGCCGGCGCCGTACATCCTGTAGCCCGCGGCGGGGAGGCCGAGCGAATTCCAGCTCTTGATGAAACCGATCGCGTCGGCGCCCGAGAAGAACGAGTACACGTTCTTGGTCGGCTGGTTCTTGATCTGCGTGACGAACGGCGCGAAGTCGGGGTTGGCCAGCGGCGGGGCGACGTTGCCGGTGACGTTGCCGCCGTTCTTTTTGAGGCCGGTCGTGAAGTCGGCAGCCGACTCGGTGCCGAAGCCGTAGTTCGCGTAGGCGAGGTAGAACTCTTTCGTCCCCTTCGCGGAGACGTAATCGCCGATCGGATACGAGATCTGATACGACGAGAACGACGCACGGAAGATGTACGGGCTCTTGCACGCCGGCTTGCAGTCCGTCGTATCGCGGGTGAGCGCGTTGCCGCCCGCGTTGGTGTCGATGAAGATGAGCTTGGCGGCGTGGACCGCGTTGCGGATGCCGTACGCGAGCGGTGTGGGCACCACGCCCATCATCACGTCGACCTGGTCCTGGTCGATGAACTTCTGCGTGATCTGGATGCCGGTCGGGGTCTTGTTTTCGTCGTCTCCGTACACGAGCTTCACGGGACGGTTCGCCAGCTTCTGATCGTTCAGTTTCAGGTAGAGCTCCGTCGCGCGGCGCATCGAGTTGCCGAGCTCCGCGTAGACCCCCGTGAAGGGCAGGAGCTGGCCGATCTTGAGCTCCTTTCCGGGGGAGGCGCTCGGCGATGCGCCCGGGGTGACCGCCGCGGGTCCGCACGCGGCAAGCGCCGCGGCGGAGGTGGCGACGAGGAACTGGCGACGCGTCAGCCGATACGTGTAGCCGCGCTTCGCGGCAAGCTCGTTCTTACCGAATCCGCCCATTGCACCCCTCCCGCGCTGGTCAGACCCGCGTAAGTATCGCTCGGGTCAGGACTCCCGCTCGAAGAGCGTCGCCAGGCCCTGCCCGACCCCGATGCACATCGTCGCGATGCCGTACCGTCCGCCCCGTCGCTCGAGCTCGCGCAGCAGCGTTCCCGCGAGCCGCGCGCCCGATGCCGCGATCGGGTGCCCGACCGCGATCGCGCCGCCGTTCGGGTTGGTGCGGTCGTCCGGCAACCCGAGCGTGCGAATGCACGGGATGACCTGGGCCGCGAACGCCTCGTTGAGCTCGATCGCGTCGCACTCGGCCGGCGTGATGCCGGTGCGTTCGATGAGCTTGCGCACGGCGGGGATCGGCCCGAGGCCCATGTAGTCGGGATGCACGCCCGCGGACGCGCTCGCGACGACACGCCCGAGCGCGCGCAGTCCGAGCGACTCGGCCTTTTCGCGCGCCGCGACAAGCAGCGCAGCGGCCCCGTCGTTGATACCCGACGAGTTGCCGGCCGTCACCGTCCCGCCGTCCTTGAACGCGGGCTGGAGCTTACCGAGCTTCTCGGTCGTGCTGCCCGCGCGCGGATGTTCGTCCTCGCTCACGAGCTCCTTCCCGTTGTGCACCGCCTGGATCTCACCCGCGAAGAATCCGTCCGCTTTCGCGCGCGCATAGCGGTCCTGGCTTCGAGCGGCGTAGGCGTCTTGCTCCGCGCGGGTGACGTGCTCCTTCACGGCGACGTTCTCAGCGGTCTCGCCGAGCGCGATCGGGTGATAGCCGAGATCGATCATCCGCGGATTGACCAAACGCCATCCGAGCGTCGTGTCCGCGAGGACGCGCTCGCCGCGCGGGAACGCCTCCGACGGTTTCAGCGTCACGAGCGGCGCGCGCGACATGCTCTCGACGCCGCCCGCGATGACGAGATCGGCCTCGCCGGCGCGAATACGCCTCGCCGCGTCGTTGATCGCTTCGAGGCCGCTGCCGCAGAGTCGGTTGACCGTCACGCCCGGCACCGTCTCCGGCAGCCCGGCGAGAAGCGACGCCATCCGACCGACGTTGCGGTTGTCTTCGCCCGCCTGGTTCGACGCCCCGAACACGACCTCGTCGATCTCGGAATCACCGACGTCGGTGTGCTCGAGCACAGCGCGTATGACGTGTGAGGCGAGGTCGTCGGGCCGGATCGCCGAGAGCGCGCCCGCGTACCGGCCAAAAGGAGTGCGCACGTAGCCGAGGATCACCGCGTCTCGCGGGTGGCGACTCATGCCCAATCTCTCGGCTTCGCCGAGGAGACACGCTCAGGGCTGGCTGACTCGCTCCTCACGGCAAAGCCGCTCGTCGCTCGGTTCAATGACCCTCCATCTTCGCGGGCCGCTTCTGCCTGAACGCCTTCACGCCCTCAGCGTAATCGTGCGTGCGGCCCGCGCGGTCCTGGAGCTCCGCCTCGTGCTCGAGGAACTCCGCGAACCCGCGTGCCATTGCCGTGTTGAGTCCCTCCTTCGTGAGCGCGAAGGCCTCGGTCGCGCCGCTCGCGAGCGTCTGAGCGAGCTCGCGCCATCTCGCCTCGAACTCGGCGTCACCCCAGACGCGGGTGACGAGCCCAATTCGTAGTGCTTCCTCCGCGGTGACCGGTTCGCCCGTGAGGACCATGTCGAGCGCCCGGCCCCAGCCGACCAAACGTGGAAGGAAGAACGCCGAGCCGGCGTCGGGCACGAGACCGACGCGGCTCCAGGCCGCGCGGAAGCTCGCGGAGGAGGCCGCGACACGGATGTCGCACGCGATCGCGAGACCGAGACCGGCGCCAGCCGCGACGCCGTTCACGGCCGCGATGACCGGCTTGCGCATCTCGCGAATGGCGGCGATCGCCGGGTGGTACCGCCGGCGCAGCTCGTCGCCGAGGTGCAGGTCGCCGCCTTTCTCGATCGTGGTCAAGCGGTCGGCCAGGTCCTGGCCGGTCGAGAACGCGCGGCCGGCGCCCGTGATGACCACCGCTCGAATCGCCGCGTCCGCGGTGCAGTCGGCGAGCGACGCGTTGAGCGCCTCAGTGAGCGGCTCGTCGAACGCGTTCAGGACATCGGGCCGATTCAGCATGAGCACGGTGACCGCGCCGTCGCGCTCGACGCGGAGCGGCGAGAGGCTCGTCATTACTTTCCTTTGAAGGTCGCCTTGCGCTTGTTGACGAACGCGTCGACGCCTTCCTTCTTGTCCTCCGTCGCGAAGAGCAGGTAGAACGCCTTGCGCTCGAACTCGAGTCCCGCGTCGAGGGTCGAGTTCCACGCCAGGTCGACCGCTTCGGTCGCGAGGCGCGCGGCGACCGGCGGTTTCTCGGCGATCGTGCGCGCGAGCGCCTTCGCGTCGTCGAGCCACGATGCGGCCGGATAGACCTGCGCGGCAAGCCCGATGGCTTTCGCTTCGTCCGCCTTGATGCGGCGGCCGGTCAGGATGAGCTCGTTCGCGCGGTACTTCCCGACCGCGCGCGTGAGCCTTTGCGTTCCGCCCGCGCCCGGGATGATCCCGAGGTTGATCTCGGGCTGGCCGAACTGCGCCGTCTCGGAGGCGACGATGATGTCGCAGATCATCGCGAGCTCGCAACCGCCGCCGAGCGCGTACCCCGAGACCGCGGCGATGATCGGTGTCTTGATCCGCCGGATCGCTTCCCATCGCGTGGTGAGGTCCTGCTTCAGCATCGAGACGGGCGTCGCGGCGACGAAGTTCTCCTTGATGTCCGCGCCTGCCGCGAAAGCGCGCTCGTTCCCCGTGAGAACGATGCACCGGATCGCGTCGTCGTCGTCGAGCGCGGTGAGCTCGCTGACGAGCTCATTCAGGACCTCTTCGTTCAGCGCATTCAGGACGTCGGGGCGGTTGATCTGGACCGTTGCTATCGGTGCCTCTCGTGTCGTGATCACGGTGCTGGGCATGCTCACCTCCCCGGCCCGGAGAGTGTGCCGCTAGAGAGCGATTCGCGCAGTTCGCGGAACGCGCGCGCGAGCGCGGGCATCTGATAGCCAGCCGTGCGGCCGCTGGGGTTCGGCAGCACCCAAACGTCGGCGCCTGCGATCCGCTCCTCCTGCCGGCCACCGCGGGCGCGCGGCCTCCCGAAAGCCACGCGGTACGCGCCCATGCCAACGAACGCGACGACCTTGGGTCGATAGCGCCGGACCTTCGCCTCGATGCGGCGGGCGCCGCGCTGGAAGTCGGAGGGCTCGAGCTCGTCGGCACTGGCCGTGGCGCGATTCACGAGATTCGTGATGCCGACCTTTCGTTTCAGAAGCTCGCGTCCTTCGTCCGGCGAAAGGACACGATCGGTGAAGCCGGCTTCGTGCAAGGCGCGCCAGAAACGGTTGCCCGGCCGCGCGAAGTGCTGTCCCACCGCGCCGGACCAGAGACTCGGATTGATTCCGACGAAGAGCACGTCGAGCTTCGGCGCGATGACGTCCGGAATGGCCTTGCCGTATGCCGCCTGAAGTTCATCGCGGGTTGGCCGACTGGGAACCGGTTGCACTACGCGGCAGTATCAGCATCGATGGGACGACTCGGGCCGATGATCGCGGCCGTGTTCACCATCTCGGCATGCAGTGCAGCGCTGCCGACAGTGTCGGCGAGCGCGACACCCCAGGACGCGTGGACGCAATTAGCAGCGCGACCGCTCAAGCTTCCCCCATATCAACGCGGCGCGCCTTGTCCCGCGAGCTCGCTGGTGGAGCTCGGCTCGGGCACCGCGGCGGTCGCCGGTCCGGGACCGGTGTTCCCTGCAGGGAACGTGATCGCCGGCTATGGGCGGGCTCAGCCGGATCTGCGAAGACCAGCCAAGGTCCTGTGGGTAGCGAGCCCGAACTACATCGGGCTCGCGCTCATTCGAGGGAGACGACTCGACGATTCGACCGATGTGCATTTCGAGCGCTCGACGCCGCCAACCGATCTCCGGTTTCCGCTCGACACTGGGATCCGTGCCGCCGGGTCCGATCAGGGCTGGCGCTACCTTGCTTCCACCGTCCTGGTTCCCGGCATCGGCTGCTACGGGTTTCAGATCGATGCGCCGGAGTGGACGATCACCGTCGTCATGCGCGGCGAAGCAAACTAGCGTCAGCGAGGCGGGGTCCGTGCCCGCGTGGAAGCGTTTCACGCATCGGACGGCCTGAGCGGCTTCTCAGCGGATCTGTCCCTTCGGCGGCGGCTGACAGCGCGGGCAGAGATACATGTCGTCGAGGCCGTGCCGCGTCTTGACGATCGGCGTGCCGCAGCGCGGGCAGGGTTTCCCCTTGTGGCCGCGCACCTTCATGTGGTCGCGGATCTTCGTTCCGAGCTCGGGCGGCAGATGCTCCTCGACCTGTAGGACCCCGCGCGCGATCACATCCTTGAGCGCGCGGTAGAAGCGCCCCATCTCTTCATCTGAGAGCGTCGCGACCCGGCGCTTCGGATGAAGCTTCGCCTCCCAGAGGATCTCATCGGCGTACGCGTTCCCGATCCCCGCAAGGAACGTCTGGTCCTGCAGGAGGTTGCGGACCTCGCGGCGCGTCGCGCGGGCGCGCTCCGCAAACTCCCGTTCGCTCCAGGCGAACTCGCCGGCCTCAGGACCGAGATCACCGAAACCGTGGACCGAGCTCGTGCCCTCTCCATCGTCGAGCACGTATACCTTGCCCATGCGTTTGTCATCGCGATAGCGAAGATCTTTTCCGTTGTCGAGCACGAGGGAGAGCGCGGTGGTTCGCGTCAGCTTCGCCTCGGCATCGACGAGCTCAAAGACTCCGGCAAGCATCGGGTTGACCACGATCCGGCCGCGATCGAGATCGAAGATGAGGAACTTCCCGCGATGCCGCACAGCCGTGAAGCGGCGATGGGCGAGCGCTGTCTCGATCGGTCTGGTCGCGCGCAGCACGGTCGGGTCGCCGATCCGCACGAGCACGATCTCGCGGCCAACGAGCGCCTTGTCGAGACGGCCACGCACGACGTGGAGGTCGGGCCACTCCGGCATCAGGCGCGCACCCCGTCAAGCCAGCGCGGCTCTGGCAGATCGAACCGCCGCGCGGCCCACGCCAGGCAGCATCGGAGCTGGCGGCGCTGGAACGCGCGTACGCGGGGAAGCCCCGGCACCTCGGGCCTCCAGGAGCGGTCCGCGAAGTAACCCGATATCCCGGCCAGCGATGCGTCGACCGCGGCCGCGCGAAGGGGCAGAACGTCCTCGTACCACGCGAGCACTCGCTCAGGTTCGGGCCCGCCGTCGGCGGTCACGCCCTGCGCGTAGGCCGTCACGTCGAATTCAGCCGGCCCTGCGCTCGCGAACGGCCAGTCGAATATCCGTAGGAGATCGCCGTGCAACCGACAGTTGTCGGAACGCGTGTCGAAGTGGAGCAACGCGAACGGAGGCTTCGTCTTCGCCAGACTGTCCTCGAGCCGCCGCATCACCGGAAGCACGACGTCGATCCACTCCCGCGCCTCCTCCTTTCTGCGCGCCAGCGACGCGACGCGCTCGAGCTCGCCGCTTTTGGAGAGGTCGCCCCAGAAACCGGCGAAATCCTGGTGCTGCGTCCGGGAGAGCCCGCGCGGCAGAGCCTTCCCGAGAGTGCTCTTGTGAAATTCCGCGTACGAGCGCGTCGCACGCCGCGCTTTGGCCTGGGTCCACGGCGGCATGGTCTGCGGTCCGAGGTCCTCGAGAAGCAGGACGTGCCAGCCGAGGCGCTTGAACGATCCGAGGAATCGCGGAGCCCACGGCGCGATGAGCGGCGCGAGCCGGCGGTAATTGCGATCTTCGACATCCACGACCCACCGCACGCCGCTTCCCTTTGGCGCTGGATAGCTCGCCTTGAAGAACGCGCGCTTGCCGTTCGCCAGCCGAAGACGGAACGTCGCCGAGGGAGCGTAGCCACCGTACACGCGCTCAGCGCGCGCGACCGGAGACCGGAGGATCCCCGCCACCTGGTCTTTGATCTCTCGCGGGACCGCGTACCAAGGTGGTTTAGGTTCAGCGCCCTGCCGCGACACTGGATTTCATCTGCTGCCACGACTCGCGGGCTTCCTCGACCGACCCTTCGTCCTCGATGGTCGAGATATCTCCGGGATCCTTGTCGAGGATCACCGCCTTCAGCACGCGCCGCATGATCTTGCCGCTCCGCGTCTTCGGCAGCATGTCGACGAAGTTGAGCTCGCCGATAACGGCGAGCGGGCCGAGGTCGTTGCGGACCGTCGCGAGCAGCTCCTTCTTGAGCTCTTCCGACGGCTGGTGGCCCTGCTTCAACACGACGAACGCAGAGATCACCTGGCCGCGGAGCTCGTCGGGGCGGCCGGTCACGCCGGCTTCCGTGACGGCGGGATGGCGGAGGAACGCGGTCTCGACCTCGATCGTGCCGATGCGGTGGTCGGCGATCTTGATGATCTCGTCAGCGCGTCCGCTGAACCACACATAGCCGTCCGAATCGATCGACGTCGCGTCGCCGGTGAAGTAGACGTTCTTGCCGGGCACCTTCTCCCAGTAGTCGCGCGCGTACCGCTCCGGCTCGGCCCACAGGCGCGCGGTGAGGCCGGGGAACGGACGCTTGATGACGAAGATGCCCTTTTCGCCGGCCGGGAGATCGTTGCCGTCCTGATCGACGACGGCCGCCTCGATCCCGGCGAGTGGCATTCCGCCTGAGCCCGGCTTGATTGGCAGCGTCGCGATGCCGTACGGGTTCCCCACGACGGGGCCGCCGGTCTCGGTCTGCCAGTAATGGTCGATCACCGGCACCCTGTCCTCGAGCGCCTCCTTCTGGAGCCACTCCCACGCCGGGGCATTCAGGACCTCGCCCGCGCAGAACACGCGCTCGAGCGACGAGAGGTCGTGCTTGCGCGCGGGAGCCGTGCCGTACCGCATGAGAAGGCGCGCCGCGGTCGGCGACGTGAACACGCCGGTCACCTTGTTGCGCTCTATGACGTCGTAGAACGTCTCGGCGTTCGGATGATCGAGCGCGCCTTCATACGCGATCGTCGTGCAGCCGACGAGCAGCGGCCCGAACACGATGTAGCTGTGCCCGACGACCCAGCCGATGTCGCTCGTCGACCACCAGATGTCGCTCGGCCGCAGTCCGAACATCCACTTCGCCATCGAGTACACGTAGACCTGGTAACCGCCGTGGGTGTGGACCGCGAGCTTCGGCTTGGCGGTCGTGCCGCTCGTCGCGAGGATGTATGCGGGCTCGTTCGCCTCGAGCTCGACGTGCGTGTCGTCGTGTCCGGCGCCCGCCGCGAGGAAGTCCTGCCACGAGATCTCGTTCTTCACCCGCTCGGCCGCCGTCGTCCTGCGAAGCACGACCACGCGCTCCACCGTGGCCGCATCGGCGATGGCCTGCGCGACGATTCCGAGGAGCGGCACGTCCTTGCCCTTGCGATACGTCACGTCCGTCGCGAACAGCGCGCGAGCGCCGGCGAGCCGGATGCGCTCGCCGAGCGCCCCGGCGCCGAAGCCGGCGAACACGACGAGGATCACCACGCCGATGCGGATCGCGCCGAGCATGAGCACGATCGCCTCGGCCGACGTCGGCATGTAGATGGCGATGCGGTCGCCCTTCCTGATGCCCATCGCGCGCAGCGCGGCGCCGACGCGCTTGGTCTCGCGGTGGAGCTCCGCGTAGGTCAGCGTGCGGCGCTCGCCGCGCTCGTTCTCGGCGATGAGCGCGACGTGATCGCCGCGTCCAGCGGCGACGTGGTGGTCGACGCAGTTGTACGCGAGATTGGACATACCGCCGGAGTACCAGCGGAACGTCGGCGGCTGCCAGTCCAACACGCGCTCCCACTTCTTGAACCAAGGCACTTGCTCGGCGGCGCGGCCCCAGAAACCCTCCGGGTCGTCGGTGGCCTCGCGCCTCCAGGCAAGGACTTTCTCCCGAGCGTCCATCAATGTTTGCCGGCCATCCCTTCGACCGCCGCGTCGATGCCCCGTCCCGACTCGTCCACGTCGGACATATAAAGCCGAGCTGCCGCGAGCTTCCCTTCGCGCACCGTCCCGATGATGACTCCGCGCGAGTGAAAGGCGGATCCGTCGACTCTTGTCCCGCGCCACTCGAACTCGCCCCACGCGGTCTCATCCTGGACGGCAGCGTCGAGGAGCTCAGCGCGGAAGTCCCGGACGCCGGCGAAGATCGACGTCCAATTCTTCCGGACCTGAGCGTTCCCTTTGAAGATGCGGTCCGCATGGGCGGGCTGTTCGCTCAGGTAGTCGGGTGCGAAGCATCCCACGAGCGCCTCGATGTCGTGGGCGTTCTGTGCCGCAACAAGCCGCTCGAAAATCTCGCGCGGATCCCCGCTCATTCGCGCTCCCGCAACTTATACCGCTGGATCTTCCCGGTCACCGTCTTCGGCAGCTCGGGCACGAACTCGATCCACCGCGGGTACTTATAAGGAGTGATGCGGCCCTTCACAAACGCCTTGAGCTCCTCCGCGAGCGTCTCTGACGGCTCCTTGCCGTTCTTCAGGAGCACGAACGCCTTGGGCTTGACGAGCTCGTCCTTGTCCTTCACGCCGACGACTCCGCACTCGAGCACCGCAGGGTGCTCCATGAGCGCGGCCTCGACCTCGGCCGGCGAGACCCATTGCCCGGAAACTTTCAGCATGTCGTCGCTCCGGCCCTCGTAGGTGTAATAGCCGTCCGCGTCGAGGTGGTACTTGTCGCCGGTGACGTACCACTCGCCCTTGAACGCCTCCTTCGACTTGGAGTGCTTGTTCCAGTAGTACGCCGCGCAGGAATCGCCGGAGACCCAGAGATTCCCGGTTTCGCCTGTGCCCAGCTCGGCGCCATCGTCGTCGACGATCTTCGCGCGATACCCCGGGACCGGGGTGCCGCTCGTGCCGCCCTTCGCCTTTCCAGGGTAGTTCGAGATGAAGATGTGGAGCATCTCGGTAGCGCCGATGCCGTCGAGGATCTCGAGCCCGAAGCGCTTCTTCCACTGATCGAAGAGGGGCTTCGGGAGCGCCTCACCGGCGCTCACGCACATTCGTAGCGACGACACGTCGTACTTGAAGTCCTGCTCGGGGTACGCGAGGAGCGCCGCGTAGAAGGTCGGCGCGGTGAAGAGGACGGTCGGCTTCTCCTGGGTGATGAGCGCGTACACCAGATCGGGAGTCGCCCGCTCCGGCTTGTAGACGCTCGAGGCTCCCACCGCGAACGGGAAGAAGACGCCGTTCCCGAGGCCGTATGCATGGAACAGCGGCGAGACCGTGAAGTGCCGGTCGTCCTCCGTCGTTTTCAAAACCTGAGCGCCGTAGGTGTCGGCGCAATAGACCATGTCGTGCTGCAGGTGCACCGCGCCCTTCGGAAAGCCTGTCGTCCCCGACGAGTAGAGCCAGAAGCAGGTGTCGTCCGGAGTCGTATCGGCGGGCGAGAGCTGGTCGCCTGCCGCGGCGAGGAGCTTTTCGAGCGACAAAACGCCCGCCGCTTCGTCGCCGCCGGCGACGATGACGTGCTTCAACCGAGGCACCTCGCTCCGGATCTCGAGGACCTTCGCGAGGAGCGGCGCCGACACGACGATCGCGACCGCGCGGCTGTCGTTCAGGATGTACGCGAGGTCGCGCGCGTTGAGGAGCGTGTTGGTCGGGACCGGCACGGCGCCGATCTTGATCGCACCGAAGAACGCGTAGACGAACTCAGGCGAGTCGAGACACAAGATGACGACGCGCTGCTCCAGACCGACCCCGAGCTCGCGCAAGGCGTTCCCGCAGCGATCGACGCGCGCGGCGAGCTCGCCGTAGGTGACGCTCTTCCCCTGGCAGCGGATCGCGACGGCCGTCTCGCGTACGCCGCGGTGCGAGTCGATGAATGTCTCGGCGGCGTTGTACCGCGCGGGCAGCTCCGTAAGCCGCGGCTCCCCCACCCGGCGGATTATGTCCCCGAGCGAGACCTCACGACGGGTTGAGCTCCACGTACGAATCCATCACCTCCGGGTGCTCTCGGCGGAGCCGGCCGCGAAGGCGCGCGAGAAGCCGCTCAACGTCGCCGGCGGGGATGTCGTCCCGCGCCGACACGCGTGCGAGCACGAGGAGCTGCTTGGTGCCCATCTGGACGGCCCGGATGTCGATGACCTTGTCGATACCCGGCTCGCTCGCGATGGCCGCGCGCAGCGCGTCGAGGGTCTCCTCGGGCGGTGCCTCCCCGACGATCAGCCCGCGCGCGCTCCACGCGAGCTGGTACGCGACGTAGATGAGGATGATCCCGATCACGGCGCTCGCGAGCGCGTCGAAGCGGTGGTCGCCCGTCAACGCCGTGAGTCCCAGACCACTGATCGCCGCGAGAAGGCCGGCGAGGGCCGCGCTGTCCTCGTACAGCACGGTGCGGAGAGCGGGATCGCGCAGCTGGTGCAGAAAGCGACCCACCGGTACTCCGTCGATCTTCGCGGCGTGCCGCACCTCGCGCACGGCGACGCTGAGCGAGAAGGACTCGAAGATCATCGAAAGGCCGAGCACGACGAAGCCCACCCAGACCGTGCCGAGCTGCTGCGGGTGCGTCAGCCGGTCGTAGGCCTCGTACATCGAGAAAATTCCACCGCCGAAGAACAGGAAGAGCGCGACAACGAGCGCCCAGAAGTAGCGCTCCTTCCCGTGGCCGAGCGGGTGTCGCTCCGACGCCGGCCGCACGCTCCGCCGGATGCCGACATACAGGAGGATCTGGTTCAGCGAGTCCGCGACCGAATGGGCGGTCTCGGCGACGAGGGCGCCGGAGCCGGTCACGTACGCAGCGAGGGCCTTCGTGAGCGCGATCGCGAGGTTGCCGGCGAAGGCCGCCAGGACCGCCCGCGTCGTCCCTTCCGACACCTACCAGCCGTCTTCGCGTTCGGGACCGGGTTCGGGCTGGATCCGGAGAAGCGCCTTCGCGACCGCGGGCTCGCCGACCGTGAGCGTGTGCCCATCCCAGAGCGCCGGCGTCAGAGATCCGCCGAGACGCGCGAGCTCGTCCTGGCCATCGGTCTCCGCGTTCTGGAAATCGATGCGCGGCTTGAGGCCAAGCTCGACCACGCGCTGCCGGATGCGCGCGCTCGCCGGCTCGTCGATCCGATGGAACAGGGTGTATGCGGTCGCGGTCACTTCGGGTGCCCTCGCGGCCGGTCGTACCCGAGCTGCGCGATCCACTCCCGTGTATCGCCCGTGACGACCGGGGCCCGCTTCGAAAGGTCGCTCGCCCTCGTCGCACCCGAAAGGAAGGTCGCGGTCCGCAGCTCGAGCGCGAACTGACCGATCCAGTCGTCGACCGCGGCCGGCCCGTCGAGCGCCGCCTGTAGGAGCGGCCGGCCCACGCCCACCACGGTCGCGCCGAGAGCGAGCGCTTTCGCGGCATCGAGACCACTGCGGACGCCACCGGTCGCGATGATCGGAAGACCCGATCGCGCGCTGCCGACGACCGCCACGGCGCACGGCACGCCCCAGTCCCGGAAGACATCACCGAGCCGCGCGCGCGCGGCATCGCCCCGATCCCGGGCGCGTAGCCCCTCGATCGCCGCGAACGACGTGCCGCCGACTCCGCCGACGTCGATCGCCTTCACACCGAGCGACCGGAGCCGTTTCGCGACCGATCCGCTGATGCCCGCACCGGTCTCTTTCGCGATGACCGGGACCGAGCTGCGCCGCACGAGCCTGCGGATCGCGGTGTCGAGACCCGTCGCGCGGGTCTGCCCCTCGGGCTGGACCGATTCCTCGAGATAGTTGAGATGCAGGGCGATCGCGTTCGCGCCGATCATCTCGATCAGCGTGCGGATGTCCTCCGCGCTCAAGGGGTCGCCGTCGTCCTGGGCGACGAGCTGCGACACGCCGACGTTCGCGATCACAAACGCCTTGGGCGCCCGCTCGCGCACGACCGCGTACGTGCGGCGCAGGCTCGGGTCGCGCAGGGCCGC
>Ga0070698_100003919_pt1 | contig 16358 bp, 10 predicted proteins | sample KBSK1502metaG_FD_65477 | JGI IMG/M metagenome (GOLD analysis project Ga0070698, IMG submission 65477) | Corn, switchgrass and miscanthus rhizosphere microbial communities from Kellogg Biological Station, Michigan, USA - KBS K1-50-2 metaG | ecosystem: Host-associated > Plants > Roots >...
ATCGGTTCCATGGCAGGCATCATAAGCCGGCTCTAAAAGCCATGTCAAGTACTTTGTGATGCAAAGAAAATTAACGGTTTCGACCTGAGAGGCTGTTGAGAATGCGTGGTTGTCCGAACGCTGGGTGGCTGCTTCTCAGCTACTGAGATCTAACGCTTCCGCAACTAATCTGGCTTGTTCTTTTTGATGAATGCTGTAGGAGCCTGTCGCCGGGCTGGCCGAGGCCGCGCGACCGACATATCGTGGCTGCTCGCCGGCCGGCATTAGATCTGCAAGCCGTGCCTCCATGAACGTCCAGCCGCCCATGTTCTTTGGTTCTTCCTGTGCCCAGACGAGCTGCTTTGCCCTTGAATAGCGGGCGCTTATCTCACGAAGACCACTCAAAGCAAATGGATAAAACTGTTCGAGACGAACAATCGCAACTCGCCTGACGTCAGATTGCTTTCGCGCTTCATTTAGATCGTAGTAGATCTTGCCGCTGCACAAGACTACTCGTTCAACGGCTGTTGGATCTGTTACTTCACTATCATCGATGATCGGCAGAAATCCGCCTCTGGCCAACTGATCGACACTCGAGGATGCCGCAGGCAAACGCAGCAGGCTCTTTGGCGTCATCACGATTAGCGGTCGCTCCATACCGGACCGCACCTGACGCCGTAGTAAATGAAAATACTGGGCCGGCGTTGAGGGATAGCAGACCTGCAAATTGTTTTCGGCGCAGAGTTGTAGATAGCGTTCGAGGCGCGCGCTTGAATGCTCGGGTCCTTGTCCTTCGTAACCATGAGGCAACAGCATTACGAGTCGGGATATTTGCTTCCACTTATCCTCAGACGCGGCAATATACTGATCGATGATTGTCTGCGCGCCGTTCCCGAAATCACCGAATTGAGCTTCCCACAACACGAGTGAGTTTGGTGACACAACGGAATAGCCATACTCAAACCCAAGCACACCCTCTTCAGATAACGAACTATCAAAAACTTCGAAACGAGCTTCCGGCTTTGCCTCTGATCGCAATTCGGCAAGAGGCACCCAGGTCTTTCCGGTTTGTGTGTCGTACAAAACCGCGTGACGCTGGCTGAAGGTCCCGCGACCGGAGTCCTGGCCACTTAACCTCACATGCGTACCTTCGAGCACGAGGGAACCAAAAGCTGCCGCTTCGGCGAACGCCCAGTCGAGCGGAAGGGTTCCTTCGCCCATCTTCGCCCGTTTTGCCAGCTGGCCTACCATTTTGGGATTAACGTGGAACCCTTCCGGAACCACAGCAATCTTGTTAGCAATGCTGCCGATGATCTCAGGATTTACTCCAGTTGGGACAACACTCGAGCCATCTAGCTCCTTCACGTCAGGCTGAGCCTGCGCTGGTTCGGTGGTTACCGCCTTCTTTGCATTCGTCAGGGCATTCTCATAACGTCGCACCCGCTCCTCGATCAGCTTGTTAACTTCATCTTCGGAAATCACACCTTCCTTGATTAGCTTCTTTGAATAGATGGTGCGCACTCCCGGATGAGCTTTGACGCGCGCATACATCAGCGGTTGTGTATAACTAGGCTCATCCGTCTCGTTGTGGCCAAGCCTGCGAAAACCGACAAGGTCCAGCACGACGTCCTTGTTGAACTCCTGCCTATAGTCAAGAGCTATCTGCAGTACACGATAGGCAGCCTCAGGGTCGTCGCCATTGATATGAAAAATCGGCAACTGCGTCATCCGGGCAACGTCCGTGGAGTATATGGTCGAACGTCCTGCGGCTGGCGATGTTGTAAAACCAATCTGGTTATTGATGATGATGTGGATCGTTCCGCCGGTGCGGTAACCCTTCAACCCGGCAAGGTTCAGCGTTTCCATCACCACACCCTGGCCCGCAAAAGCCGCGTCACCATGCAATAGCACGGGCAGGGCTTGATCAATTACCTGTGCGCGCGTGTGTCCCATTCCGGTAACCATCGTATCCTGCTTGGCCCTAACCATTCCTTCGACCACCGGATCGACAGCCTCGAGATGGCTGGGATTTGGCGACAACGTCAACCTAACCGTTTTGCCCGCAGCGGTGACGCGTTCGCCCGTGGCACCCTGGTGATACTTCACGTCACCTTCGTCAGCGGGAAACTCGGGATGCACCGAACCTTCAAACGCGGCGAAGATCCGCTCACACAGGTTACCGATGACGTTAGCCAGCACATTCAAACGACCGCGGTGGGCCATACCCATCGTGATATCTTCAACGCCACGAGCCGCGGCGCCATCGATGAGCTGGTCGAGGAGCGGAATGATCGTTTCGCACCCTTCCAGTGAAAATCTTTTCTGACCAAGATACTTAGTGTGGAGAAATCGCTCAAATTGCTCAGCAGAGATTAGTTTCCAAAGCAGCCGCTTCTTAACCTCGACCGGTATCGGTTCAGGTTGCACAAACTCCCGGCGGATCTGTTCGCGAATCCAGACCTTTTCTTCTTTGCTTTGTATGTGACGATATTCAATGCCAACCTTGCCGCAGTAAGCTCGCTGCAGGATCTCCAGGATCTCGCGCAACGTGTCACTTTCCTTACCAGCCAGGCCATCAGTAATGAATTCCCGGTCAAGATCCCAAATGGTCAGACCGTAGGTCTCAATGTCCAGTTCAGTGTGATACAGCACTGGCAAAGCATGAAGTGGATCGATATCGGCAATCAGATGACCTCTTACGCGATAGGCATTGATCAGTTCGATAACCCGAGCTTCTTTGAGTGTTTGTTCGCGAAGATGATCTCCGGGAAGGAAAAACGGATTGCGATCCAGATTCCAACGCAGCGGTGTATAGGGAATGCCGAGGTCGGAAAAGATTCCGTTATAGAACTCATGTTGGCCAATGATGAACTCGTGCAAGCGAGCTAAGAAGGCTCCTGACTCAGCGCCCTGAATAACCCTATGATCGTATGTGCTGCTAATCGTAATCGCTTTGCTGATACCAAGCTGCGACAGAGCTTCAGCGGCCATCGCCTGATACTCAGCGGGATACTCGATCGCACCTGTAGCGATAATCACTGACTGTCCGGCCATCAGGCGCGGAGTGGATGCGACGGTTCCGATCGTGCCCGGGTTGGTAAGCGACACAGTGGTACCTTGAAAGTCGGCAATCTGAAGTTTCCCTTCCCGCGCTCTTTTGACGACATCGTCGTATGCGATAAGAAATTCTGAAAACCTCAGACTCTCTGCGTTCTTAATGTTGGGCACAAGAAGCGTGCGCGTGCCGTCCTTCTTCAAGAGGTCGATGGCCACGCCAAGATTGATGTGCTGGCGCTTCATCCTCGAGGGCGTGCCTTGAGCTTCTTCATAACCATCGTTGAGTTGAGGAAAGTCCTCAAGAGCACGAAGGATGGCCCAGGCTATCAAGTGCGTATATGAAGCTTTGCCGCGGTCGTTTTCTGTCAAATACTTGTTGATGATGCGGCGATTTTCATCCAGCAGTTTTACTGGTATGCGGCGTTGCGAAGTCGCGGTCGGCACGGAGAGACTTGTCTCCATGTTTTCGACAATCTTCAGGGCAGCGCCCCGGATCGGAATTACCTCAACGCCGGTCTCGCCAGAAGGGACCGTGGCTGTTTTGCGCTCAGGAGCTGCGGCGCTTGCCGCCCTCCCCTCCTCTGCTTTCACTGGAGGGCGAACCTCTGCGTCGGGTGCGACAACGGCTGCTGTTCTGCCGTTTCCAGATGCGTGCTGTTGGGGACTCGCTCCATCGCCGAGCAACTCGCTGAAATAAGAGCGCCACGAATCGTCGACCAGATCAGGGTTACTCCGAAAACGATTCAGGAGACCCTCGACGTAGCTGGCGTTTGGGCCGAATTCGTCAGCGATCATCTCAGAGAGATCAGTTTGTTTTTGTTCACTCACACCGACTACCTCGGTTAATATTTGCGGAAACAATAGACTATCATCTTCGGAATTCGTTTGCACTCGACCGCTTGTCCGCTATGCTTTTTTAGCTTGTCGAGGCATTTCGTAGGCCGAGACTTTCATGGGTCGCAGGTCGATTCTGTAGTCAGAAGGAAATGTCCGATATACTTTATTAACTTGTCGCGGTTAGTTCGTCGAGGAGTTTCGTGGGCGGAGCATTTCGTGGTATTGGAGGTCGAGTCTGTAGTGAGTCGACGACAAGCTATGAAGCATATCGGACATTAAATGAACGAAGCAACCGAATTGCTAACGACTAATACGCTGCCGCTCGAAAAGATCCACGAGCGACTGGGCGCCATCTTCCATGAAGAAGATAATTGGCGCGTGCCTTTATCCTACGGCGACGAGAAAACTGAATATGCGACCGTTCGAGAAGGTGGCGTCGGATTAATCGATCTCTCTTCACGTGGTCGACTGCGAGTCGCTGGCTCCGAAGCAATCATGTTTCTGAACGGTCTAATCACAAACGACATGAAGACGCTTGCGGAAGGTCGTTGGATGGCTGCGGCGTTTCCGAACGTTCAGGGGCGGTTGATCGCCGCGGTGCGGGTGGTGCGTTTGCCAGATGAATCGACGAACAAGAAAGCCAGTCCGACGTTTTTGATCGACACTGAGCCTGCCACTCATGGAAGTGTTCTGAAAACTATTTCGCGTTTTACGATGGCAGGAGATTTTCGTGTCACAGACCTTACGAGCGAAACGACGCTGTTGTCTGTGCAGGGAGCAGGTGCAACAGCGATCGCTGGTAGGGTCTTAGGTAAAGCCGTCGGTGAAATTCCGCGCGATGGAGCATTAGCGATCAGCTGGCGTAAAGGCGCCGTGGTAGTAATTCGTGCGACTCACACCGGCGAAGATGGATTCGATCTAATCGTGACCACAACAGAGGCGCTCGCTGTTTGGGATGCACTGATTGAAGCAGGGGCTCAACCGGTAGGTCATGATGCGCTGGAAATTTTGCGAATCGAAGCAGGCATAGCACGCTACGGCCGCGACATGGATGAGACGAATGTGGTTACCGAAACAAACCTGGACGATTCGGTGAGCTTTACGAAGGGCTGCTATATCGGACAGGAGATCATCGCCCGCATCAAGTATCGCGGACACGTGGCAAAGAAGCTAAGTGGGCTGATGTTCGAACAGGACGAACCGATTGAAGTAGGGGCCGCTATCAAATCCGCAGAAGGAAAAGACATTGGGCGCGTTACTTCAGTGGCTCGCTCACCAAGACTAAAGCGAACGATTGCGCTTGGTTACGTTAGATACGAGTATCTTGCCGCGGGAACGAGCGTGAAAGTAGTTTCTGGAGAGCTTGAGGTTGCAGCTAAGGTGGAGGCACTGCCGTTCGTGCAAGGCAGTTGGCAAAGGCCGGTCTGATTTGAGGCGTCTTATTCACACCGTGGCTTCAGCGACTGCGTGCAAACGCAAATGGGCTAGGTTAAGGTGCGCGGCTACACAAAGTCAGAACCGGGAGCGGTAGCGACCGGGTCGAAACGCATATACAACCGGTTCGTTTTTTCGCCAAATTCTGTAACGACCGGCGTTATCGAACATTTCGGAAACGACCCGGTCGCTACCGCTCCCGGTTCTGACTTTGTGTAGCCGACCCGGCCATATTGTTACCTTCCGGGCTTGTCTCTTCAGCCTTATGTTCGAACCCATAGGATTTCAAACAGCAAGCTCAATCACCGGGCTAAAGCCGCGGTGAGAATGAGATGGCAGACCGCCAAACGTGAAATGTTGACTAGCTATGAACATTTGCCTCCGGAGTCCCCAGCAGTAAGCTAATGCCTGAACAGCCCGTTCCTAACAACGACGCATCGCGCGACCTTGATTACGAACAAGCTCGCCTTGCCTACTCAATTATTCAATCACTAATTGAGCACACACGAGTTGTCAGTGATCTAATTGCCGTAATGGCCCAGGTGCTCGACCAGGATACAACTAAGGCTTTGACGCAGACACCAACCTGGACCGCATACCTTGACAGCCGCCGATCGCTGGAACGCACACACGCAGACGTGGAGAAGTTTGCTGAAATTCTAAAGCAAATGGATCACGACTAAGGGTGGCTTTCGGTCTTCGGTCTTCGGTCTTTGGAGGCCGTCGGATCACGGGCGCGCTTGGAAGAACGAAGGAAAACACAAAGACCTAAGGCCCAAGACCGAAGACCACCTCCCCACGACCTCACGCTCGACACACTATCAGATTAATGATTCCCCACAGTCGCTTTTCCACTTGAACGAGTTCCAGTCCGGCAGCGCGGGCTTCAGCGACAGTCCTGCGGTTGATGTGGTCGTCAAGAAGTGGCACTGACATGAAATTGAACAGGTCAAAAACGAGCCCCAGCAACCCGCCGGGTCTAACATGCTCCAGCAGAACGATGGACCCGCCGGGATTCACCACGCGCCGCAGTTCGGAAAGTGCTTTTTGCGGCGACTCAACTGAACATAAAACCAGCGTCGCGAGCGCGGTATCAAACGAACCACTCTCAAAGGGTAAGTCTTCAGCACAACTCTGAACCAGACCGATGCCGTATGGCCGCGGTTTGGTTCTCGCAACGCGGAGCATCTCGCCGCTTGGTTCGGCAGCCACACCTGTTTGACCATATGAATAGAGGTGAAAGTTTATGCCTGTGCCGGCGCCGATTTCGAGGAGACGAGCATTCTTCGGCAAAAGTTCGATAGCCTTTTGCCGCATCCGGCCAAGAAACCAGCGATCGAGCGGGCGCATCGCAGAGTCGTAATGCTGTGCCAGAAGGTCGTAACGATAACGTGAAGCCATCGCTCAACGCACCATCATGATCACCTGCCGCTCGCGTCCGCCATCAAACTCACAAAGAAAGATTCCCTGCCAGCGACCGAGCAACAGCTTTCCATCTTTGAAAGGAATCGTTACCGATGGACCAGTGAGGCTCGCTTTAATATGTGCATCAGAATTCTCTTCACCGTGGCGAAAGCCCATGCCGTGTTGCGGTATAAGCGTTCGCAGCGCGTGCAACATATCGCGCGACACGTCTGGGTCGGCGTTCTCGTTAACGGTGAGTCCGGCAGTCGTGTGTTGCACATAGAGCACGACGATTCCTTCTCGTGCTCCCGATTCCTTCAGCTTTTCCTGGACGAGTTTAGTGAACTCGACCAACTCTTCACGCTGGTGTGAGCGGACTTTGAGAATATCCATATTTAGGTGTGCCAGTCACACTGTCCGCTATTAATCTCCAACAGCAATTGAAACTCATTTCTGGCCCAGGAACCTATGCGACGCATTCCCAACATGAATATGCGGGCCTGTCGCAACACCCGGTACCGCACTGCGAAAAGAAAGAAAAGGAATCCCCTCCCGAATTAGAAATGCGATCAGCGCCCTGCCCTCCGGGCTATCGGGATGAAGGCCAACATCCATTCCCTGGCGATGATCAAGACCCCAGCGGGTGTGCAATTCCGACTGCCCAAAGGCCGTCTCAGGCAAATGGCGACCAAACTTATCCATAAAAAACCTCTCGACTTTGGTCGCGTCCGAAAGATTCCAGCTGATCAACTTCTGACGCGTATCTCCTCCGGGTGCGGGTTTTTCCTCCCTGGGTCGTTCCACCTTATCAATCCGCTTCCGATCGATGAACGTCGAAACATTACCGCGCTTATACCAGATGCCGTCAGCGCTCTCCCTCACCTCGTCGGCCTGGAGGCGCCGGCCGTCAACCAGCCTAATCCAAATCTCAGGTTTGTCTTGTACGACTGGATCGGTGGTTTGTGCAGATGGCCTTTCCGGCTGCCTCTCCGCGCGAATCTGGCCCGCCGCCGAAGAGAAGGCAGTCGCCAAGCCAAGTGTAATTAACAGTAATCTGCTTATCACTTCTTCTGAGACGCTTTGTGGCGCAGCAATGCCCAGCCAGACGGCAGGACAGCGGCTGCGAGAACAATCTTGACGATGTCACCGACGATGAAAGGAACCACGCCTACTCGTAATGCAAGTAACGGCCCGGTATGCGTGAGCACCGAAAACCAGGCCGCACCGACAAAAATAATAACTATCGAACCAACCAGCATCGCCGCAGCCGCGGTTATAAAGCGCTTGTCCCAGCCATGCTCGGCAAACGCACCAGTGATGAAGGCAGCAGCGGGAAATGCTACGAGGTAACCGCCAGTTGGTCCAAGAATATGGGCCAGCCCGCCTGAACCACCGGCGAAGAATGGCAACCCAAATGCTCCTTCCACCAGGTAAGCAATCAGCGCCGCGGCACCGAGACGAGATCCAAGTAATGCTCCGGTAAGTAGGACAGCAAACGTTTGCCCGGTAATCGGCACTGGTCCAATCGGTATCGCAATCTGCGCCGCTAGTGCGTTGAGTAAACTAAAAGCAAGCACCAGACTCACGGAGCGCGTCCAGTCAAGCGGTGCAAGAGCAGAGCCAATCAGCGTGTCGGGTTTAGCGTAAGAAGTATTCATGTGTTTGGTCTTTGGTCTTCGGTCTTCGGTCTTCGGTCTTCGGTTTTGGGCCTTTGATCCTCACATCTAAAAGAACGAGAACCAAGTCCAAAGCCCAAAGGCCCAAGACCTTTCCTCTAATCCGCTGCTACGCTATCCACGCGCACCTTTGCGGCCTCAGGTTGTAAGTTTCCAATTCGCATTTTGTGAAATGAACGCCAGATGAAGAACAGTGACGCCAGGAAGAATACCGCCGCCAGTATGTGCGTGATCATTGGACCATTCTCTCCCCGATTCGCTATAGAGACAGCCAGCTCAACCGCCAGCAAACCGAAAAGCGTCGTGAATTTGATCACGGGATTAAGAGCTACCGACGACGTATCTTTGAATGGATCGCCAACCGTGTCGCCCACAACCGTCGCATCGTGCAAGGCTGTGCTCTTCTGTTTTAGATCGACTTCGACTACCTTCTTCGCGTTGTCCCAGGCGCCACCCGCATTCGCCATGAAGATTGCCTGATACAAACCGAAGATCGCAATTGAAATCAGATAGCCAATGAAGAAGAAAGGTTCAACAAACGCGAAAGCCAGTGTAGAGAAGAAGACGGTGAGAAAGATATTGAACATGCCCTTTTGCGCATACTGTGTGCAGATTTCCACCACTTTTTTACTGTCTTCCACCGAAGCTTTCTCGACGCCTTCGAGGCGGATGTTCGCCTTGATGAACTCGACTGCGCGGTAGGCACCGGTGGTAACAGCCTGGATCGAGGCTCCGGTAAACCAGTAGATCACGGCGCCGCCGGTAATCAAGCCGAGAACGAAGGGAGCATGCAGAAGCGAAAGGCTATTGAGTGCCGCTGAATTGTTAAGCTTGTCGGTCAGCACCATGATGATCGAGAAGATCATCGTTGTTGCACCTACGACTGCCGTTCCAATAAGCACAGGCTTCGCTGTTGCCTTGAATGTATTGCCCGCCCCATCGTTTTCTTCGAGCAGATGCTTCGCTCGCGCGAAGTTTACGTCGACGTTGAAGTCTCTCTTGATTTCCGCTGCGACATTGGGTACCTGCTCGATCAAGGAAAGCTCGTAAACTGATTGCGCATTATCAGTCACCGGACCATATGAATCGACGGCAATCGTCACCGGTCCCATACCAAGAAAGCCGAAGGCAACAAGCCCGAAGGCGAATACCGGCGCTACTTGAACGAGAGTAGTAGAGACCATCAGGGAGTCGAGACCCATCGTGCTGAAGTAGTAACCGATCGACATCAAAGCGACAATGCTGATCCCCAGCCAATAGGCCGAGAAGTTTCCGGCTACAAGGCCGGAAAGTATATTGAGCGATGAACCGCCTTCCCGCGAAGACGTAACTACTTCCTGCACGTGTTTTGATGTAGTAGAAGTAAACACCTTTACCAGTTCAGGGATGATCGCACCGGCCAATGTGCCGCATGAAATGATTGTCGCTAACTTCCACCATTGCGTTGGGTCGCCTCCCAACGTGGGGATTGTAAGCTTGGAAACGATAAAAGTGATGACCACCGAGACGATTGAAGTGATCCAGACGAGCGAAGTCAGAGGCGATTCGAAATTCATCGCCGCGATATCGCGGTAGCGTGCCTTGGCTATCAGGTCGTTTATGAAGTAAGAGCCCGCACTGGCGATAATCATCATGATGCGCATCACGAAGATCCATACCAGCAGTTGCACTTGCACCCGAGGGTCGCTGACACCCAGCAGGATAAACGTGATCAGTGCTACACCGGTCACGCCATAAGTTTCGAAGCCATCGGCGCTTGGTCCTACGGAGTCGCCGGCGTTATCACCCGTGCAGTCAGCAATCACGCCGGGGTTACGTGCATCGTCCTCTTTAATCTTGAAGACAATCTTCATCAGGTCTGAACCGATGTCCGCAATCTTCGTGAAGATACCGCCGGCAATACGAAGTGCCGCAGCGCCCAATGACTCGCCGATTGCGAAGCCAATAAAACATGGTCCCGCATAGTCACCGGGGATGAACAGTAGGATGCACAACATGATTAGCAACTCAACGCTGATCAGCATCATTCCGATGCTCATGCCTGCGCGTAGCGGAATGGCATAAATTGGGAACGGCTTGCCTCCGAGACTTGCAAAAGCAGTTCGGGAGTTGGCGAAGGTATTAACTCGAATACCAAACCAGGCGACGCCATAACTTCCGGCGATACCAACCAGACTAAAAAACAGAATGATAACTACTCGCAATGGTTCCATCTGCGATAGCACGCCGAAATACAGCACGATAACGACCGCGATAAACGCCTCGAGGATCAGGATAAACTTGCCTTGGGTGATGAGGTAAGTCTTGCAGGTCTCATAAATCAGTTCGGAGATCTCGCGCATCGCGCGGTGCACCGGCAGCCTCTTGAGATTCATGTACATGGCCATCCCAAACCCAAGCCCCAGCACGCAAACGACCAGTCCTGTTAACAACAAGGTGTGTCCGTCAACACCACCGAAAAAGGTGACCCGAGACAAATCAGGTAATGTCAGGCTGGCCTCTCCGCCTTCGTGCGACTGGGCGAAAGTTGGCGACGCTAACAACAGCAACCCGGCAGCTGCGGCGGCCGGGCTGAGCAGAGGGCGAAAGCGCGAGGCGAGGGAAGACCGCACGTCGGCATTGGTACTGTTTTTAACAAACTGTTTGATAACTGGCACTGCCGCACAAAAAACCAGCAGGCTGATGAATGAGATCAGCGATAGTTCCACTTTAGAAATAATCCTTTCTGATTCCTCGAAAAAATGGCGAGAATATGTCTGCCTGCGCTTGCAGCTGAATGCTCTGAAACAAACCAATTCGTTACCGGAGTGCTTCCCGGACACTCCAGAGCCCACCATAAGCGCTTACCGAAACGGCGTATTATTGCCGATTTGCGTGGAAACTGTCCAACGGGGGTGAGTTTGGACGGTGCTCCATTAACGAGTTGCTAAGAAAAGGACGGTTCCAATGCAATGAGGTCATCAGTACCACGTCGCGGTAGAGACTGTGTGAAAGTCAGTCGAGTGAGGAAGGACACCAACATAATCGCCACCCAATACAGTACCGCGAGCGAAGCGACCGGATGCCAGCACTCAACCAGCGTTTTAAGAGTTCTTGTGATTATCGAGTGCCGGCATCCGCTCGCTTCGCTCGCGGTACTGTATTGGGTGACGACACCAACCGAATAATTCACACTCAATCGCCAAGTTTCTACCCACCCGCTGGTAGCGGGTAAGTAAGCATGGCGCGATCTCTAGGCGCACGGACCCACCCGGTACCCGCGAGCTGGTTCTGACCTCATCGCCTCTAAGTAACTCTCCAGGCGATCGGCCTTTCTTTCTCAGCAACACGCTAGCGGAGCACTACTGGAGTTTGTGTATCCACAGATTACAAATACCAAGAGACAGCGGCAGGAGCAGAAACAAAATGATCCTTCTCCTGCCCCTCCCGACTGCTCCTGCTCCTGTTTTCTTTGTCTGCGGAATCTGCGGATACTTCAGTATTCAGGCTGGCAAATTTGCTTCCGCCAGCTCGCCAATAGCTTCCGGCCGTTTGCGTGGGCTTAACCATCGCCGGATTGAATCAATGAGAATTACCACGGCCGCAAACATGATGATCGTCGTCAGGGCGGTATTGATATAACCCTGCACTGCGGTCTCCGGTTTCTGCGCCATTGGCCAGAAGATGTCGGTTATCGATTCCCAGCCAGCTACCAACGTAGTACTGCCTACAAAGCTCAGCGGCAGGAGTGTTACCCAACTGTATTTGGCCTTTCCGGAGTTGATGATCATCGTTGTCGCCACACACAGAGCTACGGCAGCCAGCAACTGATTCGCAATACCAAACATGGGCCAGATGGTTGAAATGGATCCCGACCAAATAAATGCCGACCATGCCGCAACTACCAGCACCGAAGTAATCACTGAGCCAGGTAGCCAATTCGGCTCTTCCAGTTTGTGATAAAAGCGTCCGCCAAACTCACCAACGAGAAAACGCGCGACACGTGTGCCGGTGTCAATCGTGGTGAGGATGAAGAGCGCTTCAAACATGATCGCGAAGTGATACCAATACTTCATGAAGCCGCTAAGACCCGGGATGCCAGCAAAAATTTTCGCAATGCCGAGCGCGAGAGTAACCGCGCCGCCCGTACGCCCCCGAAGATTCTTCTCGCCCGATTCCAGTTCGAGTCGATCGATCTCCTGCGGTTGCAAGTTGAACCCTTGAGATGTGTGTTCATCGACCATACGCACGTACGCTGCTTTTTGCGTGTCTGTGCGCTGTGCGGTGTTGATGGCGAAGTAATCGCCTGGGAAAAGAGAAGTGGCGGCGATGAGCGCCACCACTCCGACGATGCCTTCCATCAACATCGCGCCATAGCCGATAATGCGGGCATCACTCTCTTTTGAGATCATCTTCGGCGTGGTGCCTGAAGAGATCAGCGCATGGAATCCGGAGATGGCGCCGCAGGCGATTGTTATGAATACAAACGGGTACAGCTTGCCCGGAATAACTGGGCCGCCACCGTGTGTGAAAGGTGTCAGCGCCGGCATATTCAGATTTGGATGGACCAGGATCACGCCGACGATCAGGAAAGCGATAGTGCCGATTTTCAGGTACGACGAGAGGTAATCGCGCGGGCAAAGCAACATCCAGACGGGTAGCACTGAGGCAATGAAACCATAAGCGGCCATCACTAGAATTAAGGAGTTGCGAGAAAGTGTGAACGTGTGGGCTAGCGAGGAATCGGCAATTCGTCCTCCGAGATAGACGGCGGCGAGAAGTCCGAAAACTCCGATCGCGCTGGCTTCGGCAATCTTTCCCTTGCGGAAGCGATACATGTAAAGCCCCATGAACAGCGCCAGCGGAATGGTAAAGCCTACGGTGAACGTGCCCCAGGGTGATTCTGCTAAGGCATTGACGACCACCAATCCGAGCCCGGCAAGAGCAATCACAACGATGAATAGAATTGCGACGCCGGCTACGAAGCCCGAAAGCGGGCTAATCTCAGTGCGTGCCATTTCGGCGAGCGACTTACCTTTGCGCCTCATGCTGCCTGCAAGGATCATGAAGTCATGAACCGCGCCTCCCAAACAAACTCCGATAACCAACCAGAGCAAGCCCGGCAGGAAGCCAAACTGCGCCGCCAGCACCGGCCCTATCAGAGGACCGGCGCCGGAGATCGCCGCGAAATGATGACCGAAGAGTACCCACTTGTTTGTGGGGTAATAGTTATGGCCGTCATACATTGTTTCCGACGGCACCGGCCGCGTATCGTCAAGGACGAGAACTTTCGCCGCGATGAAAGCGGAGTAATAGCGATAAGCGATAGCAATCACGCATAGGGAACCGATAATGATAGGAAGTGCGTTCATAAAATCCAACCTACCTAGAGTATTGGCGATAATAAAGCATTCACTCAAGACCCAATTTGCAGGTTGGGAAGGGAACCCCGCTCAAGCTGCAATTCTAGTCAATCTTGATTTCACAATTCCACCTACGCCAATTCGCAGGTTGGGAAGGGGACCCTGTCCCCGCTCAAGGTGCGATGCTAGCCATTTATGGACTAACCATTCAACCACGTGGAATTGTGGTTTCAAATTGACTGGCTTTAGATCTTGAGCGGGGACAGGGTCCCCTTCCCAACCTGCGAGTTGGCTGAGTTCTGCTCATTAATCAGCGATGAGTGTCAACCCCAGCTAAGCACCTCTTGATCTCTCTTTAGACAGTCCAAGTCCAAAGCCCACAATCCCCAGCAACACTCCCAAGCCAATACTGCCCACCGCGACGATGGTGCGTCCGCTTCCGCGACTCATTTCCTCAGCGAGTTCGCTGATGCTGGAATGATGAGGAATAGCTAGTATTCCGACCGCTATAAGAAAAGACCCAAGAGCCAAAAGCATTAACCAACGAGGCGTCGTGCGCGGCCGGTCAACTTTCCGCCCCAGTTCGCTGCGCGCGTAACCATACGAGAGATAGACCGATAGACCGATCATCAGCCAAGCCACAAAGCGCCACCATGATGTCGGCGGCAGATAGTACATCAGGAACAGGCAGGAGATGGCTCCGGCCATGGGCAAGAGCCATGCGCCGAATGGAACCCTGAACGGCCGTGCCCGGCCCGGATCTTTATAACGCAGGATGGTTATTCCCACACACACCAACACAAACGCGAAAAGTGTCCCGATGTTGGTCAAGTCGACCATTTCATCAATGCTCATCACCGCCGCAAAAAGGCCAACAACCACACCGGTCAGAATCGTTGTAACGTGTGGTGTCTTGAATCTGGGATGGACCCTGGCAAAAACCGGCGGCAACAATCCGTCGCGCGCAATCGAAAAGAAGATACGCGGCTGGCCCAACTGAAATACGAGCAAGACCGCGGTATGAGCAACGACTGACCCAAAGGAAACGACCGCGCTCGCCCACCGGGCATCTGGAGCTACGTGACCCAGCGCCATGGTCAGTGGCTCTGCCTGCTCAGTGGCCAAACGTCTCACGAGTTCATTGTAGGGAATCAACCCGGTGAAGACCGCCGCCACTACAACGTAGAAAATCGTGCAGATAATAAGTGAGGCGATGATGCCAATAGGCAGATCTCGAGCCGGATTCTTTGTTTCCTCGGCGACCGTGGAGACCGCGTCGAAGCCAATGTAGGCAAAGAACACCACCGCGGCGCCGGCAAGTGTTCCTCCCCAGCCAGTCGGTTGAAATGGGTGCCAGTTTTTGGTCATGTTGGAGGGCGAAACGAAGTAGAACGCAATGCCGATAAAAAAGAGCAGCACCAAAATCTTTACGCCCACCATCACTGCGTTGAATTCGGCCGACTCCTTGATGCCCCACACCAATACGATCGTAATCAAAGCGACGATCCCGAACGCGAGCAAATTGAAAACTATCGGCAGACCAAAAACGTGGGGTGCACTCTCGATGAGGCCGGGTATTTTTCTGGCCGTGCGAAAATCTGTTGAGAGCCATTGCGGGATGTCGACTCCAAAGGCGTCGTGCATGAAAGAGCGGAAGTAGTTGGCCCAGCTGATCGCAACGGCAACGTTGCCAATCGCGTATTCGAGGATCAAGTCCCAGCCGATGATCCAGGCGACCAACTCTCCCATAGTCGCGTAGGAATAGGTGTAAGCCGAACCAGAGATCGGGACCATCGCAGCCATCTCTGCATAACAAAGCGCAGTAAAGGCGCAAACGACTGCGGTTATGCAGAACGAAAGCATCAACGAGGGGCCCGCTCCGGGCCGTGAAGCATCACCCGCTGCAGCAGTGCCGATAGTAGCGAAGATTCCCGCGCCGATGATTGCACCGATACCCAGCAAGGTAACGTTGAGTGGTCCAAGACTTCGCTTGAGTGAACGAGTTTCGTCTGCCAGCGCGGCCAGGATGTCGTCAAGGTTCTTCGTACGGAAAATTCCTCGAAGCAAGATGTCGCCTCCGGAGTGGATTTAGATAGTCTTACCTGGCTATTGCCCCCTGGGCTTAAGGAATGCTTGCGGAGTTTGGCATGGAAGACGGAAAAAGGTAAAGAAAATTTGAGGAGGTCATTCTCTTCTAATTTCTGATTCGTCGATCTTGTGCTTTGAACTTTGAGCCTTGAGCTTTGTACTTTGTAATCTTTGATATGCGCTTTGGGCCAGGGAGCAGGCTAGCAAGTACAAAGAACTACGAAACTGCACTTTTCCAGGTACGATTCGGATCAACCTTGAAACGCATCCTCCGCTCGGATTACTCTCTTCAAGGTCATGAACCACAGCACTTAATTTTCAAATACAAAGTTCCAAGTTCTAAGTTCGTCTTTTGAACCATGTACCCCTTCCGAAATATTCTCTTTCCGACAGACTTTTCTCCGCATGCACGCGCGGCCTTGAAGTATGCGGCTGCTTTTGCTCGCCATGGAGGGGGACGCGTGCTGTTGTTCAGCGTTCAGGATGCCAAGGTCCCTGCGAATCTTCTGACGTTGCCGGAGCACTTCTTCGAGGAACAAGA
>Ga0070698_100003920_pt1 | contig 16355 bp, 16 predicted proteins | sample KBSK1502metaG_FD_65477 | JGI IMG/M metagenome (GOLD analysis project Ga0070698, IMG submission 65477) | Corn, switchgrass and miscanthus rhizosphere microbial communities from Kellogg Biological Station, Michigan, USA - KBS K1-50-2 metaG | ecosystem: Host-associated > Plants > Roots >...
CCCCCCTCTTGGCGAATTTAAAGAGCATAGTAAGGACCGTCAACGCTAAACTGTGTTGGTTATGTTACGGGCGTAACTTCGGTCCTGCAGAGGTGACGCCCGACAGCGCGAAACCACCGGATGTTCGAAGAAAACGAAAGGCCCCGCTTCGGGGGCCTTGATGAGAAAGGTTGTCGAATTTAGATGAAGCGACTAATCGAACTTGAGCTTACGGCGAACCAATCCGGCTATACCCACCAAACCCGTTCCGAGCAAACCAAGAGTCCCCGGTTCAGGCACAGCAATGCTCGTGTCGCCGACGGCAATCTCGGTGGAGTCGCTTAAAAATCCATTACCCGTGTTTATGATCAGCTGCGCGGGCACGCGGCTCCCGAACACGGCATTCGATTGGAAATCGCGGCTAGTCTGGGCGCCGATTCTGAAGGACCCCGTCCCCTGGTTATAAACGGTGGACAACCCCACAGCATCAAGACTATCCACAGCATTTAGGTTTGAACCGGTCACGATAGCATGGGTGCCGATGAGGTTAACAACGCGATTCGTAAAATTCACGCTGCTGGCAAAAGCTGCTATTGGCCAGGCTAGAGCTAACAAAGCCAACAACATTCGCCTCATCATACTTCCTCCGATACTGTTCCAACCCAAATCCTCCAACTCGCTCCTCGAACTCGCCACATTGGGGGACACTGCCGTCCTTCTAACGTGCATGTCTACTTCCAAAGTAGAAGCACTTTAATGTGATTGAATTGAAGCAGGTTACGTTATGTCTTACGACTGAACGAAGCTGCGGAGTGCAAACACCTGCATAGTTTCATAAATGCATTGCGTCGAACACTCACGATACCTGAATTCAACGAGAGAAGTGTTGCACAACCGAGTACCCTGTTGAAAGTCGCCGCTCCCGTAAAAGCCAAGAGCATAGCCGCTTTGTGCCAGGAAGCTGGCACGAAGGTGGAATTTACATTGTCTAGGGCGGGACGTATCTTCGGGGTGAGCAGTTCTGGGGGAGGGCTGTTCGGGCGTCCCTGATTCGAAAGAGTCAGGGACGCTTCTCATTTCTGGCGCACACAAAACCCAAACTTCATTTCCTTCACACAGCAAGCCTTAGGAAACGCGCTCTACAGCAGAGGCGAAGCTGTCGCCCGAAGCGCTTTCTGTTGGCAGAATCGCGACTACAGACGTGCCGCCTTTGCCGGAGTTAATCTGCAACCGCCCTCCGAGTTGGCGCACTCTCTCGTGCATCCCTTGAATTCCGACGCCCTTCATCGATCCGGAATTACGCTGCTTCTGGACTGAAATCCCTTTGCCTTGATCGTGCACTTCCAGTCTTACTTGGCGCCGCGTGCGGCTAATACTGATGCTGGCTGTTGGACTTCCGGAATGGCGATGAATGTTAGTGAGAGATTCCTGCACAATGCGAAAAATAGCGGTCTCGCATTCCGAGGACAGCCGTCCCAAGTTGGCATCCAGATCCAGATTGACGCGGATCTTACTCCGTTCCGCAAATCCTTCCACGTACCAGCGAACCGCAGAAGGAAGCCCCGCCTCGTCGAGCAGGGGCGGGTGCAGCAGATGAGAGATGGTGCGCAGTTCCCTGGACAATTCTTTCACCAAGTCAAGGCTCTCACTGCAAGTCTTCAGCGCTTGCGGGCTGAGCTGCTTAGCCTCACGTTGGATGGACGCAAGATTCATATCCAAGGCAACTAAGGTCTGTCCCGCACTGTCGTGCAGTTCGCGGGCAATGCGCCGACGTTCGTCGTCCTGCATCTGTAGCAACCGGCCGGAGATGGTGCGTAGACCTTCCTCAGCTCGCTTACGTTCTGTGATATCGCTGTTCACTTCCAGAAAGCCCAACGGCTTGCCTTCGGGACTCCACCACATGGACCAGCGGCTGGCAACGGTTATTCGGCTGCCGTCACGTTTAGAGTGGGTAAGTTCTCCTTGCCATTGGCCATCGCGCAGCAGTTGCGCTTTGATCTCTTCGAACGGTTGCGGGAACTCAGTTCGTAGGATTTGATGCGGGGTTTTCTGTAAGACCTCGGCGCGACTCCAGCCGTAGAGCCGTTCCGCTCCCTGGTTCCAGTACGTGATTTTGTCGTCCAACGTGCGCACGAAGATTGCATCGTTCGCCAGGTTCAGAAGATCCGCCTGTGCCGATACCTCCTCAGTTCTGCGTTGGAGTTCAGCAGTGCGCTGTTGAACCCGTGCCTCTAACTCCTCGTGCGCATTGCGCAAAGCTTCGGCTATTTGTTTGCGCTCAGTGATGTCCAGGACGACGCCGAAGAGGCGCGTGTCGCCTTCGGTAAATCTGCGTCCTTTGCAGTAAAACCAACGAAGCCCGCGTTGTGGATCCTGATAGCGATATTCGAATTCCATGGAGCCGGTCTTCAGGCTCTCCTGCATCGCCGCCTGAACTTTCGGCATATCTTCGGCCAAAACCCGAGACTTCCACGTTTGGACGTGGTCAGGGTCGCTGGCTTCGGTTCCAAACATGTGGTGCAGTTCGCTGGACAATGAAGTGTTTTTGCCGTCCGGATCCCATTCCCAGGTGCCGATTTGTGCTGCGACTTGCGCCAGGCGGAACCGATTTTCATTCTTTTCCATGGTCCGGCGTGCCAGGACGTGATCGGTGACCTCTACCGCATGCACAAAAATTGCTTCGACTGCTCCGGCGGCGTTTCGAACCGGCTGATAAATGAAATTGAAGAAAGCCTCTTCCGGAAGGCCGGAGGCAACGCGATCGAGTTTGACCTTCATTTCCGTGCCCACGAATGGCACACCGCTACGGTAGACCTGATCCAGGAGGTCGAAAAAACCTTGGTCCTTTAGCTCGGGTAGGCTTTCGCGAACTGTTTTTCCCAGCAGATCCTTGTCAGATTTGCGGCCGACCGCACGGACATAAGCTGGATTCACAAAGCTCCAGCGCTGCTCGGGTCCACTCATAATGCCGATAGCGGCAGGGAGTTGCATGAAAAGCTCGCGTAAATGGTTGCGCTCGGCCAGAAGTTCGAGCTCGCTGGGCTGAGCGGCGATACCCGTCGTATTCTCCGAGAGCGCGGAGTATGCGTTCGCAGAAATCCCGTCGCCGTTATTTCCGGTTTGAGAAATGAAAGGCGAGCGGTTGTGGACAATGGCCTCAACTGCTGGAAGCAAGTCGCGGGAGACCTCGGATTTTGACACGTAGCCTCGCGCGCCGGAGTCCAGAGCGGTTTGCAGCATCTCTGAAACATTGTGCTGGCTTAATATCAGAATCTTGGATTGGGGAACTTCCTTGTGAATCAAGCGGGCAGCTTCGAAACCGTTAAGATGAGGCATGCTGATGTCCAGCACCACCACATCAGGCTTGAGTTCTTTGGCTTTTTTGACAGCGTCCCGCCCGTCCACCGCTTCGCCGCACACGTCCCACTCTTTACGGGAGGTTAGAAGAGAACGAACACCTCGCCTGACCACCTCGTGATCGTCGGCGATAAGGATCCGGACAGAGTTCATTTGGTTTCCCCATCCAGACCGCGGTGCAGGCGTATGCGGCTGAGGGATGTTGCAGTCTCCAGGCAAGCTCACGTTATAAGACGAACACCTTAGTATTTAGCTTGACTATCGAAGATGAACCAGCTCACCTCATTATGACCATACAGCTTTTAATGTAGGAGCACTTCGGGGGTACCTGTACCTGCACAGCCAGTTACTTCAATGGCGGGGGTTCAGGCTCAGCCGAACCGTCTGCGCGCGCATCGGAAGCGCCGTAGTTTACATTTGAATGCGAGTCATGCAGCACTGCCTGGCCCCGGCCCATGGCCGACGAATATTCTCGCCGCACCTCGAGCTGATGCCCCATCCCCGACAATTGCTGAAGAGTTTCTGATTTCACGCGGGATTCGATCAAGATGTTGCAACCACGCCGCGAGCTCACGGTGAAGCGAGGCGCCTCGAGGGCCGCTTGTATGTTCATCCCGTAGTCCACAACATTCGACACAAACTGGGCATGAGCCAGCGGCTGATTCGGTCCTCCCATAATTCCGAATCCGATATGCTGATTGCCGCGCTCCATAAAAGCCGGAATGATAGTGTGGAAGGGACGCTTATGAGGCCCTAGAACATTCGGGTAGGAAGGATCGAGAGAAAAAAGCGCACCCCGGTTCTGCAACGAAAATCCCATTCCGCGAACGGTTATGCCAGATCCGAACGCGGCGTAATTACTCTGAATCAATGAAACGATGTTGCCTTCGCGATCGACAACGGAAAGATACGTAGTGTCACTTGATGGAGGCTCACCGGCAGCGACATCGCAGGCAGCTTTATTTGGATTAATAAGTTTGGCGCGCTCCTTCGCATAGCTCTGGGAAAGCAATCCTTTGACCGGAACCTTGTCAGAACGAGGATCAGCGTTGTAGCGATAAAGATCGGCGTAGGCCAATTTCATCGCCTCGATCTTTTTGTGCAATTCGGTGACGCTGAGCGGGCCTTCGGAAGACGCCAGCGACGTTTGCATGATGTTCAGCATCTCGAGTGCGGCCATGCCTTGTCCGTTGGGAGGGAGTTCGTATATCGTCCAATCGCGATAGGTGATGGAAATCGGTTCCACCCACTCAGGGGCAAACTCAGCCAGATCTGCCTCCGACATCGTTCCCCCGAGGGTCTGCGACGTGCGGAGGATGGCTTGAGCAATCTCTCCACGGTAAAAAGAATTTGCGCCTTGTTGGGCAATCAGTCGCAGTGCCTTTGCCAGATCAGGATTCTGGAAAATTTCCCCCAAGGCCGGAGGCTTATCGTTGTGCAGAAACACACGACGGCTTTCAGCGTCCCGAAGCAAATCTTCGACGGAATCTTCCCAGTACCCGTGAATCAATTCCGGGACGGGGTATCCCTCGTCGGCATAGAAAATCGCAGTCTGAAAAATATCCTTCCAGGGGAGACGTCCAAAGCGTTCGTGCAATGTGTTCCAGCCCGCAACCGCGCCGGGCACAGTGACAGTATCAATACCCGACTGCGGCATTGACGTCGCGCCTATGGCCTTGAGGTGGCTGATCGTGAGGCCCTGGGGCGCCCATCCGCTGGCGTTCAAACCGTACAGCTTGCCGGTCTTGGCGTCCCAGTAGAGGGCGAATAAATCTCCGCCAATCCCATTCATCATGGGTTCGGTGACGCCCAGCACGGCGTTGGCGGCGATGGCTGCGTCCGCGGCAGAGCCACCGCGAGCCAGAATCTGTGCACCCGCTTGCGACGCTTGCACATGACTGGTCGCGACGATTCCGTAGCGCGTGACCACCATGGACCGCGCGTGAGAACGGTCCTGGGCGAAGGTAGCGGAAATGAGGAAAACAACGGCTAGGGCAAGTCGTGTCTCGAAGGGCATGGTTCACCTGGGCGAAAGAGCGCATTCTGCTGGGCGAGGAGAGATGGTGTCAAGTTCTGCTTCTCAGTGTGTTGAGCGCAAGACAGAATACATTGACGGCTCTAGCAGTCAGAACTAACATGCCGCGCAGTATAAGGAGGTAGCTTATGTCGCTAGTCGGAAAATGTGCGCTGATCACTGGCAGTTCTCGTGGCATCGGAAGAGGGATCGCATTGAAGTTGGCGGAACAAGGAGCCAAGATCGCGGTTCATTACTATCAGAACGAAGCCGCCGCTAAAGCTACTTTAGCCAAAATCCGCGAGCGCGGTTCCGACGGTTTTGTGGTGCAAGGGGACGTGTGCCATCACGAAGAAGTGGGTCGAATTTTTCAGCAAGTCGAATCCGAGTTCGGCAAGCTCGATATTTTCGTGCACAATGCTCGCACGGAGGCCCCCACCTTTTATCAACCTGCCATGGAGATCACTCTCGATAAATGGGACACCGCGGTCGATTCTCAGGCCAAGGCATTTCTGGTTGGAGTTCGCGAAGCAGCCAGGTTGATGCCAGACCACGGCAGGGTCATCGCGATCACTTACGCACCAGGCGGAAAGTTTGGCAGCTGGCAGCCCTGGGTCGCGATGGGCGCCGCCAAGGCCGGCTTAGAAGTCCTCTGTCGTTATTTCGCGGTGGCATTGGCTAGCCGCGGAATTACGGTCAATGCGTTGAGTCCCGGCTGGATTGAAGACAGCGTGCTGAACAGCTTGCCGGAAGCGGTGCAGAACAGCGTCCGGAACTGGCATCAGGGCGGCTGGACACCAATGGGCCGCCTGGGAACTCCAGCTGACGTCGGGAACGCGGTAGCGCTGCTTTGCTCCGAAGATGCCGGTTGGATCACTGGCCAACTGATTGACGTGGATGGAGGCGCTTCGCTGATGGATGCACATCTCCCGCTTGATATTCAGCAGTCAACTCCGACGCGCGCCGAAGCTGCTTGAATTGAACTCAAGTTCGAGTAGCACTCTGATGCGTGATATTCGAAAACTATTGCAGGGGCCGCGAGCTTTGGCTTCCCCGGTCCTTTTTTCCCACTTTGGCGTCGATTCCCACCTAACCCTTGCTTGCAATCAGGCCTCCTGATTTCCGCGGCTGGCATCTAATCTGGACAGTCGTCGAGAGGCGAAACAATGGCAAAGGAAAGTCCCAGAAATGGTGGGTTGGCCAATGGGTTTCAGGTTTTTGCGGCCACGGCGTCACGCCTGGTTGGGACAAAATGGGCTTTTGCTGCGGCGATCGCGCTGATTGTTGGCTGGGCGGTTGCCGGACCTTATTTTCATTACTCCGATACCTGGCAATTGGTTGTGAATACCGCGACCACCGTGGTTACGTTTCTAATCGTCTTTCTTATCCAGAACACACAGAATCGGGATGCTAAGGCAATCCATCTCAAGCTCGATGAAATCATCCGGTCTATTCATGTCGCGCACAATGAAATGATTGATATTGAGAAACTCTCGGACGAGGAACTAGAACGACTTTCCGCTGAGTACGAGCAGATCCGGAAAGAATGCGAAGCCAGAAGGTCGGAACAGAAGAGCGCTTAGCAAACCGCCAGGCGAAACTCTTTCCTAAGCGGCAGAGTCCGCCGTAGACAGTTGGTCTGGAATTTTCCGGCCTGCCTTCACGGCTGGTCTCACCTGTTCAAACGTGCACTGACGTGGTTTTTTCTCTGGACGCCAACGCAAAAACTTCGTACCGTGGCGGAAACGTGATCCCGAAAAATGATCGTAACTCACCTCGCACACCAGCTTGAGTTTCAGCGGCTGCCATTCGGAAGAACGCCTTGTGCTCCAGCGGCTCGGTCCGCCGGGCGCATGTCCGGTAAATCCGGGCCCACCAATTAACGGCTCAACAATTTTCTTTAGCTCAGTACGCTGTTCAGCGGTGAAGCTGGATGTGAAACCTACGTGATCCAGTAGCCCCTGATCGTTATAAAGACCCAGAAGAAGCGAACCTACTCCACCACCTTTTTCCGCATAACGAAAACCTCCAACTACGCAGTCAGCAGTGCGAATGCGTTTGATCTTCACCATGGCGGTGCGCTGTCCGGAGCGATAGGGCTCGTCCAAACGCTTGGCAACGATTCCATCCAGCCCCAGTGTGCCGAGCTCGCGCATCCACTGCTCCGCCTGTTTACGATCCGTTGATGCCGGAGACAGGCGGACCCTTCCTTTGGCCGGAAAACGCCGAAACAATTGCACCAAATTCTGGCGCCGTTGTTTGAGTGGCAAATCTGTGAGCACTTTGCCCTTGCTATCCACCAGCAAGTCAAAGCCCATGAAAGTGGCGGGAGATTCAGCCGACAACTCACGAATGCGCGATTCAGCAGGATGAATACGCAACAGCAGATCGTCGAAGGATAGACGTCCCCCAGAAAAGATTACGATCTCGCCATCGAGCACAAACCGGTGTTCCGGCAAATCCGCCAATGCGGCGACCAGCTCGGGAAAATAGCGACCCAACGGCTGTCCCGCTTTCGATTGCAGCAGCACTTCTTTACCATTGCGGAAGGCAAGACAGCGAAAGCCGTCCCACTTGGGTTCGTAGAGCCAGTCTGCGCCGCGCGGAATTTCGTTGACGGACCTAGCTTCCGATGGCGGATAAGGCGGCTGAATCGGCAATTCGATGGAAGGGAAGGGCTGAACCAATTCTTCCGCGGGAATAGCACCGGCTTTCACTTTGGCTGTATTCTTCTTCTTCACGGGTCTAACTGTTCTAGTTTTCGGCATCGATTTTTTGATGCTGAATTTTACCCCTGTGGCTAGGTGACCAACATCACGCCCAGGGCAGGATACTGCATGTTTCCTTGGCATCCAGATTCGGTCGGCTATACTGTCTCGCCTCCCCCTAGACTTCGCCTTTCTTGATCGAAAGGAGGAATGGCATGAAGACTATTCTTGTTGTTTGCCTGATCTGCATAAGCGGTTTGGTCGGGCGTGCGCAAGGTCCGGCAAAGAATTCAAGTCCGGACGTGGACAGGCTCATTGCATTGGAGAACGCATGGAATCAAGCGCAGCTGCACCACGATGGCAAGGCTCTGAAAGACTTGGTTTCCTCCTCTTTCGTCTACACCGACTATGACGGAACCGTGATGAACAAAGCACAGTTCATGGCAGATTTGCGCGATCCCAACTACCGTGCCACCTTGATCACAAATGACAACATGAGAGTCTTTCCCTATGAGAATGTGGCGATTGTGATTGGGAGGTATCACACCAAAGGGGTGTTTAAGGGAAAGCCTTTCGAGCACTTCGGCCGATTCACCGATTCCTGGATTTACCAAAACAGCAAATGGCAATGTATTGCAAGTCACACCACTTTGATCAAGAAGTGAATTGAATCGCGGAGGAGAACTGCGCGGCATTACCTGTCTGCGAATACGGGGTCAAGATTTCTGAGAGCGTAAAGTGTGGTTTATAATCGAAGCTCGCCGCTGATACCCATCCATCGCGCCCTTAGCTCAGTTGGATAGAGCGTCTGGCTACGAACCAGAAGGTCGGGAGTTCGAATCTCTCAGGGCGCACCATTCTTTTCAGGCACTTCCAGTCAAAATTCCGACCTCTTTTTTGGGTCCATTGGGTCCAACAACGAAATTGAGTCCAACTTTGCTTGCAGCTAGACGGCGATATTCGAGCTCTTGATGAGTGTGTGAGAATGCCCAATCCACTGCTTCTGCAAGTCCTCCGGCGTGCCGTTTTTTCGCAGCATGTGACCCTAGAGTGCCGGAACGCATGAAGTCCAGCCTTAGGTATCTCCAGACGCTCTAGAAGAGGATGTAGAACACGCTTGAGGACGTTGTTGCCTGAGATTGGAGAACCGTTCCGCGCCTCAAAGACACGGCCAGCTTTCTTGACTCCGATATGCTGCTTCAGAAGCTCAGCAAGGCCGGGATCAATGTCAATCTCCCTGACGGCGTTCTTGGTTTTTGGGGATAGTTCCTGCCCATTCCAGACACCACGGCGAACGTAGATCACACAGTTGTCAAGGTCCAGATCGTCAACGTGCAGGCCAGCAGCTTCACCGATTCGCATTCCAGTTCCAGCTAGCAATGCGAATAAAATACGATGCTGCCCTTCAGCCGCTTCGATGATCTTTTTCAACTGCTCTTCTGTGAAATAGCGTTGCTGTGGGTCGTCCGGTTTCCCCAAGTCTAAATCCCAAGTCATCCACACCTTTTTTCCGAGAATCAACTTCACCACTCCAACGATATTCAAGATCGTCTTGCGGCTCAGTTTGTGGCTGCGGAGCCCATGTTCATCATTGACAACCTCGATGAATCAGAGATGCCTTGGCTGTCTGAAGCCCTTTGTGCGGCTTCGACGGGTGCGTGGTTCACGCTTCGCGCATTGTATCTAAACAACAAGAAATACTCGGTTGCTCCTAGAGCCTACATCGCCATGACATCGACCAACGTAGACTTTGCACAGAACAAGTCAACAGTCGCGAACCGCAGCTTGATATTAGAAATTGCGCCTCACGATCTGAACCGCGATCCTGTTTCGCATCGCGCCTTCATCCTCAGCAAGCGAGACGAGATTCTCACTGATTTGGTGATGCAGTTTCCTGACTATATCAAGGCGTGGAAAGCCGAGAAGGACGTCCCGCCGACTCGGTTTCGGATGGCGCCGTTCGAATTGCTAGCGCGTCGGTTTCGACCTGAGAAGGTCGAGGCTCTTTTCGAAAAATTGACGAACGCTCAGACCAAGGTGGAAGCTGAGAACAACCCCCTGTTTCTTGCGCTCGACAGGTTTTTCGCGACCCGTCCCGCCGAAAACGAGGCCAGCTGGACTGCTGATGAAATGCGCATAAGGATTGAGATGCTACAGGTCAAACGAAGTGGACGACCATTGGCATTGGCAAGAAAATTAATCAACACAAGCGTAGCCTCACGAAAAGATACAAGATGAGTAAGAAACAAATTAATGGCGTAGAGACATATTTCTTTCAGCGTCCGGGGACAGAGAAGGTGGAAGGAGATAAAGGAGAAAGGGAGATAGTCTATCCTCCTGTTGCTGAGTTAAATCTTTAATGTGAAGAGAAAGCCATCTCCCCATCCCCTCCATCTCCTTCACACGGCGTAATCGGGAAGTCGCGAAAACACCACTTTCTGGCGAACCGGGTTAGTTGGTTGTCGGAATACCTAATTTTGTGTATCACACATCGGCCTTAAAACCCGTCAGATCGCGGTCATCGCGCCCACGCCCTTCTGACTGTCTGGTTTGTGGTTGTCTGGGTCGATGTATCCGATTGATGGCACTCGATCTGTAGAGAACGACCATTCTCTTCAAGGCAAAGGTGATTTTCTCACGCAACGCTTTGGAATGAATGGAGATGGATTCGAGAGCGAACGCTCCTAGCGAAACTGCCAATCGCCACCCGATTGTGAAGATTTTCAGAGTTAAGTACTAGCAAGAACTAGTTCTTGCGGAGAACAAATCCACGAAACTGGATGGTTACTGGTGAAATGGGATTTTTCATCAAGAACCCTCTGAAGATAGTGCCAACTCACGACTTTCATTGACTGGCCCACGCTTCCGCCATAGCATTGCCCGAACAATGATCGGCCAAACCATCTCGCACTACCGCATCGTTGAGAAACTCGGTGGCGGTGGGATGGGTGTAGTCTACAAAGCGCAAGACACTTCACTCGGTCGCTTTGTCGCGCTGAAGTTTCTGCCGGAAGATGTCGCGCAGGACGCTCAGGCTTTGGAGCGATTCCGCCGCGAAGCGCGTGCGGCTTCGGCGCTCAACCATCCGAATATTTGCACCATCTACGAAATCGGCGAGCAAGACCGCAAGGTCTTCATCGTCATGGAATTTCTGGACGGTGTAACGCTGAAGCATCGCATCGCAGGAAAGCCCGTGGAGACGGATGTATTACTCGGTCTGGCGATTGAGATCGCCGAGGCGCTCGACGCCGCGCACAACGAAGGGATTGTTCACCGCGACATCAAGCCCGCCAATGTCCTCGTGACGAGGCGCGGCCACGCCAAGATTCTGGACTTCGGCTTGGCAAAAGTTACTCCCGTGGGCAGCAAGCTGAGAGAAGCGGCAGGCGGAATGTCCCAGGCAACCGCTGAATCGAGTGCCGACCACCTGACGAGTCCGGGAGCGGCTTTGGGCACAGTGGCCTATATGTCGCCGGAGCAAGTGCGAGGCAAGGAACTAGACGCCCGCAGCGACCTTTTCTCCTTCGGAGTCGTGCTCTATGAGATGGCGACAGGGACATTGCCATTCCGTGGTGAAAGCACTGGAATGATCTTTGAGTCGATCCTCAACCGCACCCCGGTTTCCCCAGTTCGGCTCAATCCCGATCTGCCGCCCAAACTCGAAGAAGTCATCAACAAGTGTCTGGAGAAAGACCGCAACCTTCGATACCAGCACGCCTCGGACACTCGCACTGATTTGCATCGCCTGAAACGCGATTCAGACTCAGGTCGAATCAGTGGGCGGTCCGACGAGTCTCTCCAGAGGCGACGCCGGTGGACAATCGCTTTGCTCACCGTCGCCATTATTGTGGCCGCTGTCCTCGCCTACCAAGTGACCCGTCCGGTGCAGCCTCCCAAAGTGTCAGGATACCTACAAATCTCCAACGATCGTCAGCCGAAGATTTCCCTTTTCCTGTCTCTTCTCACGTTTATGCCGATGGTCACCGACGGGCCACGACTCTATTTCTTGGAGAGCCCATATGCCATCTTCACACTTATGCAGGTGTCCGCATTGGGTGGTGACCCGATTCATCTCACGAACCCTGTCTCACGGCCGGTTTTGTTCGACATCTCTCCGGATCGCTCTCAGTTGCTGGTCGGGAGCTACACCGGCACGGAAATGCCGCTTTGGATTATCCCTGCACTCGGCGGCTCGCCTCGCCGTGTCGGCGGGTTACTCGGCGAGGACGCGACGTGGACGCCGGACGGGCAGAAAATTGTCTACGCTCACGAAAACGATTTACTGGTAGTCCAGAGTCAGGGAGGTGAGCCTCAAAAGCTTGTCACACTCCCCGGCATGGCGCGGTGGCTTCGCTGGTCACCTGACGGAACAAGGCTACGGTTTACCTTGAACGATCCGAAAACCAGCTCGAATTCACTATGGGAGATTGCACGCGACGGCACCCGTCCGCATCCTATATTGTCGGGCTTTAATGATCCTCCGGCAGAGTGCTGCGGCAACTGGACCCCCGATGGTCGCTATTTTATATTTCAGTCCACCAAGAACAACCGGACGCACATTTTTGCCATTCAGGAGAAGGCAGGCTTATTCCGTAAAGTCGCTGACGGGCCGATACAGTTGACCGCAGGTCCCTTGAATTACTATGCTCCCCTTCCGAGTGCAGATGGGAAGAGACTCTTCGTAGTCGGTTCGCAGCCGCGCGGCGAACTGTCGCGTTTGGATTCCAAAACTCAGCAGTTCGGGCCCTACCTCTCTGGCCTGTCGATAGAAGGGCTGGATTTCTCGAGAGATGGAGAGTGGGTCGCGTACGTGAGCTTTCCCGAGGGCAGCCTATGGCGGAGCAGAGTAGACGGAAGTCAGCCCGCCCAGCTCACTTTTCCTCCCATGCAGGTCTTTTTGCCTCGCTGGGCACCGGACGGTAAGCGGATTGCCTTCGCAGCTACAACTCCGGGGAAGCCTCAAAGTATCTACCTCATCCCGGCGGACGGTGGCCAGCCAGAGCAGGTAACGAAGGATCAATACAACGAAGTGGATGTTGGATGGTCTTCAGAAGGCAATCAACTCATATTCGGCATGCCGTCTGGTGCAGCCGGAGGCGCTATCCAATTGCTCAACTTGATTACGCATGAACGGTTAAGGCTTCCGGGATCCGAGGGCCTTTTCTCACCTCGATGGTCGCCCGACGGGCACTACGTCGCTGCCCTGACAGTAAACGGCGGAAGCTTGCGACTCTTCGAAGTCGCGACACAGAAGTGGGTGGAGTTGGCGAAACTCCCGATAGGCTATCCGAGCTGGTCACGGGATTCGAAGTTTATCTTCTTTGACACTAACGGTAGCGAGCCTGGATTCTCCCGGGTGCGAATAAGTGATCGCAAGGTTGAGCAGCTTGTCAGCTTGAGGAATATTCGACGAACTGGAACGTTCGCGTGGACGGGCCTGGCTCGCGATGATTCTCCCCTCTTGTTGCGCGACGCAGGGGCGGAGGAAATCTACGCGCTTGATTGGCAGGGCCCATGACGGGTTGCTGACCCCGACGTCCCCATCCTGAAGCAAGCCAAAACGGAGTACGCAAAGCTGCAATAGCTGAGAAAAATGGCGGCCCTGAGTCCGCCGGGTGGCTTACTTTCCCGATAGTTGCCGAAAACGTCACACCAACTATCCGTTCAGAAAACACCACTCAAATGAACGTCTCGTTCGCCAAAAGTCGAGTCCTGAAATGAGCATCTTGCGGGGGGAATTCCGGCAGGTTTTATGAACGCTGCTGGAACGCCTTGTGTAGTTTGCCGACGCTGATGCCCAACTCTTTCGAGATCAAGCGCCACGAGGCCCCGGAATGGCGCAGTGAGGCTACCTCGGAGAGATCGACTTCGACCGGACGCCGCCCCAATCTCTTGCCTTTCCGCTTCGCATTCTGAAGCCCTGCTCTCACTCTCTCTTGTATGAGGCTTCTTTCAAATTGGCTCATGGCGGCGATCAACTGGAACATCAGAACACCGGAAGGCGAACTTAGATCAATGGAATCCCGCAAGCTGACGAATGATACGCCGACGCTCTCCAGTTCAAGGCTGTTCACAAGATGCTTGAGTGACCTACCGAAGCGGTCGATCTTCCAGACGAGCAGGATGTCGAACTTGCGCTGACGTGCATCATTCATCAGACGGTTGAGCGCAGGGCGGCTCTCCTGTGCCCCCGACACACCAACGTCCAGATATTGTTCGGTGATCTGCGAATTGCGTCGGGCCGCATACTCCAGCAACTCGTTCACCTGCAAATCGACGCTCTGTCCGTCAGTTGAAACGCGGCAGTAGATGGCGACCCGATTTCCAGAGTCTTTCATTGTCCCCCCTAGTTCACCGCATCGAACAGATACCCAATCTTCGTTGCAAAAAGAGCCTCTGCAATCATCCACTCAAGTGTTGTGAGTCCTGCCGAGGACAGCAGACACTTCCACCCCATCACAAGGTCGTCGTATTTTCCGATGATCGAGGCTTTCGTCGAGCCTTGCGGTCTCGCCACTACTGCACCGTCGTAAACGACAACAATTTCTTCGATGACCGGAATGCCGTAGTTCACTCCGAGAACATGCCCTATGACGGCACGCATTATTGGACTGATCCAGTGAAAGCGGGGAGGATCAAGTTTTGTATGAAGGCAACTGAGAGGATGTTTGTAGTCCCAATCCTTTTGTTCCATGCCCATGGCTCCTAAGAGTCGAAATGGGCATCAGGTCACCGAAATAACAATGCCGCCATGAAACATCAGGCGGCTCATGGAGAACTTTGCATTGCTGCCGCATCGGGCCGAAGCCCATACCACCGTGCTCTCCAAGTCGGTTGGTCAGCGTGTTCGCGCTTGTCCTGATGCTGACTCACATTCTAAGAGGAGCGGCCTGCAACGACAATGGCACGTTGGTGATCGGCAGGTAACATCGAGGTGATGGCCGGAGTTTAGGGCTTCTGCGTGGCGCGACGAGGCCGGATTGCATGGGAACCCATTCGCCGCTGAGATTTCGAAATCTGAAATGGTTTCCACGGCAGTTTAGATACTTCAAATCACCAGCATTCACGTAGTTCGGCTCGTACAATCAGGCGAAGGAGTCGTTAGGAGAGCATCATGAAAGTGTGGGAACTTATGACGGAAGACCCAATCTGCTGCCGCTCATCCGATACGGTGCGGCAAGTCGCCCGAGTGATTCGGGACCATGAACTGGTTTTGATTCCGGTGGTAAATGATTCAGGACAAATAGTTGGAGTCGTCACTGATCGCGATCTCTGCTGCAATTTCCTTGTGGAAGGGAGCGATCCTGATCGAGAGACGGTTCAGCCGTACATGACGAGCAAGCCGATTACTTGTCGGTTGGATGACGAAGTGGTTGACTGCGAACGGTTGATGTGGAAACACGGCATCCGCAGGGTTCCGGTGGTCAACGAAGACGGCAATTGTGTTGGGATCGACTCTCCGCTCGACCTCCTAGATAAGTCGGAGGCAATGGCATCAAGAGAGTTCATCCGCGCCTTGCGTTCAACAATGGCGAAACACGGTAAGGATTTCGATGCGAGATGACATCGGCGCCTAAAAAGGCGCGAAGCGCCGACCCCGTCAGCCACGCCCATTCCCGCAATGCTGTGCTACGATCTGCCGGATGAATCATGATCCACAGCCACCGAAAGGACAGCCACTTGCTGTTGACCCAACCGCAAAAAGTGCCTCCGCTACTGAACCTGCGTTCATCGCCCGACCCGCTGGAGCACCCGTCTACTACGGCTTCCAAGTCCTCGATGATGTGAGTGTTGATGGCTTCGTGTTTGGGAAGATCACAGATTTCGAGGCCGAAGCCGCAGACTACGGCGATGCGTTTGTAATCGCCCCCGACAATAGTCGAGGCGGGCTCGTTTGGGAAGTCTCGGACGCCCAATACTTCACAGAAGTATGTCCAATTGAGGCAACTCGGTGGGGAGCGTGGGGCCGTATCTTTTCCGCTTCCGATGACTAATCGTGAGAATGTCCGACGCAATCTGGAGTCCATCCTGCCGATGCTCAAGGAGAAGTGGGAGGCGTGGCGCAAGCGGTATGGTTCCTAACCCAATGACAAACGGCGCGAAGGTTTCTGCGGCCTTGCGGCACAGCTAGGAGCGTGCTTGCGCTTCTTCGTCGGCATCACGGATCGTGATTGGTTCGACTACCTGTCTCGTCTGGACGGGTTGGACGAGGTTAACTTCTGGCAACCGAGCGGTAATCGTCAGTTCCTCAGGCTCCAACCGGGAGAGCCATTCCTCTTCAAATTGCACAGTCCAGA